>Ga0172371_10012970_pt1 | contig 10902 bp, 9 predicted proteins | sample Lak12m_FD_114543 | JGI IMG/M metagenome (GOLD analysis project Ga0172371, IMG submission 114543) | Freshwater microbial communities from Kabuno Bay, South-Kivu, Congo - kab_022012_12m | ecosystem: Environmental > Aquatic > Freshwater > Lake | place: Democratic Republic of the Congo: South-Kivu... | reverse complement strand
TGCTCGAAGGCTGGATCGTGGACAGCGCCGACGTGAGCGAACGGGCGTTGTGGGACTGGCGGCGGTTCCTGGCGGACCAATTCTCCGAAAACTACTTTCAAGTCGTCGCCCGCTGGGCGGCGGACCGGGGCTTGACGTACGTCGGCGAGTCGACCGGCCGGCAGGCGTACCTGTACGAGGTGGGCTGGATGCGGAACAGCGCCGTGACGATGGGCGAATTCTGGCTGGACAGCGGCCCGGGCCAGGGCGTGCGGGTGGACAACAAAGTTGCTTCGTCGCTCGCCCATACGACCGGCAAGCAGATCATTGCATCCGAGGCGTACACGGCCAGTCCGCAGGCGGCCCGGTGGCAGAATCATCCGTTCAGCTTGAAGCCGCTGGGCGACCGGGCGTTCTGTGCCGGCGTGAACCAGTTCGTGTTTCACACGTTCGCGCACCAGCCGTATCGCGCCAGCGGGCCGGGATTCACCTTTGCCTCGTGGGGCTTGAACTTCAATCGGGCCAACACGTGGTGGGACGTCGGCCGGGCGTGGATGGCCTACCTGACCCGCTGCAACGATCTGCTCCGCCAGGGCCAGCCGGTGGCGGACGTGCTGTTCTTCGTCGGCGAAGACGTGCCGAACCGGATCGCGGGGCGCGACGAATTGCGGCCCGCGCTGCCGGCGGGCTACGACTTTGACGGCTGCGATGCCCAAGCCCTGCGCGAGGCCCGGGTCGAGGGGGGCCGGATCGTGCTGGCCAGCGGGACCGAGTACCGCATCCTGCTGTTGCCCCAGCTGCCGACCATGCGGCCGGAGGTGCTAAAGAAAGTCGGCGAACTGGCCGCGGCGGGAGCGACCGTGTTGGGCCCGCGTCCGCAGCAGTCGCCCAGCCTGGGCGACCTGGGCGCCGGCGATCAGGCCGTGCGCCAGTTGGCCGACGAACTGTGGAACGGCCGCGTCTTCAGCGGGCTTTCTTTCGAGGAACTGTTCCAGCGGATCGACCTGCCGCCGGATTTCGAGTGGCGGGCGGGCACGCCGGATGCCGAGGTGCTGTACGTCCACCGGCGGGTCGGCGAGGCCGAGGTGTATTTCGTGTCGAACCAGAAGGCCCGTTTCGAGGACGTGGCTGCGACGTTTCGCGTGGCCGCTCGCGCACCGGAGCTGTTCGATCCCGCCACGGGCGCCGTCACGCGTCCCGGCGTGTTCCGCAGCGACGGCGACCGCATGCAGGTACCACTGCGTTTGGAGCCCAGCGGCTCGGTGTTCGTCGTCTTTCGCGAGCCATTGCCGGCGCGGTACGTTTCGGCGGTCGAGTCCGGGCCGACCGCGGCGGCGCCCGCGCCGGCGGTGAATCCCGGGCCGACGGTGCCGACAGCCCAGAGCACCTTCACGTTGTGCCTGTGGGTCAAGCCCGCCGACAATACGCCGCTGCCCGCCGTCCGCCAGACAACGGTCGCGCTCCGCGGCCAGAACTGGGCCGTGTTCGCCGAGCCGGGCCACGGCCTGTATGGCGAAGGCCACGCCGGATGCGGCTTGGGCGTGGGCCGCAACGGCGTATGCGTGCTGGAACATTCGGCCCGCTATGCGCCGGCGGTGATTTCGCAGCCCGCCGAGATCAAGTCCTGGACGCACGTGGCTGTGGTGTATCGCGAGGGCGTGCCGCGGCTGTACGTGAACGGCGTCGAGGCCGGCAAAGGCACCGCCGGTCCGCACGTCGTCCACGCCTCGACCGGCCAGACGGGCCCGGCGTTTCGCGGCGAGCGGAGCCCGGTCCAGCTGTTCGATCGCGTGCTGACCGGTCAGGAGATCGCGGCCTTGGCGGCCCAGCCTCCGAGAACCTCGGCTTCACCTCCGGCCCTGGAAATCGCACGCACCGCCGACGGTCAACCAGTGGTTCGTGTCTGGACGCCGGAAGCCCGCGCGACACTGGTCTGGAGCGACGGCAAGCGGGAGCCGATTCAAGCTCCCCGGATCCCGGAGCCGAGGGAACTGTCCGGGCCGTGGCAGGTCGGCTTCCCGCCGGGATTGGGGGCACCTCCCTCGGCCACGCTCGACAAGTTGAGTTCGCTGGCGGAGCACCCGGATCCGGGCATCCGGTTCTTTTCCGGCACGGCCACGTATCGGACGACGTTTGCCGGTGCAGCCGCACCGGCCGGCACCCGGGTCTTTCTCGATTTGGGCGACGTCCAGGTGATTGCCGAGGTCAAGCTGAACGGCCGCGACTTGGGCATCCTCTGGAAGCCGCCATTCCTCGCGGATGTCACCGGGGCGGTCCGGGCAGGCGAGAATGCACTGGAAGTCCGCGTCACGAATCTCTGGCCGAACCGCATGATCGGCGACGCGGCGTTGCCGGACGACGTCGAGTGGAACCGCGAGCGGCCTGCGGGAGCCTACCCGGCTCGCTGGCCCGAGTGGCTGGTCCAGGGCCAGCCGCGGCCCAGCGGGCGGATCGCCTTTTGCACCCGCAAGGACGTCTACGCCCACGACGATCACCTGCTGCCCTCCGGGCTGATCGGCCCAGTGCGGATCGTCACCGCCGCGGAGGCCGGCCAGTTGTGGTAACCGAGGCGGTGGATCAGGTTGGGCCGCGAAGCGATTCACACGGCAGGGCTAAGGCTTGCACAAGGCCGAGGCGGTTGGCGGCTGGAGCTTGGCCGCGTGCCGCAACGAGTCTTGGCTCTCCTGGTACTTTCCCGCACGGTACAGGACCAGCCCCAGCGTGCTCCGGTACTCGGCGTTTTCGGGCCCCTGTTCGGCCGCCTGGCGCATCAATTCGGTCGCCCGGGTGAATTCGCGATACCGCGGATCCGGACAGTCGACCAGGAACTTGGCCAGCGACTGGGCGTAGCGCGGCCGGCCCGAGGTGGCGGCCAAGGCTTAACTCGCGGCGCCGACGATCTTGCTGGTGGCGGGGGGCGAAAACTTGACCGACACCAACTACCGCGAACACCTCGACGATCGCTCGCCCAACGGACTGGCCGTCTACCAGCCGGGCATCAGTTTTTGTACGGGCACGGAGATCAGCGACTGAAATCAGCGGGACCGCGCTCGTGCCGGCGAACACCGCGCGGCTCGCTTCACATCGCCGCGCCGTTGGACCACACGATCCAGCGATAGACGGCGTACAGGCAGGCCACGGCGCCTGCCACCACCCACCATGGTTTCGGGGGCGTCTGCGAATCCTCGGCCGACAGGTAGTTTTCGCAGTACGGACAGCGTTGGGCTTCCTCGTGGATCTCGCGGCCGCAGTGCGGACAAGGCACCGTGGGCTCGTCGTCCTCGTCGTCCGCTCCGTCCCCGTCCGCCCAGTCGTCGGACTCTCGTGCGTCGTCCCAGTCTTCTTCGTCGCGGTTCCAGCGGTGCATTGGTGAATACTCCTCCTCACGCGGCCTTCGTCTGCGCCAGAAGTGACCGCATCCCAAGTATTATACCGGCTTCGCCGCTGCCGACGAAACCGAACGCCACGCCTTACCGAGGTTTCGTTCCATCGCTTCCGCATCAGTGGAAACTGGGAGTGGAAACTGGGAGGCTGCCAGACGCACATGATTTCCGCTATGCTCATGCGTCTGAGGAGCAGCTATGGTCTGGGATGTTGTCATTGTGGGAGCGGGTGCGGCCGGGTTGTTCGCGGCGATCCGCGCCGCCGAAAACGGGCGGCGGGTCTTGGTGCTGGAGAAAAACCCGCGGGCCGGCGTCAAGATCTTGATGTCCGGCGGTACGCGCTGCAACCTGACGCATGCGACCGACGCGGCCGGCGTCATCGCCGCTTATGGCCGGCAGGGCCGCTTTCTCCACTCCGCCCTGGCGGCGCTGGATCCCGAGGCCGTCGTCCAGTTGTTCCAGCGCGAGGGCGTCGCTACGAAGGTCGAACCGGGGGGCAAGGTCTTTCCGGCCAGCGACAAGGCCGCCGACGTGCTGAACGCGCTGCTGCGGCGGCTGCGGCGCAGCGGGGCCGAGCTGGCCTTCGAGGAACCGCTGCTGCGGCTGGCCACGGGCGGAGCGGGATTCCGCTTGACGACCGCGCGGCGGGAAGTGGAGGCCGGAAGTGTCATCGTAACGACCGGGGGCAAGTCGTACCCCGGTTGCGGCACGACCGGCGATGGGTACGCCTGGGCGGCCGACTTCGGTCATCAGATCGTGACGCCGCGACCGGCCTTGACGCCGATCCTGACGGACGCCGAATGGGTCAAACCGCTCAGCGGCTTGACGCTGCCCGAGGTGGCCGTCCAGGTGTGCGAGTCCGCAGCGGCCGTCGAGGCCCCGCCGGCGCCGGGGCCACGCAGAAAAATGCCGGCGCCGCCCGGCACTCGAGCCGCCGCGCGAGGGTCCTTCCTGTTTACCCACTTCGGCTTGTCCGGGCCGGTCGCGCTGGACGTCAGCCGGGTGATCAGCGGGCACCCGCAGCCGCAGTCGCTGGAACTGCGGTGCGATTTCTGGCCCACGGAGTCGGCGGAGGAGCTGGGGCGCTGGCTCGACGAGCGGTGCCGTCGCGAGGGCAGCCGGCAAGTCGACGGCTTCCTGGCGGAACGCTGGCCCCGCCGCCTGGTCCAGAGCCTGGCGGACCTGGCCGAGGTCTGCGTGACGCGGCGCGCGGCGGAAACGCCCAAACGGGACCGCCAGCGCTGGATCGAGGCCGTCAAGGCCACGCGGATCCCCGTCCGCGGCGTGATGGGCTTCCGCAAGGCGGAGGTCACGGCGGGCGGCGTGAGCCTGGACGAAGTCGACTCGCGGACCATGCAGAGCAAGCGCGTCCCCGGCTTGTATTTTGCGGGCGAAGTCCTGGATCTGGACGGCCCGATTGGCGGTTACAATTTCCAAGCGGCCTTCAGCACCGGCTGGTTGGCCGGACAGAGTGGGTGAGGACCAGTGGCATGCTTGCGTGAAGGATGGTTAAACGGCCTTACGTACCGATCCAGTCTTCAACGTGCAAACCCGGAACTTGTTCGAAGTCGCGCAGATTTGCGGACAACAACGTCGTGTCATGGACTAACGCGATCGCGGCAATCTTGAGGTCCATGGTGCCGATCCGGACCCGCAAGCTACGCAGTCTCTGGAATTCCTCAGCCGCCAAGTCGTCGAAGGGCAAGATTCGCCAATTTGCGTAGAAACGAACCAAGCCAACGAGGCGCGAGTAATATGTCACCTGGCGACGAACGTCTTGCACTCGGTGGATGGCTGCGAGCCAGCCTCGCATCTGCTCTTCCAAGGACACCGCGGTCGCGTGGATCTCTCGGTCCGCTGACCGCCGCAGTCGATCCCGAAGCCGCACTGCTTGGTTGGCTTCGGGGTATTCGAGGACCGAAAGGTGATCGCTATCGAGGACGATCATGGAAGATCCGTTCGCGTTTGCTCGCGATCTTGCTCCCGCACACGACGGCCTTCGTCGATGATCTCTTTCATCACGGGATCGCCGGCAAACATGCCGACCGACTTCAGCCAGTCGTCACGGCCTGGCTCAGGCCGATCGAGTTGGCCTTGAACCCAATCGTCGTACAGTCTCTCCAAGCGGGTCACGCGTTCTTCCAGGGTGACTTGCGACATACGTTGTCCTCTGCCCTGCGAGGCGGAATCGTTCGTGTTATTCTATCGGTTGAACCGATCAGCAACAACGCCTGTCGGTTCTGGCTGCTGTCGGTTCTGGCTGCGGAACTTGTGATTGACAGCCGATTTCCTTGCTCCAAGGAGACCAGTGGTATGCTTCAACTCCAAGCCAAACGCAACGCGAACGAGGTCGTGACTCGGCTGCGGCAGTTGTACCAACGGCAGGCTGCCGACAGGATTTTCGCCACCTTCAAGCTGCCCAATCCGGCGTTAGACGAGTTTGCGCGGACCTACGGCGACGGCGAGTGCGCGTATCCCGAGCCCGCCGAGCGGGTCGCGTTCTGGAACCGCTACTTCGCCGCCCAGGCCGACTTGGAGGACGACTCGATTCCCGCCGCCTACTTGAGCGAAATGGATCAGGGCCTGTACGGCGGGATGGTCGGCGGCGAGGTCCGGTTCATGTCGCACCCGGACAACGGCTGGATCTCGTCGATGGTCGCGCCTCTGCTGCAGGACTGGTCCGAGTTCGACCGGCTGCGGATCGATCCCTCGGTGCGGTGGTTTCAGCGTTATCTGACCCAGTTGGACACGTTTGTCGCGGCCGCCGCGGGCAAGTTCGGCATCAGCCACTTCATCCTGATCGACAGCTTGAACTTCGTGTTTGAACTCGTCGGCGCGACCAATACGTACGTCAGCCTGCTGGAGCAGCCCGAACTGGTGCGGCGGGCGGTGGATTTCGCCTTCGACTTGAACGTCCTGATTCAAGACACGTTTTTCGAGCGGGTGGGACTGCTGGCCGGCGGCACGGCCAGCAACATGGTTCAGTGGATCGACGGGCGGATTGTTTCGGAGAGCGTGGACCCGTTTCACATGACGTCAGTGGACTACTTCGAAGCCTGGGGGCGGGAGCCCGTCGAGCGGATCCTGGGACATTACGACGGCGGCGTGCTGCACATCCACGGCAACGGCCGGCACCTGCTGCCGGCGGTTTCGTCGCTGGGCGGCTTGAAAGCGATCTACTTGGGCGACGACCGCGGCTATCCTGTGGCGTTCGACGTGCTGCCGGAGTTGCAGGCCAGGACCGGGGACGTGCCCTGGGTCGTCTCGGTCGCCTGGGAGCCCTTTGTCGATGCCCTGCGCCGCCACACCCTGGCTGGCGGCGTTCTGTATCAAGTGACCGGGGCCGCCAATCTGGCGGCCGTGAATCGTCTGATGGATGAGGTCCGCGATTACCGGACCTGACCCGTGACTGCACGGTTCGTCTGGATTGTCCCTCGTGTGTCGGACGGTCGCCCTGCCGTTAGCCGGCCAATTCATCCAGCAAGCGTCCCAAGGCGACGTCCAGTTTGGCGTCGGATTCATAGACACCGCTGGCGATCTGGGCCCGCAGTTCCGCGACGCGGTCCGTTCGCACATCGGGCAGATCACGGACGCGACTGACCAACTCGGCCTCCGGCGAGATGTCCAGTTGGTCGACACCCAGCCACGAGTTGGCTTGCGGGGCGGCCTCGGCCGCATGCATGCGGTGAGGGCCCGTGATCGATTGCGCGCCGTGAAGATGCGAAAGACCAAAAATCTGCATTGCTGATTCCCCCGAGAGAAAGCGGCTGACGCAAGCCCGCCGGCTGACATCCCGTCGCCGGACAAGCTTCCAGTTTCCGCATCGTTGCCATTCTACTCCACGCTCAACCAGGCGTCGCCGGTCCATGTCGAAAAGCGCTATCCATGGCAGGGGAGGTGACTGGGCGAACGCTGCTGAGAACACACTCCCTTATCGGCCGAGGCCCCACGACGCTTGATTGCCGAACCTCCTTGTCTCCTTGTGCTGGTGACGCGTATCTCGTCCACGTTTGACGCCTGCGACGGCGTCCCTCCAGCGTTTCTCCTACGTAACCCGACCAAGCGGAGTTCGCGAGAATCTCGCGCGCGGTGCAAATGGCGACGGAGTGTACGCAATCCGGGCTTGCGGGGCAAGAGCGAACGCGGGGCCGGATGCTAGCATCCGCGGGCGGCAGTCAGCGGTTCCGCCACAGGATCCGGTCGGCGATCCCCAACCGCTGCTGGCAGTCGGCGATCTCGGTGCGGAAGCGGCGGGCGTCCTCGGGGTATCCGGCGGTGGGCCGCAGGTCCGGCAGCTGGCGGCGCCAGAAGGCATTGAAGGCCAGCATTGCCAGTTCCCGGAGGTACTTGGCCAGCATCGAGGCCAGGGCGACCGGGAGCAGCCGTTCCGCTTTTTCTTGAAAGCGGAATTCGAACCGCCGCGCCGGCGGCCCCCAGCGGTACAAACTGTGCGACCGGCATTCTCCGTGGATCTCGACCAGATACTCGGGGAACGCCGCCTGGAGCAGGTCGCCGTAACGCTGGCGGCCGCCGTGCTTGTCGCAGGACACGAAGACGGCTTGGCTCGCGCCAGCCGGCAGAATCGCTTTAATCAGATCCAACGTCAAAGTCGACAGCGCCGTCGCTTTGTTGCCCCAACGCTCCAGTTCACCGTTGAACTGGTCCGGCGAGACGACCAGCGCGCGCACATTTAGCAGTTGGACCTGGGCGTCGCGCAGGCCCTGGGTGAAGATGTCGGCCTTTTGATCCAGGGTCGCGTCCGCGTGATGCAGCGGCAGCGGCAATTCGAAGTCCGCATACCACGGGTCGCGGGCCAAGCATTCCAAGCTGGACGGGGCGGCCAGCGTCCAGGCTTCGCGCCAATCGGCCGGGCGCCAGCCCAGGGCTCGCAGGGCGGTCAGCACGCCGTCTTCCAGGGTTTGCAGGCTGCCGGAGGACTTGTACAGGGCCTTGGAATCGGCGATCGGCACGCGGGGCGCAGCGGCCGGCGGATCGCCGGGCCGTTGCACCACCCGGGCCAGGGCCGCATAGAGATCGTCGGCGTGGAGCTGGTCCGGCGCCTGCCAGAGCGTGGCGGAAATGACCAGCGGTCCCAGGTTGGGGCCGTAGCCCGCTTCGTCCGTTCCAATCAGGTACGCCATGGAGTCGGCCTTGTTCGCTGGCGGGGCGCCGCGGGGCGGGCGGCCAAGCCGGCAGAATGGTAACGAATGTGACGGCCAAGACCGTCGGTAACGGATGTGCGGGGCGGTGCGCCCGCGGCAAAATCGGTACAGTTTCGGCACCTTACGGGTACGTCATTCTCGGCACAGTTTTCGACGTAACCCAAGGAGTGAAAATTGTTTTCGAAGCCTCAAGGCGTCTTGTCAAGCACGCCGATACGGAACATGTCAGTGGATACGAAAGCCTGAGCGTGGGAATGCCGGGCAACGTATCAGTCCAACCGGCGGACACAATCGAGTCAAGGATTGGCTCGACCGGTTCTGGCGTTACTCACCGTTTATATCGGAGGCATGACCCACCTCCTCCGATCGGCCCACCCGCGATCACTCGACCCGGATCGGTCTCCCTGGCCAAGGGAGCCGGTTGAACAGCGTTTGATGCCGTCCCGCGCTTTCGGGCACACCGGCGACATCTTCCTGCGAGGCCTGGATGGGAGCGGCGCCAGTTCGATTTACTATGTTCCAGTGTAATAGGAGACATGGCTCGATGAAGTGGAACATTCTTGTTGCTTCGATGGTGCTGGGCCTCGGCCTGAGCAACCAGAGCTTCGGTGACCTGCTGGACCGAATGCTCGGATCGAATGGGTGCGGCTGCGAACAAAAGGACGGCTGCGCTCAAAAGTGTGGCGACCCGAAATGCGATGGCAAAGACGGTTGCGCACAGAAAGACGGCTGCGGCCCGAAGTGTGGCCGCCGCGGTCTGCTGAACGGCTGCGCTCAAAAGTGTGACGATGGGAAAGACGGCTGCAAGGACCCGTGCCAGAAGGACGGGGACAAGGGTTGCGCCCAGAAGGGTTGCGGCCTGCTCGGCCACGGTCTGCTGAACGGCTGTGCCCAGAAGTGCGATGGCAAGGACGGCTGCAAAGACGCCTGCCAGAAGGACGGCTGCAAGGACCCGTGCCAGAAGGACGGCGACAAGGGTTGCGCCCAGAAGGGCTGCGGCCTGCTCGGCCACGGTCTGCTGAACGGCTGCGCTCAGAAGTGCGATGGCAAGGACGGCTGCAAAGATCCCTGCCAGAAGGACGGTGACAAGGGTTGCGCCCAGAAGGGCGGTCTGTTCAGCGGCCTGCTGAACGGCTGTGCCCAGAAGTGCGATGGCAAGGACGGCTGCAAAGACGCTTGCCAGAAGGACGGCTGCAAGGACCCGTGCCAGAAGGACGGGGACAAGGGCTGTGCGCAAAAGGGTTGTGGTCTGTTCGGCGGCCTGCTGAACGGCTGTGCCCAGAAGTGCGATGGCAAGGACGGCTGCAAAGACGCCTGCCAGAAGGACGGCTGCAAGGATCCGTGCCAGAAGGACGGTGACAAGGGTTGCGCTCAGAAGGGCTGCGGCCTGTTCGGCCACGGTCTGCTGAACGGCTGTGCTCAGAAGGGCGATGGCAAGGACGGCTGCAAAGATCCCTGCCAGAAGGACGGCTGCAAGGACCCGTGCCAGAAGGACGGGGACAAGGGCTGTGCCCAGAAGTGCTCCGGCCCGTCGCTGCTGGAACGGATCTTCGCTCGCCGCAACTGCTGCGATGCGAAGGGCGGCAAGGACGGCAAGGGCTGCAAGGGCGACGAGGGAAAGGCTGACAAAGCGGTTGACGGCGACAAGGCCGAAGCGGCCGCCGACGCCCCGGTTCCCCCGGCTCCCGTCGTCGATCCGTCCGCGTTCCTGAAGAGTCAACGTCGAGTGATTACTGCCAGCACCACTTTGGTCCGCTAAGTTGGCACCTGCCGATCGGCTCTGACGTTCGACGGCCTGTCCGGATACTGACTCCGGACAGGCCGTTTTTCGTTTACCGGCGGTTCGGTTTCGTGGCAACACCCGTTTTCGTCCTGTCCCCGGCGTGTTAGCTTAATGGGTTGTGAATTGGCCCTGGAGGCACAGAGACCACCGTGAAACTCGACCATTTCTTCCATCCCTATCCGGTACCCACGACGCATATCGTTGACTGCCTGCGGTTTTGGGCAGGCGAGGTGCCGGATCAACCCGCGTTCTATTTCCTGCAAGACGGGGAAGGCGAAGAGGTCTGCTGGACCTTTGCGGAACTGGATCGCAAGGTCCGCTCGGTTGCCGCCACGCTGCAATCGCTGGGGCTGAAGGGCCAGCGCGTCCTGCTGCTGTATCCGCCCGGATTGGATTTCGTCGCCGGCTTCTACGGCTGCCTGGCTGCCGGAGCCATCGCCATCCCGGCTTACCCCCCGCGCCGCAACCGCAACATGCTGCGGATCCAAGCGATTTCGGACGACGCCGAGGCCAAGGCGGCACTGTCGATCCACGAGGTCTGCGACCGGGTAGGCTCGCTGCTGGACGAAGCCCCCCACTTGAAAGACCTCACCTG
>Ga0172371_10012968_pt1 | contig 10903 bp, 4 predicted proteins | sample Lak12m_FD_114543 | JGI IMG/M metagenome (GOLD analysis project Ga0172371, IMG submission 114543) | Freshwater microbial communities from Kabuno Bay, South-Kivu, Congo - kab_022012_12m | ecosystem: Environmental > Aquatic > Freshwater > Lake | place: Democratic Republic of the Congo: South-Kivu... | reverse complement strand
GTTCCTGCGCGCGAGCATCGGTTTTTCCCGCAAATGGCTGCAACGCCTTCGCGGGCCTTGGGTTGCGAGGCACGTTTCGGCCGGCTTTTCTGCGGGGGCGCGCAGGAACGGGAATGCACCCGCAGCGTGGGCCGGAGTGGCGAGATCGACTACAATGATTCTACTAGCCCGAGTCTTGCCGGCCTAGCAGTGGGCGATTGCCAGGGGGGGGTCTGCCATGAAGCATCAGGGCAAATCCAAGCAACAACTCATCGGGGAACTGGGCGAGATGCGACGACGCATCAGCGAACTGGAAGGGGCCAAGAGCGATCAGACTGGGGCGCACGGCCAATTCGGGCCGGGAAGCCCGATCTGGCACTCTCTTGTAGCCAATACGCCGCTTCTCATCCTCGTCCTCGACAGGGACTGCCGCATCCGTTTCGTCAATCGTACGGACTCTGGGGCAACGCCGGATCAGATCATCGGGAACGCCATCTACGACTTCTGCCGAGCCGAGGATCGGGAAAGCGTTTGGGAATCCGTGCAAGGGGTGTTCACGACTGGCGAGCCGAGTGTGTCTGAAGGCCCTGGATTGCGGTTCGACGATCAAGAGCATTGGTACGCATCGCATATTAACCCCATCGTTGAAGACGGCACGGTTGTTGCTGTCTCTGTAATCTCGGTCAACGTCACGGATCGCAAGCGGGCCGAGGAGGCGATTCGGCGTTCCGAGACCAGGTATCGCCGGTTGTATGACAGCATGGGGGATGCCTTTGTCAGCGTCACCATCGACGGCAGGATTCAGGAATACAATGAAGCCTATCGGCAAATGCTCGGTTATGAGCCGGAAGAACTCGCAGCCCTCACATTCCGGGATCTGACTCCAAGCAAATGGCACGCCTTTCAGGATGAGATCATCGAGAAGCAAGTCCTCGCGCGGGGCTATTCCGACATCTACGAAAAGGACTATCGGCGGAAGGATGGCACGGTTGTCCCCGTGGAATTGCGAACGATTCTCTTGAGAGACGACAACGGACAGCCCTGCGGCATGTGGGCCATCTTGCGGGACATCACCGAACGCAAGCGGGCCGAGGAGGCACTGCGGCAGTCGGAACAACGAATGTCGCTTCACGTCCAGCAGACGCCATTAGGCGTGATTGAATGGGACTTGGAGTTCAGAGTCGCAAAATGGAATCCCGGTGCGGAGCGGGTCTTCGGGCACCGAGAAGGCGAGGCGCTCGGTCAGCATGCGACCTTCATCGTCCCTCCCATCGCCCGTGAGCATGTTGATCGGGTCTGGAGCGATCTGATCGTTTACAAAGGCGGGAAACGCAGCACCAATGAGAACATCACCAAGGACGGACGACTCATCCTCTGCGAATGGTACAATACGCCGCTGGTGGATGCAGAAGGCCAAGTCATCGGGGTCGCCTCCTTGGTTGACGACATCACCGACCGGAAGCGGGCTGAAGAGGCGTTGCAGTGTGCTCACGAAGAGCTTGAAGTGCGAGTTGAAGAACGAACAGCCGCATTGAGAGCAGCCAACGAACGACTCCGTCGGGAGGTTGAGGAGCGACGGCGTGCGGAAGGAGCCTTGCGAGAAAGCCACGAGCAACTTCAGACGATTCACGAGGAGATGGTCGAGGGCCTCGTCATCACGGACATCGAGACGAAACGCTTTGTGCGAGTCAACGCCTCGTTGTGCCGGATGCTCGGGTACTCCGAGGAAGAACTGTTAGCGGCGTCGATCAAGGACATTCACCCCCCCGAGGAAGTGCCCAACGACTTGCAGAAATTCCAGGCAGCCGCAGAAGGTCGAGTCTCCATCAATGAGGACCGCCCCGTTCTCAGGAAGGATGGCAGCATCTTTTATGCGGACATCACGGGCCACCGAATCCTGTACAACGAACGGCCCTGTTTGTTGGCCCTTTTCCGGGATGTGACCGAACGCAAACAGGCGGAGGAAGCCCTTCGGGCAAGCGAGGAGCGGTTCCGCAGCTACTTTGAGCAGGGATTGATGGGCATGGCGGTAACCAGAATCGACAAGCAATGGCGGGAGGTCAATAACCGCCTGTGCGACATTCTCGGCTATTCGCGTGAGGAACTCCTCACGATGAAGTGGACCGACGCAACCCACCCGGATGACCTGGAGGCCGGCCTGTTGCAGTTCAACCGGATGGTAGCGGGCGAGATCGACCACTACACCCAGGACAAACGGTTCATTCATAAGAATGGGGAGGTCATATACGCCACGGTATTCATTCGATGCTTTCGCCGCAACGACGGGACGATCGACCACATCCTTGCCTTGATCGAAGACACCACCGGACGCAAGCTGGCCGAAATGGCGCTGCGTCAAAGCGAGGAACGCTACCGGGCCGTGCTGGAGGATCAGACGGAGGTCATTAGCCGGTTCACCGCTGACGGCACGTTCACCTTCGTCAACGAAGTGTATTGTCGTTTCTTCGGCAAGACGGCCCACGAGTTGCTTGGCAGGAACTGGCAGCCTGTGGCCTTGGCTGACGATTTGCCGATGATTGAGGAGCAACTGCGTGCCATGTCGCCCGACAACCCCATCGCGGTCATCGAGAACCGGGTCCATTCCGGGCTTGGCGAGGTCCGCTGGATGCAGTTCGTGAATCGAGGGTTTTTCGACCGGGGGGGTCGGCTCACGGAAGTTCAATCCGTTGGCCGCGACATTACCAAGCGGAAGCGAGTAGAAGAGGCTCTGAACCGAGAACGGCGAACTCTCAAACACCTGCTGCAATCGAGCGACCACGAGCGGCAACTGATCGCCTACGAGATCCACGACGGACTAGCCCAGCAGTTGGCCGGCGCGATCATGCAGCTTGATACCTATGCTGCTCAAAAGGACACGCAGCCGAAACTTGCAGCAAGGGCTTTTGACGCAGGGATGACGATGCTTCGCCAGGGCCACTTCGAGGCCCGGCGTCTGATCAGTGGGGTCAGGCCGCCCATCCTCGATGAGGCGGGGATCGTGGCAGCCCTCTCCCATCTTGTGAATGAGGAAAGGCGCAAGAAGGGGCCGAAAATCGAGTACCTCAGCAAGGTCGAGTTCGAGCGGCTGACTCCGATCCTGGAAAACGCGATCTACCGGATTGTCCAGGAGGGCTTGGCTAATGCTTGCAGACATAGCAAGAGCAGAAGGGTGCAGGTCCAACTGGTGCAGCAGGGTGACGCAGTTCGGATCGAGGTGCAGGATCGGGGCATCGGGTTCAAACCGGAAGACATCGAGGAAAGCCATTTCGGCGTGGCCGGTATTCGAGAGCGAGCCCGATTGTTGGGCGGAAGTGCGGCCATTGATTCCGAGCCCGGCAAGGGGACTCGGATCGTCGTGGAGTTGCCCATCGTGCTGAGGAGAGAAGAGGACGAATCCCCCGGGCGGCAACGCCATGAATCGTAGATGTTACAGCTTTTCTGAGGCTCAATACGGCTACTCCGTCAGCAAGGGCTATAGACATGAACAGACGGCAATTCATCCACACAGGCGTCGGTGGAGCAGTTGCATCGGCTGGCGACTGCCCTCTAGCCGTAAACAACTCGGCTCGATGGCCCGACTCCTTGGGCTTCTTCGCCGTGATGTCGAAGGCGGGCTCCCGAGGGGTTGCCTCCCCGGCGAGCTTGACCTCATCGGCGGTCGGGAAATCCTTCGGCATGGCGAAGCTCACTTTCCCGGTTGCGGCCCACTGGCAGCCCCGGATGAGCATCGTTTGGAATCCGATACATCGCATCGCCGTGTCCGGGCCGTCCTTCCAGAGATGGCCCAGCATCGTGACATAGACTCGTCCTTTGCCAAACGGGATCACCGGAGGCGGTCCCGAACAAGACGATGAACACCGACCAGACCACGAGTCCCTTGATCGTGGTAATTCTCATGGATTCGGCTCTCCCGCTCCTCGTCCACCGCCTCGAACAGTCGTCCCCAAGGCCGGGGTTCTTCAACCGTCGAAGTAATCTCGCCCCACTTTCCACCCCAGGCACACCCCGGCTGCACTACCCAGCGTACTGATTAGGTAAGCCCCCATCAGCCCAAGGTCGAGGTAGTCACCCACCCACCAGCCCACGTAGCCGCCAACGAGTATTCCGATGAAGATGAGCAGGCGTGTCATGAGAGTGTCCGGTCGTATCTACCCGGTGCCGTTGCCTCACTCACCGTGACCCGAAGTGGAAACGGACCAATCCCAGCGTGATGTCCTGCAACTGCTTCGGCACCACATCCGGTCGGTTCGCCAAGGATGCCCCTGCGGTATACAACAATACCGGGGCTCGGATGCTCCCTCTCGGAAGGCCCGGCGGCGGCCAGTCGTTGGATGGCTCTGACATCGGATTGACTTTTTCTTGGTGGTTCTGGATCGGTTACCCGAAATGATACCACCGTTGTCCGTGAAGTGGAATCGGCCCGTCCATCGCCGCTATAGGCGAAAAGCCCGACCGCCTGCGGTTCGTCGCAGCGTGGGAACGACTCGTCCACTCATCCAACGATTCTTGACGCTAAACGGGCTGTCCCCTACACTGGCGGCACGGCTTGGCGTTTCGGAGCGTTAGAAACCGAACGAGTTGCGAGACCAAAGTGGCGGGTTGATGAAAGCCAATTCCATGCGAACCGGTCCCTTCCCCCTGCTCGTTCCGCTATTCCTGGCGTTCTCGTTCCCGCCGCTCTTTGCGGCAGATCGCTCGGGAAAAGAGACGGAGTCGGCCCTGCCCGCGGGAAACCTCGTGGTCAACGGCGACTTTGAACAAGGAGACAAAGGCTGGCCCGCCGACGCTTTCCGGCGCAAGGTGGCGTCGGTCAAGCGCGAAGGGGGCAACTCGTGGCTTTCGATCAGCGGCAACGGCGGGCTGACGCAGAGCATCAAGCTTGATCCGCAGTGGGCGGCATTGCGGGTGAGCATGCGTCTGCGGGTGACGGACGTGGTTCCGGGCAAGGAGGGATGGCACGACGCCCGGCTGGCGATGAATTTCGTCGACGCCCAAGGAGAGCACCTGGATCCGTGGCCCAACGTCTTCCACGCACGGGGGACCGGCGACTGGGTGAAGTACGATCGCGTGTTCAAAATCCCCGCCAACGGCGCCCGGCTTGAGCTGGCCCCGAGCATGTTTGGAGCCTCGGGGACGGCGGACTTCGACGCCATCCAGGTGACGGTGGCGCGGATGCGCTCGGGCGCGGCCGCCGATCTGGCGCTGCCTGGCGGCGCGGAGGACCTCCGCGATTCGTCGAAAGCCTGGCGTCAGACATCCGCCACGCGCCAGCGCATCTGCCTGAACGGCCTGTGGCGGTTTCTGCCCGCGGGAAAGGAGCCGGTCGAGCAACCCCCGCCGCCCGGTCGGGGTTGGGGGTGGTTCAAGGTGCCCGGAATCTGGCCCAAGTCGGCCGACGATGCACAACAGATCCTCCTGCCCAACGGGATCGACGACTCGGAACTGCGGCAATGGGAGCAAGCCTGGTATCAGCGCCCGCTGAGTGTTCCTGCCGCCTGGAGCGGACGCAAAACCCTTTTCGACTTCACGATGGTGCAGACCCACGCTCGCGTCTGGATCGATGGCCGGGAGGCGGGGGAAGTGTTCTTCCCCGGCGGGTTGTTGGACATCACCAAACTGGCCAAACCCGGCGCCGCGCAGACCCTCACCGTGCTCCTGACCGCGCGGCCGCTAGAAAAGGAATCCAACGTCTTCATGGCCCCCCAGCGCGTGATCGCGAGCAAGGCCGTGATCGAGCGCAGGGGACTGGGTGGCGGACGGGTGATCTTCTGCCAGATGGACGTGACCGGACGCACCGACGCCGATCCGGCGGCCCTCGCCTTGTGCTCCAAGGTTATTCGTTATCTCGACAATGCAAGACCGGCGGTGCGAAGGCCCACGCAGTGGGCGGGCGACCAGCGAACGGCGGACCTGGTAAAACAATTGGGCATCGCGGCCACCCAAACGCGCACCGTCCCGGCGGCGGGCGCCCTGCTCATCCTGGGGGCGGGAGCAACGATCGAGAACCCGCTGCGGCAGCGCATCGAAGAGGGCCTCGACGTGCTGGCCCTGGGCCTGAGCGAAGAGGAGATCGCCCGGGCACTGCCGGGTGCGATCAAGCTCAAGACCGAACCCACCGTTTCGTCGACCCTCCAGAGGTTCGGCGTTCCTCTCCTGGCAGGCATCTCCAACGCCGAGCTGCACTGGCGGACGAAGCTGACGCTGGCCGCCATGCGGGAGGCGCCTGAGGGAGCCAACCAGGCGTTCCAAGTCATCCAACTGGGACGCGGGCAGGTGGTTCTGTGCCAGGCGGCGCCATGGATGTTCGACTTCGAGAAGAAAGGCTATCTGCGGACGACGTATCGGCGAAACGTCTTTCTGATCTCGCGTTTGCTGCACAATCTCGGCGCCGGCGATGAGACAACAAGCGGCGGCCCCCGCTACCTGCAAACGCCTCAGTCAGGCGACGATCCCTACCGGTATTACCGGTGGTGAACCAGTTCGTCGGTATTCTGGAATGGGTGTCTCGGGTGCCGCTCGTCGCGGCGAACGGGCCCGGACTACGTACCCGGTCCTGCGAGGCATGTTTCTCAGACGGCCGGTTTCGAATCGGGCGTCATTGGCCGTATCCGTCTTTGCCAAGTGGTTCTCAATAAAGACCGTTGGCGAAGATCGCATCCACGGCCGCTGACGGCAGCACGCGCCGTTGGCCCGGACCGAGAATCCCGGCCATGAGGTCGTTCGGAGAACTGCTCGCATCGAGGTCTTTGAACCCCAGGACATGGCCGACTTCGTGGGTCATCACGGTCAACAGGTCCACGCGTCCTGCGGCAGGACTCGTTCCCGACGCGAGGAACGAGGTCGCGGAGGATTGAAGGAATTCCTCGCTGAATTGCGGGGTCGGATCGACGAACCAGCCGAAGCCGGCGGCGTTTTGATCGAGCAGGATCGTGGTGCCGCTCGCCGTGCCGAGCAGGAGGCCGGGGAGATCGGCGAACTGCCAGGCGACGTTCTCCAGCCGAGCCAATTGCGCCTGCGCAATCCCGGCCGAGGCCCACGCATCGACCGCTTGACGAAACAGCCCGGCAACGGCCTGCCGGTCAAGGTCCTGCGCTGGAGCGACCTCTCCGGAAACCGCGGCGGAATCGGCCGTCAACGCCTGGCCGTCGATGTACACCGTGAGCGCAAGACCCTTGGCATAGTCGCTGTTGATCAGGTAACAATTCTGGCCCGAGGTCCCCTCCGGGACCCAATCGGCGCACCAGGCAAGCCCCCCTGAGGAATCGTAGGCGGTCAGAATCGGGAAGGTGTCCGGCAGGTAGGTCGCCAGATAATCGCCGTTTCGGGTATCGATTTGACCCTTGTTGTCGACGACGTAGCCGTTGCCCACCACCGTCACGTACACGACGCCGGCCCCCAGCTTGTCGTTGTCGCGATTGGTGCACGAGATCACCGGCTTCGCCAGGCTCGTAGCCGCGTAGAACGTGTCGTCTGTCTTGACATTCGCCACGTAGATCTGGTAGGACCGGTCGCCGTCGTTGATCAGGTCATCGTCGTTGCCGGTCACGGTGACCGTCTGGTACGTGTTCCAGTTGCTGGGGGTGAAGGTGAGCGACGCGGGGTTCAGCGTGGCCGCGGCCGTGGATGCGGAGGCCGACGCGCCCCTGAGCGTCGAGGGAGCCGCCTCGCCTTCGGCCGTGGCGGCCAGTTCGATCGTCACGTCCTTCTCGGGCCGGCTGGTCAACTTGACCTTGAAGGTCGCCTTGCCGCCCGATTCCGTGGTCACGAGCCCGGAGGTGGTGCTGAAGGTGATCCCGGCGGCGTCATTGTCGGTGATCGTCCCGATCGCGCTGTTGTTGAGGTTCAGCCGGGCGTTTACGGGGTTTGAGAGTCCGACCTTGAACTGCTCGTTGCCTTCGGCGATGTAGTCTCCGACGACGGGCACGGTGAGGCTGCGGGTGGGCTTCGTTTGCCCCTTCAGGAAGGTCAACTTGCCGGTCACGTCGGTGTAGTCGGCGCCCTGCGTGGCGCTGCCGATCCACGCGGCGTTGTAGTCGACGGTCACGGTCTGCGTGGCCGGGCGATCCAGGTAGATGTCGAAGCGGCACAGCGTCGTGCCCTTGTTGCCTTCCACCACCGAGCCGTCCTCGATCACGATGACCGGCAGATTGAACGCCGGCCCGAGGCCGGAGCCCAGAATGAGATTGCTCTTGGTGTTTCCGTACTCGGCGACCACCCGGAACGCCCCTTGGTCCCAGTTGACCTTCAGCAGCCCGGTCGACGTGTCGATGTCGGCGACGCTCGATCCCTGCGGGTTATAAACGTAGAAATGCAACTCGTTCGGGTCGATTTCGACGAGGTTCCCGTCCGCATCACGGGCCACCACGGAGAACTGGACCTCCGTGTCGGGGTCGAGCAATCCCGTGATCGCGGGCTCTGCTATCAGCGTCAGGCTGGCAACCTGCGGCGCGGGCGGCGCGTCGATCGTCGCCTCGACCCCGCCGTCCGGAAGGGTCACGTCCTGGTTGACAGGCTCAGCGTTCTCTTGTTGGTAGACCAACTCGTAGTCGCCCACCGGCGCCGAAATATCCGCGTGGCCGTCGGCATCGAGCGGCACGATCTGTCCGTCGCCGAGCCGATCCTTGCTGACCAGCATCAGGTGCCCGAGCCCGCCCGGGGACACGTCATCGGGCGTCACGGTGATCGACATGGTGCCGAAGGGCACGGTGGGATCCACGACCGGCGTCTCGCTCGAGACGTAGATGTCGGTGAAGCCCAGGCTGACCTTGGCGAGATGCCCCTCGGGAGCATTCAGCACCGTCTGTTCGTCGACCAACTTGTACAGTTGCGTTCCCGCGACGCTCAGTTCGGCGCCGGCCACGCCGGGCGCGTTGGCCGTCGCAGCGCAAAAACCGATCAAGACGAGGTTCTGCATCGTCGCGTCCGCCGCCTTCTGCTCGATGAGCTCCAACTCGGCAGCCCGGTCCGTAACCGGCTGAACGCGGGAGGGAGCCAAGGCGCCCACCGCCTTGCTGACCGACCCGAAGGTGAGCGTGTCGGCGGCCTTGGCGAGGTATCCGATCGCTTCCAGCAGGCCGGATGCCGTCGCCAGCCCCTTCACCGACTTGTTCATCACCGGAAGCGACTCCAGCTTCTCGGAGTCGAGGACGGTTGCCACCGCGCCCATCTTGCCGAGCGTGTCCGAGGCGGACTCGGCGATCTTGATGGCGACCGACGGTTCGGCGGCTTCGGTGACGGCCGAGGCCGCCGCCAGCCTCGCGGTCTGTGCGGCGGCCGACGACTCCTCCTCCGGCCCGTGGAGCACGATGAATCGCGGCGGGTACTGGCTCGTGGGATCGAAGGCCTCCAGGACCGCAATTCCTTCCGTGCCGGTCCCCGTGGAAACGCCGACCACCAGGCCGGGAATGGGATGGCCCGAGCTGTCGTCCAGGAACTGGAACGCAACCTCCTCGCCCGCGACACGGAGCGTGACGCTCCCCTCGTCGTCGGTGGTGCCCACGTCGCAGAATCCCTGGAGGTCCAGGAACCGCGTATCCACCAGCGGGTTCACCGACGCTCCGCCGATTTTCACCGTTTTCGGCCACGAGCCGGCACGGAAGTAGTTGTTGCTCTCCTCCGCGGTGCCCTTGATCGTAAAGGAGCTGATCTTGCTCTTGGCGCCGTCGACGATCTCGTCGTTGCCGTTGCGGAACACGAGGCCCACGGGGTCGAGCCCGGCACCCACCATCGTATTCTCGACATCCCCGCCCACGGAGAACGTCTTGATCGAGCCGGCCCCGAAGGTGTCGGCATTCGCCTCGGTGCCGTCGAGCTGATAGTCGGCGCCGAGGTTGGCGCCGGCCAACACCACGCAATCGACCAGATCGCCGCCGATCTTGAAAGTCCCGATCGAGGCCCCGGCCACCGTGCTGTTGGACATCGAGCCGCCGATGGTGACATTCGACAGGGTTCCCAGGGCATGGAGTGTACCGCAGAAATCGCCGGTGACGGAGAACTTGGAGACCGCGGCCTTCCTGCCCAGGCTGGCCGCCGTCCCGGTGGCGATCAGCGAGCCAGTGAAATCGCCTCCGGAGATGGTGATCGTGCCGAAGGTGCCCGCGGACCAATCGCCGCTGGCGCCGCCGCCCTTGGTCGACACCGACTTGACGGCCCCGACCACGGTGATGCTCGTCTCCAACGCCCCCGCCGTGGTGGACAGGGATCCGATCGCCGGGGCGCTAAGGAGATCGCACTGGAGGCTGCGGGCCGTCAGCGAGGTGATCGTCGAACCGGAGCTAATCCCGCTGCTCCTCACGTCGCCCAGGGTGATCTTCGAGGACGACTTGTCGCTTCCGCCGATGGCAATGCTTGCCCCGTCGGTCACGTCGCCGAGCGTCACTTGTCCCACGCTTCCGGCCAGGTCGATACCCACATCCGAACCCGTGATGTCGCATTTTGCAGCGACGAGCGATTTCAGGCTCCCGTCGCCCGTGATCTTCCCGATGGAGACTCTTCCGTCGCTGCCGTTCGTGGGCTTGGAGACCGAGATCGTGAGCGAGCTGGCAGTCGATGTGCCTTCGAGCGCGATCCAGTCGATGGAGCCGCACCGGTCCTCATCCGAACCGACGAGGTGGATCCGCGCGGTGCCCGGCCCGGTCAACTTGACCGTGTACGTGTCGCCGTCGATGTCCGTGAACGGGGTCGAGCCCGGACCGTACGTCACCTCGTCGTCGACGATCGTGAGCACCGCCGATCTCTGCGTCCCCAGCCCGGCGCCGCCCGCAGCACTGCTCAAGGTCAGCGTGACCGTCTTATTCCTAAGGAGTTTCTGTTGCGGAACGGGTGTTTTTCGTGTTGTTCGCCGGGGCAGGTGGATCTGGTTTGTGTGTCCGCGGCGTTGTAGAACGCCTGGATGCGGTTTTGTGGGCGGGTTGTGGTGTCGGAG
>Ga0172371_10012967_pt1 | contig 10903 bp, 10 predicted proteins | sample Lak12m_FD_114543 | JGI IMG/M metagenome (GOLD analysis project Ga0172371, IMG submission 114543) | Freshwater microbial communities from Kabuno Bay, South-Kivu, Congo - kab_022012_12m | ecosystem: Environmental > Aquatic > Freshwater > Lake | place: Democratic Republic of the Congo: South-Kivu... | reverse complement strand
GGCGCGCGTGCTGGCGGTGGCCGATGTGGTCGAAGCGATGTCCGCGCACCGGCCTTACCGTCCGGGGCTGGGCATCGAGGCCGCGCTGGCCGAAATCGAGCGCGGCCGCGACAGCGTGTACGACCCGGCCGTCGCCGATGCCTGCCTGAAGCTGTTCCGGGAGAGGGGCTACACCATACCGGCGTGACCGATCCGACGTGACCGATCCGGCGCGATCGATCCGGCGCGATCGATCCGGCGTGATCGAACCGGCGTGATCGAATCGGCGTGATCGAATCGGAATTTGTAGGAGGGGCGCCCTCGCCCCGACAAACAGCTTAAGATCAATCTGTTCCTGGAAACTTTCTCATGAACGAACAAAGCAAAGCCGCGCGGCGGCGATTTTCGGACGGGGCGTTTCATGCCCGTTACTTCGTGGGCGAGGGCATCGACGTCGGCGGCAAACCCGATCCACTCGACCAGTATTGCGGCCTGTTTGCCCGCATGACCGGCGTAAAGATCTGGGATCGGCCCGACGGGGACGCCCAATTGATGGAGGGGGTGGCGGACGGGACCTACGATTTCCTTCATTCCAGCCATTGCCTCGAACACATGCGTGACGTATGGGAAGCATTGGAAAACTGGATACGCATCGTCAAGCCCGGCGGCTTTCTAGTGATTACCGTGCCGGACGAAGACTTGTACGAACAAGGGCTCTGGCCCAGTTCGCTCAATCCCGACCACAAGTGGAGCTTCACCATCCACAAAAGCCGCAGTGCCATGCCGTGCTCGATTAATATCATCGACCTGCTCAGGGATTTTTCGGATGCGGCGGAGATCGAGCGCATCGTGCTGGTGCGGGACTTCTTCCGCGATGCGCTGATCGGGCAGATGGACCAAACGCTGACCCCCGTGGCCGAATGCGCCATCGAGTTCATCCTGCGCAAACGTTAAGCGGCCGAAGCTTCCGGATCAATTCGAGAAAGACGCGCGCCCGCCTGTTTCCCTGGAGTCGAGACGGCGGGAATGGACTTGGCACTGCTAAATCAGGCAATCATCGGCCCTGACGGCCGACGCGCAACCGGTCGAAATTCCTGACCTGATGCGGGTATGTTCGGTCAAGGGCGGCCTCGAGCTCTGCGTTCAACATCAGGTCGCGCCGCTCGCTACTTCAATTCGTACCAAGCCCCGCGGCCGCGACCGTGTTGACCGAGATGCCCGCGCTCGACCAGCGCGCGGAAATGCTGCTTCAGCGTGTTGCGGCTTGCACTGGTCAATCGGATCGCATCGCCCATCGTGATGCGGCCGTGTTCGCGCGCAAATTCCACGATCCGCAGTGAAAGCTCCGGCAGCGCTGCGAGCACCAGCTTTTCGCGTTCGATCTTCCTTTCGAGGCGACGCACCTGCTCGGCGAGCGAGCGCAGGAAGAACAGGAGCCAGGGCTGCCAGTTCTGGGTCTCGGTGCGAATTGTCCCCTGCGTCTGCCGAAGCGCAAGATAATAGGCTTCCTTGTTCTGCTCGATCACGCTCTCGAGCGAACTGTAGGGCGCGTAGCCGTAGCCCGCCTGCAAGAGCAAGAGCGTCGTTAGCACGCGGCTCAAGCGGCCATTGCCGTCCTGGAACGGGTGAATCTGCAGGAACACCACCACCCACACAGCGATGAGCAGCAGCGGATGCAGTTTGGCGGCGCCCCGCTCATCTTGAAACCATGTCGTGAGCTCGGTCATCAGGCGCGGCGTATCGAAGGGCGTCGCCGTCTCGAATACAATGCCAATCTGCGCTCCCGTTTCGTCGAATGCCACCACACTGTTGGCGGTGGTCTTGTAGTTGCCGCGGTGCCATTCATCTTTTTCGCTGTACTTGAGCAGGTCGCGGTGCAACTGCCTGATGTGGTTTTCGGCGGGCATGATGTCCTGCCACGACGCGAACACCAGATCCATCACCTCGGCGTAGCCGGCAACTTCCTGTTCGTCGCGCGTGGCAAACGACTTAATTTCGAGATTGGACAGTAGACGCTCGACCTCGCGGTCCGACAGTTTGCTGCCCTCGATGCGGGTGGATGAACCGATGCTTTCGATGGTGGCGACTCGGCGCAGGGCCGACATCCGATCCGGTGCAAGCGTCCCCAGGGCGCGCCATGCGCCCTTGAACTCGTCGATCTTGGCAACAAGCGCCAAGATTTCGGGTGTGATCTGGATGGCATCGGAAATGATCATGACACCCAATAATATACCCATTCACACCCATTGTGGTATCCGCCCAATGTCACGCCCATTTACACCCAATCTTGGGCCAACCAGGCAGATCCCGGCTGCGCTCGGCCTGCTACTGGCCAGTCGCTTTTCCTTGCCGTCGGCGCGCATCCCAATTTACCCAGGTGTGCGCGTTGAAGGATTACCCAGCGACTTTTGAGCTTCTCCTTGCGTTCGACCTCCTCCCCTTAGGTGGCCTCCACGAACCCGGGATCGATCTTCGGGCGCTCGGATGCCTTCAGCTCCAGCTTGGCCAACCGGCTCTCGTAATAGATGGGCACCGTGGGCCCGTCGATCACCGCGCGCTGGATGTCGTAGACGCTGATGTAGTCGCCGAACACCGCGCGCGTGCTGGCGTCGGTTTGCTCGATGGGCGTGCCGGTGAAGCCGATGAACGACGCGTGCGGCAGGGCATCGCGCATGTGCCGGGCGTAGCCGTCGATGAAGTCGTACTGGCTGCGGTGGGCCTCGTCGGCGATGATGACGATGTTGCGCCGGTCGGACAGCACCGTGTGGCGGTCGCCCTTGTCCTCGGGGAAGAACTTCTGGATTGTGCTGAAGACCACGCCGCCGGAGGCGACCTTCAGCTTTTCACGCAGGTCCGCGCGATCGGCCGCCTGCGCCGGTGGCTGGCGCAACAGTTCTTTACAGCGCGCGAAGGTGCCGAACAGCTGGTCATCGAGGTCGTTGCGGTCGGTAAGCACGACGATGGTGGGGTTCTGCATGGTTGGGTGCAGGATCACGCGGCCGGCGTAGAAGGCCATGGTCAGGCTCTTGCCTGAGCCTTGCGTGTGCCATACCACGCCCACGCGCCGGTCGCCCTCCTCGCCACCAGGCTGATGGCCGGCTGCGTAGCGCCCCAAGGGCTGTGCCGCAACCTTCGCTGCGCGCAGCGTTTCCTCCACCGCCACGTTCACGGCGTGAAACTGGTGGTAGCCCGCCATTTTCTTTGCCAGCTTGCCGCCGCCCTGGTCTTCGAACACGATGAAGTAACGCAGAAGATCGAGGAAGCGGCGCCGCTCGAACACCCCGCCCAGGACGACCTCCAGCTCGGCCAGACTGGCCGCCGCGTCGCCCTTTCCCGTGATCGTGCGCCAGGGCTTGAACCATTCCCGGCCCGCCGCGAGCGCGCCGATGCGCGCCTGCACGCCATCGGAAACGATCAGCGCCGCATTGGTCGCAAAGAGCGCAGGAATCTGCGCCTGATACGTCTGGAGTTGCTGATACGCGCTCCAGATGGTGGCGTTTTCATCGGCCGTGTTCTTCAGCTCGATCACCGCCAGCGGCAAGCCGTTGATGAAGATCACCACATCCGGGCGGCGCGTGTGCTGTCCATCGGCTACGGTGAACTGGTTGACCGCGAGCCAGTCGTTGTTTTCCGGCGCGGCGAAGTCGAGCACCCGCGCCTGCGCGCCCGCGATGGAGCCTTCCTTGCGCCGATATTCCACGGTCACGCCGTCCACCAGCATGCGGTGTACGGCGCGGTTGCGTTCCAAGAGCGACGGCGCATCGGTGCGCGTGAGCTTGCGATACGCGTCTTCAATCGCCTCAGCGGGAAGATCAGGATTGAGGCGCACCAATGCCTGGCGCAATCGGCCTTCCAACACCACGTCGCGGTAGTTCGGGTCGCCGCGCTCGGCGCCGGGCATGCCCACTGCCATGTCGGGGCCGTGCAGGACAGCGTAGCCGAGTGCTTCCAGCCAGGCGAGCGCGGCGTCTTCGACGACGGATTCGGCAAACGACCCGGCCATTAGACTAGAACCAGACCCGTCTTGCTGTCCAGCACACGCACGTCCAGCGCCGCCACGCGCCGCAGCGTCAGAAAATCCTTGTCCGTCGCAAGCAGAGTCATTCCTGCAACGCTCGCAGTCGCCGCGATCCAGATGTCGTTCTGTCCAATCGTAAGACCTTCCGACCGCAGCGCCGAACTCATCTCGGCCCATCGTTGATGCACGCCGGGGTGAGCGATCGGAATGACGAGCGTTTTCTCGATCTGAGTTTTGAGCAGTGCTTTGCGCTTTTCGCCCCATATGGAGGAAAAGGCGAGCAACTCGGCCACAGTCACCTCGCAGATCGCCGGCCGAAATCTGGAAGCGCTCAGACCGAACTGCGCGTCGATCGCTCCCGGCACGGCGCTGTTCGCCCGGGTGGCGTGAAGAACAACGCTCGTATCGAGGAGAAACCCGAGCGAGCCGTTCATCTGCTTAGCTCAATGCGTCGACCGCAGCAGCGAATTCTTCGTCGCTCTCCTCCGGCGGTATGCTGCCGAGAAAGCTGGCGTACACGGATGATTCCCCGGGGCGCAGCCGCACTTCCAGGCCAAAGTCGGCATTCACCTCCGCGACCGGCGCGCGCCGGAAAAACTCGTCGCGTTCGCTTGCCGGCGCAAGCGCATCGGCATCGATGCGAAGCAAAGTCCCCGATGGTCTGAACACTCCCAGACCCTCGCAGACCACATCCTTGTTGAATAGGGGTGCGAACTGATCCAGAGATTCTTCGCCTTCCCAGATCGCGGTAACGATCCCGCCGGCGGCAACGTGGAGCTTGAGAACACCCTGGCTCGCACCCATCAAGTCCAGCCGGCCCGCGACGCGCACCCGCCTGGACTGCGGCGTAGCGTGTGTCAGCTCGCGTGCGGATTCCACGACCGAAGCGTCGAGGCGGCCGGTCTTGTGCAGCGTCACATCGGGCAAAATGATACTACTCAAGCCGTCTTTGCCGAACAATTTCCGATAGCTGCCGATCCGGCGCAACATCCCCGGATCGAAGCGACTGCTCTCGCCACGGCGCGATCCAACGTCTTCGAGCGCGGCCGCAAGAAGTTCGAATGCGGTCTCGTCAGGCTGCGGTCCATCCTCCCAGAGTTGCGCCTGCGAGAACAGATCGGCGGCGACCTCCCCGAAGGGCGCGACCTCGAATCGCAGCACTGTCGCGCCCTCGCATTCGGCCGAATGGCCGAGGTAACGCACATCGGCCGCTGCCTTGATGCTAGCCGGAATCCGGCCGCGCGCGCGGCTCGTGTGCAGAAAGCCCATGCGCACTGTGTCCTGCAACGTGTCGTGCAGGCGCGTCAATACCGGGCCAATCAGCTCAGGCTTGGGCCTGGAGCCCAGGCCGGACGGCGCTTCTAGCCGGAAACTGCGTTCGACGGTGTTCACGGGTGCCTCCTGGATCGATGCCACGACGAACTGTGGGCCGTACGGCAATCAGAGCGCATTTAACCCTTGGCATAGGATCGTCACCTCGCGCCATGACGAGGCCAGCCTTAAATAAGCACTCCGTTGTCACGTAATGAATTTGCGGCCATGCCGCCGATCTCCATCGTGTAGCCCATAAATAAGCGTCAGGCCCAAATGGTTTGGATCGGGAGTGCTCTCCCGAATTTCATTGGCGCCTTGCGCAGGACGAGCCGTCTACGCGTTCGGCTGAAGCCATCCGAGCTGATTAAGGCGCTGCCAGGCTGCTCTTACCTGCTCGCGACGCATCAGGTTGGCCTTGCGTGTGCTCCATGCCCGGACCGCAGCGTACGTTGCATCCGGATCGCTTGTGGCGCCTAAAGTTTCCCGCGTAGCCACCCAATGTACGGTCGCCAGCAATTCCATCCCGAACGGAGTCTCGAATCCCTCGATCAGTTCCGCCACACGATCGAAGCGCCGCCGTGTATCGGGATGATCTTCGAGATACTGTTCCGCCTGCTCGGCCGCATCAGGAACCATTTGAATCGGCGTGTCGGGCTTGTTGTGTCCATCCCCATAGCCGGTGATGAAATGACCATCCATTTTTTCCAACACATGCCGCAGCACATCGGCATAAGGGCCGTAGTGATGCTTTTCGAACTCCACTTTATTTAGCTTCTCGCCTGCCTCAGTGAGGAAGTAGACCAGCTTTTGAATTTCGAGGAGCGAAACCGTGTAGTCGAAGCCAGGGACGAGATAACGCCGTATCAGTCCGAGCACCGCCGCGCGGCCCTGCGTCATCTTGGGGCGCGGTGTGCGATTCCTTGCCTCTTTTGGGTCTGGCGCACCAGCAGGTTCATACACCATCCAGCGTACTTCCGGAAGCTCCTCAAACGCCTGGTGCATGCGCGGTTGCACCTCGCGCCATGAAAGGCCGCCCAATCCACAACCCAACGGCGGAACCGCTACTGAACGAACGCCTAGGCGCTTTACGTCCTTCACCAGCGCCGCTAGCCCCGACTCGATGTCCTCCATCCGCGAATTCGCACGCCAGTGCCGTTTAGTGGGGAAATTGATGATGTAGCGCGGATTTGCAAGCGAGCGCTGATCGTGGATAAACATGCTGCCGGGCTGCACTTCGCCAACCTCGCAGGCGCGTTTATAGGCGTCATAGTTCTCCGGGTAGGCCTTGCGGAACTGGAGCGCGATGCCTTTGCCCATGATGCCTTCTGTGTTGACCGTATTGACCACGGCCTCCACATCGGCTTCCAGCAAATTACCCCGCATTAGCTCGAACATAACGCCTCCCGCCCTAATAGTACCAATCGCCGTGGATTTCGACACTGCGCTTGAGCGCAGCCCGCAGCCGCTGAACCTTGGCGGCATCAGGCGGGAGGACTTCTGCTCTCATATTGAGAACAAGTGTCGCCGATTTGAGAACAGATTAGCAAATGCCGGACGACGGCCAGGCGAGCGTCGCTTCCTCGGCTTCAGATTCGGCGAACGCGTTCACTCTCCCCGAACCTGATCCATTTCTTCGCGAAGGCGAGGTGCCACTTTCTCATACAGCGCCGAAAGTCTCTCGCTCATCCAACTATAGGCCTCAGGCCAAGACAACTCGTTCCGCAAATTGGGTATCTCACGCCAGACTGACATGTAGCCACGCTGTCTCTCCGGCGACCCTTCGAAATCCCAAGTTCCGCCGATGAGATTGTTCCACCCCCCTGGCGCCGCCTTGATGCTCTCCCACACGCGGAATGACGGCTCGCGCCAAAAACATACATCGATATCTACGTAGGAGTCCCTCAGACCGAAGTAGAGCTCGAACCCGATATGTTGAACGTCCGAGGGGACACGTATTGACGCACTCGCTCTGGATTCGACCTCCGGAAGGTCCGGGAACGTAGCACGCAGGTATTCATTCAATCCGGACCAGAATCGTTGACGCACTTGATATCGGGCCGGCGTACCATTATCGCCCTCCTCGGAAGACCTGTTCCGCCCCTCCTGGTCCTCTTCCTCAAGCGGCTCCTCTCCATCCCACTCCTCCGGCCCCTCGTCGTAAGCTTCGGCGGCGCGTCCCGCGCGGAACCACTCGGGCTCGCGGGTAAACCCTATCGCCTTCAGCGCGAAGAAGGACAAGGTTTTGTCCAAGCGCGAACTCTAGGCCAGGCGGTACGTATGCCGTCTCGCCCGGATTACAGCGCCGTGATAGGACCACATCGTTTTCTGTCGGTTTTGCCTTCCGCGTCCACTCACTGAAATGCTCGCGCGTGATGCGACGTACGTCCGAGAGATCGAGGCGACCGCGCCGCGGTTGCGGAATTGCAACGTATGGGTATCCAGCATCGGCCGGCGGCGGCGTCCGATGATCACAATCAATCAGGGTGACGCCGGCTTCGCGAAGCGAGAGCGTTTGCCACTCACTCGTCATACCCAAGCTCCCTCAGATCTTTGACGATGGCGACGTCCAACTTCGCGGCCTCTGCCCGCCACCGCGTCGCGATGATCCGTCGCACCTCAATCACGATCGGTTTCATGATTTCGCCCTACGTCCGCGCCGTACCGCGCGATGCGCACGCGTTGCCCCTGCTTCCTCGCCCGCGCCTGCATCTGCCTCCTCTGGCACCCGCGCAAGTTCCGCCTCGATCTGTTCGATGGTTGGCAGGCTGGCCTGGAGTTCTTCGGGCAGTGCATGGGTGAGCCGGGTGTCCCATTCGGCCACGCTGATGGGCTTGGTGTTTCCACCGAGTGCGTACTCGACCAGCACGCGATTCTTCTCGCGCACCAGCAACAGCCCCAGGGTCGTTTTGTCATCGGGGTGGCGGAGCAGGCGGTCGACCGCCGTCATGTACATACCCAGTTGCGCGCCGTCGCCGGGGTGAAACTTGCGGGCCTTGAGCTCGATCACCACGTAGCGGCGCAGCTTGAGGTGATAGAAGAGCAAGTCGAGGTAGAAGTCATCGTCGCCGATCTCCAGATGCACCTGCCGGCCGACGAACGCAAAGCCCTGACCCAGTTCGAGCAGAAATTTCTGGATGTGCTCCACCAAACCGTGTTCCAGCTCGGCCTCGCGGCGCGGCGCGTCGGTGCCAAGAAAGTCGAACAGGTAGGGATCCTTGAAAACTTGCACCGCCATGTCGGAATCGGACGGTGGCAGCGTGGCAGGGAAATTGGTCTGTGCCTTACCGTGCCGCCGGTGAGCCTGCGCATCGATCTGGAGCGCAAGGATGTTGCGGGACCAGCCCTGCTCCAGCGTTCTCGCTGCGTACCACAACCGCGTTGCAGGACTGTCGAGCTTCTCCAGTAGTGCGATGTGATGGTACCAGGTCAATTGTGCAAGCGACGCTTGCACAATTTGCCGCTCGGGCCACGCCGTCGCGAAGGCGCGCATGTACTTGAGGTTGCGCGGTGAGAACCCCTTCATCTCCGGGAAGGCGTCGCGCAGATCGGCCGCCAGGCGGTCAATGACGCGGCTACCCCAGCCTTGGTCGGCCTGTTTGTCGAGGATGCTACGCCCGATGTCCCAGTACAGCAGCACCATGACGGTATTGCTGGCGAGGACCACGCGCAGGCGCTCTTGGCGGATGCGCGCCTTGAGGTCCGCGAGCCAGGCAGCGTAGTCTGGAGGTGCATCAGTTGCGGGCGGTGGCACAGGGAACATGACGCTGCGGTCGACGCGGCCACGTTGTTTGCGCTCAGTTCCGGGACCTATGTTGCCGACGACAGATCTTTTCTTATCCGCCATACCCAAGCTCCTTCAGATTGGCTTCTATCGCGGCGTCGAGCTTGCGGCCTGCGGCCATCTGCTCGCGGAGTGTCACCGTCAAGCGCTTAATCTTCTCCTCGAACGGCTCCCCGTCGTCCTCAGCTGCCTCCGCGCCAACATAACGCCCGGGCGTGAGCACATGACCGTGTTTGCGGATGTCGTCGAGCTTCGCGGCTTTGCAGAACCCGCGCACGTCAGCGTACTCGCCTGCACCTTTGTCGCCGCGCCAGGCATGATAGGCGCCGGCAATTTTTGCAACGTCTTCGTCCGTAAGTTCGCGGTGCACACGGTCGATCAGCGTACCCATTTTGCGCGCGTCGATGAACAGCGTTTCGCCGCGCCGGTCGCGGAACCTGCCGTTCTTCCTATTGCGAGCGAGGAACCACAGGCACACCGGGATCTGCGTCGAATAAAACAACTGCCCCGGCAGTGCCACCATGCAGTCCACCAGGTCGGCTTCAATAATGGCCTTGCGGATCTCGCCTTCGCCCGACTGGTTGGAGGACATGGAACCGTTGGCGAGTACGAAGCCCGCTAGGCCCGTGGGCGCGAGGTGATGGATGAAGTGCTGCACCCATGCGTAGTTGGCATTGCTTGCGGGCGGCACGCCGTAGACCCAGCGCTTGTCGTCCTTCAGCAGGGCGCCGCGCCAGTCGCTGTCGTTGAACGGCGGATTGGCCAGGACGTAGTCGGTCTTAAGATCAGGATGGGCGTGGTTGTGGAAGGTGTCGCCATGGGCGATCTGCGCATCGATGCCGCGGATGGCGAGGTTCATCTTGGCGAGGCGCCACGTCGTGTAGTTGGACTCCTGGCCGTAGATGGAGATGTCGCCGAGCTTGCCGCTGTGGGCTTCGATGAATTTCTCGCTCGAAACGAACATGCCGCCCGAGCCGCAGCATGGGTCGTACACGCGGCCCTTGTAGGGCGCGAGCATTTCGACCAACACGCGCACCACGCGCGAGGGCGTGTAGAACTGGCCGCCGCTCTTGCCTTCGGCGCTGGCGAAGCGCGCGAGGAAGTATTCGTACACGCGGCCCAAAGTGTCCTTGGCGCGGTCGGCCGCACTGCCGAGGGCAATGTCGCTCACCAGATTGATGATCTGCCCGAGCCGCTGCTTGTCCAGGCCGGGGCGGGCGTAGTCCTTGGGCAGCACGCCCTTGAGCGAGGCGTTGTCGCGCTCGATTGCGGTCATCGCGTCATCGACCAACTGGCCGATGGTCGGCTGCGGTGCCATCGACTTCAGGTAGTGCCAGCGCGCTTCCGGCGGCACCCAGAATATGTTCACGGCGCGGTACTCATCCGGGTCTTCGGGATCGGCGCCTTTTTTGCGTTGCGCATCAAGCTCCGCGTGTTTGGCCTCGAACGCGTCGGAAATGTACTTGAGGAAAATCAGGCCGAGGACGACGTGCTTGTATTCGGCCGCATCCATGTTGTTGCGCAGGCCGTCGGCCATCTGCCAGAGCTTGGCTTCGAAGCCGAGGTTGGCGCCGGTTTCGGTGCTGGTTCCGGTTTTCTTGGCCATCGTCAGCTATTCCACCAGGTGGTTCTGGCTGGTTATTCGGCGGTGAGGCTCGTGATCCTCCCGAGGATCAGGCTCTATTGTTCTAGTACGACAACACGTTAATTACGAAACATAATGGTGAGCGAGTTTTCGGTCCGCATCCTGGCGGGTGAACGTCCAATCAATGCCGCGTCCTTCGGCATTGCGTTGGCGTTGCCAGCTATTG
>Ga0172371_10012965_pt1 | contig 10904 bp, 6 predicted proteins | sample Lak12m_FD_114543 | JGI IMG/M metagenome (GOLD analysis project Ga0172371, IMG submission 114543) | Freshwater microbial communities from Kabuno Bay, South-Kivu, Congo - kab_022012_12m | ecosystem: Environmental > Aquatic > Freshwater > Lake | place: Democratic Republic of the Congo: South-Kivu... | reverse complement strand
TATGGTCAAGAAATTAAAATAAATGTAAATTTAAGTAAAGGAACATTTAATGATTTTTTTATTGTAGATAAAACAGAAATAAAAGAAAATATTGTATTAAAACAAAAAATTGATTTTTCTCCAGTAAAGAAAAGAATAATCACTAAAGATAATTTAGGAATGAACGTTACTTCCCCAGTAAGTTTTGATTTTTATTGTGACAACAAAACAGAAACTCCCACACCCTTAAGTGGAACAACAGTAAATGGGATAATTGAAGTAAGCGAACCTTATAATTGTATAAGACTTCACGCAAAAGTAACTTCTTCAAATTATGAAAAAAGAGATTATATAATTAACTCCACAGTTTACGAACTAATGCTTTCCCCATACGAACCACCCCTAACAGAATTAAGAGTAAAAGTAAGAACTGATGGGTACCCAATAAATGAATCAAGTTTTAATATTACAGTTTCAGGACTACAAACATACACATCAAAAACACTAAACTCTTCAGAAGGAACAATTCAAGTAAGCCCAGGAACTTACACAATAAGTGTATCTGACCCCACAGGAAAATATGCTACAAAAACAGTGGATAATGTTATAGTAGAAGGAAAAAGAGAAATAGTTATTGAAACAACAAAAGCAATAAGAGCAAGAATAAATATTACAGTACTTGACCTTACAACCAACAACCCAATTAATGAAGCAAGTGTTTCACTAAAAAACTCAAGAGGAGTATTAATAGCAGAACAAGCAACTTCAGAACTAGGAAAAACTACTTTCGCAATAATAGATCCTGATACTTTTGAAGTAAGCGCAAAAAAAGTAGGAGACACTAACGGAGGATATTTTGTAAAAACAGCAACCCTAACAAATGTTAGCGGAGATGTTAACCTTACTCTTTCTCTTGAAAAAATAACAATAAGAAACGCAGGAAGAACTGTGGTTAAAGTAACTGATCAAGATGGAGAAGCAGTAAGTAATGCAAAAGTCATGTTAAAATTTTCTTCAACTGATTCAATACTAGAACTAAACCAAAACAATAACTGGGCAATGACAGATCTTAATGGGTATGTAACTTTCTTAGCAGGAAAAGTAGAAGGAGCGGTTTATGCTTATGCAATAAAATACCCAATCACAGGACAATCAAATCCAAAAGTAATTGCTATTGATAGAGAAAATAACTTTGAAATAAAAATGGATTTAGGAACTTCAACAATAAAAATAAATCTTTACGAAGAAAATAATGAAAAAATTGAAGGAACAGCAAGAATAATTTCTCTAACCACAAAAGGACAAGACCTTAGTGGACTAGTATCAATAGAAAGAGGAATTGCTCAAAGAACAATAAAAGCAGGACAACAAGTTTACTTAATAGTTCAATCACCAAGTTATGAAAATTATATCTCAGAACCAATAATGTTATTCCCTTCAAAAACATACACTTACAATATTCGAATGAAAAAACAAATAAACGCCCCATCAATAATTCTTGAAAATATTTATAACGAAAATGACAAAGTTGCACGAACCCTAAAAGCAGGATCAAAATATTACGCAAGAATGGTACTTGAAGCTGATGACACATATGATGAAGTAATAATGCACTTTCGTGCAGGAAAAGAAAAACTACTAGAAAATGATTACCTAGAAATTGACAAAATTGAAGGAGCAGGAATAATACGAGAAGCAAAAGGAACAAGTTATGATAGTGAAAAAGGATATAATTATGATTCAGAAAATCTAACTGACGGATACGCTAAATGGATAAATGCAGAGTGGGATAATTATGAAAGAGGAATAAGAATAGTAAATGTATGGTTCAGAGTAAAAAGAACAACACCCCCAGGAAAAGAATTACAATTCTTCTATAAAGTAAATTTTGACGGAAAAAAAGACCCATCAACAACAAACACAGGAAATAATTTATATGATGATACAAAATTCTCAAACGTATACTTTGTAGGAGAAGAAGCATCATGCGAAGAAGCATTCTGCGTAATAAATGAAAGCATGTACTGGAAAAAAGAAGATCTTTATGTTAACGCACCATTTCAATTAAGACAAGCTGAAAAATATATTTACAAATACCAAATATACAATAATTCTGACACTGATTATGGAACAAACATTAAACAACTATTCATGAATCTTGATCTAAGATCACAAGCACGTGCAGTAAAAATACTTAACTACACCATAAAAGACGCAACAACACCCTACACAGGATCAGAGTTTACAAAAATAACAAACATGGAAATAAAATCTTTCAACAAAAACACAGTAATTGATGTGATTCTTGAAATTGAAGCAAACGAAGAAGGAACAAGTACGCTTGTTAATGAACTAAAAGCGGACGGAACAATCTTGTACACAAGAGAGGCTTCATTTAATGTTCCTTCCCAAAAAGAACTAAGAGTAGCAATAACACCAAACTTTGTTCCCACACTAGTAAATACCCCCCTACTTGTTGAAGTTTATGATGATAAAGGAGAACCAGTTTATGACGCAATAGTAAAAACTTACGCAAAAGAAATTGGATATGATGAAGCTGTTGTGGATGAAAGTAAAACAAGCAGAGTAGGAAAAGCAGTTGTTGAAAGCGGAGCACAATTCCCAAAAACAAGAATAATAATTGAAATTACTAAAGAAGGATTTGCAAGAAAAAGATTCATCACCACAGTATCAGAAGAAGTAGCAGCATTTAACCCAGATAAATTATCAGTAAGACTAAACACTATAAGTCAAAGAGAAGAAATAAAAGTAGTAAATATTGGTAACCAAACCACTCACGATTTAAAAATAGTAGGAATAAACCATAGCTCTGATTTTGAAGGAATAATAAACGAAGGCTCAATGAACGCACACTACGAAACAGTAATAGGAACAATAATTCCAGCAGGAGAAATAAAAGAAATTGATATTGCAAAAATAAGACTAGTTAATTCAATCACACAAGACAATTTCCTTGAACCAATAAAACTAGAAGGAAGCATCACTGTTACTTTTGAAATACAAACAACAAAAACAGTGTACAGCAAAACCATACCCGTAACAATAAACGTATCCTCAGAAGCAAACCTTGAATCAAACTGTCTTGTACTAAACAACTCTAAACAATCAAAAACAACCGAACTAGGACAAGTAAGATTTGATTTCGAACTACAAAATGCATGCTCCTCAGAAGGAAAAGATGTAGGAATAGAATCAATATATGCTGTGTTTAATGAAGAACTAAGAGGAATTGCAGAATTATCCCTAACAAGCCCTACAAGCGGAAACGCAGGAAGAAGTGCACTTGATGGAGCAAAAAGAAAAATATATGACAAAATAAAACCCGGCGAAAAATTACTCGGAGCACTAATCTACACCCCCTCAACTGATGCAGTAGGAAAAATAATTAACTTACCAATCACTCTTGAAGGAAGATTCCAAGGAACAAAAATAAAAACAAGCCCCTCACAACTAAATTTTACAGTAAACGTACTAAACCTAAAAGAATGTATGGAAATAACATCCCAACCAGCACCAGTAGGATTTGATGAAAAATCAACCATAACAATAGATTCAAGCGCATGCCTAGGACAAACAATAGAAGTAGCTCTATGCCGAAACGATCCCGGATGCTCAGGAGGAGCAGAAGGAAAAGTATCCATACCAAAATACACTTTAGCACTAAAAGGAAACTCAGAAAACGTTGACGTATACTCTCCATCCCTACCAGGAACATACGGGATAAGCGTACACGCAAGAGTAAAAGGAAAAACATCCTTCACCTACATCGGAGAAGTACCAGTATCATTTAGAGAACCTAAAGAAAAATACTTCAAACTAAGTAAATACGATATAATGACAGTCGGAGAAGGAAGCGTAGATTCAGTACTACTACAAAACGGAATCCTACTACAAAACGTACGAGTAAAAGCAAACGATTGCGTATGGGGTAAAAAAGACGCAAAATTCGGCGGAACCCAATGGCTAACAGTACTATCCACAGCAATGCTAGGAGCTGGACTAGGAAGCATGATAGGGGGCGGATTTAGTAGAGAAACCCCAGAAAAAAAAGAAGGACCCCAAAATGCAAAAGAACAACAAAAATATGATGTAATGAAAACAGATGCTGAAGCTGCAATTACTAATGATAAAGGGTGGAAGCCAAATGAGGACGGTTCATTTTATAAAGAAACAAAAATAGACGGAAAAGATTACACAATAATTAAATCACAATCAGGAGAAGCTTACACTTTCCACAACAATACAACAAATCGTGATTTTAGTGTTACTAATACTGGATCGATGACAGGAGACCAAATCGCAAGAGGATTTGCAGGACAAAGCTACGATTACCACGGAAGTTTTGCATACTATTGGGACACTACAACCTCTTGGGGGACAGCATGGACCTCAACTGACCTAACATACACTTCAAGCTGGCAAAATCCTACAAGCACTGGAAACACAATAAATTTACCTACTCTTGATGATTCAACAGTTATGGCAGATGTTGACAAAGCAACAAGAACTAGTCCAAAATTGTATGGTACAAAAGTTTTTTATCCAGCTCCAAAAGATCTTGACATTACTTATAAATCAAATAATTTTTCAGATTATTTGGTTACTAAATCTGTTGGTTTGTTGTTACCTTCTTGGATGAGTAGTGCTTACAATAATACTATTGTGTTTAATGATGCTGCACAAAATATGTTTGAAAATAGAATTATGAAAGAAAATAATATTCATTTTGAAGCGCAAGCTAGTGCTCCGACTAGTACTTATGCTGGTTATGGTGCTTTGATTGGAGCTATTGTTGGTGCTTTGATTGGTTATATGGCTGCGGAGGATTCTTTATACAAGTGTGCAGAGAATTATAGTACTGTTGGGTTTAAGGATTTCTCTTGTCTTTTACAAGGAACTACTATTAATGTTACTAATCCTGATGCTACTTCTATTGAAGAAAGAACTATTCCTTCTGATGCGGGTGCATTAAATTTTACGCTTGAAGGAATAACTCCTGAGTGGGATTTCACTAATGCTGATTATGGTACTGTAGAAAATGTAGGAATTAGGTTTACTAATACTGGTCTTAATGATACTAAACCAAGGTATGGTACTTTAACTATTAATGCGACTACTCATTCTCACGGAAAAAGAATAGGAGATACTAGTAGTGGTTCGGGTATGAATGATTTTGATGTTACTTGCACAAAAAATACTTTCGGAGATTATTGGATTGATTCAACTGATGATGCAGGTGCTTGTTCAGGAGTAAGTGTGGGAAGTTATAGTCAAAAGTACCATGTGAGAGTAATTAGTGGAATGCCTCAAGATGAAGAAGCGTATTTAAAGAAAGCTAATTCTTGTTACAACGGGGTACTAACAGGAAGTACTGGTAGTGATGCTTTACCTAAGGTTAAGCTTAATTGGGATTGGGACAAAATTAATGCTAATACTTGTGCTTATACTAATGAAAACTATGTTTATTGTGATGCTACCCAAACAGCTATAAGCATGATTAAAACAATGGCTCAGCTTGAAGACTTTTTAAGAATAAATAGAGATCAAGGTTGTCCTCCTGATGAGTTATACAACCAAACCCTTAAAGTACAAAGTAGTATGAACTCTTACACTGAAACTGTTGCTCAAGGATATATAGGAATAGAAGATATTGATATTGTGGTTGAAAATGATAAGATGACCGCAAAAATAAAAGTTGTTAATAATACTGGCGGAAGTGTTGAAACTAATTACACTTACTCAATTAAAGGACAAGGAGAAGCTGTTACTCCAGAAGGAGCTCTTCTTGGAACTTTCGCAAGCGGAACAAGTGAATTAATTATTCAAGCAGATACACCAAAGTTTGAAGGAGTTTATTTCTTTACCGCAGTATTTAATGGACCTGAAAGTAATAGAAGAGCTGTTACTAGAGCGTTTGAGAATAGAGAACCACGACAAGCAGGTTCTTGTTGGCTTGAAAAAACAACTAGACCCGTAGCAGGAGTACCTTCTTTAACTTATTTCTTTTCTTCAAGCGAACAACTACAATGGACTCCATACGTTCAAGATGCTTCAGATCTTTTCGAACACATTAATTTTGGAACATACATGCAAAGAGATTCTTTCAGCGAGGATTTCATTAGAGACTTTAGAGATTATTACTTAACTAACTTTGCTGAAAAGATGACTGATACTGAAAGAAAATTACTCGATTATTTAGGTACAGGAAAAATAAAGTTCTCAAAAAGATACTCAGGAGATTATGATTTTGAAGCTGGACTTTATGATGTTTGGTTCTATATTGATTTTGGTCAAAACTTTAGTATCCTTGATAGTAATGCAAGTGTAGAAATTTCTTTATTATCAGTACGTTTACCACAAGAATCATTCCCATTCTATTATATTCCTTTTAACGGAATGGTTGGAGAAAAAACAGGAAGACAAGGATATGGGGCAGTTTACAAGAATCTTACTGAAGGAAAATCTAACGAGATAAAGATTAATAGTACAAGAGCACTTAACCCAACTTCTACTTTTGAAAACATTGTAGGAAACGGGGTTGTTACTCTTAACACAAAGAATGAAGCTAAGTTTGTTTTAGTTAATTCTACTCCCGGAACACGAGGACAACTTGCAAGTGTAAGCTTTAATGGAGCAGAAGCTGAACTTAGATTTACTCCAAATTATGCTACCCCCTTAATCGCAAAACATTCTCTTGAGGGAACGAGTGGAAAAATGAGTTTCATTGTTACTGATAATTATCAACCCGTTAATACTGGCGGAAATATTACTTACTGGACAGGAGCTGCAAGAAGTAGAGACTTTTATGGATCCGCAGCTGTGGAAAGATATAATGAGAGTCCTGATTTTAAACAAGAAAGCGGAGATGAGTATGGATTTAGTTGGACTGATGCGAGTAATAACACAAACTTATACCTAAAAACTGTAATATTTACTCCAACTGATAGTACTTATATGATAGAAGCCAAGTCAAACGATACTTTATTTTGGACACCTAACTCTTCATTCCAACCAACAGTACAATTAATTGGAATAAGTGGAATGGTTAATAATTCCCAAGTAAATAATTCAAGTTTTGAAACACTCCAAGACCTATTTGACATGGTTGAAGCAGGAGATGTTTGTGTAACTAACGACGGAACAAGTATGACTTTTTGGTGGAACCCAAGAGTGTTAGAAATCACTCCCGGAACAATAAACAGTTTAATTAATCAAGAACTTGCTTTAGTTGGACAATAAAGAAACAAAAAAAAGTAAGAAGATAAAAAAAAATTAAGAAAATAAAACAAGCAATAAAAAAACAACTAAAATAATAGTTCCAAAAAATAACAAAAGAAACTACTTTTAAAAAAAATTATTCAACAATAAAATGCTTTTTTAGAAAAATAATTTTTGTCCCCATAAGTTTTTTATACTAAAAAAACCAATAATCAATCATGTTATTGCTTCAATTAACCCCTTTTATTTTATTCTTTGGTGAACTAACAGGAGATCTTACTTTTGTTCTCAAAATCTTTGTCCTAATGGCGATTTATTCATACGTAATGAATCACATAGGAAAAGGTCCTTTAGGTATTTTTATTTTTGGATTAATAGCATGGCTTATTATCTTTGATTATTTTGCAATATTTGGGACAATATATATTTTATACATACTCTTAGCTTTCGGGCTTACTAGTGTTATTATTGATTTCATGTTTATTACTCCCGGAGCAAAACCTCCTGGCGCTGACGGAATGGGAGATCCTGTTAGTAATGGTAAAGATTATGCTGAAAGACAAGCTGATTTAAACAGAAGACACGGAATGTTACAAGGAATGATGGGAGGGAGAAGATAATGAAACAACAAAACCGCCTACTAAATGATAAAGGTTTTTTTCAAATAACCCTTGTTCCTTTTGTATTAATAGCTATGATTGCTTTACTTTTCCTCTTACCCCTAAGCATGACTATTTTTGAACCAATTGATTTAATTGTAAGAATAATTTTAGTATTCACTATTTTTACTACCGTAAGAGGATACTTAGGCCCAGGAGTAATTAGTATTATTGTTTCAGGAATTTTGATTTACTTTTTAGTATTCAAATGGTGGTGGGTTGGAGCACTTGGATGGTGGGGACTTACATTACTTAGTTTAGGATTTATAGGAATAATTGTTTGGGGTTCAAGTAAAATTATTCCACAGCAACATTAAAATTATTTTAAAAGAAATACAAAAAATGCTTGAAAAGAAATTTAAAAAAAAAGAGATTATTTAAAAAAATGCTTTAACAAGCAGGTTTTTATTTAAAGAAAAACAAGTTATTATGGTGCATGATTAATGGTTATCTTATTTGATTTTTTTGCAGCAGTAAGCGGAGAAGATTTGTTTAGCTCACTTGCTCTTGTACTTTTCATTGTTTACTTTTTGTGGTTATATAATTGGGGAAAGAAACAAATCGGAGCAAAATTTGGTTTGGTTCTTGGAGGAATAGTTTTTTACCTCATATTTTTCCTTTACCAAGATCTAGTATGGTTGCCTTTAATGTTATTCTTGCTTGCAACTTTTGGTAAAGATTTACTTGAAAGAGTACCAAAACCAAGATAAAATAATTAAAAAAAATTATTAATTAAAAGTAATCAAAATAGAATAATAAAAAAATAATTGAAAGAATATTAAAAAATAATTAATTTGAAGAGAATGGTGTAAAAAATGGATTTAATGAACTATTTGATTTCAGTAACCATTATTGCTCTTGCTATTGGTTTTGGAGAGGCCTGGATGGCTATTGGAGCAACACTTATTTTGATTGTTTCTTCAAAAGACCTTAAAGCAAGTTTACTAATGGTTGTTTCTCTTTTTGTTTTCTATTTCATAAACGGAGTAGGACTAAAAGAGTACTGGTTTTTTGGAGTACTAGGATTACTTGTTTTAGGATACTTACTTGGTTTAGGAAAAGAAGAAGCACCTGCCGACCCTTACGCTGGATTACTTGGAGGCGGGGGAATGGGCGGAATGATGTAAATGAGTATAAGAAATACTTACACCAAAGCAATCCTTGTTGTTTTGACAATATTTTTTACAATAAATAGTTCTTTTGAGCTAGCAATAATCTGTTTTGTTCTTGCACTATTCTTCATACTTGATCCTTTATGGAATTGGGTTAAGGAAGGAAAAGATGAAGCAAAAAAAATTGATGGATATTACCCTGAAGATAAATTAAAAGAATACTCCACTCTTGCTTCAAAAAAAACTGCAGAGGTTTTTGATTCAAACACAAAATTCGAACATCGAAGCATCCCGCACAAAACCCCTGTTGCAGCTAAAAACTTTTTAACAGAACTTGAGAAAATATTCAAATAAGAAAAAACAAATAAGAAAAAGAAAGATAATTTTTTAGATTACTTTTTAGCTTCAAGTTCTACAAGTATTTTTCTGTCAGTTTCAAGAATATTTTTCATTACCTCAAAACACGCTTTTACTTGTGCATTAATTTCATCCACTTTTGATTCTATTTCATTCACTTTCAAAAATAAAGAAGCATCAATTGGAGTTTGTTTTACTGAAGAAATTACTTGTTTTACTTCATCAACTTTTGAAGACATTTCATCAATCTTTTGTTCATGCATATTTAGCATATTATAAGTAGCTGTGTCTTGTAACTCTTCTTTTTGTGCTTGTGTTTCTATCTCATTACGCATCATTTCCATTTGAGGATTTTCATTACCTTCAGAAGAAGCACTTTGTGTTTCTTCAGAAATAGAAGGGGCTTTCACTTTTGCTATCATTTGAACAGAATCTTGTTCTGATAAACCAATATCTTTCAAAGTAGAAACAATAGTAGCATCATCAATACCCGAATCAACCATTCTCTTAATAGTATCAATAATTATTTGTTCATTAATCATAAAACCACAAAATTTTATAACAACTAACTAATACCCACTAAAGGCTTACTCACTGCAAATATTAAGATTTATTAATATTTAAACCTCGCTTTTTGCAATAAAACAAATAAGGAAACCTATAAATAATCAAAAAATTCTTAATGTATCAGTAAAGATATTATTAATTTAATACAAAAAAATTAATTATAAAAAAATTGAGTGTAAAGGAATTTGATTTTTATGCCAGATTTTAAGATTGATTATGGTCCTTGGGATATTGTTTTTTCTGGAAAAGCTTATGGGCATGAGGTTGAGATTCTTACTAATCCTGAAAATTTTTATGTTGTTTTTATTTATGAAACTATTGGAGAAAAAAGAGTTAGTGCTATTGTGGAAGGATATAAAGCACTAACAGCAAGAGGACCTATTGAGGCTTTTATTAATACCCTTCCTAAACCTAGTTTGGGTGTGATAAAAAATAATGGAGATAAGACCCAGAAGGTTTTTTTCATTTCTTTTGAAGCAATATATCTTGATTTTAATCAAGAGGATTTCTTAAAAAAACTTGATTATAGTTTGGAAAGAAACATGGATAGTGTTAACAATATTATTGAGCTTGGAAGAACTTCTTCTATTGAGCTTAAAGAACTAGGAGAGGTTTCTATTAAGGATTATTTCCAGATAATTGGAGATCCTTTTGTTATGAGAGTGCTTCTTTCCCCAAAAAGAACGGGCGGTCTTACTAAAATTGATATTAGAGAAGAAGAAGCAGAAGAAACTACTGCTCCAAAGATACAACTTGGTTTGACAAAGAACAGAGAAATTGTGATTGAGAACTCAAGAAAACTATACCGCACAAGAATAATGGGTAAAAAAGAAAACGAGACCCAATATTGTGCATACATAATATCAGAAAATTTGCTTCTTGAAGGAAAACAAGTAATAATCTTTGACTCAAGCACTTATTTTGATGGGTTAGCTGCTGCTTCAAAAAATGAATTTGCTCTAAAAGAACAATTAGTAGAATATGAACCAGC
>Ga0172371_10012964_pt1 | contig 10904 bp, 2 predicted proteins | sample Lak12m_FD_114543 | JGI IMG/M metagenome (GOLD analysis project Ga0172371, IMG submission 114543) | Freshwater microbial communities from Kabuno Bay, South-Kivu, Congo - kab_022012_12m | ecosystem: Environmental > Aquatic > Freshwater > Lake | place: Democratic Republic of the Congo: South-Kivu... | reverse complement strand
GCTGGAGCAATCGGTCACGATCGCGTCGAACTCGCGCGACTCGAGCAACGCCAGGTTCTTTTCCGCCAGGGACTGGGTCGCCGCCAGGTCGCCGTAGGTCATCGCGGGCAATCCGCAGCAGCAGTTCTCGAGCACCTCGACGGTCCGTCCCAGCTGCCGCAGTACACCCAACGTCGATTGGGCGGCGTCCGGACACAGGGCGTCGATTCCGCAGCCCACGAAGTAACCGATTCGCAGTTCGCCCTGCCCCGGCAGCACGCCCGGCGGAATCTTGTCGCGAAAGGCCTGGTCGGGCAGGCGTTTGACGATCTTCTGGGCCCGCGGGAAATCCCGCCCGAACGCCCGCAACAGCCCCAGGGCGCCCACCACGTTGGACAACCCGGTCTTCAACGACAGGCCGGCGGCCCGGGCCGCCAGCCGCAGGCGTTTCGGGTAGGGCAGCAGGTGATTGAACAACAGCCGATGCAGCTTCTGGCGGCCGACGCGCTCCAGGTACTCCGTGCGCGCCTCGACCATCAGGTCGGCGGTGGCCACGCCGGGGAAGCAGTTCGCCGTGCAGGCCCCGCACAGCAAGCAGTTGAACAGCGGCTCCTTCAGTTCCTCGCTCCACTCGAGCCGTTTCTCGATCAGCGCGCGGAGCAGCGCGACGCGCCCCCGGGCCACGCCGGCCTCGTGCCCCGTCGCGCGGAAGATGGGACAGGCCACCTGGCAGAATCCGCATCGGTTGCAGTGGGAGATCTCGTCGTACCGGTCTTCGATGTTCATCTATTTCCTGCCCGGCAGGCGACCCGGCGCGAAAATCCCGTGCGGGTCCAGAGCCGTCTTGAGTTTGTGCGTCAGTTTCCAATCCGCCCGCGGCGGACCAAACACGTCCTGGTCTTGGCGAAATGCCTCCGGGGCCCGTTCCAGCACCACGCTCGCGTCCAGCGCCGCCGCGGCCGCGTTCCAGACGGGCCAAGCGTCCGGGGCCAGATCCGACAAGCCGGCCGTCAACCGCCCGCAGCCCCAATCGACCAACAACTGGGCGCCGCAGGTCAGCTCCCGCCAGGCCGACAGCAGCTCGACAATGCGTTTAGGCGGCAGGTCCATCCGCAGCACGAAGGGCGCTTGGTACAGCGTCTGGAACAGATCCTGGCAGGCGCCCTCCCGGGCAGGATACTCCGCCGCCGCGGCCGCGTTCAAGCCGCGCTGGGCCAGCCCGGACCGGCCCCCCGCGGCCTGGGCCTCGACCGTTTCGCGGAAGCCTTCAAAGCCCGCCAGCAGTTCCCACCGCGGCCCGCCGACTCCGCTCGCGGAACCGGCCGCATTGCCGGCCGCTTCCGCCGGCAGCATCACCAGCCAGTTCGGCTCCAGCTTGGATTGCAGCAGCCAGCCTGCGGCCGCTTCGATCTGTTCCAGCGTCCCGCTCCCCCGCACCGCCCGGCAGCACTCCGGCAGCGACTGGATACGGAAGATCAGTTCCGTGATGAACCCCAGCGTACCGGCCGAACCGACCAGCAGCCGCGTGACGTCATAGCCGGCGACGTTCTTCATCACCCGGCCCCCGGCGGCAATGTGTCGGCCCGTGCCGGAGATGAACTTCAGCCCCAGCAGCAGATCCCGTGGGGCCCCATAACGCAGCCGCTCGGGGCCGCACGCATTCAGGGCCGCGATGCCGCCCAGCGTGCGGCCCTGGCCCAGCGGCGGACGCAGGGGCAGCCACTGCCCGTGCTCGGCCAGCACGGCCTGCAACTGGGCCAGCGATAGGCCGGCCTGGACACCGACCACCTGAGTGGCCGGATCGTATTCCGTCACCGCCGTCAGCCGCGTGCTCCGCAGCCGCTGGACCGCCCCGGCCGTGCGATTGCCGAAATCCGCCTGGGTGCCGTTTCCCAAGGGCAGGATGGCGCGCCGATCCAGGTACGCGCGGCGGACCAGGTCGCGCGCCTCGGGCACATCGCCCGGCTCCCATTCCGCCCGTTCGGCCGCGTCGCGGGCGGCCGGCTCCGGCGGGCTGGGTACCGCGACGGGCGGAGGCAGCAGCTTGCCGGGATTTAACAACTCGTGCGGATCGAAGGCCGCCCGCAGCTGGCGCTGAAATTCCAGGTCGTCCTCCGAAAAGACCAGCCGCATCCCGTCCAGTTTTTCCGTCCCCACCCCGTGCTCGCCGCTGATCGTGCCGCCCAGGGCGACACAGGCTTCCATGATCTCGTGGCCGGCCTTGTGCACCCGCTGCACTTGGTCGGGATCGCGCGGGTCGAACAGGATCACGGGATGCAGGTTGCCGTCGCCGGCGTGAAACACGTTGCTGTGCCCCAGTCGATAGCGATTGGCGATGGCCGCCACTTGGGTCAAGGCGTCCGGCAGTCGCGTGCGGGGCACCGTGCAATCGGCGACCAGGAAACTGGGGGCCAGGCGGGCGATCGCGCCGAACGCCCCGCGGCGACCGGCCCACAGCAGATCGCGTTCGGCCGCATCCTTGGCTTGGCGGACTTGGCGGCAGCCGTTCTGCAGGCACAGCTGCCCGATGCGTTCCGCCTGGCGGGCCAAGCCGGCTTGCGGCCCGTCCACCTCGACGATCAGCACCGCCGCCGCGTCCAGCGGATAGCCGCAGGGCTTGCTGGCTTCGACCGCATGGATCACGGCGCTGTCCATCATCTCCAAGGTGGCCGGCGTCATGCCCGCGGCCACGATCGCCGAGACCGAGCGGGCGGCGTCCGCCACGTCGTCGTAGACGGCCAGCATCGTCAGCAGCGACTCGGCCGCCGGCAGGATCCGGACAACCATCTCGGTCACGACCGCCAGCGTCCCCTCGCTGCCGACCAGGATTCCGCGGAGGTCGTAACCCGGAGGATCCAAGGCGACACCGCCGATCTGCAACACGTCGCCGCCGGGCATCACGGCCGTGGCGCCCAGCACGTGGTTTGTCATCACGCCGTACTTGACACAGTGCGGCCCGCCGGCGTTTTCAGCCAGATTGCCCGCCAGTGTCGCCGCCTTTTGACTGGCCGGATCGGGCGCGAACAGGAACCCCCGCGGGGCCAGCGCCTGCTGCAGTTCCAGATTCGTCACGCCGGCTTGGACCACCGCATAGCGGCCCTCGGGTTCGATCGCCAGGATGCGGTTCAGACGCGTCAGCCCGATGACCAGCCCGCCGTGCGTCGCGATGGTTCCGCCCGACAGGTTCGTGCCGAACCCGCGGGCCAGATAGGCCACCCCAGCTTGGGACGCCAGTCGCACGACCGCCGCGGTTTGGGCCGTGTCCGCGGGAAACACGATCGCATCGGGCTTGGCGACCGCCAGCGAGCCGTCATAGGAATACACTTCGGCATCGCTCTGCCGACACGCGACGTGTTCGGCGCCGACGATCTGAGTCAACTCGCGCAACAGAGCGGCGTCAAGCATGATGGTTCCCGTCTGCCAGTCCGGCTTCGATCTCGAGTACTTTCTGCCGCCCCCATTTCGTTTCCGAGCCCCAGACGCGGACGGAAATTGAGGCGCAAGCGGTTCGTCCCCCAGGCCGCCATCATAGCTTCCGGCAGCGGCGGCAGCAACATGCGCCCGACACGCGCCCGACACGCGCCCAACACACGCGCCCAACACGCACGCCCAACACGCACGCCGGCGCGGACCGTCGGGCGCCGGCGCGGACCGTGGTCAACTCGGCACCCCGGAGGCCAACGCCTGGGTCAGCCGTTCGACCTCCTGTGCGAGCCGCGTCAAGGCTTCCTCCGCGCCGGTCAGATCGCCTTCGCGGCCCATCATTTCCAGACGCAGCGCCGCCGCGGCCGCGGAACTGGCGGCGAAGTGGTTTGCCGCCCCCTTGATGGTGTGGGCCAGGCGCCGCACGTCGGCTGCGTTCTTCTGCTCGATGGCTTGCCGCAGCCCGCCCATGAGCTGGCTGGATTCCTCGAAGAAGACGGTGATCAGCTCGCGGAGCAAGTCCTCGTTATTGCCGCTTTGTTCCAAGGCGATGTGCCAATCCAGAACCGCTTCGGCCGCCGCGGAGGCTGGGGCCGGGGCGGGGAGCGGCTGTCCGGGCGTCGTCAGGGCGGCGATCGTGTTGTACAGTGCGGTGGGCCGGATCGGCTTGGCCAGATAGGCATCCATGCCCGCGTTCAGGCACCGCTCGCGATCTTCCTTGAACGCTCCGGCCGTCATGGCGACGATCGGCAAGTGCCCGCCCGTTGTCTGTTCCTTGCGCCGAATGGTCCTGGTCGCCTCTAGTCCGTCCATGTCCGGCATCTGGACGTCCATCAAGACCAGATCGAACGCCTCGCGTTCGAATGCCTCGACCGCTTCGCGGCCGTTGTTCGCCACGACGACCTGGTGCCCGCGTTGGGCGAGGAACTCGCGCGCCACCCGCTGGTTGACCAAGCCGTCCTCGGCCAGCAGGACGCGGAGCGGGCGGGTGGCTTCCGCGGGCGGCGGCAGGACGCTGCCCGCCCCGGCGCGCGGCTCGTCCCGGGTGCTCAAGACCCGCTCGAGTGTCTCGCGCAGATGGGACTGCTTGACCGGTTTGATCAAGTAGCGGGCAATGCCCAGCTCCTGACAGCGTGCCCAGTTCTCGGTCTGTCCGGCCGAGGACAGCATGACCAGGCGACAGCTTTGCAGTTGCGGCCGCTGCCGTATGCGTTCGGCCAGCATGAAGCCGTCCATCTCCGGCATCAGGACATCTAGAATTGCGATGCGAAAGGGGCTGCCTCGGGCGATCGCGCTTTCAAACTGCTCCAGGGCTGCGGGTCCGTCCTCCGCCAGACTTGGTTGCATCCCCCAATTGGTGAGTATGTCTTGGAGAATCCGGCGGTTGGTGCGATTGTCGTCCACGACCAGCACCGGGATGCCCGCCAAGCTGTCGGGGCTGACCCAGTCCTCCCGCGGCGTCCCTTGAGTGATCCCGAACCGCACCGTGAAGTGAAACGCGCTCCCCTTCCCAGGTTCGCTCTCGACCCAGATCTGGCCCTCCATCAACTTGACCAGTTGCCTGGAGATCGTCAGCCCCAGTCCGGTGCCGCCGTAGCGCCGCGTCGTCGAGCTGTCGGCTTGGCTGAACGCGGCAAAGATCTGCTGTTGCTTGTCGAGCGGGATGCCGATCCCGGTGTCGCTGACCACGAAGTGCAAATCGACGTGCGAATCGTCGCGGTCCTCGACGATCACCACGACGACGATCTCGCCCTGGTCGGTGAACTTGAGCGAGTTGCCCACCAGATTGATCACGATCTGCCGGAGCCGCCCCGGGTCGCCGACCAGGGTATCCGGCACGTCGGGTGGCACGAGGTAGGTCAGTTCCACGCCCTTCTCGTCCGCTTTCAGCCCAAAGGCTTGCATGGCGTCGCCGAGGAGTTCGCGGAGCGAGAAATCGATTGCCTCCAGTTCCAGCTTTCCCGCTTCCACCTTGGACAAGTCGAGAATGTCGTTCAGCAGCCGGAGCAGGGCGTCGGCCGACTGCAGGACCATGTTCAGGTACTCGCGCTGCTGGTCGGTCAGGCTGGTCTGGAGGGCCAATTCCGTCATGCCCATCACGCCGTTCATGGGCGTGCGGATTTCGTGGCTCATATTGGCCAGGAAATCGCTCTTGGCCCGGTTGGCCTGTTCGGCCGCTTCTTTGGCGATCCGCAGTTCGTCCTCGCTGCGGCGCAGTTCGGCGGTGGTCCGCTCCAATTCGGCGTAGGACAGGGCCAGTTCGCGAGCCCGGGCTTCGGCGGCGGCGGTCCGTTCCTCGACACGCTGCTCCAGGGTCGCGTTCAGACGCTGCAACTCGGCGAAGCCTTCGGCGTTTTCCAGGGCCGCGCCGGCCAGGGTCGCGATGAACTCGGCCAGGCGGACTTCGTCTTCGCCGAACAGCCCGCTGACGTGGCGATGGTCGACATAGAAACAGGCCACCGGCTTGTTGCGGACGAACACCGGGGCGCACAGTGCCGAGCGGACGCCGGCCAGCAGGGCGCCCTCCTCGTCGGCCTGGCCCTCGCTGAATACCGCCACTTGCCCCGAGGCCAGGGCCCGCTCCGCCAGGGTCCGGCTGTACTCCGCTTGGCCGTTGCCCCCGACCAGCGCGAGTTGTGGGGCGGTTGGTCCTGCCTGAAGTTGGAGCAGCACGCAGCGTTCGCCCCGCAACAGCCGCTGGGCCGCGTCGCAGACTTCGTGGAAGATCGGGTCGGGTGCCAACGCGGAGGCGATCCGGCGACCGGCGTCCAGGACGGTATCGAACCGATCGACCAGGGACAGCGTGGCCGTCTTGGCGGGCGCGGCGGCTGCGGGCGCTGCCGCCTCGCCGAGGGCAAAGTCCGCGCCTAGCGCGCGGAGCGTCTGGCGGGCCGTGGTGAGATCCGCTTCAGCCTCCGGCCAGCCGACCTCCCGGCCCACCCGGCCGCGCGCCAGCAAGGTCTGTGCGTGCTCGAATTGGGCCCGCTGCCGCTGGGCCACCGCCAGGCTTTCGTCCAGGAACGCGCGGGCCTTGCGGCGCGAACCCTGCATGGCGGCGATCAACCCGGCCTCCCGCAAGGCGTGCGGCAAGTCGTTCTGGAACGTGCGGGCGGTCCGCACCGCCTTGCCGGCGACCTCACTGGCCCTGGCCAGCAGGTCCGCCCGCCGTTCGGGCTGCCAAGGCGACGCCTGTTCGGCTTGCCGCCGCAGGGCCGACGCGATCCACGCGCGGAACGGCAGGGTATAGGCGTTCTTGACGCCCGCCTGTTCCGCGACCTGGTGGCCGCGTTCGAACATCTCGGCGGCTTCGCTCACGCGATCCAGCAGGAACAACCGCACGCCTTCGGCCATGATCACCTGGGCTGCCACCTGGGCGTTGGCCCGCGGCCGTTGCAGTTCGGCCTGGAGAACCTCGGCCGGCACCTGCCCGCCGGTGGCCCAGGCCCAGACATCCAAGCTGAAACCGGACGCGCCGTCATCCCCCAGTTCGACCCCGGAGTCATGCACTTGCCTGGCCAACTCCGCCGCCGCGGCGAGGTTGCCCAGTCGATACAAGCTGAAGGCCATGTGCACCCGCGCGGCGTTGACCTCCCACAGGTCGCCCGCACGCTCCAGGACGCGGACCGCTTCGCGGCATTTCTCGAGGCACTCTTCGTAACGCGAAGCATAGTACAACACAATCCCGTGAAAATTGATCGCCTGGCCCTGGCCCCACAGGTTTCCCAGGGACTTGTAGATCGACAGCGACTCCTGAGCGTAGGCGATCCCTCGAATATAGAAGCCGACCAGGCTCATGACGGGCGCATGAATGGAGTAGGCGTGGGCCAGTTCCGGCGTGGGAGGAAATCGCTCGGCCAGGTTCATGCCCCGCAAGTGGGTGCCCAGGCAGGCGATCTGGCCGCGGCCGAAGAAGTAGGCGTAGGTCAAGCGGTTGTGCAGGCGGATGACGAGCAGCTCTTTCTCGGCCTCCACCAGTTTCCGGCGGCCGACGAAAACCGCCGGCAGCGTGGAATGCAGCACTTGCACGACCGTTTGCCAGACGAGTCGCAAGAGGAATAGAACGGACCACTTCGGAACCTTGTGACCGAGCAAGCGAAGGGTCCGTTCGTAAGCCTCGATCGCCAACTGCATATCGCCTTGCTTGAAGGCGAGTTCGCCCAGCTGGCCTTCGATCCGGGCCCGCGCCAAGTTTTCGCCGGCCAAGGAACTGGCGGTTTGGAACATCCGCGCGGCCGAATCGTACTGTCCGCGGAGCAGATGCACGTCGCCCGCACCTTCGGCGATCCGCAACCGAGTGGCGGCGTCGGCCTCGGCGGCGCCGCGTTCCGCGATCCGATACTGCTCCTCCGCCAGTTCCAGGGCGTGTTGCGAGCGGGCGCGCTCGGCCGCCGCCAAGGCGTAGGGCAGCGCTCGCGCGCATTGGCCAGCCGCGTCAAAGTGGTAGGCCAAATCGTAGACGCGGTCCGGCGCCCCGGATTCGAGGTCGACTGCGGCCCGCAGATGCAGTTCGCGACGCCGTTCGGCGGGCAGGCGATCCAGCAAGGTCTCGCGGAGTTTGTCGTGAATGAATGCGCACCGGCCGTCGGGATTCTGGGGCCAGACGATGTGCCGCTGCGTGGCCTCCTGCAAGGCGGGCATGGCCTGGGCCGGCTCTTGTCCCGCCAGTTTCGACGCCGTGAACGGGTCGAACTCCTTGCCCAAGACCGCGGCCACCGACAGCAGGGCCAGGGTGGACTCCGGCAGCAATTCGATCCGCTGCGCGAGGAACGCGGCGGCGTGCCGCGAGGACTGCACCGCCGCCATCGCCGACGGCTCGACCCGCCAGCCCCCCGACGGGTCCACGGTCGGGACGGGGGCGTGGGGCGGGACCGGCACCAAGGCTCCCGACTCGACCAGGCCGCGCAGCGCCGCGGCGGCCATGAAGGGACTTCCCTCCGCCAGCCGTTCGATCACGCTCACCGCCTGGTCCGGCAGGGGGCCGGCCATCGACTCAACCAGCTTTCGCACCTGCGACACGGGAAACGTCGGCAGCCGGAGGTGGTCCGCCGACTTCAGGTCGCGCAAGGGATGGCTCACGCCGACTTCCTCGGAGCGGAAGGCGGCCACCACCAGGACCGGGCATTCGGCGGTTTCCGCCCGCCGCTGCCACGTCTGCAGGACTTTCAGCGTCAATTGGTCGGCCCACTGGCAGTCATCCAGCAGGACGAGCGCCGGCCTGCCGGCCGTCCCCAACGCGGCCAGCAGTGCGGCCAGCGCTTGAACGCTGCGGGCTTCGGCGAACGTTTCCGGCCCCAAGTGCGTGGTCGCCGCGGTCCCGAACAACGCCGCCAGTTCCGGCAGAGCGGCGCAGACCGCGGCCTGCTGGTCGCCCAATCCGCTGCGGATTCGCTCCCCCACGCCGGGCTCCTGACGTGCGGCTGTCAGCAACGCCTCGGCCACGCCCCGAAACAGCTGGAACGGAAGCTGGGCCGCCTGATCCAGGCCTTGCCCACGCAGGATCCAAGCTCCCTGCTGAACTCCCCGCTGGGCAAATTCCGCCAGCAACCGACTCTTCCCGCCGCCGGATTCGGCTTCCAGCAACACGAGGCAGCGGCGGCCAGCCTGGACGCGTTCCAGCTGAGCCTGCAGGGCCGCCAGTTCCTCCGCGCGGCCCACGAACGCCGGCTCCGTCAATGTCCCCCGCCGATCGTGCAATCCCACCACCAGCGTCGGTTCCGCTTCGCCACGCTGTAAGGCCTGGTCAATCTCCGCCAGGTCCGCCAGCACGGCCTGGGCCGATTGATAGCGATCGCGGGGATCCTTGCGGAGCAGGCGTTGCAGCACTTCATCCAGGGCGCGCGGCACCGGCAGACCCAGCTCGCGCAATTCGGGTACCGGCAGCGTCATGTGACAGCGCAGGACTTCGCCAACGCTCCGGCCCTGGAACGGCGGGCGTCCCGCCAGGCACTCGAACAACACGATGCCCGCCGAGTACAAGTCGGAACAGGCGGTGACTTCCTGGTCCAGCAGTCCCGCCGCCTCGGGCGACAGGTACTGGGCCGTGCCGACCCAGTCGTCCCGCAGGCCGCTGTCCGCCGTGGCGGCCCGCGCAAAGCAGAAATCGACCAGCGTCGCGTCCCGCAGGGGACTCCCTTCATCCACGATCAGATTGCCCGGACGGACGTTGCGGTGCTGCAGGTGGCGGGCGTGCGCCGCGTCCAGCGCGGTCAGCAGCGCCTGGCCCACCGTGAGCGCGTCCAGCACCGCGAGCGGCCCCTGCCGCAAGCGAGCCTCCAGCGTCACTCCCGAAACGAACGGCCGCACCAGGTACAAGCTGTCGCGTTCGGAGCCGAAATCGAGCACGGGCGGCAGCGCCCCGACGCGGATCTGCGAGAGCACCTGGGCTTCGTGTTCCCAGCGCATCCGTGCCGAAGCGGACAGCGCGGACGCCGGCGCGGCCTTGATCACCACCAGGACATCATGGGCAAGATCCGAGGCGAGAAGGGTCTCCGAGCCGTCTCCAGTCCGGAGGATGCGGAGCACCTGGTAGCGGCCGGCAATCACCCGTCGGGAGTGCACGCCAAGCCCTTGAATCCTCCCCGTGGACGTCATATCGGCAACTTTCGATTTGCTGCGCGGGTCTGCGGTTTTCGGCCCAGACTCGATTTAGGACTGCCCGCGGCGGTTTGTCAAGGGAGCCGCAGCCATCTGGCAGCCCCGGGCGGGCTGCGATAAACTAGTCCGCCGTCAAGGCTGAATGCCAGAATAGGCTGGCCGGGGACTTCGCAAGTCATCACTCCTTCCGCAATGGCAGCACAACTGTGGATTTGAACCTGAAGAATCGAGTCGCCATCGTCACCGGCGGGTCGCGCGGACTGGGCCGAGCGATCTGCTTGGGCTTGGCCGCCGAAGGGGCCAAGGTGGCGATCAGCTACCTGCGCGATCCGGAAGCCGAGATTGACTTGGGCGACGAAGCGGCCGAGTTGGCCAAGGTGATCCGCGCGGGGCACGGCGTGAAAGCGTTGCCCGTGGGCGGCGATGTGGCCAAGGAGGCGGACATCGAGCGGCTGTTTGCCGCCACCGAACGCGAACTCGGACCGGTCGACATCCTGGTAAACAACGCCGGCGTCTGGCCCACGGCATTGGTGCGGGACATGAGCGAGGCGGAATTCAGCCGCGTGCTGCAGATCAACCTGGTCGGAGCCTTCCTGACGTGCCGCGAGGCGGTCCGCCGCTGGCTGGCGGCGAAACGGCCCGGCCGGATTGTGAACGTCACCTCACAGGCGGCGTTCAACGGCGCGACCAGCGGGCATGCTCATTACGCCGCTTCGAAGGCGGGATTGGTCAGCTTCAGCATTTCGCTGGCGCGCGAAGTCGCCCCGCACGGGATCCATGTCAACCTGGTCGCGCCGGGCATGATGCGGACCGAGATGGCCCGCGATGCGCTGGCTGCCCATGAACAACGTTACCTGGAGCGGATTCCGCTGGGCCGCGTGGCGGACGCTTCCGAAGTGGCCGACGTC
>Ga0172371_10012961_pt1 | contig 10906 bp, 6 predicted proteins | sample Lak12m_FD_114543 | JGI IMG/M metagenome (GOLD analysis project Ga0172371, IMG submission 114543) | Freshwater microbial communities from Kabuno Bay, South-Kivu, Congo - kab_022012_12m | ecosystem: Environmental > Aquatic > Freshwater > Lake | place: Democratic Republic of the Congo: South-Kivu... | reverse complement strand
CCGTGGTGCTCTACGAGGTGTATCGCTGGGCTCGTCGCGAAGGCGGAGACTCCCCCGCGATGGAGGCCGTCGGGCACATCGAGCACACGCGGATCGTCAGCGCCGACGCTGCAGCGGCCATCGTCGCCGCCGAGGTCGGCGCCGAACGAGGACTGCCGGCGATCGACGCCTTCGTCTACGGAACCGCGCGACTCGAAGGCTGCGGGCTCGTGACGCTCAACGGCCACTTCCGCGACCTGCCCGGGGTCACGCTCCTCGGCGCGCAGGAGTAGCCGGCGGCTGCCGCGCAAGGAGAAGCCCCGGCGGCCACGAAGCACGTGGCATGGCCGCCGGACGCCGTCCCTTCCTCTCCGCCCGCAAGATGCGGGCCTTCGACCTGCTCCTCGTCGCCTGGGTGCTGGCCTGGCTCGTCGTCGGGGTCGCCGTGGGGCGCGCGATCTGGGACGTGGGCGCGATCGCCGACCCCGTCATCAGCAACGCAGCCGGCATCAGCGATGCCACCCACAGCCTCGACAAGCTGCGCTCCGTGCCCCTGGTCGGTGGCGTGCTGGGCGGCGCGGTCAGCGGTGTACGGGCTCCGTTCGACAAGACCCGCGAGGAGGCCCAGCTCGTCAAGGACCGCATCCGTCAGGTCGCCGTGGCCGCGGGTCTGCTGCTGACCGTCCCGCCGGTGCTCCTCGCCCTCGCGCTGTACCTGCCGTTCCGCCTGCGCTGGCGCCGCGACGTCGCCGCGGTGCGCGCGGCGCTGCAGCGCGACCCACACGACCTCGCGCTGCAGCGCTATCTGGCCCTGCGGGCGCTGCTGGGCCTTCGGTATGACGAAGTGCTCGCGCTCGGCGGCGACCCGTGGCACGACATCGGCGCGGCGCACGCCTGGCACCTCGCCGAGGTCGAGCTCGAGCGGCTCGGGGTGGTGCGCCGCGTCTGAGCGGGCCGTCCCGGTGGTACACTCAGAGGGCAAGCCAGGTGGCCGCGTCGGGGCCGCGTCGCGCCGCTCCTCGGAGCCCGCGAGGCCCCCCGTCGAGGAAAGTCCGGACACCGCAGAGCAGGGCGCTGGCTAACGGCCAGCCGGGGAAACCCGAGGGAAAGCGCAACAGAGAGCAGACCGCCAGCGGCCTCTTCGGAGGTGCGGGCAAGGGTGAAACGGTGAGGTAAGAGCTCACCAGCGGTCCTGGTGACAGGCCGGCTCGGCAAGCCCCGCCCGGTGCAAGGCCAAATAGGGGAGTGTTTGAGGGTTGCTCGCCCGAGACTCCCGGGTTCCGGCCGCATGAGCCGCCCGGCAACGGACGGCCGAGATGGATGGTCACCCACGACAGGATCCGGCTTACGGCTTGCTACAGAGAGGCCCCTCGATCCGGCAGGATCGAGGGGCCTCTCCATGTGTGCGGTCGCGTGAGTCTCGGCGCGCAGGCTGGATGCCGCACGCCGTGTAGGTGCTGGTGCCGCGGGTCAGCCGCCGCGCCCGGCGCGGGTGCGCACGAGCCGCCGCGCCCCCCGCGCGGTGCCCTCGCCGATGGCCATGCCGATGAGCGCGCCGGCGAGCACGTCGCCGGGGTAGTGCACGCCGGTGTGCACGCGCGAGTAGGCGACCGTGGCGGCCAGCGCGCGCAGCGGGAAGCCGGCGCCCGGGATCCAGGCGCACACCGCCTGGGCGAAGGCGAAGGCGGAGGCCGAGTGGCCCGAGGGGAACGACGTCGACTCGGGCATGTCGACGTGCCGCGCCGTGTAGGCGTCTGCACCGGCGGCGCGGTCCGGCCGGTGCCGCCGGCCGAAGCGCTTCAGCGGCTGGTTCACGATGAACGAGTTGAGGCCGACGGCCACGGCGCCGGTGACGGCGGCGCGGCGGCCGCGGCGCCCGCCGAAGGCGAACAGCGCCGCGGCGATCGCGAACCACAGCTTGGAGTTGTCCGCCGCCTGCGTGACGAGGCGCAGCGGCTTGTCCAGCTGCGGCGTCGCCGTGCCCTCGACGGCGCGGTACACGGCGAGGTCCACGGCTTTCAGTTCGGCGAGGATGGCCCGGGCCGTGCCGGCCGCGGTCTCCGTCGGGTCGGTCATCGTACTCCCTTCACGGGTCTGCCGATCGCCATGCGCCAGACGTCGGCCGAGAGCGTGCGCAGCGGTATCGAGCGGGCCGCGGGCGAGTAGCCGATGGCCCCGGCGTGGCGGCGCATGCGCAGCACGCCGGGGCGCGACGCGAACACCAGCGGCGGGTCCATGGTCAGCGCCTCGCCGTCCAGCCCCACCGCGAGCGGTGCGCCCGAGTCCACGGTGAGCGTCGCCGTGCTCCACGACTCGAACCCTTCGGCGATGCCGGCGTGCCCGGCGGCCAGATCGGCGATCAGGAGTGTGGCCGCCACCCCGCCGGGGACCAGCACAGCCAGCACGCCGAGTGTGCCGGTGTCCAGCCGCGGCCGCGACGAGAGCCCGACGACGGTGGACCCGTAGGGGCCGTTGGACACCTGCAGCACGTGGGCTCCCTCGCGGGGCTCGCCGTCCGGACCGGTGAAGCGCAGGTCGAACGGCTGCGAGTCGGGGCCCAGCATCTCGGGTAGCGCCGCGAGCGTGGTCTCGCGCTTGGCATCGCGGTACTCCGGCGACTGGACGATGGTCGCGTACAGGCCGAGCGACACGTTGTTCACGAACACGCGCCCGTTCACGTCGCCGAGGTCGATGCGCTGCTCGAAGGCGTCGCCGCAGGCGTCGAGGGCGCCCACCACGTCGTTGCGGTCGAGGCCGAGGTCGAGGGCGAAGTGGTTGCGGGTGCCCGCCGGCACGACGACCATGCCGACGCCGCGTTCCGCCGCCACACTGGCGACCAGGGCCTGGGAGCCGTCGCCGCCCGCCATGCCGAGCACGTCCGCGCCGCGGTCCACGGCGTCGTGCGCGAGGCGGAGCAGGTCGTCGCCGGGCTGGAGCACGACGGGCTCGATGCCCCGGGCCGTGCACTCGTCCACGAGGTGGAACTTCTCGGCCTTACCGCCCCCGGACTTGAGGTTCATGATCAGCACCCCGTGGCGCGCAGGAGGGACGGGGGTGCCCGGCGTCCTGCTGCGTTCGAGGGTGCGCCGATCGCGGGAGAGCGCGTACCTGGCGACGGCGACGGCCACGAACAGGAGCGCGATGCGGATGAGGAGCGAGACGAGCATCAGCTCGCCCTTCGCCTCTTCGAAGACGAGGATGCCGGCGAGGGCGGCCACGGCGACGGCGACGGAGAGCCAGCGGAGCGCGCCCCGGCGCGTGAGCGCGTCCCACGCGGACACGCCGAGCACGAACAGCAGCGCCGCCTGGCCGAGGAAGAGGACGGGGTCGGCGAGGATCATCAGCAGGGTGCCGATGACGACGTAGGCGCCGAGGAGCACGGCGGCCACGGCGGCGAGACGCCGGCGCAGCGCCGGTCGTCCGGGTTCGCCGGTCACCGCGAGGCCCTCCGTCTCGCTGCCACGTCTGTCACGGTCCCCTCCATGGTCTGAGCCGGATTCTCGCACAGTGCGCGTCCGGGTGGGTTCACGGGGCGCGCCGACGGCGGTATGCTCCCGTCCCGTGAGACCGACCGCCGCAGAGATGGCCGCCTCGCTCGGGCTGCGGCCGCACCCCGAGGGCGGGTACTACCTCGAGACCTACCGCAGCGCGGTGAAGCTCGTCACCCCGCGCGGGGAGCGTGCGGCCTCCACGGCGATCGTCTTCCTCGTCACGGCGGAGTCCGCCAGCAGGCTGCACCGCCTGACCAGCGACGAGCTGTGGATCTCTCAGGACGGGCTGCCGCTCGAGCTGGTGACGATCGCGCCCGACGGCGTGCTGCAGACGCGCGTGCTGGGCGACCGGCTGCTCCAGGCGCTGGTGCCGGCGGGCAGCTGGCAGGGCGCCCGCATCGCGGGCGGCCCGCACCTGCCCGCCGACCGCGCCTGGGCGCTGGTGAGCTGCGTCGTCACGCCCGGCTTCGACTTCGCCGACTTCGAGATGGGCGCGCGCGAGGCGCTGCTGGCGGCGTACCCGCAGCACGCGGAGGTCATCGGTGCGCTGAGCTGACGGGCGCGCGCTCCATGCGGCCTCCGGCCGGCCGTGCTCGGCCGGTCGCAGGGTGCCGTCCGGCCCCTGTGGTACTGTCCGGTCGTGGACGAGACGACCTCTTCGGCTTGCACTTCCACGCTCTTCAGCGGTCCGTGGCGTGCGCTCGAGCACGCACTCGCGCTGCGGCTGCAGGAGCTCCGGCGAGACGACCCTCTGTGCCCGCTCGTCGTGGTGTGCGGGTCGTCCGCGGCGGCCGTCCACGTGCGTCGCCGCGTCGCTCGCGAGCTGGCCGGCCTGCGCGCTGACGCCGGCCCCCCTCGAGGCGGCCTGGCGGGCGTTTCCTTCACGACCCTCCACCGGCTTGCGAGCGACGCGCTGCGCGTGGCCGGCGGGGGCGCGCAGTCGCGGTTGTCCTCGGTCGAGGAGCTCCGTCTCATCTCCGGCGTCGTCGCCGATCGCGGCGCGGAGACCTACTTCGCCCCGATCCTCAGCGCTCCGGGGCTCCCCCGCGCGCTTCGCCGCACGTTCAAAGACCTGCGCGAGGCACAGCTCCTGCCGGCCGACCTGACCGCGCGCGTGCACGACCCCGGCGTGACTGGCCTTGCGTCTCTGTACGAGACCTATCTCGACCGCCTGGCCCAGACAGGCCGCCTCGACGATCCCACCCTGTACCGCCGGGCGGCGCAGGTCGCAAGCGGATCGCCGGAGGCGATGACGGTGTCGTGGGTCGGGCTCTATGGGTTGTACGACCTTCCGGCCACACAGCAGGCGTTCATCGGTGCCATCGCGGGCCTGCGGTATCTCGACGCCTTCGTCCCGGGTCCCGAGGACGCGTCGTACTCCGCCGAGACGCGGGCGTTCCTCTCGGGGCTGGCGGGTGCTGCCGTGTCCGCGGCGGGCCTGCCCGGCGCTCCGCACGACGGTCCCGTCCCCGAGATCGTGTCCGTCGAGAACGGCTCGGCCGAACGGGCTGAGATAGTGCGGGTCCTCTTCGAGGCCGTGGAGTCCGGCGCTCGCCCAGACGGCGGCAGCTACCGTTTCCACGAGATCGCCGTCGTCCATGCCGACCCGGCGTGGCGCGGGCTTCTCGTCGAAGACCTCGAGCGCGAGCACGTCCCGGTCGCCGCCCGCGTCCGCCGTCCCACGCCAGGTGGCCGGGCGGTGACCGGGTTGCTCGAGTGCCTTGCTCCCGCCGCGGGGATCCACTTCGAGCGCGGCGCGGTCATCGAGCTCGCCGCCGTGCGTGCGTCCTTTCTGGACGAGGCGGCGGCGCGGTCCTCCCGGGCGCCGGGCCGGAGCCCCAGGAGGGCCGCGGAGGTGGCGCGCTGGGACAGGCTCTCGCGCGACGCGCGCGTCGTCGGCGGCGCCGACGGGTGGCGCGAGCGCGTCGCCGGCCTGGTGGAGCGCTCGGGCGCGGAGCGTGACCGCGCCCGCGCGGACGCGCTGCTCACATTCATCGGGAGCCTCGAAGCGTTGTCGGCCGCGGCGGCTCCGCTCACCTCCTGGTCGCAGCTGTCCGACTGGCTCGGTGGCGCGCTGGACGGCCTCGGGGTGCCCGCCGACGACCCCGTGCGGTCCGTGGTCCACGGGCTGCGTACAGTCGACGACATCGAGGCTGCGGTGTCGCTCGACACCTTCGCCGTCACGGTCCGGGGGCTGGTGTCGGAGCGCCGCACCGTGCTCGGCAGCCTGGGGCGCACCGGGGTGGCGGTCGTCTCGCCCGAGGAGCTCCGCGGGCTCACCGTCCCGTTCGTCGTGTTCGGCGGGCTCGTGGAGGGCCTGTTCCCGCCGCGTCCCGCACCCGACCCTCTGCTCGCGGATGCGCACCGCAAGAAGCTCTCGGGCGAGACGTCCGGCCGGCTGCCGACATCGGAGCTCAGGGGTCAGGAGAGCGATCTGCTCTTCTCCCTCACGTGCGAAGCGGCCACCGAGCGCGTGGTGCTGGTGCGCGCCCGGTCCAAAGACGGCACGGGTGCTCCTCAGCTCGCATCGCGACACCTCGCCGCCCTGCTGCGCGAGCGCGTGAGGCCTGAGGAGTTCCGCCTGGCGCTGGTCGACGACGACGGTCGGTTCGGCGACGTGCATGTGCGGCGGGTGCCGGCCGGCACCATCGCCGACGCGGGACTCCCGGGTGAGGTGCCGGGGGCGGACCGGCGAGCCGCCGACGCGGCCGCGCTCTCGCGGCTCGCGCACGACCGCGGCGCGCAGCGCGAGGCGGTGGAGGGCTACCTCTCCGCGATGCTCGGCGACGAGGCCGCCGCATGCCGGCGGCTCGAAGCGTTGCGCAGCCGCCGCCGGAGCGAGCTGACCCCCTGGGACGGCGTCATCGGCGACGAGGGGCTGCGCGATGCCGTCTTCGCGAGGCTGCTCTCGGCGTCTGCGGTCGAGGATTACCTCTCCTGCCCGTTCGTGTTCTTCGTGCGCCGGGTCCTGCGGGCCGACGCCGTGGAGGAGCCGGAAGAGGCGTTCGACATCGCGGCATCCGATCTCGGGCTACTCGTCCACAGGGTGCTGCAGCGCGTGTTCGGGCTGGTTCGCGAAGGAGCCGACTCCGCAGCCGTGCTGGCGGCCTTCGACGGCGTCGCAGCGGAGGAGTTCGCGAGCGGCGCCGCGGAGGGCATCACCGGATTCCCCCTCGCGTGGGACGGCAAGCGCCGGCAGGTCGCCGCCGACCTGCGGCGCGTCATCGCCGACGATCCCTGCTGGCGTGACGACGTCAGACCCGAGCTGTTCGAGTGGGAGTTCGGCGGCGAAGGGCTCGTGCCCGCCGTCGAGGTGGCCGGCCGCACGCTGCGCTTCCGCGGTTTCGTCGACCGCATCGATGTGGACGCCGGGCGTACGGCGGCCCGCGTCCTCGACTACAAGACAGGCAAGGGTGACGTGCAGGCGAAGGCGGTGAAGGACGGCGCCGACATCCAGCTGCCGGTCTACCGCCTGGCGGCCGAGCTCCTGTTGTCGGGCGTCCGTGAGCTGTCCTGCGGGTACCGCTTCGTGACGAGGGCGAGCGGGTTCCGGGGCGACGTCACGCTGACGGGTGACTCGGGCGCGGTCCGTGAGGCCTTGCGCAGTGCTCTCGCGCCCTTCGTCGCCGGGGTGGAGCAGGGTCTGTTCGTGCGCCGGCACGACTCCAGCCGGTGCCGGTGGTGCGACCTTGCGTACGCGTGCGGGGTCACCGCGTCCGCCGACGCGGCCAAGACGGCGGCGGCGCAGCGTCTCACCGGCGCAGAGCCGGCGGGGGAGGGCGCGGAGCCGTGAGCACCGTCGACCAGAGAGAGCGCGACGCCGCCGTCGCCGAGCTGGGGGTCACGTTCCTCGTCGAGGCAGGCGCCGGTACCGGCAAGACCAGCATCCTCGTCGAGCGCTTCGTGAACTGCCTGCGGCACGGCGCCGACCTCGCGTCCATCGCCGCGATCACGTTCACCGACAAGGCGGCCGGAGAGCTGCGCGAGCGCGTCACCCGCCGGCTGCAGGAGCTCCTCAGTGGCTCGAAGCCGGATGAGCCCTTCCCGCTCGGGCCGGACGAGCGCAAGGCAGTGCAGGACGCCCTCGACGCCATCGACACGGCGGTCGTCTCGACCATCCACTCGTTCGCGGCGCGCCTCCTGCGCGAGCGACCCGTCGAGGCGCGCATCGACCCCGCGTTCGCACAGCTCGACGACCTGGGGTCGGAGCTCATGCTCGCGCGACTCTGGCGGGACTGGCTGGACGAGCTGGCCACGGCCCCGGAGTCGGCCGGCGCTCAGGCGCTTCGGGCGGCCCTCGAGGCGGGTGTCGCGCTCTCCACCGTACAGAAGGTCGCCGCAGAGCACTTCGCACGGCGGCACTCGCTCGACCTGGCGGCGGCACGCGCGCGCTGCTCGCCGGGGCAGGGCGGCCCGGGCGTCGAGCGCGACATCGCGTCCCTCAAGAGCATCGTGCCCGCGCTGCGCGACGAAGCGCGCGCCTGCAGAAAGCCGGACGACCTGCTCTGCGCCGGCCTCAGGGACCTCGCCGGCGCACTGCACGAGCTGCCCGCCTCCGGCGACGGCGACGTCCTCGGGTGGGAGCTGGTCGCCCTCGCCGCCCGGCGCAAGACGTTCGGCAGCAAGGGGGCGGGCTCCGCGGCCAACTGGCCTCAGGGCAAGGAGCAGCCGCTCGGCGCCAGAGACAGCGCCCTCGATGCCATCGAAGCAGCGGCCGGCCGGTACCGCGAGCACATCGCGAGCCTCGTGTCGTGCGCGTCGGCGGAGTTCTCCGTCTTCGCGCAGCGGCGGCAGAGGCAGGCCGGTCTGCTCGATTTCGACGACCTGCTCGGCATGACGCGCGACATGCTGAGGGGCAGCGGCAGGCCCCCGGCCGAGGCCGCCCGCATCCGCGCGTACTTCCAGGACAGGTTCAGGTACCTGCTGGTCGACGAGTTCCAGGACACCGATCCTTTGCAGGTCGAGATCGTCTTCCTGCTGTGCGCGGCCGACCCTCGTGATGACGACTGGCAGACCCTTCGGCTCGAGCCGGGCAAGCTGTTCCTCGTCGGCGATCCCAAGCAGTCCATCTACCGCTTCCGCGACGCCGACATCACCACGTTCAAGCGCGTCAAGGACCGCATCGCTGGGCAGGGCGGACGGGTCGTCCCGATCATCCAGAACTTCCGCACCGTGCCCGGCATCGTGGCGTGGGTCAACGCGGCGTTCGCGCCCATCCTCGGCTCCGAGGAGACCGACCTGCGGCCCGCCTACTCGGCCATCGCGGCCGGCAGACAGAGCGACGCGGCCGGGGAGAAGGTCCTCGTCCTGCCTGCGGGAGCGGGGCAGGACCAGCTGCCCATGGGCGCGGCGCGCCAGGCCGAGGCGGCCGCCGTGGTGGCGTTCCTGGCCGGCCTTGAGGACCGTGGCTGGATCGTCCGGGACCCCGCGACCAAACGGGAACGGCCCGCTCGCGTGGGCGACGTCACGGTGCTGTTCAAGACGTACACCGCCATCGGCGTCTACGAGGACGCCCTCAGGGAGTCCGGCGTCCCGTACCGGGTGGAGGGCGGCAGGAGCTACTTCCAGCGCGCGGAGGTCCACGACGTGATCTCGGCGCTCCGCGCCGTCGACGTCCCGGGAGACACGCTGGCCGTCTACGCGGCCCTGCACAGCTCGCTGTTCGGCTTCGCCGACGACGAGCTGTACGCGTTCCACGCGGCCGGAGGCAGGTTCGACCCGTACGGCGACGTTCCCCCGGGATTCGCGCAGATCGGCGTCGCCCTGGCGCTGCTCCAGGAGCTGCACGGTGACCGCATGACGCGGTCCATCAAGGCGGTCGTGGACAGGCTGGTCAGAGAAACGTACCTGCTCGAGGTGCTCGCCGCCGACGGTGCCGGGGTGCAGGCCGGCGGCAACCTCGACAAGCTCCTGCAGCTCGCCGAGGCGTTCTCGGAAGAAGAAGGCGCCACGTTCCACGCTTACGTGCGCAAGCTCGTGGAGCTCCAGTCCCGGGCCGACGAGGGCGAGTCGCCCGTCGGTGAGTCCGGGCAGTTCGTACGCCTCATGTCCATCCACAAGGCCAAGGGCCTGGAGTTCCCCATCGTGGTGCTCGCCGACGCCTGCGGCCAGCCGCGTGGCGTGCACTACGACGACGTGTTCGTGGACCGCGGTGGCCGGCGCCTCATGTTCGGTTTCGAGGCGCAGCCGCACGACGGCGTCACCGGTGCCGCGCGCTGCAGCCTGTCCGGCGATCCCGCGCTGCGCCTGCGGGAGCGCGAGGCCCGCGCCTGCGAGTCGCTGCGGCTGCTGTACGTGGCCGCCACGCGGGCCGGCGACCGGCTTGTGGTGCCCGTCGTGGCGGGGGCGAAGGTCGCCGCCGGCAGCTTCATGGCGGAGTTGCAGCAGCATCTCGCCGGCGCCGATGGTGCGGGCGCCGCGCACGTGGGCGTGCTCGCCGCGGCTGGGTCCGTGGAGCGGCCCCGTGAGCAGCGGGAGGCTGTGCCCGGCGACGTGGTCGCGACGCGCGACGCATGGCTGCAGCGGCGCGAGGCGGCCCTGGAGAGGGCGAGCCGGGCCGACCTCGTCACCTCTCCGAGTCGCCTGGAGATGCTCGACCGGCCCGACGGCGAGCGGAGCGGCGATGACGGTGAGTGGGTGCCCAATGCCCAGGCGCTCGCCCTCGGCGACCTGGTCCACGCCGTCATGGAGGCGGTGCCGCTCGGCGACCGGGGGTCGCTGCCGGAGCTCGCCGTCACTGCGGCCGGTCTGGCGGGGGTCCCGGAGCTCGCCGCCAAGGCCGAGAAGCTGGCGGCCGCGTGCTGGCAGTCCGCGCCGGTGAGGGCCGCCGCCGGGGCGAGGCACTGGCGCGAGCTGCCGGTCTCGGTCGTGCTCGGCGAAGTATTGCTCGAGGGCTACGCCGACCTCGTGTACGAGACGCCGGACGGGCTCGTGGTCGTCGACTACAAGACCGACCGCGACGCCGACACCTCCGCGGCCTTCAGGCGCTACGGGCTACAGCTGGGCGCCTACGCCGTCGCTCTCGAGGCCGCCACTGGGGCGCCGGTCACGGATGCCTGGGTGGTCATGGCGGCCGGCGGCGACGCGGCCGCGGGGGCGCCCGCCGCGCGTATCGTCGTCGACGAGGCTCTCAAGAGCCGTGTGCTGCAGGCCGCCGGGCAGGCGGCGAGCGCCGGCCTTCCGCTCGTCGAGACGCTCTCCCGCTGACGACCGGGCCGGGACCGTCCGGGCCGGGTCACGGCGCCCTCGCGCACACCGTCGGGTTGAAGACCGCTTCCCGTGGAACACTCCGCCCCAGACCACCCGAGGAGGCCCATCATGGCGACCATCCAGAAGATCACCCCCATGCTCTGGTTCGACGGGCAGGCCGAAGAGGCGGCCCGGTTCTACGCCGGCATCTTCCGCGACGCGTCCATCGATCACATCAGCCGGTACGG
>Ga0172371_10012960_pt1 | contig 10907 bp, 11 predicted proteins | sample Lak12m_FD_114543 | JGI IMG/M metagenome (GOLD analysis project Ga0172371, IMG submission 114543) | Freshwater microbial communities from Kabuno Bay, South-Kivu, Congo - kab_022012_12m | ecosystem: Environmental > Aquatic > Freshwater > Lake | place: Democratic Republic of the Congo: South-Kivu... | reverse complement strand
TGTCTTTGCAAGCTGCCCCGTGCAGTCGAACAACGTGTCATCAAGATCGAAGAATACCGCCCGTATCTTTCGCATGTGGAAACGGTAGCATCTGCTCCAGCCGGCAGTCAATCCGGCGAACCGGGACGGCACCACGGGTAGCCTGATAACTTGCGGAAGGTAGGTATTGACGGCATATCCCTGAGGCTGTAAATCTAAACAGAGACGCTTCGCTGCATTCCACTATCCGTTGCGGGTCGGCACCAGGTGCCAGATGAAGAGTCAGAACAAGAGTCCCGACACAGTAAGCCCAGGGGATACGACTGTCATTGACCTTTTGATACACCATGAACTGCAAATATCCACGGTGTGCCGGTTGTTCGCCAGCCGCCTACCCCAGATGCGAACGTTCTGGGAACAGATGGCAATTGAGGAACAGGCTCATGCCGACGTTCTTAGCCAGCTCGCGGCAAGGGTACGGTCGGGACAGGCACTCCTGAGACTGGACAGGTTCAGTTCCGTTGCAGTCACTTCCTCCATTGACTACCTGACCAAACGCATGGAGACCTTGTCGGTCGGTGTAACGAACGCGCAAGCCCTCTCACTAGCCCTGGATCTCGAGCATTCGGCAATCGAGAAGAATTTCTTTGAAGTCTTTGGATCGGAACTCCCTTCAATGCGCGCTGAGTTTGCAGCGCTTCAACAACACACTGCCAGACACGCCTCACAGCTTGCAAAACTGCTGGACGCGGAACGCAAACGATTTCAAAACAAGAATGCGTAGTACTACGGAAAGGCAATACCAATGACTACCCGGCTAACGGTCGCGAAGGCACAGCACGAGATTATCGACGGCCTGGTTACCTGTGAAAGCATGGTCGCCGGGCTCTACAGGACGTATGCAACGCTGTTTCCGGAATCAATGGCTTTCTGGAGCGAGATTGCCCATGAGGAAGAATCACACGCCAGACTGTTGCAGGGGCTGCACGCATATCTGGACCAGGGCTACACGTTCTTCAATATCGGCCAGTTCAACCAGAAATCAATTCACCCTGTCAGGAAGGAGATCGAAGGCTTTTCGCAATCGGCCAAGGCCGGCAAAGCCACGCCACGAGACGCTTTCTCTGCGGCTCTCACCATCGAGAGTTCGCTTCTGGATGCGAGATTCTACAGTACTGTTACCTCAAGTTCCCCAAACTACCAACGCGTTGCCGATGTACTGAGCAAGTCCACAGAACGACACGTTGACGCCATACGAAATATGCTCCACAAGTCGATTGCCAGCAGCACAAACAAACAAGCGTAACCATTTTCGGCGGAAATACACATCCTCTCTCGCCCCGTTAGTGTCCTCCTGTTTACGCTGGCGACACCTCCCTTTTCCAGCTATCATCAGGAGATTCAGGAGAAAGGCGGAGAGGGATGAAAGGGTATTCGCAACTGATAGTCGGTCTGCTGGCACTTGGGTTCGCATCCGTACAACCTGCCGTGGCGCATCTCTGCAACGACGTGTTTGCCCAGGCACAGGATAACCTAGCGGTGAAGGTCGATATCCGGGACGGGCAGCTGCGCATCGGGCAGGAAGCGTCGTTCCGCGTATACCTTCTGAACACGATGGATCGCGGCATCGCCACCATAGGGCTGGAAGTCGTGGCCCCGGAGTTTGACTCCAAGGTGGAACCGGACCCGGAGTGGAACGGCTTCCCGGCACTCAAGGAAGTCAAGAACGGCGGAAAGAAACAGTATTTCACCGTCACCCTGACGCGCAAGGCCGGCGTGCCAGACGGCAAGTACAAGATCGACCTGCGTCTCTTCAACCCGAACAACAAGTCGCAGGAGTTCAAGACCGTGGACATCGGCAATGCCTGCTCTTCGCACACGATGAAGCCGGCCAGCGGCATCACCGTAAACGGGACCGCAACGCAGACTGAATGGCAGCAGGCCGTTCTCTGCACCGATTTCTACGCTTACAAGAAACAGGGGTCGTACTTCACGAACCAGCGGGCTGATGACCAGTCAAGAATCCGGGTCGCAGCTGACAAGGACAGCCTGTTCTGCCTGCTCGGGCTCGAAGGCAGGGCTGACGCGGACGAAGACATAGCCGCCATCTACGCGGCGTCCACCCCGGATGATGAACCGCGCGTGGTCAGGATTGACCGCGTAACCGGCAAGGTGACTGTCGACGGAGACGCGTCATCGATTGTCGTAAAGAAATCAGATGATGGAAAACAGCTCGAGTGCAGGATCCCGCGCAGCATACTCGGGATAGCCGACGCAAAGTCGTTCCTGGTGAACTTCACGCGAACAACCCGCAAGAACGGCCGCGAAGACACCGATTTCTGGCGCGGCAACCCCATGTCGCTGCAGAACCCGGTAGTGTACGACAGGTTTGTTGTGGACTGAACCACCTCATGCTCGAAGCGAGCATTTTCACGCATAATAAATGAATTGGATTCTCAGGGCATTCCCTCTCCCCTTGGGGGAGAGGGCAAGGGTGAGGGGTGACAGTTGCCGTTGTTACTCGCACCCTCACCCCAACCCTCACCCCCTCGGGGTGAATCCTCGGGATGAACCCTCCAGGCAGAGGGTGTGTCTGTCGATCGTTATTTCCCTGCTGCTGGCAGCAGCCATCCAATGCGCCGCAGCCTCCGATACGGGTGTTGTATACCTGTCTTTCGCGCCGGTAGACGCGGACTTCATCAACCGTCTTCCGCAGGGCAACGGCATTGCCGGACTCTCCGGCAACATCGTGGCACTGGGACAGTTCAACGACGCTGCTTTCTCGGTATCGGGCACAGAGGAAATCGGCGTCATCGGCCCGGACGGAACCAACCTCCCCGTACATATTGACAAAAACAGCATGGGCGTCGAATTCGGACGCCTGGTGTCAGCCAGGTTGGCTTTCCCGTTGCAGGGCGACCCGCTGCAGGAACAGGGCCGTTCCTACCGCCTCGTGTGGGGCCCCGGTCGCGGCAAAACCGCGGTTGCAGCAGATAACTGGACGGTGGACCCCGACGCGACAGCAATGTACCGGGTGTTCCGGTGGACTGCCGACCCGGCGACGAATGCCGATTCCCAGCTTGCTTCCATCGAGGTCATTGCCGACAGCCAGGCCGGTTACTACTCGCTCTGGTATCTTGTCCCGATGGCACTGATCTTCGCACTGCTGACGATCCGGAAACTGCATCCGTGACATCCCTGATACACTCCGTAGCCGAAGCATTGAGCCCCCTCGCCAGCCCTTTCCTGTCGCTGGTAACGGCAGTTGTACTGATCCCGGCCGCGCGGCAGGCACGTTCCACGCGCATAGCCCTGGCTCGCCTGTTCATCCCTGTCGTCCTCTTCATGCTGGCCTATCATGGCCTCCTGTTTCTTCCGTTGGCCGCCCGCTGGCTCAAAGCACTGGAGTCACCAGTGTGGGTGGCAATCCTGCTCGTGGTCCTGCCCGCCATGCACCTGCCACGCAACGGAGACTGGCGATGGTTTCGCCTTGTGCCGGCATGTTTTGTCGCCCTGCTTGCATGGGGCATCTGGCAGGGGTCAAGGTCAGTTCCGCCCGAAGCACCCAGGGTCATAGGCATTCTCGTTCGTCCCGGTTGGCTGATCGCCGGCGTCGCGTCGGTTCTGGTCCTCATCCAGCCGTTCCTTTCCCTGAACCTGTTCCGGCGTGCCGTGCACATCACAGCCCTGTGCGTGCTGGCTGCCGGGGGCTTCATGCTCAGGCAGGACTACACGGACTTCCGCGACATGCGCGCCCGCAGGACGGTGCGCCGCGATGTCATGAACCTTTCTGAGACATCGCCCGTGATGGGAAGAGATGGTCGCCTCGCATACCTTCCATCCGCACCATGCAGGTTCTCTCCCGACGGTGGCTACATCCAGGGCTGCAACATGGAGCTCAGTCAGCGCATCCTGCAGCTCAACTACCGCAAGATCGCGGGACACGATGTTGCCGAACTGGGCGCGCTCGAAGCAGTCCTTGCCGCGTTTCTGTCTTTCACCATCCTCTCTTTCCTGGTCGCCCGCTGGTGTTGCGGATGGCTCTGCCCCCTGAGCACAATGGGGGACGGTCTTGATTGGCTGAGGCACAGGCTCGGGGTCACACCGATCCGCGCCGGCCCCGCCACCCATGCCGCCATGCTCGGTTCGGGCGGGACACTGGCCGGCATCGGGTTGGCGATGTCCGCCCTGTATCACCATCTTGACGCAACGGGGCGCGCTTTCGGTGTCAGGATACCGGTCTTCCCGTTCTGCAAGATGTGCCCCAGCCAGCAGATCTGCCCGATGATCAATGCGGGGCCGGCAGGCTACCCGCCCCTGCCCGGCACCGAATGGGCCTTCGGCTTCTTCCGGTACGGGTGTCTAATCGTGCTTGCCCTCTATGTCCTGTGTTTTGCAGCCGCGCGGCGCCTCTGGTGCCGGTTCTGCCCGATGGGCATGATTTCCGGCTTGTTCAACCGTGGCGGCTCTTTCATGCTCCGGAAAGATGCAAAACGGTGCAATGGGTGCGGCATGTGCGCCGAGGCCTGCCCGATGAACATCGGCAAGGTCCGCGATGAAATGCAGGAGTCAAACGTCAGCACATACGATTGCGTTCTTTGCCTGCGGTGCGTCGCCGTCTGCCCGCGTGACGGCTGTCTCGCGCTGGAACACGAGGGACATGAAGTAACAAGATCACATTTTGGAACTGGCACATGACCAAGCCTACCAGCCAATACGATCCGAGGTACCGCCTTGACCCCGTGAAGGCACCGAACCCGGGCGCAAGAAAACGCGCCCGCATGGCCGTCCATCATCTCGACGAAACCATGCGGCGCATTACCCGCCGCCCGGAGAACATCGAATGGTTCGAGTCTCTTCTCCGGGAAGGGCCCACTGAAGACAGCGCGCGCCCGCCCGTCGGTTACTTCTGCAATATGATTCCGCCGGAACTGATCCTCGCCTGCGGGGGACGGCCGGTGCGGCTCGATTGCGGGAACGCGGCGCTGGTCCAGACCGGGGAGGAAGTGCTCTCAGGCGAGATCTGCCCCGTCGCCAAAGCGTCTTTTGCCATGTTCCTCGACCCGGAAAATCCTGTCCATCGCTGCCGGTGTCTCGTCCTGCCTTCCAGTTGCGACGCAAAGCGCAAACTCGGCGAGGTGCTGGCCGACTACAGGCCGACGTTCACGATGAACCTGCCCGCCGAGCAGGATGCGGGCAGGTACCTTGCCGCAGCTGCAAAAGAACTGGAACGGCTCGCCGATTTCCTTTCGCGTGAGCTCGGGACATCACCCTCAAGGCGCCGCTTGATGGAAGCCATCGATCTGACACGCCGGCGCACGGCCCTCGTCCGCGAACTCGACATGGCGCGCGCGGATAAACCGGGCGCCCTGTCCGTTCGCGACTTCTTCATCATGATCCAGTCATCATTCACCGGCGTCGACCTGGTTCGGTGGGAGAAAGAGGTCGGTACGGTGCTTGAGCATACCCGCAAATATCACCAGCCAAGAGAAAGGCTGCGCCCGCGCCTCGTATTGACAGGCGCTCCGATCCTCTGGCCCAATTTCAAGGTGCTCAACCTGGTGGAAGAATGCGGCGCGGATATTGTGGGCGACACGCTCTGCACGGGAGTACAGAGCGTGTGGGATCCCGTTTCGCTGGATGAGACTGGATACGGCGCCCTGTTGAGGGCGCTGGCAGCCCGGTATATCTTCGCGGCGCCGTGCCCGTGTTTTGTCTCCCAGGGCCGCCGCGTCAGCCGCGTCCTCGAACTGGCGGAGGAGAGAAGGGCCCAGGGTGTTCTCCACTACGGGCTAAGGCTCTGTCAGCTTTTCGACGTGGAAACCTATCGGCTTAACCGCGTGCTCCGCCAGAAGGGCATCCCTTTCCTCAACCTGCGCACGGACTACAGCCTCGAGGACACGGAACAACTGCGCGTCCGCCTCGAGGCGTTCCTCGAAACCGTGGAGGCTTCATGATCACCGCCGGCATCGATGTCGGGTCCACGACCGTCAAGGTTGCCGTCATGGACGGCAAGAATGTCCGCGCCGGGCTTGTCGAACCCGCCGGTCCCCTGCCCGCCCGGGCTGCGCGTGACCTGTTCACACGGGTTCTCGGACAGGCCGGCGTTGCCGAAACAGACCTGGATGCCGCCGCAACAACCGGCTATGGCCGCCGGCTCGTCGATTTCGGGGACATGGTGATGACGGAGATCAAGGCGTGCGCGGCGGGAACGCTCTTTTCCGTTCCCGGTCGCACCATCCGGACAATCATTGACGTCGGCGGGCAGGACACGAAGGTCATAGGGCTCGCGACAGACGGCGACATCGAGGAATTCAGCATGAACGACAAGTGCGCCGCCGGCACCGGCCGGTTCCTCGAAATGCTTGCCGTGAAGCTGGACATGTCATACCCGCAATTCGTGGATGCCGCCCTGGCGGCACGTGACACACTGCTCCAGATGAACTCCACCTGCGCGGTGTTTGCCGAAAGCGAAGTGGTTGGAATGCTGGCGCGGGGCGAAAAGAAAGGCGACATTGCGGCTGCCGCCCATCATGCGATCGCAGCACGGATCGCGTCCATGGTCCGCCGTGTAGCCTATCCCGATCACTGCTGCTTCGTCGGAGGAGGCGCGCGCAATCAGGCCCTCGTCAAAGCCATTGAAGAACACCTGAACGCGCAAGTCTTTGTGCCGGAAAACCCGCAACTCGTCGTGGCCGTCGGGGCTGCGGTGTGCGCAAGCCGGAAACTGGAAGAACGGCGGGCGGGGGAATGTCCAATGCCTTCACCGGCCCGCACGGAGGCGGGCCCTCCATGATTTGCGGCTATCCTGTGAGACTCGCGACGGGCAAGGCTGCCATTCCAACCCACCTCGCCCTGCGGGCACCCCTCCCAGGGAGGGGATCCACGCAAGATGGCAGTGCAACGCCACACTGCGCACATCACTTCGGGTTCCCCTCCGCCGGAGGGGTGCCCGCAGGGCGGGGTGGGTTTCTGTTCCCCAAGAGACGCTGGCTCTGGGTTGTCTTTTTCTGCATCTCCATACTCTCCTCCTGTTCACGACCCCACCAGTCCCTGCGCATATTCCATGCCGCCGGCCTCACCCCGGTGCTTGATTCGATCCGACCGTGGGCTGAGTCCGAACTCGGCATTGAACTGCAGACGGAAGGCAGCGGAAGCCAGGCTGCATGCCGGAAGCTCACGGAACTAGGCCGTCAATGCGACCTGCTGATGCTGGCAGATGCCCCACTGGTGGGTGGACTCTGTCGTGATTTCTGTGACTGGCGCCTTGATTTCGCGACTGACGAGATCGTGCTTGGCGTCGGTGCGCGGGCGCCGTGGATTCCCGATGCCGAGATCAACTGGCCCGAGGCGCTTTTCAAGCCGGACGTGCGTCTCGCGCGGGTTGACGAAAACCAGGCGCCGATCGGGTACCGCACAATGCTTGTCCTCAAACTCACGGAACAGACGAAACCTGTACCGGGCCTTCTCTCCAACTTCCTTTCACAGTGCAAGATGGTCGTCGATGATGTTTCGCGCCTTGCGCCGCTCCTGAAATCCGGCGAGATAGACTACGCCTTCATCTACCGTTCCACCGCCTGGGCCAATGAACTGCGACATATTCCGCTGGATCCACGCGTGAACCTGGGCTCACCGCTTGACGATTACTCGAACGCCGAGGTGACGTTTGAGGCACTAACTGCGGGTACCCGGCGGCGAGTAACTGTCCGGGGCGAGTACGTTGTCTGGACCCTGTCCATACCGCGCGGCGCCAATTCCGAGGCGGCACTGCGCTTTGTCGATGGGTTCCTCAATCAGCCGGAGGACCCGCTGTCTCCTCATGGGCTGAAGCCGCTTCGACCTCCCCGTTTCTACGGGCCAAAGCCGGTGTGGGAAGAACATTTCGACCGGGCACAATACGCAGGGGAACTGGCAAAGTGACGCGTATGCGCGGACAACTGGTAGTCCTCGGGATTGCAGTCTCATACTGCCTTCTCTACGCCGTCATGGCGATTGCCAACCGCCTTGATCCTGCAGGACTGTTCAATCTGCTGATGCTGGGCGGGGTAATCGCCACCTCAGTCTACTCATGGAGAAAGGACTCCGGCGTACTGATCCCCGTCGGCATTATTGTCATGGTTGGCGCACACACGTTCATCGGACAACGCATCGCGCCGGACACGTTGACCAGCGGGGCAATACTCCTTACCAGTCTTCTGACCCTCTACGTCGGCATAAAGGTGAACCTGTACCTTCCGCGTCGGCACTGGATCGTCTTCGTCGCCAGTTTCTTCGCTCTCTACGCCATATTCATCCTCAAGCTCGACAATGCGGAACCGCTTTTCATCCTGTTCCTCCTTGCCATGACTGCCTGCGCACGCAGTCTGCGCCTGATGAGTTACTTCTGGGCTGCGGTGGTCAGCCTCACCTTCTGCCAGCCGTACGCCTGGGCCGCAATCCTGGTTTTGTTCTTCGTGATCACGGCGCTGCACGGCGCGCGCGGGGGTGTGCCTTCAGTCCTGGCTTTGGTGTTTCTGGGCGTCGGGCTTTCGCTGGTGTTCCTTGTGCTCCTTCCTGTGATCCTGTCCATGCTCGGCGAGGACCTGCACAGCCTGGAACTGATGTTCCGTGACCCTCGCATACGGGCTGCCATAGGGGTGACTGCTGTCTCGTCAACTGTCTCTACTGCAGTCCTGTTCGTGTTCTGCGTGCCGCTGGCATATGCCCTGGCACGGTTGCAGTTCCCGGGCCGATCGTTCCTGCTTTCACTAGCGGACCTGCCCATCGTCATTCCGCAGTCGGTTGCCGGGATCGCGATCCTGCATGTCCTGGGCAGGCGCCAGGTCATCGGCGGCTGGTTCGCGGAAACGCTTGGCATTCCGATTGATGGAACCATGCTTGGCATCTGCCTTGCCCAGGTCTTTGTGGCCATGCCATTCCTGCTGCGCAGCGCGGTTGTGGCGTTCGAAGCCGTTCCCGAAGACCTCGAACTCATTGCTCGCTCACTCGGCGCCTCACCATGGAACGTTTTCCGCAGGATTTCGTTCCCCCTGGCTGCGCGCGGAGTGTTTGTTGGCGTCGTCCTGGCGTGGGCACGGGCGGCCGGTGAGTTCGGGGCCGTGGTATTCGTGGCACCCACCCCGGAAACGGCGCCGATTGCGGCTTTCAACCGTTTCAACAGTGTAGGCATGGCGGAGACTGCCCCACTGGTCTCCCTTCTCCTCCTCTTCTCGCTGGCAATGTTCTTCCTGCTCCAGTTGAGCACCCGGCTCCTGCCGGACGCCAACAACCTGTCCGGGAGACACCGTTGAACCCGGCACTCTTCATAGCGGATCTGCGCGTCACGCTGGGTGCTTTCACGCTGGGCCCGCTGTCCCTCGGGCTGGAACATGGCGACTATGTTGTCCTGATGGGGCCCAGCGGATGCGGGAAGACCACCCTGCTCAAGACGATAGCGGGATTCATGCTGCCGGAATCCGGCACAATTCTCCTGGGCGACAGGATCGTCACACGGCTCGCGCCCGAGGAAAGGCACATCGGCTACGTGCCGCAGTTCCCTTCCCTGTTCCCGCATCTGTCCGTGCGGCAGAATATCGCGTTCGGTCCGGCGTGCCGGGGACTGGCCGCCGACACACTCAGTGCCAGGGTTGAGGCCGTGGCCCGGTCCATCGGCGTAGGCGACCTGCTTGCCCGCATGCCGAATACGTTGTCCGGCGGGGAAAGCCGGCGCGTGGCGCTGGCGCGCACACTGGCAACAGAACCGGCCGTCCTACTGCTCGATGAACCCCTGAGCATGCTCGACGCTCCGGCCCGGCGCGAATTGGCGGAAACACTGCGCCGCATCCAGGCAAGAACGGGGATACCAACTCTGCACGTGACGCATCACGACGAGGAAGCCCGGCTTGTGGGCGGGAACTGCATTCAGATGGAGACTGGCAAACTAAGGTGAGCCGCATGCGGCTATTCGGTTTCATACGGAGAACCGCAGAACAGCAGAACAACGAACCGCAGAATCATGAAGTTCAGCCGGATCGCAGATTTCTGAACTTCGAGATTCTGAATTCCTGGTTCGATATTCTGCGGTTCTGCCCAAAACAAACATGACTGGTTCCATCACATCACTGGCGGACCGCCTCTCCTCCTGGCTTGAATCCGCCAGCGCCAACATAAAGCTGGTGGACCAGGCGTTGTCCGGCATGGAAGGCAGCTATGTTGAGTTGCTTACCCTGCTGGCGCTCGGCCTTCTCGCCGTCATCCCCGTAATCGTACCCGCGCGGCGCAGGCAGGCATACCGGCACCTGAACCAGTTGTTCGGCATCGCGATCTTCATCTTCGTGGTCTACACCTGCCTAGGCGTGTTCGGCATGATCCGCAACTTCTACCGCGGGATAATGGAAATCGGCCGCGAAAACATCATCGCGCTGTACTTCTGTTCGGTACCGCTCACTGTGATGGTCACATCGATGATCTTCGGGCCGACTTTCTGCGGCTGGATCTGTCCCACCGGCGCGCTGCAGGAATTCATCGGCATGCCGTTCCGGAAGTGGCACGCTGCACGCCGCAGGGCCGGCTATCCTTTCTCAGCCGGCATGCTGGCATTGACCCTGGCCATCGCACTGGCCTTCCTCGCGTGGATGGCCTACCTCTCGGCCACCAGGATCTTCTTCATCGAGGATGCCACAATCTACTGGTCGGAAATACTCGTGATACTGCTCTTTATCCTCAACTGGCGGATGGATGCCTGGGACCGGCCCCTGCGAAGGTTGCGCGTGGTATCCTTCCTTGTGATACTGTTTGCGGCCGTTGCCGGCTGGCGCGTCACGTCTCCCGTACATTTTTCTTTCGCCAAGGTCTATGATCCTGCTTCCGTCCTCTCGACCGTCATGGTGGTCCTTGGCGCCATGGCCGTTCCGCACGTGTGGTGCCGCTACCTCTGCCCGTGGCGCGAG
>Ga0172371_10012958_pt1 | contig 10907 bp, 8 predicted proteins | sample Lak12m_FD_114543 | JGI IMG/M metagenome (GOLD analysis project Ga0172371, IMG submission 114543) | Freshwater microbial communities from Kabuno Bay, South-Kivu, Congo - kab_022012_12m | ecosystem: Environmental > Aquatic > Freshwater > Lake | place: Democratic Republic of the Congo: South-Kivu... | reverse complement strand
GCCGGACACCTCCCAGTGCACGTGTCCAGCCTCTATCACAAACCCCGATCCCGTACCAGCCCCTTTTCATGCAAGCCCAAAAAAATGACCCTCAGCAACTATCAAAAAAGTGCGAAACGCGAGACTCGGCGTCTGAAAGTCGTGAATTGAACCTAGCTGTGGCTCTTCCACTGAATAGGAGGCTATCCAAAGCTCCCTACCAAATACCAGGGGAATTTCGCGTCCTTTCGACATCTCAAGTCAAATGCAATGCAGACTCCCTCGGGGTGCAGATCAATGCAGAGGACTTCGGCACACCGCTCACGAAAAGACACATCTGCCGCCTCAAGACAATCTCGGACATTGGAACAGCAACGGGAGCGGATACCGGCTACCGGTGCAAAAGCCCTGAATCGAACACACCTTCGGAGTTTTGCACCAGGAGTTCCGAAACCTTCCGGCGCCCTTTCTCATTGAGATGCTCGGTGGGATCATTGTAATGAAAGAAGTGATCTGGCGTTAACGAGCAACTCAGATCTGTCATGGTCAAATAACTGGTCATTGGGTGTGGCACGTCGTCCAACCTGCCCATTGCTTCATGGATTACTGTCTTTACTGTTGTCACGTTGAAACGGAGCAAATCAGTGAAAGATGCTCCAACGTGTCGCTCCCCGGCTAGATAGTTAATAGGGGTAATGTAAAAGTGCAGCGGAATGGTCATCGTGAGCGCTAACTCAACTAAGCGTATCAGAAATCGGAGCTTCCTATTGTCTGGGGCTAGGTCGTACATGTAATGGAAGATGAAAAGAGTCTTCCACCGATGAGCCTCGTCGCTCTCGTTCCCCGGCTTCTTATGGATAACGGTTAGGAAATCGCCAACCCTGTTTAATGAGGTTTCATGAAATCTCACGGGGTGATTGCGAAACAGCTCGTCCGCATTTAGTGCGCCACCATAACCGTCGGAAGTCAGGCCGAATCGGCGCAGCCCCGCGACCAGCCGCTGGGGAAAGGCCAGGCGCCGGTCTTCCATAAATTGATCTATCAAGCGGATTTGTCTCTCGAACTGCCAGTCGGGATTTAGATCCCACTGGGGAGAGAAACATCTCATGTTGACACTGAGGATGATGGCTCGAGGTTTGCTGCGAGTGATAGTTAGAACTTTAAGCAAATGATAATAAACGCGAGGATTGTATGCCGACGCGCAGAGCCAGCAAATCCCATGGGCTGGACTCACATTATTAGCAATCATTTTCCACAATGGGGTGCTGTCGGAATCAGTTCGGCTCGTTCGTAGGAGAACGGAATCGCCGAAGAGCAGGACGGCTGGAACGCTGGAATCTCTGTCGTACGAGTTTAGGAGTTTTCCCAGGTCCCTATAAGCCCACTCAGGCCTCACGGTCTCAATAATTCTCTTGAGTACGCCTGGTATTTTCACAGATATCTTGGTCGTGTATCCCAGATTTTGCTCGCCAATAAGAATTGGGCTATTTCACACCCGGTTCGAGTAAAGTGGCGTAGTCAAGTTACGGCTTTCCGGTCCGCCAGAACCTAAATGCATCTTGACGACCTCCGAGATGTCTCCATAGTCGTCGTCGCTCAGGAACTGTCTCGAGAAGCTTTGGCACTTCGCACGCAGATCGTCGGCAAAAAAACCATCGGAGAAGAATTTGCTCACAAGTGACCAGAACTCTTCCCCGGTCCGGGCCAGCGCGGTGCCATCGAGAAACAGTTCAAACAGAGGCACAGAAGCACTCAGGTAAGAGAATTCCTCGGTTATAAAGGAGATAACGCACTTGCCGGCTCTCAAAACATGAATGAGAGCTGTCCCAAAGTAGTTCAAAGCTACAACGAGATCCACACCTTCCAGGGCTGATTCAAGATCGCACTCCGGGGGCAGCACGCAGTCGGCCAGTCGTGAGTCGGCCGCTCTGAACGCATCCATTTCCGGGAATCTCGGATGCACCTTGATCCTGATAGCCAGTTCGTGGGCCATGTCCTCGGGAGGATTCGCTACATCCCTGAGCGCGGCAATGTAGTTCCCCAGAGTAACCCACTTTTCGCAACGGTCCCTCACTTCCGCGGGACTTGTCAGAACCAGGACCGTCCAATCGGCGTTGGTCGGTCTCGTGGGGACAGAAACCGTAGGGAAGGCATTCTCCACCACCAGGCCTTTGCATCCCACAAGGTCGTGGCTCTTTATGCCGTATCCTTCATATATTTTTCGCTGAATGCCATAATTATACAGGCGTGGCCTATTGAGAACCCGATTGTTTATGTACAATTCATCCATGCCTGTGTGAGGTATTGTAAAGGAGGGGATTCCAAGGCCGGCAGCTATGTCCAGCGGTACCAGGTAGTTGCCGTTCTGGTTGGAGGATGCCAACAAGAGACTGGGAGTGTATCGCTCAAACTGAGAAGTCCAATAATCATGGACTGCGTGCAGCCTTGACCAGGTATCCAGGCAAAAGGAATAGAAATGATCGGGAAAAATTCGCAGAGCATGCTCCCAAGGCTGCCCGATGGATTCCGCGGCGGCGGTTCGGTAAGCAGAAATAAAGCGTTTGCTGATTTTCGGGTCTGCTTTCATTTCCGGCTGCCAGAGCACGGGGACAGGGCATTTCGATATCAAATGCGAGGCATTGTCAGGGGGAGGGCTCGGGAAGAGCGCCACTACAGAGTCGGTAAAACGGTCTGCCAGTTGCTCGATTATGGGATTGAACCGCCACCACTCCTTCCAGCTCGAAAACACGGCTATGGCCCCTTGCAAGCAACCAGCGGCAACTCCAGGACGCGATGGGTTCAATTTAGGCCCGCCTTTACCGATTCCGGCCACACGTCGCCGAAAGGACTGCGCCCTTACCGCAATTTGTCGGAACCACGCGGTGGCCCGTGTGCGTCGATCGATGTCCGCGAAAGAGACTGAGGACCCTAAAGGGCGGGCAATATCTTTGAGGAAGGTTTGCCAAAATCGCGGCAGAAGGACCGAGCCCAAAGTGAACGCCCTTGGGATATTTGACGGATTCGTGCGAAAGGCAAGCTCGCGCACCCCCGTGTCTCTAAATGCTAGGGCCAGTTCTTTCGCGATTACAACTTCTCTCCAGAAGTTCAGCATATAGTGGTGAGTGTATTCGGGCCAGCAGATCCCACGGGTGGTAAACTTGTTGCGCGCCGCCTCATACCATTGGCTTTCGCATTCGTGGGCTATCTCAAGAGCCCGCGTCATCCGATCTTTTTGAATCCAGTCTTCCATCAAAGTGTACGGCAGGTCCCACTCTTCGGCGTTAGCCAGAGCACCGGTGTCCAGAGCCAACAGAATAAACCCCTTGCGAGCAAAGTCCTCAAGCAGATCGGGAGACTGCTGCCTCAGATCGGAACCAAAAAAGGCAAAAACCTTCTTGTTATGCTGCATAAAGATCTGTCGTGAAGGAGAATAATTCCTGTAAGAGGCTAAGAGTGGAGGCGTTTGATAGGTACGACCGGATCATGGCAGGGCCATCAGATCCTTTGGACTCATCATCCATGCCGACAGCGGCTTGCAATCCTTCTCTACCCTCTTCACATGAAAGGGCGCCAAGTGCTCAACCTCTTTTCTTGTCAGTCCGGGCCTATATTTGTAAACCGGTGCAGGCAGCGGATTCGTCTCCCGTTGGACAGCTCTTGATCCACTTGATCCACGATTCTGACTTCCACATTGACACCTCCGCAATTCGGGCAGACATCTTCGTGGCATAGGCAGAGCTCTCCACAGTCTATGCATGTCCGGCACATTCCGGTCTCTCGAACCGAAGGTGATGTCCTTAGAATGCGGGCCCGAATTCTGCGCTCTCTGATAATCCATTCACTATATTTCAATGGTTACGCTCCAGATCCCTTCAAACACCTAAGATACCGGATGCCTCAGTTTCCATTCCCCGTTTTCTTTCTTCCAGAGATGGGGTGAGCGGAACTTGTCACAGAGCTCATGAAACTTTTCCGCGGACGTTCCTATGTGATCTAGAACCTGGTTGAAATAGATCTCCGGAAATTCTCCGTCAAACCTGCGAACCAGAGCGATTCCTTCTTCGCGGGTAAGGTGCTTGTTGCGAATTTCCTGGGACGCATCGTAAGAGGCTCGTCCCAAACCAAACTTGATGTACGTGGTGTAAAAATGTAGGTCGTCAATTTTGTCATCAATACTGTTATATTTGCTGTACGTGCCCTGGGTTCGGAAAGGCCTGGCCTGAAATCCCGTGTGTTCCGTGGCGTAATAGTAAGCCTCCTGAGGAGTCCACTTGACGTAGTAACCTAGGTAGTGGATTTCCATAGGAGTGCGTTCGAGTTCCTTGTAATCCAGTGGAAGATACGCCATCAGATCCACCAGATGCACTTGATACTGGTCCTGCAATGCACGAACCGAAACTCCTCCCAAATAGATTTCATCCATATTTTGAATAGCGTAGTAGGACTTATCTCGGAGGGAAGTCTGGTTGTCCGCTATGGGATTCCCATATTCAGCTTCGTTCTCTCCGTAAAATACCAGTGGAATTCCGAACTTGGCCGCCATTTTGGGGGCCAGGTTCTTCTGCCCGAGGACGAACGTTTGAAAGGGATGGAGCAAATTCTCTATGGACAGTCTGGTGAGAAGTTTTTGAACTCTGCCGTTCGGTTTGAAAGCTATGTTGTCGAATCCCCCTACTTCCAGCCAGTTCACGAAGTTCTGTCTACCGTAATCGGTGTATAGAATGGGAGGCCAAGTCACAGTGAGAGGATGCATGCCATACTTGTGCTTCAAAACATGGGCAGCAAAGCCGCTGTCTTTGCCTCCGCTGCCGGGCACTATGCAGTCATAGCTGCCATCGTTGCGGCGATGCTTTTCGAGCAGCTTCAGCAGCTCCTTCTCACGCGCGTCCCAGTCTATCTCTTCTTTTTGTTTAGCAAATCTGCACGCGTCGCATATTCCATCCTCGTTGATATTCAAGACAGGGGTCTTCCGGTCGGGCTGGTGCTTGAATTCGGGGTAAGAACTTGGACGCTGGTTGGACATGACACAGTTGCGGCAAAATACAACCTCCCTAGGGAGTCCGTAATAGGCTTCCGGTTGCTCAGACATCTGACCGTTGCGCTCCTTGATCTCGGGTGTGAATTAGATTCGCCAGGCGTTTATATATGCGAAGGCCCTGAGGCCCGCTGCGTTCGGGATGGAATTGAGTGCCGAAGATACCGCCGCTCCGAATACCGGAACAGAAAACCTGGTCTCCGTAGCAAGTTGTCGAGAGCATCACTTGTTGATCCCTTGGTTCAACGTAGAAAGAATGAACGAAATACATGTACTCGCCATCCGGCAAGGCTTCCATGAAGGTTCCCCGCCAAGGATCGTCGGTCACCGGGAGCTCACCGGCTTGGCTTGCATCTCCCGAAGGCTCCGGTCTAAAGACTCGATTCCACCCTACCTGGGGGACTTTAACCTTCGCGTGCCCTCCCGCAGCGTTGCGCAAACGCACGACTGGTCCTTCGATAAGATCCAGCCCGCGATGCCGACCGAATTCGTAGCTTTCGGTCATCAGTAGTTGCAGTCCCAGGCAGATCCCAATCAAAGGCTTTCCCGATCGGCCTATTTCCTGGAGCGGTCCGACCAGATCCAACCTCTTTAGGGCCGCCATTGCGTCCCCAAAAGCGCCTACGCCTGGCAGGATGACTGCGGAGGCCCCGAGAATATCTGCCTTTTCGGCAGTTATTCGAGCGCCCAGTCCAACGTATTCACTGGCATGCTTTACGCTGAACAGATTTCCCATGCCATAGTCCACTATGGCAACATCCAACTTTGTAGGTCTGGTTACTGTCATCAGTTTTCTAGCAACGACAATCAATGTGAGAGTTAACGAGATAATCCTTTATCTGACCTATCGAGGCGTCTTGAATATGGGAATTTGAAATGCCTCGACGGAGGAAATCAATGTTGCCTTCTCGCTCGAATTCGTTGCCGTCGTATTGAATCTTCCGGACAGAATTGTAGTGTATGATTGAAGCCACAGAAACAGCGTCCGCTCTGGCTTCGCTAATGACTTTCTCCACATCCTGCATCCGGCCGGCTCCGCCGGCCGCTATTACCGGGATGTCTACGGCTTCCGCAATTCTTCCGGTAAGTTCCAGGTCGAATCCTTTGCCGGTTCCCTCTTGATTTATCGACGTCACTACCAGTTCACCGGCGCCGAGTTCAGCCGCCTGGAGCGCCCAATCAAAGGCGTCCAGGCCTGTTCTTTCTCGACCGCAATCTGTGTAGGCCTCGTACGAGCCGTCAGGCTTCCGGACCGCTTCTATGGAGACCACTATTGTGGAGGAGCCAAAGGCTCTGGATGCTTCTCGGATCAGTTCGGCCCTCTTGATGGCCGCGGTATTGATAGCCACTTTGTCCGCGCCAGCGCGGAGGGACGTCCGGATATCGTCCAGACTTCTAATCCCTCCCCCCACTGTCAGTGGAATGAAAATCTCCCTGGCCGTTCTTTCCACTATATCTGTAAGGCTATTCCTTTGGTAAAGACTGGCAACGGCATCCATATAAAAGAGTTCATCAGCGCCGGTCTCATAATAGTATCGGGCAAAGTGCTCCGGCTTACCCAGGACGCGGAGTCCCTCCAAATGGATACCCTTAACTAGATTGGGGCCCTTGATATCGAGCCGAGCAATTATCCTAACAGTCAATCAACCAGTTCTCCCTACTGAGCGAGACTAAGTACCGGATATTCATCTGCTATGCGACCGGCGCCCTTCCGCGTTCCATCAAGGCGTTCAAGACCTTGCGTGCGAGCAGAGTCGGTCGCAAGTTGTTGTCTTTGTCGCGCGCCACAATTCGCTTGAAAGGGTGCTTCAGAAAATAGTTTGTCAGAATTCGTCTCTCAAGGAATCGCTTCTTTTCGTAGAATTCCTCGAGTGCGAATTGCGTCAGGTTGATCAGAGAGCTCCTGTCAGTGTTGTAACCCGCGTCCAGGTTGCTCAGGTATGCGTCTTCGTCCTTGATAAAATCCTGTTGAAGGCATCTGCCATAAATGGCGGTTCCGGGCAAAGGGGTAAGGACAAAAAAGCCCTGGTCGAGGTGGTCTGCACGGCGGAAAAAGACGATTGTCTCTGCAATGGTCTCGTCTGATTCCCCCGGATATCCGTATATGCACTGGACTATAACTTCCAGCCCTACTTTCTTGGCAGCCTGGATGGCAGCGATGTTCTGGGCAACCGTCGTTCTCTTGTTCATCGCGTCCAGAATTCGCTGACTGCCGGACTCGATACCCAGGCCGACGCTCACGCACCCTGCATCCTTCATGCACTTCAGAACGTCTTCGTCCACCGTGTTGACCCGCGCCTGCCCTTGCCACCATATTTTCAATGGCTTGAGCTGCTCGCAGAGGGCGTAAATACGCCTTTTGTTGAGCACGAGGAGTTCGTCGTTGAAAAATACGGCCCCTATGCCGAAGTCTTCTTTGAGCTTCTCAATCTCCTCTCGTACGTGCACTTCAGAGCGGCTTCGCACGCCGGTATAGGTCTTGGAGCAGAAATCGCACCGATACGGACAACCACGATTCGTGGTGATATTGAGGGCCTTAAGGTCGGGATGGCCGTCCAGGTACCCCTCTTTCAGGTAAACGTCAGTTGCAAAGACTCGCCGATCTCGCAGCGGGAACCCCAACGAATCCAGGTTCTCCACATACTCTTGCGACGGCGTGTGGATTACACGTCCATCATGTCGAAATACTATCCCGGGTACCTTATGGGGTTCATCGAGGTGGCGAAGCAGGTTCGATAACGACACATCTCCCTCTGAAATGACGCAAAAATCAATAGGAGACTTATCAAGCACCAGGTGAGCGGAAAACGTGGCCAGTGGCCCCCCTAGCACGATGGGACTGTCCGATCGCCGTTTGAGATGCTTTGCCAGCCACTTCACGTAATTGTATTGCGTTGACAGAGCAGTTATTCCGGCCACATCGTAACGAAGGTTTGGAATCCTTTTCAGAACCTCTTCCTGGGTCAACTGCATTGCCCAGATATCGAATACCTCGACATCATGACCATCCTTCAATAAGTTAGCAGCTAGGTAGCCCAAGCCAATAGGAAAGAACCCCGGACGCCGAGACTTCCCATCAAAATAATGCGGGGGCTGTATAAATAGTACTTTCATGGGCATGCCCCGTCCTTAAGTGTTATCCTTTGAGGGTCGAGCAAGAAGAAACTCAGCCCAAAGAAGATCTCCCAAATTGTCGACATTAACCGTTATCCCATATTCTTGAATCACAGCACGACGGTCCCTCCCCAAGAAACTGTCGGACCCCGGAGGTTCGCCCTTCGCGTTCATCAGGGCTGACCTGCGGATAGCAAGAGCCGCTCCGTCAGGATAATATGCCGGGACCAGATTCTGGCGTCTGTACTCCGCTTTGTGACAGCCTTCGAGGGGGATAGGTCTGTCACCTGCCATTGTGAATGACCACTGAGGAGGCACTGCAAAGCAGGTGTACGTCTCGACTGAGTCTGCGCCGGAGGCATCCAACTTGTTGACTGCCTCGTCAATGATGCCGGGCCTGCGGACCGGAACGCAGCCGTAGAGAGCGACTACGAAGTCTATTGGGCCTGTTTCGGCCTCCACCGTTTCTAGGGCATGCCTGAGAGCCCAGTCCATAGGCGCTGTGTCAGTAGCCATAATGTCCGGTCTCTCAATTACCTTTACACCCAGACTGCGGCCTGTTGACGCTATTTCGGGATCTTCGGTCGATAGGACCAAGTGCGAAAGGGTTTGGGCCCTTTGACCAGCTTCGATGGTCCATGCGACCATAGGCTTACCACAGATAGGAACCAGGTTCTTGCGGGGCACCCCTTTGCTCCCTCCTCTAGCAAGGACAACTCCCAAAGTGTTTTTCATTCGGTAATGCTCCTGGCGTCAGTCCTGTTTTGTGACCTCAGTAAACTTGCCAAGCTGCCTTGTTTTGACGAATGGGAAATCCTAGTTGGAAACGGAATCAAGTCGAATAAGCTCCGAACTTTTCCACGAAGAAGTCTGCGATGGTTTTGGCCGACTCGTCAGGCCCTATCCCTGAGATCGCCTCATAGCGCCCTTCGAGGTAAGCTCTGAGACAGAGTTGTTCTAACGAATGGAAGAATAACCTCACCTTTTGCGGGTCGACTTTATATCCTTGTCCTAACTTGTCCACAGCGGCTTCGAAACTTTTCCTGGTGGGAACATAAAACGATCCCTCGCATTCCCGATACCAAGCCTCTCCAAAAACCAGGACCGGCACGCCCCTCGCAAGGGCTTCCCATCCTACGGTTCCAGTGATGGTGGCGACGGCTTTGGCTTTGTCGATTAAGTCAAACTGAGGGACCGACATTGGTACCAGACGCACGTTCGGAAAAGACACAAGTTCATCATAGAAGGCAGTGGTCCTCGGTCTGCTCCGAAGACGACGGAATTGTGCCCAGTGCTCTTTAACAAGAATGTTCCATCCTGGCGGGACAAGCTTTGACAAGAATTCTATCATGAGAAACTGATCCGAATATGGCCCGCCCAGCGGGCAAGTGGATCTTTCGGGCTGAGCGTGAAGGGCCACAAACACATAGGGTTTTTCGAGGTCAAGGTCCCGAGCCAACTTGTTATAGTGGTTCAAGAGTCGTTTCATGTGTTTTTTCTTGCCAAACTCAATGAGTTCCAACTCGATTCCATAATAATAAGATCTTTCAATATGATGGCCCCTCTTCTTCATATAAGCCCAAGTTCTCTTCTGGAAAAGGTAAGAGCACCAGTCCCAAACAGTACGAGCATATCTGCTGTAGTTGTGAAAGTACACGAGCTTTTTGAGTTTCCGGAGCGATATCCTAGAGGGGCTAGCCTTCTCGGACGCTATCCTGGCCGCAACGTGTTTCGAATGCATGGGTATGGAGTAGCTAAGAGACAGGCGCTCGAGAGTCACTGCCATTTCCGGAGAAAGTTGAAGATATTTTGCTCCCCCTTCAGACAGATCACGTCTATATTTTTCACCTATGACCCCTGGAATTTCCTCGAATTTCTCTACAGGGAGGAGCAAATCCGGCCTGATTTTTGAAAGGTCCTCGAAGACTACTGTCTTTGTGCCTTTCAGCCCGCATAACACGTACAGTACGTAGTCGAAGACTTCGTGAGGAACTGTAGAAAATACCACAAGATCAGGTGCAAAGTGACGTAGCACTGCGCTCCAGTATCCTAAATTACTATAATACAGACGGCGGCGCTCGCTGAAAGTAAAGGCATCCCCCACATCTAGCCGGTTCATCATTTCTAATGCAACTGGCTGGTAGCACTCCAGGGACACGAGTGTTTCCATGTCGAGAGGCTCACGAGCCAGGTGTTTGCATTCGTCTGGCGGGACACCTCGCACTGCATCATGAATAGTATGAAAGATTACATCGGGAAAGATTTCCTTGACCGCTTCCCGCCACCGAGGTGAGGCTACCCAATAGCATTGTTGCCAATCATTTATCTCTTTGAGCCGCCGCGCGGCCTTGATCCACACGGGGAGACCTCCGTGTGTCGTGATAACTCTCATTGCAAGTCTTCTCCACTCTCGGGATGTGTGTGGCCCTCCCACAGAATGCCCATAACTTGAGGCTCCAAGAACTGTGGGGCTTTAATAGAGGCATGAATGGCAGCCCCCCACTATCCTCCTACCGCGATTACGTGTGCAACTCGACAAGGAGATCACAAGTCCGTCCAGCTATAGCGCTCAGACTTCCAGACGCGTCTCAGAGGCGATCAGGCAGAGGCTCGAAATCTAACATCACGTCATTACTGCAGCACAATGCAATCAGTGACCTAGTGCTCTGTCCCACAATTAGGCACGCACGGCTTTTGCCAGTATCTGATTGGAGGTCTTGACCCATTTGAAGGGCAGTGCTTCTTCGTTCCATTGGTCAATGAACGCATGAATAGCCTT
>Ga0172371_10012955_pt1 | contig 10907 bp, 9 predicted proteins | sample Lak12m_FD_114543 | JGI IMG/M metagenome (GOLD analysis project Ga0172371, IMG submission 114543) | Freshwater microbial communities from Kabuno Bay, South-Kivu, Congo - kab_022012_12m | ecosystem: Environmental > Aquatic > Freshwater > Lake | place: Democratic Republic of the Congo: South-Kivu... | reverse complement strand
TTTTGGCGCAACTGGTTGGTAAATATGACGGTGGTTTTAGTTTGGTTGATCGCGCCGGAGAGTTTGCGCAGGGCTTGAGACATCAGACGGGCCTGCATACCCATGCTGGCGTCGCCCATGTCGCCTTCGATCTCGGCGCGCGGTACGAGCGCAGCCACCGAGTCTATCACCACCAGGTCCACCGCGCCGGAGCGCACCAGGGTCTCGCAGATCTCAAGCGCCTGTTCGCCGGTGTCGGGTTGAGAAACGAGCAGGGCTTCGATATCCACACCAAGCCTGACGGCGTAAGCCGGGTCAAGGGCGTGTTCCATATCGATGAAGGCCACTGTGCCGCCCAGCTTCTGGGCTTCGGCCACGCAGTGCAGACAGAGGGTGGTCTTGCCGGAGGATTCCGGTCCGTAAATTTCGGTGATACGGCCGCGGGGAATACCGCCGACCCCCAGCGCGATATCCAGAGACAGCGACCCTGTGGGGATGACGTCCACCGCAAGCTGATGGGCTTCGCCCAGGCGCATGATGGACCCCTCTCCATAGCGTTTTACGATATCGCCCAGGGCTTTATCCAAAACAGCGCGTTTGGCGTCGCTCATGGGTTCATTTTTATCGAAGGTATCGAATACGTTCTTTTCCGGATTCTTTTTCGCCATCTCGGGTTCTCCTCAAGTGGTAATGATTAATTATAGCGGATGTTGATGATCTAATAAAAATTCAACTTCAAAATCAATCATTAATATTATAGTACAAATGTTCGCAAGGTCAAGAAGCGAATCCTGTCGGACGAATATTTGTCCAAGAGTGCCAATTGAGCTGATACACGAAAAGTAACGGCATCCGGGGCGAAATGTTATGAAGAGAACAACCCGGCTGTAAAAAATTGGTATCCTAAAAAGTGTTTGTTTTTTTTCATTAACTTGTATACTTTTGAAAGCAATTATTTTTAATACGAAAGCCGAGGATGCATCCATGTTCGAATTTATCACCAATTTGTTCAAGAAACCGAAAAAGAAAGCTGCGCCACGAAGCAAGTCCATGGGAGATCCGATCCGAAAGTACGTCAAGAACAAATTTATCACTCCCGCGCGCATGAAAAAGGTCGAGCGGGTGAGTTTCACAGCGGCCGATGTTGAAAATGGAATGGGATTGGGCAACAAATACTCGATGGTATGCAGCGCGCTGGATTCAAAGAAATTCCTGGAATTTGCCCGGGTGGAATTGATCCGCCGCGAAGGGCCTGCCCAGGGATCCACAGCCAAATGGACTTTTAAAATAAAACCGTAAGAATAATTTCTTGTTGTAAATAGTATCACAATATGATATCATATAAATCGAAAACACTTTCAAACCTTGAAAGCGATTTTTGAAGACCCGGTCCGTTCAAACCTGGCTTGGGATGCTGTGGAAAACCTGTTTTTGGCGTTAGGAGCTGAAGTCACAGAAGGCAGCGGTTCCAGAGTAAGGGTATATCTTAATGGCGTTCGCGCTGTTTTTCACAGGCCGCATCCTGAGAAAGAAGTGGATAAAGGAGCCTCGAAGAGCATCCGTCGGTTTTTAGTAACTGCAGGAATAAATGCGGAGAATGTTGATAAATGAAGTATAAAGACTATGAAGCCGTGGTTTCATTTGATGAGGACGCGCGTATTTTTCACGGTGAAGTCATCAACCTGCGTGATGTGATCACATTTCAGGGGTTATCGGTTGATGAATTGGAAAAAGCTTTTCATGATTCCATCGAGGATTATCTAGATTTCTGTAAAAGCAGGGGGGAACCGCCTGAAAAACCATATTCCGGAAAACTGATCATAAGAATCCCGCCGGAATTACATCAGGAGATCAGTTTGGAGGCAAGGAAACAAAAGGTCAGTATCAACCATTTGATCCGTGAAGCGTTAAATGAGTATACAGTTAGAAGAGGGGAAAAGAAAAAAACTAGGGATTGAGGACTTGCTGTAAACAGAGCAGCCATTGACGGGTCTGCCCGGTGGGTTCAGCCGACGAAATGGAGAGGACCGGCATTTGCATGGAGGCGCTGTCAACACCTGACAGCGCGATTTCTTTCACGTTGTCATTCACAAAATGGGCAGGCACGAAACCGAAGGCAGCCTGGTCGCCGGCCACGCTGTCGATCATTTGCTGTCCGCCGGGGATGAGCAGGGCCGGGCCGGAGGCCACCGGTTGGCCAGCCATGATGCTTTTACTGAAAATCTGCTGCGGCTCTTCGTCTGCATCGTAAAAGTTCAGCGCAGGGGGTAGCGCGGCAAAGGTTTCATCGGGAGCCTGCGAGAAGCAGTCAGGGCATTCCTGGGCGGCCTGGCCCCAGGTGCCGATCTCGGCCGAGGCGATCTTTTGCGCCAGGTCGGGCGTGACTGCCGCAAGAGGGTTGGCGGAGTTGACGATCAGCGCCAGCCTTTCCTGGCCGAGTATGGCTGCGTAGGAGGTCAAGATCTGAGGCGGCCCCCAACGCAGTTTAATGACATCCACTTTTTCATCCAGGCGGTTGGCCGGAAGTTCATGTGTCACTATGGTAAAACCGTTGAGGGTTTGGGCGCAGGTGTTCATGGCCGGCAGCAGCCATTCCAGCGCGGGTGTATAGGCTACGGTCAGGGGGTTGGCGTCCAGTGTGCCGTTATCGATCTGCGGTGAGAGTTCAAGCGGGGCCGCCATGCTTGCCTGTTGAACGGCAGCAGTCGGGGACGGAGCCGGAGCCGCCTGGGCAGCCTGTGGGAGGCCGCCTACCGCGCCGAGGATCAAAACCAATGCCGCCAGCAAAGCGCAGTAAATGGCAAAAGCATAGAATGAGCGCTTCGTAAGAAATCCAAGCAGCCAGTGGATGGAGAGGTATCCGACCAGGAGCGCGGCGACAAAACCTGCCAGAATGACGGGCAAAAAGCTGCCGACATCCGGCATTTTTACCACATCCAAAAGGCTGATCAGGCCCGCGCCTGCCATGATGGGGATCGACATCAGGAAAGAAAAACGCGCCGCGGAAGGTCTGTCAAGGTTGCGGGTCATGCCCCCGGCGATGGTCGAGCCGGAGCGCGAAACACCCGGAAAAATGGAGAGCGCCTGAAAGAGTCCCATCCAAAGCGCATCGAACCAGGTCATACTCGTCAATTTGCGCGCGCGTTTACCGAGTAATTCCGCCAGTACCAGCAACGCCGCGGTACCGAAAAGGAAATACGCCGTGGCGTTGATGTCATTAAAGGCAGCTTCCACCTTATTCTTTAAAAGCAACCCGGCAAACATGGCCGGGATCGAGGCCAGGATCAGGTACCAGCCCAGCCTGGCATTGGGATCCTCGAATGGTTTACGGTCGGTCAGCCCTTTGAAGAATGCTTTAATGATCTTCCAAAGATCGGACCAAAAATACAGGATGACCGCCACCAGTGTGCCAAGCTGCACAAGCACGTCAAAGGGGAAAATCTGGGCTTCAGGGATGCTCCAGCCCAGCAAGTGCGGCACCAGAACCAGATGCGCCGAGGAGGAGATGGGAAGGAATTCGGTCAAGCCTTGCACGATACCCAGAATAATGGATTGAAGGATGGTCATAAAAGCTCCTATTTGCGGTTGGTCTTATAGGATTGTAGAAAAGAAGAGGCAAATTGTTCAAAATTGCCCGCCATCACAGCCTGGCGGATGTTTTTCATCAGGTTGATCAGGAAAGTGATATTGTGAATGGAGATCAGCGTGGAAGCCAGCATTTCTTTGGCTACCACCAGATGACGGATGTAGGCGCGCGTGAAGTTCTGACAGGCGTAACAGTTACAGGTATCGTCAATGGGCATCTTGTCCCTGGCAAAGCCCGCGTTCATCAGGTTGATGCGCCCGGTGGGGGTGAACGCCGATTGATGGCGCGCCAACCGGGTGGGCAGCACGCAGTCGAAGATGTCCACACCGCGCAGTACACCGTTCACCAGGTCTTCGGGGGAACCTACTCCCATGAGGTAGCGCGGTTTGTCGGCAGGCAGCAGTGGATGCAGCAGATCCAGCATGGCGTGCATCTCGGCCTTGCTTTCACCCACGGAAAGGCCGCCGATGGCTGTGCCCGGCAGGTCCATGGAAGATACGAACTCGGCAGAAGCCTTGCGCAGGTCGCCAAACACACCGCCCTGCACGATGCCGAAGAGAGCCTGGTCTTCGCGGCTTTTGGCAGCCACACAGCGTTTGAGCCAATTGTGCGTGCGGGTGACGGCGCGCTGGTTGTATTCCAGATCGTGAGGTGTGGCGCATTCATCGAAAGCCATGATGATATCCGCGCCGAGTTGTTCCTGCACTTTGATGGAGCTTTCGGGGGTGAAGCGGTGAGAAGATCCGTCGATGTGGCTCTTAAAAGTCACACCGTCTTCATCAATTTTGCGTGTGTCTGAAAGCGAAAAGACCTGAAAACCGCCCGAATCGGTCAGCATGGGTTGGGGCCACTGCATGAATTCATGCAAGCTTCCCATTTCGGCCACCAGGTCCGCGCCGGGGCGCAGATAGAGATGGTAAGTATTGGACAGGACAAGGCTGGCGCCGGTCTCAGCCAGTTGGGCAGGGGTCAGCGACTTGACGGTGGCCTGAGTGCCGACCGGCGCAAAAACAGGGGTGGGGATATCTCCGTGCGGCGTATGGAATACACCCGCGCGGGCGTTCTTCTCTTTGCCGGTGATATCAAAAGAAAATGGCGTCTTGGTCATATCGGATAAATTATAAACCCCAATTAAAAGCAGTCTTTACTCAATTACTGGAAAGCGAAAAGAGAACCGATCCGGCAGGCTTGGACCTGTTAAGACAAGTATGCGTTTTATGAAAGAGGAAAATAAGCAAATTTGATTCGGTGCTTCAGGCAAGGTGCCATTGGCTTACTATTTTTTGATGAAGTCCTTGAGGATCCATTCCGCCCTCCTTGCCGGGGTTTTGGAGGTCGTTTATACTAAGCAGATGAATTTCAACGACCAAACAATATGGATCGAAGTCAACCTGGGGGCGATCCGGCGCAACATCCAGCGGATCGAAAAAATTACCGGCCGGCCTGTCATGGCGGTAGTGAAAGCCAATGCGTACGGTCACGGTTTGATCGAAGTGTCCAAAGCAGCCGAAGAGGCGGGGGTGAGCCGTTTATGCGCCGCGCGCGTGCATGAAGCCATCCGCATGCGTGAGGCAGGCATCAAAGCGCCCATCCTGGTAATGGGCTATACCATGCCCGGGATGGTAAAACAGGCCATCCAATACGATTTGAGCCTGATGGTCAACACGCCCGCATTGGCAGCGGCTTTTGACCGGGCAGCCGAAGAAGCGCACGGAAAAGTGAAAGTGCACGCCAAGGTCGATACCGGCATGGGGCGTTTGGGAGTGCCTCACAGCGAGGGGCTGAATTTTGTCCGCCAGATCAGCGGTTTAAAACATCTTGAACTGGAAGGCTTGTTCACCCATTTTGCCTGCGCTGACGAGCCCGAAAAACCGATCACCAAGCTGCAGATCGAACGGTTTGATAAACTGATCGCCGACCTTAAAATGGAAGGCATTCGGCCGCCGATCCTGCACGCCGCCAATTCGGCCGGCGCCCTTTATTTTGAAGGCGGGCGTTATGACGCGGTCAGACCGGGGATTGCCATCTACGGGCTCAACCCCTCGGCTGATGCGCCGCTGCCGTCAGGCTTTGAGGCGGCATTGAGCTGGAAGTGCCGCGTCTCATCCGTGAAAGACCTGCCGCCGGGTTCAGGCGTCAGCTATGGGCACCGATACACCACCAAAACAACAGAACGCATCGCCGCCGCATCCATCGGCTACGCGGACGGCTTTCGACGCTGGACGGGAAATGTGGCGTTGATCGGGAACAAAAAAGTAAACCAGGCCGGGACCATCTGCATGGACCAATCCATGTGGAAGCTGGACGACGATTCCCCTGTAAAGGAAGGCGACGAGATCGTGTTGATCGGCCGTCAGGGCAATGAAGCCATCACCGCGGACGAGATCGCATCCTTATGGGGAACCATTAATTACGAAGTTATCTGCGGTCTGATGGACCGCGTGCCCCGATTCTATATTGACGAGTAAAACAAGGAACGTTCATGCCCACTTTGCAGCTTAAACACTGGTGGCAATATCCCCCGATCTCTGAGGACGTTGACACACATTTAAAAGATTTTCCAGAGTATTTACGGCAGATCCTGTATAACCGCGGGATCAGGGATATGGAGTCTGCGGTGGACTATTTAAGTGCCAGTTCGCCGCTGCATGATCCATTTTTACTGCTGGATATGGAAAAAGCTGTCACACGCTTGCTGGAGGCGGTCGACCGCCAGGAAGGCATTGTGATCTATGGCGATTATGACGTGGACGGCGTTTCGGCGACTGCATTGATGGTTTTGGTGCTGCAAAAATATAGCGCGAACGTCCATCGTTTCATCCCCAACCGTTTTGAAGAAGGCTATGGATTGAATAATGATTCCATCCTGATGTTGGCGGATTCGGGCGCGAGGGTGATCCTGACGGTCGATTGCGGCATCCGTTCGCCGCGTGAAGCCGAGTTTGCCCGCGAGCAGGGCATCGACCTGATCATCAGCGACCATCACCATCCAAAGGATGAACTGCCGCAGGCTTTTGCCGTGGTGTGCCCCAAGAGGGAAGACGACCCCTATCCTTATAAAGACCTGGCCGGCGTCGGACTGGCTTACAAGATCGCACAGGCACTCTTCTTAAAACGCGCATTGGCAAACTGGTCGGCGGATGACTGGCTTGACTTGGTGGCTTTGGGGACGGTGGCGGATATTGTGCCGCTCACCGGAGAGAACCGCACCCTGGTAAGACGCGGGCTCAACCTGATCAGGCAGGGAACCAGGCTGGGGATCAAGTCTCTGGCAGGGGCGGCTGCCAAAGAAATCTCGCACATATCCTCCACGGATATCGGCTTTATCCTCGGTCCGCGTTTGAATGCGGCCGGCCGCATGGATTCCGCGCTAAAAGCCTATGACCTGCTGGTGACCGATTCAATCGCCCGGGCAGGGCTGCTGGCGCAGGAACTGGATAACCAGAACAACGAACGACAAAAAGCCACCAAAAAAGCGCAAGAGGATGCGAAAGATAAGATCGGGGATGATCCCGGTCTAAATATCATCGCGGCCTTTTTCAAAGTCCCAAGCGAAGAAGACCCCGATGTCACGCAAAACGGCTATCTGCCCGGCGAAGAGATCTATCCGGGCATTGTCGGCCTGGTGGCCGCCAAACTGACCGAATACTACTATCGTCCTTCCATCGCGGGTGTTGTGGATGGGGATACCTGCAGGGCTTCCTGCCGCAGCATCCCCGAATTCCACATCACCGAAGCGTTGGACGAATGTTCAGACCTGCTGGTGAGGCACGGCGGGCACGCCATGGCAGCCGGTTTTACCATCAAGGTGGAGAATTTGCCCGCGTTCATGGAAAGGATCACGGACATTGCCGACCGCGTATTGGGGGAACAGGAACTGCGGCAGATGATCAAAGTGGATTGTGAAGTCCCTGTTGAGGAGATCACACCCGGTATTTACAAAGACCTTGAGAAGTTGCAGCCGACCGGCATGTGCAATCCTTCCGCCTTGTTCATAGCCAGAGGGATAAGGTTCTCTGAAATGCGGGTCATGGGCAGGGACGGCACTCACCTGCGCGGTTCGATCAGCGGATGCCTGATCAACCAGGCAGTTGCTTTTAATCAGTCAGACTGGTTTGAGGTTTGGAAACAGAGGAATCCTAAATTTGATATCTTATATTCGATTGAGGTCAACCGCTATTTTGAAAAAGAAACCCAGCAGATCAATATCCGTGATATGCGGTTATCGGAAGAAACAGGAACCTGATCCATGAAGAAACCTACTCATCTTCAAGCAGTTCTCTTGGGAGTGCTCATTACCATCATCTGGTCCACATCGTGGGTATTGATCAAGATCGGTCTGCAGGACATTCCGGCGCTGACCTTCGCCGGTTTGCGCTACATGCTGGCTGCGCTTTTGTTTGTCCCATTGTTGTTATTCAATAAAAAATACCGACAACAGATAAAACAAATATCGTTTCCACAATGGGGTATTCTATTTGTTTACGGGGTAACATCCTATGCCATAGCCCAGGGCGGACAATTCGGCGGACTGGCCTATTTACCTTCCGTCACTGTGGTTTTGATCCTGAATCTGACCTCGCTCCTGGTGGCGCTGCTTTCAAATGCAATGCTTAAAGAAAAGCTCAGCACAATTCAGTGGCTGGGTGTTTTACTGAACCTGGCAGGAATTTTGGTGTACTTCAATCCCTTCCGTCCGGTGCAGGGGTACTGGCTGGGATGGCTCTTTGCGTTGATCAGCCTGGCCGGGAATACGGCAGGGTCCTTGCTTGGACGCAAGATCAACCGTGAAGCCAACACTCATCCCATTGTCATTACAGGCGTAAGCATGCTGATCGGCGCAACCATAATGCTGATCACCGGCGTTGCCTGGCAGGGTTTGCCTCCGCTTTCAGTAAAGAGCATCTGGATCATCGTAGTATTGGCCGTCATCAATACGGCTTTTTGTTTCACGATCTGGAATTACATTCAACAAACGTTATTGGCTACAGAAAGTACCATTATTAATAATACGATGATGGCTTATATCGCGATCCTGGCCTGGATCTTCCTGGGGGAAAAGCAAACCCTGGTTGGCATCATCGGGCTGGCGCTTTCCATGGCGGGAGCCATGGTGGTTCAGTTCAGGCTTAAACGTCGTAGGAAATCATATCGCACAGATGAAGCCAGACCTGACATGCTATAATAGATACCAATCCACATTATCGGCATGTTTATGGAAGGGTATTTGGCATGAGCGATCAAAACAATATTTTTCCAATCAACCCGCCAACAAAGAACACCAATCCGTTGGGCGGGCCTTTTTTACCACCTCCCATTACAAGTATTGAAGACACAGGCCTTGGCAATTTATGGCTGCAAGACCTGGCGCTAAAAATATTGTATTTTCAGGGCTATCTGACTGGGTTAAAAGTTGCCGAATTGATGGCTCTGCCTTTTGCCGGCACTGTGGAAGTGATCCTGGAAGGACTGAAACGAGACAAATTGATCGAGGTGCGTTCTTCGCAGATGGGGTTGGGAGAAAGCGCCTATCTTTATTCCATTACCGGGGCGGGCATCATCCGGGCCAGAGAAGCCCTGGACCGATGTCAATACGCCGGGCCGGCGCCGGTGCCGCTCGAAACCTACAATGACTCGATCAGGCGTCAGAAGCGGGAACGCATCCAGGTGAACCAGGGGAATATGAAAAAGCTGCTGGGCGACCTGACCTTTGGTGAAAGCACTTTCCAGAAACTGGGGCCTGCGGTCAATTCAGGCACTTCGATTTTTATCTACGGCGCGCCGGGCAACGGGAAAACTAGCGTGGCGCGTGCGATCGGCAAGATCATCCTTGCCCAGACAATGTTCATCCCTTATGCCATCTACTGCGACGGACAGGTGATCACGCTCTTTGATTCGACCAATCACCAGCTCGCTCCTGAAGATGATTCCTCCACCACCAACAACCGGGGCGGCGCGCGCAAAGACGGTCGCTGGATGAAAATACGCAGACCTTTCATCATGGTGGGCGGTGAATTGACCTTGGCCGGCCTCGACCTGGTATTCAACGATACCCTTAAATATTATGAAGCTCCTTTTCAGGTAAAAGCCAACGGCGGGATCTTGTTGATCGACGATTTTGGCCGTCAGCAGGTCAGACCGCGCGACCTGTTGAATCGATGGATCGTACCGTTGGAAAACCGCATTGATTATTTGTCACTCCATACCGGTCGGAAAATCGAAATTCCTTTTGATGTATTGGTGATGTTCTCAACCAACCTTCCTCCAAAGGACCTGGTGGATGAGGCATTTTTACGCCGTCTGCGGCACAAGGTGGAGATCGTTGATCCGAATTATGAAGAGTATCGCGAGATCTACAAGAACATCGCGGCAGATAAAGGCATTAATTATTCTGACGAAGGTTTGGCATATCTGTTGCAGGAATGGTATATCAAACCCGCACGAAAACTGAGAGCGTCACACCCGCGCGATCTTTGCGACCAAATTCTGGATATATCCGGTTATCTGGGGGTCGAACCGGTCATGTCAAAGGATTTGATCGACAGGGCCGCGGCATCTTATTTTGTCGAGTTGTAATATGTTCAACGATTTCAAACAACCAGTGATCTTTGCGCATCGGGGAGCCTGTGCCCTGGCCCCTGAAAACACCCTATCCTCATTTGAGCTTGCCTTTGAACGCCGGGCGGACGGCGTGGAACTGGATGCCAAGTTATCCAAGGACGGACAAGTGGTAGTGATCCACGACCCAACCCTGGAACGCACGACGGACGGGATCGGGAAGGTCAACGAACTGCCTCTGGCTGAACTCAAAAAACTGGATGCCGGCAGCAAATTTGAGGCAAGGTTCGCCGGTGAAAGGATCCCCACGCTGGAAGAAGTATTCGAGCATGTAGGCAAGAAGCTCCTGATTAACGTGGAATTGACCAATTATAGTTCATCCGGGGATGATTTGATCTTGAAGGTTGCTGATGTGGTAAAGAGACAAAACATGCAGCAGCGGGTGCTCTTTTCATCCTTTTTACCCAAGAACCTGGTAAAGATCAAAGCATTAATTCCGGAGTCTCCGGTGGCAATTTTATGCCTGCCAGGGCTGCCGGGCGCTTTTACACGGTCGCGCTTTTTGAGAAAAATTTCGCCAGAGATTGTGCATCCCTACTTAAATGATGTGGCGGCTTCGTACGTGCGTAAACAACACGAATGGGGCAGACGAGTGCACGTTTGGACGGTGAATACTGACGCCGACCTGCAAAGAATGCTGGCTTTGCACGTGGATGGCTTGATAACAGATGATCCACAAAAAGCAAGGAACTTGATGGAATAACCTGATAGAATCAAGGTCAAG
>Ga0172371_10012954_pt1 | contig 10908 bp, 8 predicted proteins | sample Lak12m_FD_114543 | JGI IMG/M metagenome (GOLD analysis project Ga0172371, IMG submission 114543) | Freshwater microbial communities from Kabuno Bay, South-Kivu, Congo - kab_022012_12m | ecosystem: Environmental > Aquatic > Freshwater > Lake | place: Democratic Republic of the Congo: South-Kivu... | reverse complement strand
TGGTCCCCACAACTGTTCGGGCATCTCTTGTAAATGGCCCGGCGACCCTGCTTAAGGACGGTCTTTATGACCTGGACTCAAAGTCGGCCTGCCGGGTCTTCTTCATCATACTAGACTCTAGGGAATCGAAGTGACAAGAACGAAGTGCCACACCGTTCCCTGCTGTAATAGAGATATTTGTCGCACAAAAAAAGCGGACGATTTGTATGTGCTAAAGAATAGCAAATTTACAATCAATTGGTCAAGAAATTTTATCCAAACAATGCAAAATTTTTTGTATTGCCCTCGGAAAAAAATGGTCAATTCCCAGCTTTTCTTCTTAAGTTGATATTTCCTACCTCACCATCATAAAAAACGCTTTATAAACCATCCTGGTCAATCAACGTCAGCGGCAGGGTCTGCGTTAAAGTCTGCGGCATGTCAGCATGGTGTCTGCGTCACGTCAGCAAGGACGCAGACGTTGTTTTTGTGATTTTCAAAAAAATTATTTTTTACAGAATCGAGACTTAGTCCTAAATTGGATATGATTGTAGAATTATTTAGTAAATGAACAAAATGGTCATTTTTCATAATTCTTGTCCTTCAAGGAAATAATCCCATGAAACAAAACCCAACAACTAGGATCACCAAATCTGACTTCCTTCTCTTTTGCGAAGCTCCCCGCCACCTTTGGGCGAAAAAGCATGGGCAAATTGAAATAAGTATTTCTGATTTCGACCAACATCTGGCCGAAGAAGGAAACAGAGTTGAGTCATTAGCTCAGGAATTTCTTGCATCCGTCCTCCTCCCCCAGCAACCCGGCGACCAGTTGTTGTGGCAACAAACTTATTCAGACGAATCATTTGATTCACGCTTGGATGGCCTAGTATTCAAACCCAAGTTGAATACTTATGACCTGTATGAAATCAAGAGCAGCACCGGAGTAGATAAGGATATCGTGTACGATGTTACCTTCCAGGCTGTCATCCTTGCAAAACATAATCCTGTTGACCATTATTATGTGTTACACCTAAATAAAGAGTATATTCGGTCAGGTGAACTGGACCTGGCTGCCCTCTTCATTGCCGAAGATATAACTGACAAAGTAAAAGCATTAATGGCAGAAGTGGAACTCCTGCGCGGAGAAGCGTTAAGGGTGGCACAGCTTTCCAATCCAGACCAAGCCGAGCACTGCCTATCACCCAAGGATTGCCCAGTTTCTGGTCTTTGTCACCCTGAACTTCCCGATTTTTCGATCTATGATATTCCTCGCATAACCAGGATCAAGAAGCTACAGTTGTTAGAAAGAGGGATTCTGGCAGCGAAGGACATTCCAGCATCCTTTGATTTGAACCCAAAACAGTTCATGATCGTAGATCGGGCTAAAACAAACACCGAACATATCGACCATAAGGCAATTACCAGCGAACTTGAAAAATTTGCATTCCCACTTTATTTCTTGGATTACGAAACTTGTATTTGTGCCATCCCACAATTTGAGGGATATCACCCTCAACAACAGATTGTCTTCCAATACTCCCTTCATAAACTGGAAAATTCAGGGGACGAGCCAATCCACTTTGAACATATTTCCCTGGTTGAAGGTGATCCAACCCTTCCTCTTCTTGAGAGTCTCAAAGAAGATATTGGAGATTTTGGCACCGTAATCGTATGGAATAAATCTTTTGAAATGACCATGAACAAGGAAATGGCAAAACTGCATCCGGAGTATGCCGCGTTCCTTGAGCAGCTAAATGAAAGAATCTACGATCTCGGTGATATCGTCAACCTGGGTTACTACTTACATCCTGGTTTTAAGGGAAGTTGGTCAATTAAGCATGTGCTCCCTGTTATGGTTCCTGAGCTCTCCTACAAAGGTATGGCAATTGGTAAAGGCGACCAAGCAAGCATGGCCTGGTGGAACATGACATTTGGACAAGTTGATCAGCGGGAAAAAGAACAACTCACTGAAGCATTGTTGCGCTACTGTGAATTGGATACCCTGGCCATGGTGGAAATATACAGAAAACTAAATGAACTTATTATGTGACGACCACATTTTGATGAAATTTAAGGTATCAAAACTAGATTCCGAAATGAAAAAAACTTCGGAGGTTTTATTATTCTTATCCGCGACGCAAGTTCAAGTGGTATTACAGAATAATTAGAGCGCAAGCCTCCTCTTAACGTTTCGACCTGACACTTCAAGGAGCGCGGAATTCTGCTTCGAAACAAAGGAATATCGGGAAGATCAAATATATTTCTTTCCGAAAATTCGTTACTATCACTTCCTTGAATATAAACTAACTACTATGCTTTGTTTATATTGGTTTCATTAATCCTGATTTTCCAAGAGCATTACTTTTTTATTAATATACTTGCCCAAAAAACTGGTATTGTTTCTTAGGGTGATTCAAATTCGCGAATAGTGTATACTTAACGCGAATTTGGAGGTAAGAATGAATTCTAAGGGTTTTACTGAATTGTTAAATGAACGTATCAATTCTCTCCCAGAGGGCACGCCATTCATTGCGAGCGATTTTACAGATATTACAGATGCACAAACAATTCGTAGGTTAATAAAGAAACAGGTGGATAATGGAGAACTAGAACGGATTATCCCCGGTATTTTCTATCGGCCGAAGAGAAATAAATTGCTAAATGAATTGATTCCTGCGGATCCCAATCAGGTTGCAGAAGCAATCGCAAGATCCAAGGGCTGGAAAATAACACCAAGTGGAGAGACTGCACTTAACAGACTCGGTTTATCGACACAAATCCCTGCCACGTGGACATATATTACAAATGGTCCATACAAAAAATATGAGATAGGAAGAACAAAGTTAATATTCAAGCGAACAACAAGTAAGAATTTGGATGGCCTTTCGTCACTATCTCGTTTAGTCGTACAAGCATTAAGTACACTTGGAAAGGATTATGTAACAGAAGATATCATTAAATTTCTTAGTAACCGATTCACAAAAGAAGAGAAGATGAATCTTCTATTAGAAACAAAGAGAGTTACAGAGTGGATCCGGAACATAATTGTCCAGATATGTGAATGAGGAAAAAATGTTATCGATTGCCAAAGCAGATAAACTAGAAAGATCGGAGTTATTTCAAATCGTATCGAATGAAATGGGAGTTCCTGCCGTAATAGTTGAAAAAGACTTTTGGGTTTGTTACATTCTGGATTTTTTATTTAACCGATCTATTTTCAAAAGCCATTTGATATTTAAGGGCGGGACTAGCCTTTCAAAGTGTTATCATCTAATCAATCGTTTCTCTGAGGACATCGATCTTATTCTTGATTGGGGAGAAATTGGTTATTCCAATGATGAACCGTGGAATGAACGCAGTAACGCCGGACAAGAACGTTTTAAAGCGGAAACGATTGAAAGAACTAATGCATATTTATCTGAAGTATTCGTGCCTCATGTTCATGCTGCTCTATCTTCAGAATTGGGATTTGAATTAAAGGTTTTCCCAGCCAAGGAAGAAGAAACTGTAGTAATTGCTTACCCAAAACAATTTGAATCTACGGCTACTCTTGATGTAATTCGACTTGAAGTTGGACCTTTAGCTGAATGGACTCCTTCGGAAAGTGTTAAAATTCAAACGTACTTGGCTAAGTACCGACCAGGTTTAATTCAGAAACCACAGTTTAATGTAAATACTGTAAAACCTGAACGGACTTTCTGGGAAAAAGCCACAATTCTTCATCAAGAAGCGAATCGTCCACCTGAAAAACTGATGCCTTTGCGGTATTCTCGGCATTATTATGATATGTACCAATTGGGACACTCATTTGTGAAGCGCATTGCACTTGACGATATACCCCTGCTATCTAAAGTAATTGCGTTCAAAGACAAGTTTTATCGGATACCCTGGTCTCGCCTTTCTGAAGCTCTACCGGGATCGTTTCGTTTGGTTCCACCGACATTTAGAATGAAAGAGTTGAAAAGTGATTACATATCGATGCAACAAATGTTTATGGATCGTTATCCGACTCTTGACGAAATTATCCAATATTTACAATAATTTGAATCGGAAATCAACCACATCCAAGAATGATTTTTTTATTGAATCCGTTTTTACAGGATTTAAATCTCCTTGAATATTACTGGTAAGAATTCGAATATTACTTGCAGGTCGCCTTCTCTTGCTTCACTGGCTGGTAAATTAAGGTGCAATTAAGGTGCAAATGAGGTACCAAACAGTGGATTAAATCGACTTGGGAGACAATTTTACCCACACATGTGGGATTAAGTAGATAGTATATCCCCATATATACGGTATAGAACTTGCGTTCTAGCTCTTCGAATCAGTAGGTTCAGGGTTCGAATCCCTGCGGGGGCGCCAAATGTACTGGTTAATAAAAAAGTGTTACGCCATATATGCTATTTTTCACTATTAATTGAAAAATAATCTTTCTCTGAAATTGCAGTTACAAGTCAGTAGGTAAAATCAAGAAAAAGCATATAACTATTAAAAACTATTTAAGGAAAATTAACTTGCTGATTCTATGCTTCTAAAAATTTTTTTACTAGATTGAATACCCAATTGCCTTATATCCCTTTTTTCGTTTCATAAACATCCCAGCCAGTACTGGAACTTGGTCATCTATGTAATCATAAATGATCACTTCATTCTTTCCTTCATAATTCCGATGAAGCCGGCCAGCATACTGTGAAACTCTTCCGCGCCAGGCAATTGGTGCTACCAAGAATAATGTATCCAGTCGAGCATCATCGAATCCCTCTCCAAGGTATCGACCGGTGGCGATGATCAACCTTTCTTCATCCTGTGGAATAGTCTTCAACTGATTCATCAATAAAAAACGTTGTTTTTTTCCCATGCCGCCGGATAACACGATGATATTTTTAATTTTTCCTGTCAATTCATTAGCAAAGAATTCAAGATGTTCCCGGCGCTCCGTCAACAAAACAGGTGACCGACCAGCTTTTATCGATACTAAAACATCTTCAATGATAATTTGATTTCGTTTCGCATCTGTTGCAAGCAAAGTATATACTTCTTGAATCCCTGGTTCTGGTGAGTTCTCTAAAGGATCCGGTAAAGCAAACCTTGTTCTGCGCACAATTACCCTATGTATAAATGAGTGTGTCGCAGCTTGTAGGCGATCATCTATTCGATATCGGACCGGTCCACATTGCATAAAAATAATAGGGTGATGACCATCCTGTCGGGTAACTGTTGCAGACAACCCAGTAATGTACTTGGCTTTTGCTTGCCGAGCTACCAGTTCAAAACTGGCTGCCGAAATATGGTGACATTCATCAATAATTATTTGCCCATAGTCTCCTACCAGATCATTGACAATGCCCTTATCGACCAGACTTTGGATCATGGCAACATCAACCACCCTTGTGATATTATGTTTTCCGCCACCAATTTGACCAACCTCATTTTTCCCTAATCCCAGAAAGGACTGAAGACTCTCAACCCATTGATCCATTAATTGCCTTCGGTGGACAATTACCAGAGTACTAACTTTCCGTTGAGCAACCAACCACACACCTATAACCGTCTTACCAAATGCTGTGGAAGCAGATAGAACACCGATATCGTATTTCATAAGATGATCCGCGGCAAGCTGCTGCTCTGGGCGTAGAATTCCTTGAAATGTAACAGAAATGGGATTTCCATTCACCCGTTCATCCTTAACTGTTACACTAATATCGATCTCCTCAAGCAGTTGTTTTACTTCTTCAAAACAACCTCTTGGCAAGGCAAGATGTTTTGGGAACTCCTCACAACAGCTAATAATTCTTGGTTTTCCAAAAGTTGACAGGCGCATTGATTGCGCTTTATAGAATTCCGGATTCTGGAAAGCCGCAATCCTTATAATACGATTTCGCAAAGGGGCTGCAAGTCCTTCTTTTTCTATGAAAATCTGATTGCTAATGATTAAAGTTAACTTTTCTGGTAAAGGTCCATTTATCCGTTTTTCTATGAATTTTCGAGAAGGAGTAGGCTTCCATGGTTCGTTCTCATTCTCATCAATAACTACCGACCGAACTCCAGTGATTTCCCGCTCATCTTTCACATTCTCCATGATTTGTTCCAGTTCTTGTAGACTCATTTTCTGAATCGATGATAAAAATGCCCATTGATCTGAATATAGATTTAGATCCTGATCTACAAAAACTGAGTTATTTCTTCCCCGTGGTTTCTTCTGTAATGGCAAGGCGATTAAGTTACCAAAACCCCCTCTTGGCAAAGTATCCTGGCTCGGGAACAAGCGGTCATATGAATCCATCCCGATCTCTGGACGTTGGTTCATTGTTTTCGTCAGTAAGAATGCACCAAGTTTCCGTGCTTTTATTGCCGGTACAGATTCATCAAAGAATATCCAAACATGGCCACCATTTCCAGATCGAGATCTTTCCAAAACTGCAGGCACTTGATAACTTTTACAAGTTACAAGATAGGCTTGAGCATCTTCAATCCAGGTTGTTTTATCAAAATCAACTGCAAGAAACCAACAAGTTTCATCTGTTAAAAGAGGATAGACTCCAATTGTATAGTCTCTACCCCTTAGGTCATTTGGCTCTTCCCCTTTGAGGTGATTTCGTATTATTTCATCACATACAGGTGTAAAAGCTCGGTTTAAACAATCTTGACAGGAAATTTGTGGTTTTTGGCAAACACCAGACTTCCATTCATTACTACATACTGGTGCATAACCCGTTTTTCCAGTTTTTGAACTTTCGAATCTTCTCGGAAATATATCCTCTCTTCCTTTAAATAAAGATCTGAACAATCGAATCTTTTCCTCTTGAGAAGATTGGTTGTTGATAGAGGTTTGTACTAGATTAAGTCTTGATTGAGTTGGTGAATTCTTCTGAAGTAATTCCTGGCGTAATTGTGCTAATACTTCTAAGGCCTCACTTCGACGATGATCGAGGTTCACTAATTCAGCTTCAATTTCCGAAATCTTTCGCTCAAGGTCTGAGGTTTCTTCCATGGTTCTAAATTTCCAACCCTTTTACCAGATAAGCAACACGTTCATAAGCATCCCGTTGAAGTGCAGACCGATCCTCTTGATCGGCTATTTCCAAAAAATCTGCCACAAATTTTGGGCCTATATGTTCGGGAGAAATAAACTTTTCCAGCAAAACATTCAATCCTTCTTTTACCAAGGAATTATGAAAATAAGGCTTAAATCTCTTTATTAACTCATCCAATCCACCAGGATAATTCTTAAGACAATAATAGATATCATACGCATCCTTCTCTTTTAATCGATCTCCCAAAGCAAATGCTTTCATAATGATGAAAGGAACGATAGATACCACACGAATAGATGTTTGGTCCTCTCCACCATCAGGCAAAACTCCTTTGATCAAGATTTCTGTTGGCATTTCAAAAGCTAAATCACAACCCCAAGCTTTTCGTGGGTGCATATCCTGAACCTTTTGAGTCCGATGCTTTTTACCTGTACCACCATATTCTGATGTATAAAATCGACTTCAACTTCAAACTCCAAGCCTTCTAATTTCAATGTTCGATGAAACATGAAAGGCTGATCTCCTTGTCGATATCCTCGTGCGAGTAAAAGTTCCAAAATTGATTGATAACCAACTTCTTGCAGGATCTTGCGATCAAGTGCAATATCTACATCTGTGCTGCCAATATGCTATTCACCTATACCAGGAAAAAGTAACCCCGGAACCCAACCACCTACAATGACGATTCCACTTCTATACGAACCCAGGAGGTGTGAGAGTTCCAACAATACACTTCGGGCGGCATTAACTTTTAATTTATCGTAATCTTTTGCGTTAACCATTGCTTTTGAATAATCTCCTTATAAATCGCTTCTGCAGCTTCTTCACCCCGGCCACGATAATTCTTTAAATCAAGATACGTTTGGATCGGCGATACGGCAAGGATACCATTTACTTCCTGTGAATTCCAAAATATTCCATCATCATATGGCTTTAACAGGCTAACATTAGCTCCGCTAGTAACCGGTTTCAAATTTAATTGTTGAATAACAAAGTCATTTACGTCTGAAAGGTAGATCATTGAGCGTTGATTGCGCACCATCGGGGCATAATAATTCGCAGCAGAAAACCCGGTAAATCCATAAGTAATATCGAGATTATCTGATGAGAAGTTTTTTACAGTTTTTTCAAAATCGATAGGGGATAAAAGCGTATAACAATCTGTAATCGCATTTCTCTTGTATGAATAATTATTACTCCACTCCTCAAGAAGTGCTTCAGGTTGGTTTAAGCTAAAGCCATTCTCTCTGATTTGAATCCATTCACGATCTTCGAGTTGTTTTTTTACATAGGAGATCAGACCAATACTTACATTTGCCTTCTGGGCAAGCTCTATTGTCCGCCACGGTTGGTAGGGGTAAGTTAACAACACTCGAAGAATCCGCTCTGATTTAGGTGAATATAATGAAACTAGATCACGTTTAGCAATATATTTGTTAGGTTGACCAATTTTCTCAATAAAAATGCTTTTAAAAGCCAATCTACAATTTCCAGAAAGATCAAGATATCCAATATTTGCTTCCTCACATATTTTTGCTGCTTTAACAGAAATAAATGGAGCAACAAGAATCCCATACTTTTCCGGATTTTTATTTTGCAATAGAAGTAATCTATTGACAGCTTCACGTGCATAACGAGGTTGACCGCTGGATTTTGCTTCAAGGACAAATTGATAATCAAATTCAGGAATTGAAACAATCGCATCTGCAGTATAAGGCGATCCCGATGATGGACGTTTTTCCATCATTGCGTTTTGTAAAACCGGAACACCCGCCAAATCAGTCTGTAAAAGCAAAATACCCTGGGAAAGCACATCTTTCTCTTTCAACATAATAAGCCCTTTCAACATTTGTTGAAAGCTATTTTATCATTGAAAATTAGAATATTCAACAAAAAAATACTCTTAGGAGTAATACTAAATTTGTCTCTTCTTGCCCTATTGGATAATGACCTGGTTGAATTCCTTGCCTCCCAGCCACTCCTTAAAAGTCCGTGCAATTTTGTGTCAATTTTCTTGAAAATCGTGTGTTTTTTACTACTCTACCGACATATATACTTGTACAGAATACAATTTCTTTTTTCGAATTAGTAAGTTCAACCTCTTCAAATTTACGCTTTGCGAATGTTGTTGTTACGGAAATTCAAATATTATTGCAACAAATTATCAACTATGCAATGTAATTCGACTCATTACTAAAACTAATTGGAGATGACCCAGTCTTTGAATCCTCCCTGCTCCTCGCTGGGAATATCAATCCGCAAATTATCCGTTTGCAGCTAACTCGTTGGGTCAACAAGGGACATATTTATCAATTACGGCGAGGATTGTATTCAATTGCCCCACCGTATCAAAAAATCAAACCTCACCCCTATTTGGTAGCCAACCACCTGCAAAAAGCATCTTATGTTAGTCTCGAATCAGCACTCGCATATTATGGACTTATCCCGGAAGTGGTCAATACTACGACCTCTGTCTCCACTGGTCGCCCAGAAAGGCTGGAAACACCACTAGGAATTTATGAATTTCGACACCTAAAAACAAATTTACTGTTTGGCTATCAAATGACCAATTTGGGTGAACAAAGCGCTTTGGTAGCTACTCCCGAAAAAGCACTGCTTGATCTGATCTATCTGCAATCTGGTTGTTGCTCAACCGCCTATTTGAATGAATTACGGTTACAAAACACTGAACAACTTGATTTAGTATTAATAGAGAAACAGTCTGAGAAATTCGGAACTCCTAAAATGCTAAATGCAGCCAAAGAAATCGCCAGAATAATCTCAGGGGAAACCAGTAAGTTTGAGGTTTTATGAAAGAATACTTAGCAAATGTAGTAAAGCAAACAACCTCCCAAATTGAAGGTCGAAACCTGGTTAGAGAAAACCTTCAGGTACGAATTATAGGATCGTTGCAGCGGTCTGGAGCCATGATTCCGCTAGCCTTCCATGGTGGAACCGCTTTGAGATTTTTGTATTCCCATGGACGATTCTCCGAAGACCTCGATTTTTCACTTGAAGGAAATCGCCAAAATTACAATTTCCGTTGTTACTTGCAAGCAATTCGATCAGAGTTATCTCCTAAAGGGTATTCAGTTGAATTGAAAGGCAATGACCAAAAAACAGTCCCTAGCGCATTCATTCGTTTCCCTAGTCTACTTTTTGAACTGGGTCTTTCGCCACAACAAAGTGAAGTGCTTGCAGTAAAAATTGAAGTAGATACTAACCCACCCCAAGGAGCCAGACTTTCAACAACGGTTGTGCGCAGGTTTGTTGTCCTCCAAATTCATCATCATGACCAAGCTTCTTTGTTATCGGGAAAATTGCATACCATTTTGCAAAGACCTAATACCAAAGGACGTGATATATACGATTTGTTATGGAATTTAAGTAATCCCACCTGGCCGCAGCCTAACTTGGTGTTACTCAATAATGCACTAATTCAGACCAATTGGAAGAGCGATATTCTGACCGAGAAGAACTGGAAATTGCAGGTACTTTCACGTTTTCAAAATCTGAACTGGGATAGCATTGTGAGTGATGTTCGTCCGTTTGTGGAACCAAGTTTTGACTTGAATCTACTGACTCTCGCCAACCTGGAACGCATTCTTTAAGTATGAATCGCGCCGTAAACTCCTAATAAAGCGATCCTAAGAATGATATCAATAATCAGAAAATAATTCTTCCACACTAAAGTTAATATGGATAGAAAAAACCCATATAATTAATGTCTGATCAAAAAAATGCAATTAATAATACTGTCATACTAAAGCCTATGCGAATTTCGGTCAAATCGCACAGTTAAACGGAGGATGCCGCACAGTGGTAAGGAAAATAGACAGGTAAGGTTATTGTAACTTAAGTGTGCGACATGCTCCGAATTGGAGAACGAAGTTTG
>Ga0172371_10012953_pt1 | contig 10908 bp, 7 predicted proteins | sample Lak12m_FD_114543 | JGI IMG/M metagenome (GOLD analysis project Ga0172371, IMG submission 114543) | Freshwater microbial communities from Kabuno Bay, South-Kivu, Congo - kab_022012_12m | ecosystem: Environmental > Aquatic > Freshwater > Lake | place: Democratic Republic of the Congo: South-Kivu... | reverse complement strand
GTCGACCAATGGGATCCCGATTGGCGATGATGTTGCCAATATGGTGGAGAGCTATGCCTACCCAAGTATGTTTTACGCCAAGTTTGCCCCTGGGGTATTTAGCGGTGTGACCGTGGCGATGTTTGGGATTGTATTGCTGGCTGCAATTTACCCAGCGCGCTATGCAGCTCGTCTGGAGCCGGTGGATGCGCTGCACGCTTTGTAATTATGTATAAGAAAACGCTTTAATAGTGGGAAAAAATTAATATGGAATTCTGGAATAACAGCGCTGGCATGCCCAGCGATAACAAGGAGATGTGAAAATGAAAATAGTTGAAGTAAAAAATGCAGTCAAGACGTATCGAATCGGCGAAATCGAAACACGTGCTTTGGATGGTATAGACCTTGACATCGACGAGGGAGAATTCATGACTCTGGTGGGTCCTTCAGGCTCGGGTAAAACGACACTATTGCAACTGATTGGCTGTCTTGATAGACCCGATAGCGGGGTGTTGAAGATAGGTGGACAGGATGTTGTTCATCTGAAAAACGGTCAGCGGGCAGACCTGCGTCGCGAGAAGATCGGTTTTATCTTTCAGTTCTTTGCCTTGGTACCGGTACTTAATGCCTATGAAAATGTTGAGTTGCCATTATTATTGAATGGTGTCTCAGCGAAGGAACGTAAAGAACGTACACTTGATTTATTAGAGGCAGTTGGACTCACGCATCGAATTAACCACCGACCTGATCAATTGAGTGGTGGTGAACAACAGCGTGTTGCTGTTGCACGTGCTCTTGCTCCTCGTCCCTTGCTTGTGTTGGCTGATGAACCGACCGCCAACCTGGATACGGAAAATGGGACTCAAGTGATGGAAATTATGCAACGTCTTAATCAAGAAACAGGTACAGCCTTTGTTTTTGCAACCCATGATCCACGAGTAGTTGCATATGCTGATCGAGTCGTTAAATTATTAGATGGACGTATTGTAGATAATAATGCTAAGGGGTAAGAACTAGAATGAGGCATTGACCCCATCAAATTACTGGAGGAAGATGATGTATGAACTGGCAAAAATGGCTTGGCGAAATATGTGGCGAAATTGGCGGCGTACTGTTATTGCAGTTATGGCAATGGTTTTGGGATTAATTCTGTTGATCTTCATGGATGGTTTGATCAAAGGTTCTGACCAAGCAATATATGGAAATGCAGTCAGGTTATATGGCGGAAATCTTCAGATCCATGCGACTGGTTTTAGGGCGAAAGCTGATCGATTCCCGTTGCTTCCCGTAGAAAATGCGGATCAGGTGGTGCAGATCGTAATGGCGCATCCCGAAGTGCTAGTAGCCTCAAAACGGATCAACACAGGTGGCATGATCAATGAAAGAGGTGAAAGTTATCCAGTCACCATCACGGGTATTGAAGCTTCTGCAGAAGCGCCGATCAGTTTAATTGCTGAAAATATTTCTGAAGGACGTTTTATTCAGGATGATGATAAAGATATGATTGTGATCGGAAAGGGATTGGCAGACTCGTTGAATGTAAGCATCGAAGACAGGATTACATTAATGGGTAAAAGAAAGAATGAGTCTATGCGCCAACGTACCATGACGGTTGTTGGTATATATGATCTTGGTTTGAAGGAAGCTGAAAAAGGCATGGTCTTTATCAGTCTTTCAGAAGCGCAATCTCTATTCAACTTACGTGATCAAGAAACAGAAGTCACTGTTTCAACAATTTCAGTTGGTAATGAAAATCAATTAATTAATGAATTGCAGGCTAATTTAAAGGACTATGAAGTTGATACCTGGGAGACGCTCAAGCCAGAGATCCGTCAAACGATGGATATAAAAAGCCAATTTACTACGATATTTGGATTGATCGTGGTGATGATAGCTTGTATTGGGATCTTAAACTTAATGATGATGGCAGTATTTGAACGCACGCGTGAAATGGGTGTATTGGCTGCTTTGGGAATGAAAGATCGTGAGATCATGGCTTTGTTTTTACTAGAGGGTACGATGATTGGCATTGTGGCTGCTATAGGAGGTTGCCTTTTGGGTTGGTTTGTTTTGGTCATTTTCAATCAATCTGGCGGTTTCGACCTCACCTTTGCTCAAGGAATGGGTGATATTACTGCATTAATGGGGGATGCGATATTTGCTAGTATTAGTTTTACAAGTATCGCTCGGTATGGTGTCATTGTAGCTGGAATGGCTGCATTAGCTTCGTTGTTTCCTGCTTGGCAGGCTTCTCAAAAAGAACCTGCAGAGACTTTGCATTATGTATAAACGGAGAAATCATGTCTGCATTTAAAAAATTATGGGTAATTGCCTATCGAGACTTAGGGCGAAATCGACGTCGTTCAGGGTTAACCATTTTAGCAGTTGCTTTAGGCTTGACGCTTTTGATCATGATGAGTGGGTATATCGCAGGGATATTTGATTCCTCAATAAATGATAGTATTCGTCTTAATAGCGGGAATTTACAGATACGATCTGAAAGTTATGAGATAGAAAAGTTCTCTCTAAAATGGTACGATCTATTGGATAATAGCGATGAATTGCTTACTCAGGTAGCTGGGACTGAAGGGGTCACTGCTGTAGCGCCAGTACTCTGGGCGAGTGGGTTCCTAACGACTGCTGATGAGACAGTTGGTATACGAATTACAGGAATCAATCCAGATTCAAAATTTCATGATCCAATTCGAGAAAGTATTATGGCTGGTGAGTATCTTAAAATGGATGATCGAGATGGGGTAATGATCGGCAAGCATCTTGCTGACGGTCTCGGTATTGGGGTTGGATCGAAGATCAACATTCTAGTAGGCACCTCCGATGGGAAAACTGATGAGGATATTTTCAATGTGGTTGGTGTGTTTTCAACCGGTGTATTGAATTATGATGAAAGTACAGTTTATATGACGTTATCAAAGGCACAAGCTATTACTGGCGTTGGAGATCGTATCAGCGCTATGATCATTTTAACGCTTGATAATGAGACTACTGAGCCAGTTGCAGCAGCACTCCGTAACCCCGATTACAAAATTGAGACATGGGAGGAGATGAACGCCATCATTTTAGAGGCAATTCAAACTGGTATGTCTTTTTATATCATCATGTATGGCATCGTGATTTTGGTTGTGGCTGTGATCATTACGAATACCCTTCTGATGAGTGTTTTTGAGCGCACACGTGAATTGGGCATTTTGGCAGCGTTAGGTATGAAAGGTCGTCAAATTATGATGATGATCTTGTTGGAAGCTGGTTCCCTCGCAATTTTAGGAATCGTTTTGGGGATTGTGATAGGCTCGATCGGGGTTCTGTACTTTTCAGTAGCGGGTATCCCTATCGGTGATGCAGTTGCAGGTGTAGCGCAGGGGTTTGCCATACGCAGTGTTCTGTATACAAAGTTTGTGCCTAGTGAGATTATTGGATTATCAGTTGCCATGTTGGTCATCGTTTCATTCGGAGCTTTTTACCCAGCAAGATTCGCTGCAAGGCTAGAACCAGTAGAGGCATTGCATGCATTATGAATGTAATCTGAATTTCAAAAATCATTTATCAAGCCGCTTTTCTGAAGGTTAATGGATGTTGAGTAATTTCTAATGATATCTATTGAACGGTCTAAGGCGCGGTTTCGTCCTTCTTTTATGATAAAGGAAAAATGAAATGAAAAATAATCAAGTACTTTTATTTTTTTTGTTCTTTGCAATCTTAATTAATGGTTGTAGGGTGTTTAGTGATCCAGATCCAACAGCTATCCCGACTTGGACACCAGTTGTAGCTGAAACGGGAACTAAGTTGGGTGGCGGTGGCGTTGTGGCTTCAGGTGAGGTTTTACCCGTTCGTTTTGGATATTTAAGCTTTGATCAAAATGGAACTGTTGAAAGAGTTGAATTAAAGGAGGATCAAAAGGTCGAAGAAGGTCAACTCCTGGTCCAATTGGAGGGGTTAGAATCGCTTGAGTCGAATCTAACTGCCGCTGAGCTGGCTCTCCTATCAACTCAACAGGAATTGGATTTGCTATATGATATGAATGATATGGCAAGAGTTGAAGCCTACCAGCAAATTGTGGAGGCTAATCAGGTAATTGGTGATACAAAATTCCGTATGGATTATCTAAACACTCCAGTAACGTTTCAGGGCTTGAAGATAGAGGAAGCTTTAAAATTGGCAAAAGAGAAGTATGAACTGGCGCGTAATAATTTTGAGCCGTATAAATATCACCCGAGTGGGAATGCGACGCGTAAAGATTTGTTAGAAGAGCTTGAACTGGCACGCAGTGATTTCAATTCTGTAATGCGTATGATGGAATTACAAGCTGATTTGCAGGAGGCTGAAGTAAAGTTAGCCAAGGCGGAGAAAAGATATGCTCTCTTAGAAAACGGACCAGATCCGGATGATGTGGCGCTTGCAGAGGCTCGTTTGAAAAATGCACAAGCTCAGTTGTCAGTTGCCCAGGAAGCGTTACAGGGAGCAAAGCTTATCGCTCCATTCTCTGGTACGCTTGTATCTTTAGATATTTATCCAGGACAGACTGTACTTGCGGGCGAAAAAATTATTACTCTGGCGGATTTAAGTGAACTGCGTGTTGAAACGACCGATTTGAGCGAGCGTGATATCTCTCAAGTAAAGGTTGGCGATGAAGCGATTGTATACATTGAGGCATTGAATTTGGAAGTTCCTGGTGAGGTTGTTCGTGTTTCTCCACAAGCAAATATTATTGGTGGCGATGTGGTCTACACGGTTGTGGTTGAATTATCTGAGCAACCCGTCGGGCTTCGCTGGGGCATGAGTGTTGAAGTGGAAATTTCTCAGCCAGAATAAGCACATCGGAACCCGATGATCTCATCAGCGCTATTTATTTTTAAACTCAATCTGTTTTTCTACACGATATTATTCTGTGCTATAAAAGGTTCAATTTCATTATTATAGAAAAACCAAATCGTTTGAAAATGGAAAAACTCAGCCAGTGCTATTGACAAGTATTTGGTTCTTGTGTTACTGTTAAATGATACGCGTGGGAAAACTCTTTCTGAAAGGAGGTTCATCTAACACCAATTTAAGAAGGCAATAACATAAATAAGTGTGATAATATTTTTGATATTTACACAACGATCAAGAAATTTGTTTCTATATTGGTAGATATTCTTTATATGTCGAAGATTGAACAATATGATTACATTTTTTTTCTGAATATTTTAGGCTTGGATAAGTAAAACCAGACCTCGAAATCTGTTATGTAAAATCAAATAGTCATCCAAAACAAACACTAAGGAGAGAAAAATGACATTGCACGAACAAAAATCAACAATCTTGTTCGTGGATAATGAAGTTGACCAAGATACTAAATCGGATCGTAGTGTTTGAGTAATCATTAAGTATGCTTGATCTGAAATCAAACAGGATTATCAGATTTTGAGAAATATCGAACATTAACACCATAATAATTTCGAAGTATTTAATGTAACTCGTTTCAAAATATTCTCACGTTCAGGAGTAAAACTATGCAATCAAAAGAAAATTCTAGTTCAATAAATTCGGCAACCCCTGTCAAAGGTAAAGCCAGCGCGCCTTCAAAAGGGAAGATTTCAGTGATGACCCTTGCCATCATGAACATAGTGGCTGTGGTCAGCTTGCGTGGTCTACCCGCAGAAGCTGAATATGGTTTGGGGTCGATATTTTACTATGTATTCGCTGCAGTCTTCTTTTTGATCCCAGTCTCGCTTGTGGCGGCTGAAATGGCTGCTGCCTGGCCGCAGAAAGGTGGTGTTTTCCGTTGGGTAGGTGAAGCTTTTGGCGCCCGATTTGGCTTTCTTTCCATCTGGTTGGTTTGGATTGAGAGCACCATCTGGTTTCCCACTGTCTTGACTTTTGCCGCAGTATCTCTTGCGTTTATCGGACCCAACCAAACCTGGGATGCATCTTTTTCGTCCAATAAAATTTATGTGTTGATCGTCTGTCTTGTAGTTTATTGGGGTGCAACGCTGATCAACCTGCGGGGAGTTCAAGCTGGCGCGACCATCAGCAAGTGGGGCGGCTTAATCGGCACTATCATTCCAGCTGCTATTCTGATTATTTTTGGCGCGGTTTGGATACTCACAGGTCACCAAAGCCAGATGACAATCAGCGCCAAGGACTTAGTACCGGATCTGACTAAGTTCTCAAATGTTGTGTTGGCGTCTAGTATTTTCCTTTTCTATGCGGGTATGGAGATGTCGGCAGTACATGTTAAAGAAATCGAGAACCCGACTAAGAACTTCCCCAAAGCCATATTTTTGGCGTCAGCAGTTATTGTGGCAATCTTTGTCCTGGGCACCCTTTCCATCGGGTTCGTTGTGCCGACAAAACAGATCAATCTAACCCAAAGTTTGCTAGTTGCTTACGATGATTTCCTGAAGGCTTTTAATTTGGGCTTCCTCTCTCCAGTCATTGCGATCATGTTGGCTATCGGCGTATTAGCCGGTGTCTCCACCTGGATCGCAGGTCCGAGTAAGGGTTTGTTATCCGTTGGGCAGGCAGGCTATTTGCCACCCTTTATGCAGAAAACAAATAAAAACGGCGTACAGATAAACATCCTATTAGTTCAAGGAGGGGTTGTCTCCTTTCTGATTTTGTTGTTTGTCGTGTTACCTTCCGTGCAAGCTGTCTACCAGATCCTAAGCCAGTTAACGGTTATGCTCTATTTGATCATGTACATGTTCATGTTTGCCGCTGGTATCTACTTACGCATACGTGAACCGAATCAGAAACGACCTTTCAGTGTTCCCGGCGGCAAGATTGGCATGTTCATCTTTGCCGGTATCGGTTTACTAGGCGCGGTGTTAGCTTATGTATTAAGCTTCTTACCACCGAGCCAAATATCTATCGGTAGCAAATCAACTTGGTTCCTCCTACTTGGAGGCGGTAATGTTCTATTTGTTGCCCTGCCTTTTATCATCTACGCGCTGCGCAAGCCGTCTTGGAAATCGGCAAGCAGTGATGCTGATATGGAACCATTTAATTGGGAAAAAACACCAGTATCAAGCACTAGTAAAAAAAGTTAGGATGGATCATGACTGTAATACGAAACACGCCTAGCACCGAAAGAATCAACAAAGCTTTAAAAGAAGCCTATGATCAATATCGAGATATTAAAGATGGCGCCAATGCCTCTTACATCCCAGCCCTGGCGCAAGTACCCTCCGATCTCTTCGGCCTCGTAGTCGTCACTGTTGATGGTCAGGTTTTTGAGATCGGCGACACACAGTACGCATTTGCCATCGAGTCAATTTCCAAAGTCTTCAGCATGGCGCTGGTGATGGAGGAGTTGGGCTCTGAGGCGCTTCATTCCAAGGTGGGCGCTGACCCGACCGGTTTGCCTTTTAATTCAGTGATCGCCGTCGAGCTGCATAAAGGCAAACCACTCAGCCCACTCGTCAATGCCGGGGCTATGTCAACGGTCAGCTTGCTGCCCGCAAAAACCGCTGACGAACGCTGGGCTAAGCTTCTGGCAGGCTATAACCGCTTTGCTGGGCGGTCACTGGAATTGATTGATGAGGTATACACATCTGAGGCTGCTACCAATTTTCATAATCGAGGCATCGCCTGGCTGCTCTACAGTTATGGTACTATGTACTCAGATCCGATGGAAGCGTGCGATGTCTATACCAAGCAATGCTCGGTTGCTATCACAGCCAAGGATCTAGCGATCATGGGCGCCACCCTAGCAGCTAGCGGTGTCAACCCCGTCAGCAAAGAACGAGTTGTCGCTGCTGATTACGTGCCGCATATTCTCGCCGAAATGACGATGGAGGGTCTCTATGATTCGTCGGGCGATTGGGCGTTCGACGTCGGTTTGCCTGGCAAGAGCGGCGTAGGCGGCGGAATTCTGGCAGTGGCGCCTGGTGTGTTAGCTATTAGCGCCTTTGCTCCCCCGCTTGATCCAGACGGCAACAGCGTCAAAGGTACCCTTGCCGTTCAGCACATCGCTAATGTACTCGGCCTCAACGTTTACGCTGGCGATGCTAAGAAATGAATTTTATTAGAATTGTATTAATCAGGAGATAATTATGTCACTTCATTCTCGAGATGAAATACGCGAAAAGATAGATGACTCAATCTTTGGAACTAAAGACGCTTCGGTCGTCCTTCCAAAATATAAGTTCCCTTCGGAAGAGTCGCGCCCCGATGTAGCTTTCGAAATCGTACGCGATGAGCTTTTTCTAGATGGCAATGCCCGCCAGAATCTGGCTACGTTTTGCCAGACTTGGGAAGAACCGCAGATCCATGAGCTAATGGATCTGTCTATTGATAAAAACATGATCGATAAGGATGAGTATCCACAGACTGCTGAACTTGAACGCCGCTGTGTAAACATGCTGGCTGATCTTTGGAATGCGCCTGATGCAGCTAATACCATTGGCGCTTCAGCAATTGGCTCCTCCGAAGCATGTATGCTGGGTGGCATGGCGATGTTGTGGCGTTGGCGCGCGAAACGCAAAGCCGCCGGTAAACCCATCGACAAGCCGAACCTGGTCTGTGGTCCGGTACAAATTGTGTGGGATAAGTTTTGCCGCTATTGGGATATTGAGATGCGCCAGGTGCCAATGGAACGCAATCGCTACTATATGGATGCCGACTCAATGCTCGAGTTTGTGGATGAGAACACTATCGGTGTTGTGCCGACTTTTGGTCTGACTTTTACTGGCAAATTTGAGATGGTCAAACCGTTAAGTGATGCACTTGATGATCTGTATAAGCGTACTGGTCTTGATATTGATATCCATGTTGACGGTGCGAGTGGCGCCTTCCTAGCGCCTTTTTGTGCCCCCGATATTCTGTGGGACTTTCGTGTACCGCGCGTAAAATCGATCAGCACATCCGGCCACAAGTTTGGTTTAGCGCCGTTGGGTGCAGGCTGGGTTGTGTGGCGAGACGCCAAAGAACTGCCGGAAGATCTCGTCTTCCACGTCAATTACCTTGGCGGTGATATGCCTGTTTTCCAGATCAATTTCTCACGCCCAGCGGGACAGATCATCTCACAGTATTATCTTTTCCTGCGATTAGGTCGCGAGGGCTATCGAAATGTCCACATGGTTTGCTACGAAACAGCGCAGTATCTTGCTGAAGAAATTACCAAGTTGGGACCGTTTGAAATGATCTTTGACGGTAACCCGGAGGAAGGAATCCCAGCGCTCGCTTGGAAGATCAAGGATGGCGCTAACCCAGGCTACTCGCTTTATGATCTTGCTGACCGGCTGCGTATTCGCGGCTGGCAAGTACCAGCTTATTCGTTACCAGAAAACGTTACCGATGTTGTGATCCAGCGTATTCTCGTGCGTCAGGGCTTTAGTCGTGATATGGCAGACCTACTGCTGGAAGATTTCAAGCGCGCAATCGAGTTTTTCAATAGTCATCCGGTGTCCGTTGGAGTTACCGAAAAGGAGTCGGGTGGCTTTAAGCACACGTAAGAAGAGAACAGTTACGAGGAATGAGGTGCGCCCGTCCCGGAATATCAGCCGAGTTTGGTGCACCTAACGACTACTAGCTTAACTAAAACATCCGTAATAAACTTCCAAGACTATCAAGGAGAAATATTCTATGGCTGCACAAGATTCTATGCCTACCGTAACACCTTCGACGCGTGATGAGAAGGATAATTTGTTGTCCTGGCCAGTGATGGCTTTTCTCATCATTGCCTGCACAGGCAGCATCGCGCAGTTATCCGCTGCATCCGAGTATGGTTTGGGCGCCATTACTATATATTTGATCCCAGCATTGTTTTTCATGATCCCATCTGCGTTGATTTCCGCAGAGTTAGCGACGGGTTGGGATGGCGGCGTTTTTGTGTGGGTGCGTGAAGCTTTTGGCGATCGTCTGGGTTTCCAAGCTATCTGGTTGCAATGGATACAGAGTGTGGCGTTGTATCCATCGTTATTGGCTTTTGCAGCGGCATCGTTGGCTTATGCCGTTGGTGATCCTAAATTAGCAAAAAATGGTCTGTACACAGGTGTAATTATTTTGATCATCTTTTGGATTGCGACTCTAGTAGCTTTCCGTGGAATTAATGCGAGCGCGAAGCTTAGCTCCATCGGATTGGTATTGGGTACGATCATTCCAGCGGTTGCCTTAATAACGTTAATGTTTATTTGGTTGGGCGGGGGACATTCCTCGGCAATTCCCTTACAACCTTCCGACATCATTCCGAAGGGGAAAGGACTGTCGAGTCTGGTACTGATAATTGGAACATTTATCGCTTTCTCTGGATTGGAAGTTAACGCCGTACACATTCGCGAGATGCGCGATCCTGGACGTAATTATCCGAAGGGCGTGTTGCTCGCCGTAATCCTTATCTTTACTATGTATGTATTAGGCACAATATCGATCGCGGTGGCTGTCCCAAATAATCAACTCAATTTAGATGCTGGCGCAGCGCAAACATTTGTAGTGTATATGAAAGGATTGGGTTTTAGTTCAATCGGTCGAGTGTTGTCTTTCTTGCTAGCGTTTGGCGCTATGGCTGCAGCAGCTACATGGGTGATTGGCCCAAGTCGTGGTTTGTTGCTAGTCGGTCGCAAAGGTTACTTACCACGCCAGCTACAAACCGTAAACAAAGCTGATGTGCAAGTGCCGATCTTGGTAATTCAGGCAATTATCGTCTCCATACTAGCGATTGCCTTTGTACTCATCCCTAGTGTATCGCAAGCATTCTGGATATTGCAAACAATCACCGTCGAGTTATACATGCTGATGTACATTCTAATGTTTGCGGCGGGTTGGTGGCTCCGACGAACACGCCCTTATGTACCGCGCAGTTTTCGTGCGCCGTTGCTGCCGTTATTCGCGATCCTTGGTATTGCTGCTGCAGCGGTAGCTATTATGATCGGATTTGTGCCCCCCGCTCAATTGGGATCGACTGTTTCGCCGTTGACGTATGCCATTGGAATT
>Ga0172371_10012952_pt1 | contig 10909 bp, 11 predicted proteins | sample Lak12m_FD_114543 | JGI IMG/M metagenome (GOLD analysis project Ga0172371, IMG submission 114543) | Freshwater microbial communities from Kabuno Bay, South-Kivu, Congo - kab_022012_12m | ecosystem: Environmental > Aquatic > Freshwater > Lake | place: Democratic Republic of the Congo: South-Kivu... | reverse complement strand
GGGCAGGTGGAGCGCAAAATAGATTTTTTTAAAATCATTGACAGCAAAACTCAAGTTATGCTGTTTTTGTGTGTATAACTTTTAGGTAATTTTAATAAATTTATGGTATAATTGATTTATACTTTTTACAGTTTTTAGAATGAAATTATTTTCTAATACAGAAAAATAAAAATTAAAATTTATATGTTAAATTTATTCAAGAGTAAGCCGTCTTCTTATCTTGGAATAGACATAGGCACAAAAAGCATTAAGCTAGTTGAGCTTGAAAATGTCGCCGGAAGACCTCGTCTGGTCACTTATGGCATAGTGGAAATAGATTCTCAAGTAGCGCAATCTGACGAATCTGATCATGGCGCAGAAGAAAAGAAGAAAATAGCCTCGGCGATTTCGGCGCTTCTTCAAAAAACAGGAGCAAATTCAATGGATGCTGTTGCTGCTTTGCCGAATTTTTCCGTTTTTTCAAGCATAATATCGCTGCCTGACATAAGTGAAAAAAAGATAGCCGAGGCTGTGCAGTGGGAGGCTAAAAAATTCGTGCCAATGCCGATAGAAAACGTTGTTTTGGATTGGAAAATAATAGACAAGTGCGAAAAAAATATACCAGAACAAACCGGTGATGCGGAAGATGTGGAAAAAGATAAAGATAAACAAAAAAATCAAGATTTAACAAAGAATTTCGCAAAATGCGACAAAGTTTTAAGTATTTTGCTTACTGCCGCGCCAAAACATCTGGTTGAAAGATATATTGAAATATTCAAGCTTTGCGGCATAAAGCTTTTGAGCCTTGAAACAGAATCTTTCGCTTTAAGCAGGAGCCTGATAGGGAGCGAAGATGGGTCAATTTTGATAGCTGATATAGGCTCTTTAACAACAGATGTTACGGTTGTTCGCAAGGGCGTACCTGTTTTTTCCAGAAGTATAAATGTAGGGGGAAAAACAATAACCCAATCAATATCGGACAGTCTTGGCATTTCGGAAGACAGGGCCGAGCAGTTTAAGAGAGACAGCGGGGTCGGGACAATGCGCATCAACGAACAAGAACAAGCAAGACAAACATCAGGAGTGGAACAAATAATAGAAAGGACGTTTTCTTCTGTGGTAAATGAAATAAAATACACTTTGGATTTGCAAAAAACTCAAGCCAATCAAGTTGAGAAGATATTGATAACAGGCGGGAGCTCTTTTTTGCCTTCAATTGATTCTTATCTTTCCAAATCTCTTGGAATAAAAGTTTTTATAGCGAACCCTTGGGCAAGGGTTTCTTATCCAAGAGATATAGAGGATGTTCTAAATGACATATCTCCAAGAATGGCGGTGGCGATAGGGCTTGCCATGAGGGAGATAGAATAAATTTTCAAAAACAAAATTTAAATCCATGACGGATTACAATGATAAAATAAATCTTTTGCCACACGACTTGAGGCGCAAAAAACCGCGCAAGAAGCAAGCTTCGTCCGCGCCTGCTTTTGAGTATACTTCCGCGAAAAACGGAAAAGATAAAAAAGGAAAAGGATCGTCTTTTACTGGGTTTTTTTCTTTTTTTAAACCAAAAAACAAAAGAGAAGCAAAAGAAGACAAAAATCCGATAAATGTTTTACCGAAAGACTTGCCAAAAGGAGAGACGCACAAATCAGCTATGTTTTCCGCTTTTTCAGATAAAAACAATCCGAAAAAATCTGAAAGATATTCAAATAATGCAGGCGAGCAAATAAAGAAAACCGAGATTGAAAAATCTGGTATACACGCAAGAAATGTGACCGGAATGCATGAGCCCGGAGACTCTTCTTTTAAGAAAAATTTTTCGCAAATTTTTGAAACAAAAGAAAATGTTGATGTCGTGGAAGAAAAAAATATGGAAAATTTTGAAAAAACTGACAAAAATAAAATAAGTCTTGTCAAAAAAGAGCTTGATACAAAATCTTTTGTCCCAAAAAATCTTGGCAGTCGATCTTTTTGGAGAAGAATTTTTCTTAAAAAAACCGCCTCCAAACCTGACAACAATCGAGATGTTCTTAGCCCTCCCAAACAAGAAATTGATTTAAGCGACGATGTTGTAAAAAATCCGGGCGAGGATGCTGGATTTGAGGTTGAAAAAATAAAACAAAACCATTCTGATAAAGTTGTTGATACGGATGAAGAGTATCGTGAAAAATCAATTCGCGAAGAAGCAGCTGAAAAAGAAGAGCAAGTCGTAAAAAAAGAGCAAGAAACAAAAGATGAGCAGGTTCCGGAAATAGAGCCAAGCGTCAAAACCTATTCAAAACAAGTGACAAACGCGCCAATACACAGGACAAACAAATATGATGTTGATCTTTTGACAAAAGAATATATAGGAGAATTTGAGCAAATTAATCCTTATGCTTTTCTTGGTGTCTGCTCGGCATTATCTCTCGTCTCCGGAATTATTTTGTTATTAGGTTCTTTTGCTTATGAAATGAGAGTAAAAATTTCAATAGAAAGAGAAAAAAATTTGAATATCGCTTTGGGAGAAACAATTAAAACTTATGGAGAGCTTGAGAAAGAAGACGGTATTTTGTCAAAAAAAGTGGAAGCGCTTTCTTTGCTTTTGAAAAATCATATTTCGTGGAAAGATTTTTTGGAAAAACTTGAGAAAGAAACAATACCTGAAGTGTCTTACGTTGACATGGCAGCTTCAACATCAGGATCTGTCAGTATAAGCGCGGTGGCAAAAGACTATACATCTTTAGCTAGGCAGATGACGGTTTTTCAAAAAGTTGAGTGGATAAAAAAGCTTGATATTACCGGAGCCTCTTATTCAAAAGACACTGACTCTGCGGATCAGGGTGTTTCGTTTGATATGACAATAACAGTTGATAAACAAATATTTCCAATGAAAAAATAAAATGGAACAAAAAACAAACCAACAACCAAACGACCAAAATCAGCAAGCGATTTCACAAAAAGCGAAAATCGTAAGTCAAAACAAGACCACAGCGACTATAAAATCAGCTTTGGGATCGGTTTTTGACAAAAACAAGGAAAGCAAAAAAAGCGCGAGCTTCATGAGGATTTGGTTCGCTCAATATTATAGGATAGTTTCTTATTCTCTATCGGCTGTGATTTTTGTGTTTTTTTTGATGTTTTTTGTTTACCCAAAGATATCGTCTGTCGGCGCTTTGAAAGCTGAGGTTATGACCGGTGTTTTATCTGAGCAAGATAACTTAAATAAACAATTGGATTATTTGGTTGAAGCTCAAAAAGCAAAATACTCCATTTCAGAAAGCGATATTGATAATATAGAAAAAATAATTCCAACAGACCCGAATACTCCGCAGATTTTTACTACTTTGGAGGCAATTTCAAAAGAAGTCGGAGTGACTATAGGCACGATAAATTTTTCACTTCTTGACGCTCCAAAAAAAGAATCAATACCAAGCGAAGATTCGCAGGCTCAATTTTCCGAGCAGGTTGAGAACACTAAAGACGGTGTTTCTGCAATTGAAATAAATTTAAGCGTAAGCGCCGGACCTTATGACGAATTTAAGAATTTTTTGGATAAAGTTGAAAAAAATATGCGCCTTATGGATGTTGTGTCGCTTACTTATTCTCCTTCAGGAGAATCTTATGGTCTTACTGTAAGATCTTATTATATGCCAAAACAATAAATTATGGCTTTAATACAAAAAAAATTATCAAAAGAAAAACAGATAAAGTTAGGAGTGGCTCTTTTATCTATTATTGGCTTGACTTTTGGAGTTGCTTATTTTGGCATATTCAAAAAACCTTCTCAGCCCGAGCAGTATGGAGCTTTTGAGCCTGTGATGGGCATTTTTGATTCGTCTTCAAAGATTCCGCAAAAAAGCGGTTTTGAAAAAACAAAAGAGCTCGTGGAAGATCCTTTTTTTAAAAAATTAAGATCATTCGGAATTTGGCCTCTAAAATTGGAGCCAAAAGGCAAATCTCAACCCTTTGTGGCGCCTGATAAAGAACAACAAAATGACAATTAATTTTTTACAATTTCTAAAATCCAAAAAAGTCTTAACACAAGAAGAAGTTGATTTTTTTATTAAAAAATATCAAGAAGGCAAATATTCTTTTGAAAGCCTCATACTTAAAGAAGCTCGTGGAATAGACGCGGAAAAGTTGCTTGAACTTAAAGGTGAATATTATAATCTTCCGATTGTGCAACTTGAAAAACAAACTTCGGATAAAAATGTTTTTGGATTGCTGCCAAAGGAGACGATTACAAATTATCAAATTATTCCTTTTGATTCCAAAGACGGGGTTATAAGAGTTGGAATGGTAAACCCGGAAAATTTGAAAGCAAGAGAAGCTGTTGATTTTTTGGCAAGACAGAAAGGTTGGGATACGCAGTTTTATGTCATAAACGAGAAAGCCTTTTTAAAGTCTTTGGAATCTTCGGGTGGAAGTCTTCATACGCAAGTGACTGAAGCGCTTGAATACGCGGGAAAAGAAAGATCTGAAGATGATAATAAAAAAACAAAAAATAAAGAAGAAGATTTTGAAGAAGTTGTTAAAAGCGCGCCGGTTTCAAAAATGGTAAGCGTTATCCTAAGGCACGCTGTTGAGGGTGGCGCTTCGGATATACACATAGAACCAATGGACAATGAAACAAGAGTAAGATACAGAATAGACGGGGAACTGCATTCAACCATTTCATTGCCTAAATTTATACACAATTCCATAGTTTCCAGAGTCAAAGTACTTGCCAATTTAAAACTTGACGAAACAAGAAAGCCGCAAGACGGAAGAATTCATTTGGAAATGGAAGGCAAGCAAATAGATTTTAGAGTTTCCACGCTCCCTCTTTCCGGCTCGGAAAAGGTTGTTATGAGAATTTTGGATGTTTCAAGAGGCGCGCCAACACTTAATGACCTTGGATTTATGGGTAGGAATTTGGAGGTTATAGAGAGGCAAATATGGCAGCCAAATGGAATGTTTTTGGTGACCGGTCCTACAGGATCAGGTAAATCAACAACTCTTTTTTCCGCGCTTTCAATACTTAACAAAGAGCAGGTTAATATCGTCACGCTTGAAGATCCTGTTGAATATTATCTTCCTGGCGCTAATCAATCGCAAGTAAGACCTGAGGTTAATTTTACTTTCGCTTCGGGATTGCGTTCCATATTGCGTCAAGACCCTGATATTATAATGGTTGGAGAAATAAGAGACAATGAAACAGCTTCTCTTGCGGTGCAGGCCGCTTTGACCGGACATATAGTTTTGTCAACGTTGCACACAAATGACGCCGCAGGCGCGATTCCGAGGCTTTTGGATATGAAAGTTGAAAAATTTTTACTGTCTTCCACTTTGAACATAATACAAGCCCAAAGACTTGTTAGAAAAGTTTGTCCTCATTGTAAAAAGGAGTGCAAAGTGGCGCCCGATCTTTTGGAAACAGCCAAAACAGTCTTGGCCGCAATACCAGATAAGTCGCTTTATCAGGGTGTTGATAGAGGGAACCCGATTTTTTACAAAGGAGAAGGGTGCGCAAAATGTGGTAAAACCGGTTTTTCAGGTCGTATTTCTGTTGCCGAGGTGATACAAAACACAAGAGAAATGCAGGATATAATAGCTAAAGGTTTTGATTATTCAAGAGCTGAGGAGGAGTTAAAAAATCAAGGATTTATATCAATGCTCCAAGACGGCATAATGAAAGCCGCTCTTGGTCTCACAACCGCTGACGAGGTTGTGGTAGCAACAAAGGAATAAAAATATGGACAACAAAACAAGAGTTTTGCTTGTCGAAGACGACGAGTTTCTTCAAAGAATGTATGCGACTAAATTTGAGAGGGAGGGGCTTGAAGTTATAACCGCTTCGGATGGGGAGGCGGCTTTTAGCGTTTTACAAAAAAATGAAGTCAAACTCGCGCTTGTAGACATAATGATGCCGAAAATGGATGGGTTTGAGTTTCTTAAAAAAGTCAGAGCCGACAAAAAACTTTCATCTCTTCCGGTGATAGTTTTGACAAATTTGAATAACGAGGAAGACATCAGGCAGGCAAAAAAACTCGGAGCTTTGGAATATATAGTCAAGGCGAATTTTTTGCCTTCCGAAGTTTTGGAGATAATGAAAAAACATATAAAATAAATGGGAAATAAAGCATATAATCAAAATATTGAAGATTCCGCAGCTCAATATGACCAGGTCGGATCTTTGGAATTGGATAAAAAAAATGAGAAATCGCAAGAAGTCGCACAGCCAAAAAAATCCGCAAGCGCGACCGATATAATACATTTTGAAAAATGGCTTTCTGAACTTGGAAGCAGAAAGGGAACCGACTTACATCTTTCGGTCGGCAATGTGCCTGTAATAAGGGTTGATGGTTCAATTTCCCCTCTTTTGCAAGAAGAGATATTGACAAAAGAAAGAATAGAAAGAATAGCTGAGAGCCTTTTATCCGAAAAAGAGCTTGAGATCCTTCAAAAAGATAAACATTTGGTTTTGAGCAAAACTTTGAAAAAGGTAATGCGTTTCAGGATACACGCTTTTTACAGCAGGGCGTTTTTGGCTTTGTCGCTTCATCATTTATCGTCGGATTCTTTTCCTATGGACAATCTTCCGAACGCGAAACTGTTGGAAAGCGTTGTTTCTTCTTCTCAAGGTTTTTTTATAGTCTCAGGTCCTTTTGATTCCGGCAAAACATCAACAATAAAGACTTTATTGTCAAAGATAAATTCTTCTCAGCAAAAATACATAGCAACACTGGAAAGACCTGTAGAATATTTGATCCCAAGCAACAAATCGCAAGTCGCGCAAAGAGAGGTCGGTAGCGATATTCATAGTTTTTCAGAAGGTCTTTTATCTTTAAAAGAAGAAGATATCGATGTCTTGTTCATAAGCGAAATAGAAAATGATCAAGTTTTGGATTCTGTTTTGGAAATGGCGTCATCAGGAAGGCTTGTTTTGGCGACTTTGCCTTTCAAAAACACTTCCGCGGTTTTGGAGTATTTGAGAGATTTGTCTTCTGCTGAAGACAGGCAGAGAACTTTGAATCTATTGGCTGATTCGCTTTTGGGAATAACAACTCAAATAATATTGCCAAAGATAGGCGGAGGAAGAGTAATGATAGCAAGTTCCATGACAGCCAATAACGCTATAAAATCTTTGATAAGAGACGGCAAGATAAGCCAAATAACAAACATAATGCAAACATCAAGAGAAGAAGGGATGATAACTCTTGACAGGGCTTTGGCGGACGCGGTCAAAAGAGGGTTTATAGATCTTTCTCAAGCCAAAGAATACACTATTGATTTGAATCAATTCAATATGTTTCTTTCTAGATAAAGTCATAAGTTTTGATATTTTGAATTTATCATATTAAATCATAAAAATGCCTTTTTTTGATTATACAGCAATAAATTCGGATTGTAATGAAATAGAAGGGGTTGTTGACGCGGCCTCTCCTGATGTTGCTTTGGATGTTTTGACGGGCCAAGGTCTTTTGGTGCTCTCAATAAAAGAAAGAGAAGAAAAAAAAGGTTTCGCGTTTGAGATTAATTTATTCCAAAGAGTAAAGGTAAAAGACGTGGTAATGTTCACTCGTCAGTTTTCTGTTATGATTTCCGCGACATTGCCTGTTGTGCAGGCTCTTAGGATTTTGGTTAATCAAATAGAGGCGCCGACATTAAAAATGATAGTATCCGAAGTCGCGGACGATGTTGACGGAGGCGCTCGACTTTCCGAGGCTCTTGGCAATCACCCAAAAGTGTTCTCAAATTTTTACACAAGCATGGTAAAAAGCGGAGAAACATCCGGAAAGCTTGATGAGGTTTTGAATTATTTAGCAGACCAGCAAGAAAAGGATTATGATTTTATAAGCAAAGTGCAGGGGGCCATGATTTATCCGGCTTTTATACTTTTGGGTTTGGTGGCGGTAGGGTTTGTTATGATGATTTTTGTGATCCCAAAACTTACTGAAGTTTTAAAAGAAACAGGCGGAGAGTTGCCCGCGTCAACAAGGATTTTAATGGGAACTTCAAGTTTTGTTTCTAGTTTTTGGTGGGTTTTCATATTTGGCGCAATAGGGTTATATTTCGCTTTCAGGTATTATAGAGGCACTCAGGCGGGCAAAAAACACACTGATTATATTATTTTGAAACTTCCGGTTTTCGGTCCTTTGATATTCCAAAAAATGTATCTTGTCAGATTCACAAGATCTTTATCAACTCTTATAACAGGAGGAGTTTCTCTTACAGAGGCCTTGGAGATTACAAGAGACATAGTCGGAAACGAGGTCTATAAAGAAATTATTCAAAAAACAATAAAAGAGGTTGAAGACGGGAACTCCATTGCCAAAGCTTTTCAGGAATCAGGAATTGTTCCTCTTATGGTGACGCAAATGCTTTCAATAGGAGAACAGACAGGCAGAATGGATACCATTTTGGATAAATTGGCAGCGTTTTTTTCAAGAGAAGTTGATAACGCTGTAAGTAATTTGGTTACATTGATAGAACCGCTTATTCTTATGCTTATGGGTGTGGCTGTCGGATTCATGGTCGCGGCGATTTTGCTTCCAATGTATAGCATGGCAACAGGGTAATATGTAAAGTTTTGCGTGGGCTTGTGGATAAAAAATTTACCGGATTTATAATTTATGGTATAATTTGTTCATATATGAAAAAATACAAACAAAAAAACAAAGGTTTTACGCTCATTGAGCTTTTAGTTGTTATAAGCATAATCGGAATATTGTCAACTCTTGCTGTTGTTTCTTTAAATAACGCCAGAGTAAAAGCGCGCGACGCAAAAAGAGTATCTGATGTAAAACAAATACAGACAGCGTTGGAGCTTTATCTTTCTGATTCTGATGGTTATCCAGCTGGAAACAATCTGGAGATTGGTGCTGCTGCGGCGTCTGCATTAAGTAAAGATTCAGGTTTTGCTTCTGCTTCAAGCGGAACGATTTATATGGGAAAAGTTCCTGCAAACCCAACTCCCGGAGGAAACCCTTACAGATACACTTCTTATACAAATTCTTCCGCATCAACTGTTTGTTCAGTTGCGCCTTGCGCTTGGTATAGACTTACTTTTACCTTGGAAGAGCAGACCGGTGGGCTTGGAATAGGATCGCATACAGTAGACCCGACCGGAGTTTATTAATTTTATTTATAAAGAATATTAAAAATAAATAGCCAATATGAACAAAAAAGGATTCACATTGATAGAACTGCTTGTCGTGATAGCCATCATAGGATTGCTATCAACACTCGCGGTTGTCGCGTTGAATGACGCGAGAATAAAATCAAGAGATGCTAAAAGACTCTCAGACATAAAACAAATCCAATCAGCTTTGGAGTTGTATTATTCTGATAATAATACTTATCCTGTCATGTCAGCTGCAACAACACTTGGTGGCACGGCAACAAAAACCTTGTGCGGAGATGGTCTTTTTGCGGCGGCTTGTACCGGAACAGAGTATATGGGCGTTGTTCCGGCTGCCCCAACTCCTCCGACTGGAAATGCTTATACATATACAGGGTCAGCCACGACTTATGGGATAACGTTCTCGCTTGAGAAAAAAACAGGGTCTGTCGATACAGGAACTCGTACGGCAACACCTGCTGGAATAAAGTAAAATTTAACAAAGATTATTTAATAATCACAAACCAATATGAACAAAAAAGGATTTACATTGGTTGAACTGCTTGTTGTTATAGGAATCATAGGTATCCTGTCAACTTTGGCTGTAATTTCTTTGAACAACGCGAGAGAGAAATCAAGAGACGCAAAAAGAGTTTCAGACATAAAGCAGATACAAACAGCTTTGGAAAAGTATTTTGTCAAAGCTGATTCTTATCCTGTTCAAGGAACGGACGAAGCACCAATTGAGCTCGGTGGCGAAAACGCTCAAGCGCTTTCATCCGGAGCAGGGTTTTCGTCGGCATCCGGAGTATCAGATACTGTTTTTATGGGTCAAGTGCCGTCAAACCCAACACCCGGAGGCGCGAGTTATAGCTATCAATCAACAAACGCGGATGGCACCGAATGCACGTCAGGAGATTGCTTGAGCTATAAGATTACTTTTACTCTGGAAGGACAAACAGGTTCTCTGACAGCCGGAGATCATACCGCTGTACCGTCTGGAATACAATAAAATTTTTTCCACTAAAACCCGTGCTAAACAATGCGCGGGTTTTTTGGTATAATAAATAAGTGGAAACTTTATTTTTAAATTCAATTTCGTGGATATTTGTTTTGGTTTTTCTTTTCGCAATAGGCGCCATATTCGGGTCTTTTTTAAATGTTGTGGCAACAAGAGTGGCGACGGAAAGAGAGTTTTTGTTTTCAAGATCTTCGTGTTCATCTTGCGGAAATATTTTAAAACCTTTTCAAATGATTCCGATTTTCAGTTTTTTGTTTTTGAGAGGGAGGTGCGGTTTTTGTAAGTCTGAAATATCAAAAAATCATTTTTTGGCGGAAGTTGGGACAGGAGCCGTATTTACGCTTTCTTATTTTTTGAATTTGGATTTTTCGGGAATTTTGATTTATTTTGTTGTGTCTTGTTTTTTTATAATTTTATTCATATGCGACGCCACAGAGTATATGATTCCGGATAAAATAGCTATTCCGGCCATAGTTTGCGTTGGATTGATAAGATTTTTGGAAACTAAAGATATTTTAAATATAGTTATTGCCGGTGTTGCGGGAGCGGTGTGGTTTTTGGTTCAGTTTTTTATTTCAAACGGAAGATGGGTTGGCGGAGGCGATATAAGAATAGGCGTTTTAATGGGCGTTTTGACGGGGTTTCCAATGGTTTTTTTAGCGCTTTTTTTATCCTATATTTTTGGCGCCGTGATAGCTCTTTATTTAATGATTTTTGAAGGAAAAAATTTAAAATCAAAGCTTCCTTTCGCGACCATACTTCTTCCTTGCGCTTTTATAACATGGCTTTGGGGTGATTTTATATGGTCTTGGTATTTTAAT
>Ga0172371_10012949_pt1 | contig 10910 bp, 8 predicted proteins | sample Lak12m_FD_114543 | JGI IMG/M metagenome (GOLD analysis project Ga0172371, IMG submission 114543) | Freshwater microbial communities from Kabuno Bay, South-Kivu, Congo - kab_022012_12m | ecosystem: Environmental > Aquatic > Freshwater > Lake | place: Democratic Republic of the Congo: South-Kivu... | reverse complement strand
GACAAACGGGGGCATGTACAGATTCATGGTACATACCAAAAACTGGTTGACCGGATGGCCTCAGAGCACAAGCCAGCTCGCCTTGATAATGAAGAAGAGCTATTTGCCCTACAATAAGCCTATGCCCATCGCCGTTGTCATTGGAACGGACCCCCTGTCGCACATCGTCGCCACTGCAGGGATCAAGACTTTCGAAGACGAGGCGGACCATGTGGGCGGATTGAGAGGCGAGCCAGTAGATCTGGTGAAGTGTGAGACGTCGGACCTCCTGGTCCCGGCGCATGCAGAGATTGTTATTGAGGGCGAGCTTATGCCGGATCAGATTGCACCGGATGGGCCCTTCGGTGAGTATCCCGGCTACAGGAGCGGAACCATGTGTGCCGGTGTTGCGGTAAAGGTAAAGGCAATTACCTACCGGAGCAAACCTATTGTCACGATGATTGCCCTCGGCACACCGCCTGATGACAGCTCCATAGCGGCCTCCCTGACTGCGGCCGTGGCCATGAAAAAGGGTTTATTGAGGCATGGTGTCCCCGTAACGGATGTCTACGTCCCTCCCGAAGGGGTAACCCATTTGATTGTGATCGGTGTGACAAAAGGTGGAGCGAAGACTGCGCGGAAGGTCCTTTACTATTTCACCCTGAGAAGAGTCATGACCAATAAGCATATCATCGTGGATGCGGATGTGGACGTATTCAATATGGCTGAGGTATTGCACTGCTTTGCCACAAGATGCCATCCGGGAAGAGGTATTTTGTATGAGTGGTACGAGGGCAGAGCAAATTCATTAACACCTTTCTACAGCCCAGAGGAAAGGAAGAAGCTGAAAGGGGTTTCGATTGCCTTTGACAGTACATGGCCGCCGGAGTGGGAGAAGGAGATTGTCCCGATCAAGGCATCGTTCAAAACGATTTTCACCAAGGAGACCATTGACAAAGTGAACAGGAATTGGGAAAGCTACGGGATCAAGATATAGATCCCCCAAAGCGGAGGAAAAAAGAAGGAGGATAGGCACGATGAAGGAATGGCAGACTTTCGTGAGAAAGTTTTCAGACATGAAAGAAGGAAAGAGGGAACTTTTCATCAAAGACCTGTCTCCCGGTAAGACCAAGTACAATACCAAGCATGTCCTGGCGAAAGTTTCCAAATCGAAAAAAACCTTGAAGAACCCTGATATCCTCTGGGTCAGGGGAGAATCCGGTGAAAAAGCCCCTGATCCCTGGTACCTGACCATTGAGCAGGAACTGGAGGAATTTGTTCCGGGGAAGCCGTGGGAGGACGTGCTCGAGGCAGTGGAAAAGAAGGAAAGAAGCAGGGAGGTTGGGGGTACGTGATGGGAGAGGTCGAATATTTCGATAAGAAAGTGGAGACAGCCAGCAGAGACGAGACCGTCATGCTCCAGTTTAAGAAATTGGTGGACTTATTGAAAAAGGTCTTTGCTTCCAACCCGTTCTATAAAGAAAAATTTAAACAACACAGAGTCCATCTCAAGGATATCCGGAATCCAGACGACCTCCAGAAATTGCCTTTTACCATTAAAAGGGAATTTGAAGAGGATCAGGAGAGGAACTCGCCCTTTGGGACGAATCTGACCGAACCATTAGAAAATTATGTCCAGTACCATCAGACCTCCGGGACCACCGGTAGACCTTTAAAATTCCTTGATACCAGAGAGAGCTGGGAATGGAGGGGAAGGGTTGCCTGCCATATTTTAAAAGGAGCGGGGGTCATACGAGGAGACCGAATTCTATTTCCCTTTAACTTTGGCCCCTATACTGCCTTCTGGATCATGTATGAGGGGGCTTACCAACTTGGAATCCTCATCATACCTACCGGAGGCTGGAACTCATTGCAACGGCTGGAGTGTATCATCGGGAATAAAGCGACCGTGATCCCCACAACCCCAACCTATGCATTGGCTTTGGCTGAGACAGCCAGAGAAAGAGGGATCGATCTCGCCTCCTCCAGCGTGAGATCTCTTCTCCTTTCCGGAGAGCCGGGAGCCCTTGTCCCACAGGTTCGCGAAAAGCTCCAGAGGATATGGAACGCCCGATGTTTCGATTACATCGGCCTGACCGAAGTCGGGACATGGGGATTTCAATGTACAGAGGAACCGGATGGCGTACATATTCTGGAAAGTGAGTTCATCGCTGAAGTCGTGGACCCTGAGACTGGAAAGCCCGTTGAAGAAGGTGAGGCAGGGGAGCTGGTTGTGACCAATCTGGGAAGGTCGTGTATGCCTGCCATCCGATATCGAACAGGAGATCTGGTTAAAGTTAAAAAAGGGTTCTGCCCATGCGGAAGGACTTTTCGGGTTCTTGAGGGCGGGGTCCTCGGACGAAAGGACGAGATGGTCGTTATCCGGGGCGTCAATGTCTTTCCCAATGCCCTTGCCAACATTGTCGAAAAATATATACAACCCGGAGATGAGTATCAGATCAAAGCCTATAAAAAGAATGAATTGGATGAGATAGGGATCAAACTTGAGATCAAAGAGGGAGGGAGAAAAGAAGTGATTGAGGGGGCCATTCAGGATGAAATAAAGAGAAGGCTTAATCTGAGAATGGAGGTCGAGGCAGTTCCAAAGGGGAGTCTTCCTAAATTCAGCTATAAAGCCAAGCGTTTTATCGATGAAAGAAAAGGAGGTGAGATCTGAATTTAACCGGTCATTGACGAAAACCCCAAACAACAAATAAAGGAGGCGATCATCATGATGAGTAAGATTTTGCGTTTATTTTTTATTTTTGTGTTTCTCATGGTATGGGGTGTGGGGGAAGGCCTTGCCGAGCAGTTACCCTCCATGCTTAATATCGGGACCCATCCCGTGGGTTCTTTTTTCAATGTGGTGGGGACGGCTGTGGCCACGGTGGTTGGAAGACATGCGCCCATGAAGACCACGGTTAAACCTATGGCAGGCCCTTCCGCCTGGTATCCTCTCCTCATAACTCAGGAAATTGACCTTGGAGTTCTGAATAACTGGGATGCCGAAAAAGGATACCTCGGGGAGTTCGTCTACGAAAAATTATCAAAAGGGAAAGGATTTCCGGTCAGGCTCATTGCCATCAGTGTCAATAATGCGATTGGTTTGTCCGTTGCTGCGGACTCAGGGATTTACAAATATTCTGACCTCAAAGGAAAGAGGGTTGCAGGGAATCTTCCCACTCCATCGCTTCAACTCCAGACCGAGGCCCTGCTCCTTAATGGCGGGGTCACCTGGTCGGAGATCAAACCTATTCCTGTCAGCTCTGTGGCCGAAGGGGTGAAGGCGGTGATTGAAGGCCGTTCGGATGCCTCTGCTACCTGTACAATAGGCATGCCTATCATGGAAGAACTCCAGGCTAAAAGGGGAGCGAGAATCCTTCCTCTTGATCCTTCTCCAGAGGCGATGAAAAGAGTTAGAGAGAAGTTCGCCGGGTACCCTATCAAAATTACCCCGGGGCCCGGTAAAACGGGAGTGGAAAAAGAGCAATACCTGTGGGCGTATGACATCTATCTCATCGGGCGGCAGGACCTCCCTGATGAGGCCGCTTACCAGGTGGTCAAAGCCCTGTGGGAGAATCATAAAGAGTTAGCTCCGATTCATGTGCTTTTGAAAAATTGGACTCCGGAGAGGTTTGTCTCAAAGGAGGCCTTGATCCCTTACCATCCGGGAGCTGTTAAATTCTATAAGGAGAAAGGGGCTTGGACGGATGAGATGGCAAAGCTTCAGGAGACCCTGTTAGCGAGGAAGAAATAGGCTTTGCATGACAATTTTCTCATTCGAAAGCCATGAAGATGGCCTTTCAGGTAAGGTGCAGAGGTTAGGGCTATAAAGCCAGTCTGGTGGGGAGGGCAATGGGTAAGGGCTAATCATTTAAACCCTTGCCCTTACCCGGAGACGAAACGGGTATCCTTACCTTAACCCGATGCTTTTACCTTCCAATCAACGAAAGCGAACCCTATGACAGACCCCGTGGAAGAATCGAGATTCAGGAGGCCGGCCGGCCTGTTCGGTTACTGGGAGGATATCCTCCTCCTCCTGATCCCTGTCGTTGGGATCATCTCCATCTTAAACCTCCCACTGCATTTTGGCCTCTCCTTCTACATCCAGCAGTACCTTGCCCTTTTTTTCGGGTTGATCATGGGTCTTGTATTCATCCTTGTCCCAATTAAGAAAGAGGCCCCGAAGGATCGGTTGCCAGGGTATGATTTTATCCTTTCGATACTTGGCTTATGGGTCGGAATTTACTTAGCTCTCTATTACAAGGAGATCGTTGTTGAAATGGGACTTCTCACCCCTCTTCGTATTGTCCTCGGGACGATTGCCACTGTCCTTGTCCTGGAGGCATCCAGAAGGGTATTGGGATGGCCCTTTTTAACGATTGTCCTGATTTTCATGTTTTACGCGCTATTTACATTTCTCTTTCCGGGAAGGCTTTACGGGAAGGGGGTAACCTGGTCCCGTCTCGTTTCTTTCCTCTACCTCGACCCTCAGGGAATCCTCGGGATTGCGATCGAGGTGGCGGCCACCGTGGTCTTCGCCTTTGTCTTCTTCGGCCAGGCCCTCTTCAGGACAGGAGGGGGGGAGTTCTTTACTGAATCCGCCATGGTCTTCATGGGCCGTTATCGGGGGGGACCTGCCAAGGTGGCGGTTCTGGCAAGCTCTCTCTTCGGAACGATGTCAGGCAGTGCCGTCGCCAATGTGGTGACGACCGGATCGGTCACCATCCCGTTGATGAAGAAGACCGGATACCCCCCTTATTTCGCCGGAGCGGTGGAGGCAACCGCATCAAGCGGAGGGCAGATCATGCCACCCATTATGGGGGCGGCCGCATTTCTGATGGCCACCTTCCTGGGCATTCCTTATGCGAAGGTGGCAATCTCCGCAGCCATCCCTGCGGTCCTCTATTATATGGCGGTATTCATTCAGGTGGATCTGGAGGCGGCCAAGAATGGATTAAAGGGGCTTTCCCCGGAGATGGTTCCAAAGCTGTCGGATGTGTTCCGTAAGGGATGGCTCTTTGTGATCCCGTTCTTTGTCTTGATCTATACGCTCTTCATCAGGATGATCGAAGCAGACAGGGCAGGTCTTTATGCCACTGCCTCGGTCTTCCTTATCTGTTTTCTCCGCAGGAGTGATCGTCTCAATTTCGTGAAGATCACCAGGATCCTGAAGGAAACCGGGGAAGGGATGCTGGAGATAGGGGTGGTCTGCTCTGCCGCAGGGCTGATCATCGGGGTCGTATCCCTCACGGGATTGGGCTTTACGTTTTCACAGGCGCTCGTCAGCCTTGCGGGAGGAAACACTCTTCTTCTCCTCGTCCTGGGAGCAACAGGAGCGATCATCCTCGGAATGGGAATGACCGTCACAGCGGCTTACCTCCTCATGGTTATCCTGATCGCCCCCGCCCTGATTCAATTAGGAGTGGCCCCTCTGAATTCCCATCTCTTCGTCTTCTACTTTGCGGTGATGTCCTTCCTGACTCCTCCCGTCTGCCTGGCAGTCTATGCGGCGGCCTCTCTGGCCGGGGCGGATATGATGAGGACTGCCTATCAAGCCATCAAATTGGGGATTGCAGCCTACATCGTGCCCTTCCTGTTTGCCTATCACCCCTCCCTGTTACTCCAGGGAAATCTTCTCGAAGGGGTTCATGCGGTCCTGACCGCGATGATCGGGATCAGTCTGCTTGCGATTGGAGTGGAGGGGTTTCTGTTTCGAAAATTGAACTGGATGAAAAGGGTCCTGCTCATTCTGGCAGGATTGGGATGTATGATTCCAGGCTGGAGAAGCGATTTGATTGGATTGATGATTGGCCTCCCTATTATCGTATGGGAATGGAAAGACAACCAGCGTATTAAGAAAAAAGGATCCGATCATTTGGATTGAGAAGGTTAAAGAGCTTATGCCTTACGCAGATTTGAGAGAATTCATTGATCGGCTTCGATCAGAGGGGGAGCTCGCTGAAATTTCCGCGGAGGTGGATTGGCGATATGAGATCGGTGGGATCGTGAGAAAAAATCTCGACCTCAAGGGGCCTGCTCTCCTTTTCAAAAAGATTAAAGACCATCCTATTCCCCTTTTCACATGCGGTGTATCGACCTATCAACGACTGGCTTTAGCTTTGGGGCTCTCCGCGCCTACGGCGTTGGATGAGATAGTTTCTGAATTCAGGAAAAGAATCAAAAAGCCGATCAGAGCAAATAGCGTGAGGACAGGCCCCTGCAAGGAGAATATCTTCAAGGGAGACGAAGTTGACCTCTTAAAATTTCCTGTTCCACTCTGGCAGGACCGGGACGGGGGCCGATACCTTGGAACATGGCACGGCGTGATCACCCGAGACCCTGAAACCGGATGGACGAATATTGGGATGTATCGGACGATGATCCACGACCCAAAGACCCTCGGAATACTCCTTGCTCGTGATCAACACATTGGCCTCCATTATGAGAAATATCGAAGGACAAATAGACCCATGCCCGTGGCTATTGTGATCGGTATGGATCCTGTGCTACCCCTCACCTTTCTAACACCCCTTCCGGCTGAAATGAATGAGTACGATTTTGCCGGAGGGCTGAGGGGCGAGCCTGTGGATTTAGTGAGGTGTGAGACGATAGATTTGGAAGTCCCTGCCTCAGCAGAGATTGTGATAGAAGGGGAGATTCCCCCTGGTGAGAGGAGAATGGAAGGGCCCTTTGGAGAGTGGATGGGTCACTATAGCGGAAGGCCCGGGCCAAGGCCAGTCATCCACGTTCATTGTGTGACCCATCGGAATCATCCCATCTTCAGAGGCACCCTCGAAGGAAAGCCTGTCAATGAAGACCATATCTGCACATCGGTTGCACTCAGTGGTCTGGCCCACAATTTTTTGACAGACACGCTGGGGATTCCCGGGATAAGGGGTGTTCATTTCCCGGCAGTGGCAGGAGGGTGGGGGATGGCGGTCGTTTCCCTCAGCCAACGATATCCCGGCCATTCAAGGACGGTTGCCCATGCACTCTTTGGAAACAAAACAGGCGCTTTTCTAAAAAATGTGATCATTGTGGATGAAGATATCGACCCCTTCAATCTTGAAGAGATATGGTGGGGGATGGTCTCAAGGCTTCAGGCCTCAAGAGGAATTACGATTCTGCAAAGAGGCAAAGGAGCCTTTTTGGATCCTTCACAACTTCCCGAGCTCCAGGGATTTACCGATACCCTTACCATTGAAGCCATCAAACCTTACGAATGGAAGCCGCGACCTGAATGGGGGAACGAAAGATTTCCGCCTGATGCTTATCCCTCAAAGGAGATCATGGAGGGGGTGGAACGAAGATGGAAAGAATTGGGAATCCCTTCAAGGAAAGGGAAAAACTAAAAGGAGGCCATTCATGAAGATTGATATTTTCAATCACATTTTCCCGAAATCGTTTTATGACAGAATGATCGAAGTGGCTCCAAGCGGCAAGGATATGAACAAAAGAGTCCGGAATATTCCATGCATCGTAGATCTGGATGAACGGTTCAGGATCATGGATCGTTTTGATGATTATGTTCAGGTGATCTGTTTGCCCCAACCGCCCATTGAGTCCTTGGCCGCTCCACCCCTTTCCGGAGAACTGGCAAAACTGGCCAATGACGGCATGGCCGAACTGGTCAGGAAATACCCCGATCGTTTTCCCGGGTTCATCGCTTCGTTACCCATGAATGATCCAGAAGGGCTGTTAAAAGAGGCGAAGCGTGCGGTGCGGGATCTCGGGGCAGTGGGAGTTCAGATTTTTACAAACGTATCGGGAAGACCTCTGGATAAACCCGAGACCCTGCCGCTCTTTGACCTGATGGCAGAGCTGGACCGACCCATCTGGATTCATCCGGCGAGAGGGGCGGATTTTCCCGATTATAAGAGCGAACGCAAAAGCCATTACGAGATCTGGTGGACCTTTGGTTGGCCTTACGAGACGAGCGTCGCCATGGCCCATCTGGTTTTTTCAGGCCTTTTTGATCGGCATCCCGATCTTAAGATCATCACCCATCATCTGGGTGGGATGATCCCCTATTTTGAGGGCCGGGTGGGCCCTGGCTGGGACCAGCTGGGTACCCGGACATCGGATGAGGATTACACAATTCTGCTTAAAAGATTGGGGAAGAGACCCCTGGACTACTTCCGGCTCTTCTATGCGGATACCGCAGTCTTCGGGTCGAAAGAGGCAACGATTTGCGGGCTGAAATTCTTCGGCCCGGAGAGGACCCTCTTCGGTTCGGATTCACCCTTTGACCCGGAGAAAGGATCTGCCTATATCCGATGGACCATCGAGATTATTGACCGTCTGGATATCAGCCCTGAAGAACGACGGGCCATCTACGAGGGAAATGCGAGGCGACCTTTGAAATTGAGGTAATGAACAGGTTAAGATAAAAAAATGGGGACTCATCGACTTCTGATCCATCATCCTCTTGCGAGAGAGTATGAGAAGATCCTGATCAAGAGATTACCTCCTCTGACCATCCGGTCTGCGGTTCGACCGGAAGAGGCAATGGATTTCATCACAGAGGCAGAGATTCTTTTTTCATGGAAGATCCCGGATGAGTTATTAAAGAGGGCGAACCATCTTGTCTGGTTTGCCTCCATGGCGGCCGGAAACGAGCATCTCGTTAAGAATCCGAATCTTCCTGAGGAGGTGATCCTTACCAAAACCACGGTCTATGGCGAGATGATGGCTGAATATGTCTTTGCCTATCTTCTCTATGAATGCAGAAATTTGAGAAAATATTTTGAGGATCAACAGAAGAGGATATGGGATCAAAGAAGACCCGGACGGTTAAGGGGGAAAGCCCTGGGAATGCTGGGTTTGGGTTCGGTGGGGCGGGAGATCGCCAGAAGGGGGAAACAGTTCGGGATGAATGTCATCGGGGCGAAGCGGACCCCTTCGCCTGTGGAGAATGTGGACCGGGTTTATGGGCCTGAGGACCTCGGCCAGATCATCCCGCGGGTGGATTATCTCATCTCCGCCCTTCCCCTTACTTCCGAGACAGAGCATCTCCTTGGGGAGAGGGAGCTCAGTTGGATGAAGGAGGGAGCGGTCCTCTTCAACATCGGCAGGGGAAAGACGATCGATGAGAAGGGTCTGATAAAGGTACTGAAAACAAAAAAGATCAAAGCGGTTCTCGATGTCTTTGAGGAGGAACCTCTTCCCCCTGAGAGTGAGCTCTGGAACCTCGACAATGTCATCATCACTCCCCATGTTTCAGGGATCAACATCCCCGAAGAGATCTGTGAAGATTTTGTCAACAATTATGAAAGGTGGGTGAGAGGGGAGCCACTGATCGGGCTAGTGGATCGCAATAGTGGTTACTAAATTCATAAATTCGAAATTCGAATATCGAGGCACGAAACAAATTCGAATATCAAATGACCAAAATTTAAAACAATTTTAGAACATTAAGATTTAAGAATTGTTTCGAATTTCGGATTTCGTGCTTTGGATTTCATCCGAACAAAGGAGGATACCATGGGCCATCTTGCAGGGAAAGAAGAGGTTTTGAGGCATTTGCGGAAGAGGCTTCACCAGAATCCGGTCGGGCTTCCGGAACACACCTCGGTCTATGAGATATTATCGATCCTCTTTAATGAAAAAGAGGCGGAGGTGGGAGCTAAATTCCCCTTTGGGCTGGTGACCATGGAAGAGGTCCAGAAGGGAGTGGGGATGGACCGGCAGGAGCTGGAGGCCATTTTAAAAGGGATGATGAAGAAAGGTCTGGTGATTTCTTCGAAGAAAGACGATACTGTTCGATACGGCCTCTCTCCGGGGATGACCGGCTTTTTTGAAATGACCTTCATGCGGTTGGATGAAACCCTTCCCATGAAGCGGCTGGCAGAATTGATGTCCGCCTATAAAAATACCCCGGAGTTTGTTCAGGAATTCTTTTCACCGGGGACAACCCGAGGCAAGGCCTATGTTTACAGCGGTGTGCTTCCGGAGGTGAGAAGCGAGGTCCTGCGGTTTGATGAGGCGGCAGAGCATATTAAGCATGCGGGCCGGGGGAGTCTGACCAAATGCTATTGCCGGCATGAGGCATGGCATCTCGGGAAAAACTGCTCCGCACCCATCGATGATATCTGCATGAGCCTGGGCAATGCCTCTGATTTCCTGGTGGAGCAGGGATTTGCCAGGAGGGCTTCGGTCGGGGAGCTTTTGGATACCTTGAAGAAGGCGGAGGATTTCGGATTGGTCCACATCGGCGACAATGTCCAGGAGCAGACGACCTTCATTTGTAACTGTTGTGGATGCTGTTGCGGTTTTTTGGAAGGGATCACCCGATACCAGTTAAAACATGCGGTCACCACTACGAATTATTTGGCAAAGGTTGAGCGAGAGGGCTGCAATGGATGCGAGATCTGTGCGGATCATTGCCAGATCAAGGCGATCAAGATGGAAGGGGATTATCCTGTGGTGAATGAGGAGTTTTGCATCGGGTGCGGTATCTGCGCCAGCTTCTGTCCAAGCCGTGCCATGAAAATGGAGGAAAGGAAAAAGAAAGTGATTCCGCCCAAGAACTTCAAGGACCTGATGATTCGCCTGATGAAAGAAAAAGGACGGCTATGAGAGAGCGCAAATGTCAAATACCAAAGTCCAAATATCAAATTGAACCCGAAGCAAAAATGTTAAAGAACATCTAAATTTTAAGCTTTGATATTTTTTTGACCGGCAAGTGCCCCGCAAGCCCCGCCTTGTAGGCGGGGTCAAGGGGCACAATATAAATGAGATTTCCTTTCCGGGAAGCCCCGCCCTGTGGGCGGGGAGCTTCACATTTGTATTTTGGAATTTGGATTTAAGGTGTCTTATCGGTATCTCTCTTCAAACATGGGGGTTTTCTTGGTCACCCTTCCCAATCCTTCGGGTGCGACGAATTCTACTTCAGACCGAACCCGGTAGACCTCCAGCATTCGGGCTTC
>Ga0172371_10012948_pt1 | contig 10910 bp, 8 predicted proteins | sample Lak12m_FD_114543 | JGI IMG/M metagenome (GOLD analysis project Ga0172371, IMG submission 114543) | Freshwater microbial communities from Kabuno Bay, South-Kivu, Congo - kab_022012_12m | ecosystem: Environmental > Aquatic > Freshwater > Lake | place: Democratic Republic of the Congo: South-Kivu... | reverse complement strand
CTATCACCTGGGATTCTATCAAGACAGATCTTTGTTGCATAAGGAGATGATTGGAAAAGATTTAAAGCACAAGGAGTCGATGCACTACTCGAAGAACATGCGGGTCCGTTAGTAATATTCCCATCAGAACAGCTACATTGAGCGCTTGAAGGATAATAAAGTCCCTGTTGTTCAATAGAGCCATCAGCCATTTCGTGTTGTTGATCACAGGATGGTGTTAAAGGACAATTGCAACCATCACCTAACCATTGATCAGTATCACACCAATGTTTACCAACAAAAGTTCCTGCATATCCACTTGGGAAATTAATACAAACAGTTCCATTTTCTATGGTAACCTGGCTTGAGCAATTTGTTCCATATATTATTCCATCCGGTCCAGTTAAAGCTTCAATTGCATCTGGTGTTATGCTAGGTTGTTGCCCCAGTCTAATACCTACATAAATAGCGGCGCCACCAATAAGGATGGTGGCTACTATCAACGAAATCGCAATAAATTGTTTAGTATTTATCTTCATAAAAGTATACTTCCTTGCTCACATTGTATGTAATTTAAAACAAGAAGTTAATATTATTTTTAATTTCTTTCAGAATCGAACTTTTCTTCAAAATCCGATCGTTCTTCCTTGATACTGTCTTTAAAAATATCCCTGGAATTAAATCTTAGCAAAATATTTCTTATGCCAAGACCCCAGAAACCATTACCAAGATTAATATTTAAACCGGTAACAAATATCATTATTCCAATAGTTGTTAGTAATAGTCCTGCTAAGAGTTTATCTGTTTCATCTGATATTAATGCGGTTTTTGGTAATGTCGGGGTTATAGATACTGATGGTGTGATTGTGATTGTCTTTGTTATCGTTACTGTAGGAGTACTTGTATTAGTGGGAGTGATTGTAATTGTACCTGTGGGTGTTGGTGTGGGGGTATTACTAATTTCTGGGCTTTCAAAACAGGCTATACAGAAATATATATTTCCACAACCACTGCAACTTCCTAAATATTTAACTATCCTTTCAGCATTTGCGCAGGCTGTTTGATTTGTACCATGATAGACTTCAGTTTCGCCTGGATTAGGATCAGGAACGTTAACATCACAGGAGCAATTACAGCTGGCTTCTGTTGATCCGCAGTTTACTCCATCAGGAGTTTCACTAAAATCGCAGATTGTCATCTGTCCTAGATTACAATCATCGGGTTCAACATCCCTGAATTCGCATTGAACATCTGAGCAGACTCCGGAACCACATAAGGGACCACTGCCATTACAGCAATTCCCGATACTTGCCCTTGTATCCCAGCAATAGCAATTACCACCAGATATATATGTACAATTCGCCGGTTTATATGCCTCTGCTTCCTCTGGGGTAGTATCTGGGGCTTGTCCTAGTTTGAAGCCAATATATATTGCTCCTAATGTGGCAATTAGTATAAAAGCCAGGACAAGACCAGTGTAATATTTTTTAAGATCCATTTTCATTAATCGAATTTCTCCTCAAAATCAGCTCTCTCTGAATTCAATTTGCTAGAGAAATATTTAGTTTTATACTTACCAAGTAACCCTCTTCCACCCATATACCATAAGGCTCCTTCCACAATATTTAACATACCCATTTTGTAGATTCCTGCGCCTATTACTATGAACATTAGACCGAAAACAATCATATCAGCTTCATCACTAATCAATGCTGTTGGAGGCAGGGTTGGAGTAGGTGTTATGCTCTTAGATACTGTTGGAGTTACAGATTTACTAGGTGTTATTGTAGGAGTTCTACTAGGTGTTCCAGTGGGTGTTTGAGTTGGTGTACCAGTAGGTGTATTTGTAGGTGTATTTGTAGGTGTATTGCTAGGGGTGGGGGTATTGGAAACACCAGGTTTTTCACAATCACAACTAAATTTCTGTCCGCAATTATCGCAAAGCATTGTGTAAGTTCCACTTCCACCTGGTCCAATTGTATCCATACAACGATCTTCACACTCAGATACATCGCAACCACAGGGATACCATCCATAGGGGTTACAGCTTAAATAGCACTTACTTCCTCCACTATTAACATCTTCATAGCTACATGTTTGTGACCAGCAGGACCACATTTTGCCTGGCGGAGGGTCTCCATATTGATTACATTCGGCACCGCTTTCACATGATCCTGAACAGTAATAACTGGCGGCAGGGAAGATGAGATTGTCAGGAGCTGCTTTACCTTCAGTAGGAGTGACCTCTTGAGTGGTAGCCAGCTTTATACCAATAAAGATAGCTGCAACTCCTAGTAAAACCATTAATACTACTAGAAAAGTTATTAAAAGCTTTTTGTTTGAAGATTCTTTTTCTTTCATTTATCTCTGTTATTAATAACTCTATCTTCAAATTTAATATTTTTCTCACCAAGTTTTTGTCTTAAACTTAGTTTAAATTGTTTAAAACCTTTACGAATTGGATTCATCATGAAAATATTCGCACCTGAGCTGATCTGTTTTAAACCTCTACTCCATAGAAGATTACCTACCTTAACATCATAATTATGGTTGATGTAATAGAATCCGAACATGATCATAGAAATCCCGGCAATGATGAATAACCATTGATCCTGTTCCAGAGCAGTACAGGGTAATATTTCAATAGCTAAATTGAAAGTGCCTAAGCCAATTAAAGCACCAGCCTGTCTTGCTTCAACAACGCTTACATAGCTATTGCCATTTTCTACTGCGGGTACGCTCATCTCATAACTTAATTCAACAGATCCGTTAAAGGCGTCCAGAGATATCCCTTCCCATATTAATTTAGTACCTTCAACTTTCCCGTTGTTTGATATGGAATTGCTCTTTAAATAGTCAATACTGATCGATCCGGTCAGATCTTCAGACACATTAATATTTTCAAGGTCCGTCTGGGAAGTATTGGTGACTGTGATAATCAATTTAATATTATTGCCACCTTCAGAAGCACAGCTTATCTCTGCTTTCTTGGTGATAGTGACATTGGTTTTTAACGTACAAAGATCACTTTGGCAACTGTCATTTAGGCTAACCGGACTTGTAGATTCATTTATACAGGCATTTAATACACAGCGTTTTGCTGTATTGACTGTAAGACAAGTACTCCCTTCAGCACATTCAGCTTTTTCGCATCTTTGACCACAGTCTACAACAGGTAATGGTGTGGGAGTCAAACTGGGAGTCGGTGATGTTATGGGAGTTGGCTGATAAAAGGGAGTGGGTGTAGGCTGAACTCCTTGTCCCGAACCCAAATTGAATGCAAGATAAAGCGTTAAGCCCCCAAGTAGTAGGGTTATTAAAAACAGTACTGTTACAATTAGTTGCTTAGAGTTCATTAATACACTTTAATGTTAAGTGTTAATAAAAATATTAATATAATTTAAATAACTTAACAAATAAATGAAACTAAGCAGAAAGATAATTAGTATTAGAATTTTCATTAATTTTAAAAAATACGATTGATTAGCCTTTAAAGAGCTACTTCCCATAACCTCCAAGTCCTCTGGCATGCTAATTTTATCAATTGTGATTTTTTTAACTACCAAATACATGGTGCCTAGGGATATTAGTAATATCGGGAATAGTTGGGTGTCATTCTTAGTAAAAAACAACATAGTAGTTAGAGGAAATGTTCCTATGATTATTGAGGTAAATAGCTTGCTAATAGATTTTGAATTGCTTTGTAGATAGATATTTCTAAATTGTCTTACTATCATCACTGAGACAACTATTAAAGTTAACCCGGTTAAAAAGCCATAGGCAGCTAAGAATTGAATTGCTTGAGGCGCTTCGAGGGATTTTAATCCAATGCCAAGTATATACTCAATACCTTTTAATTTTGAGATCTGAGAATATCCCTTTTCTAAGGCCAGGAAGTCTTCTTGTCTGATTAATGAATAGATTGTATTGCTACTTAGGAATATGAATAATAGGGATAATAAAAGCAGGATAACTGTGGCATTATTCCTAATATATTGGCCTAATTTCTTAATAGCTAGTCCTTGATCGAGTGATCTAAATAGTATCGGTAATACTTTTCGATTAGCTAAAATCAGATAAATGATCTGGATTAGATAATATAGATAGATAGTTAAAAATGCCCATTTAGTAATGCCAGAAAAAATGAAGATAGTGGATATTATCAGATTCATTAAATGCAATTTGGTATTGTTTTTTGAGTTCAAACTTAAATACAGATACATAGGCTGTAGTAAGGCAATAATAATGAATGCGGAATAACTTAATTGCAGATTTAGAATTAAAGAGCCAAGTATTGCAATAAGAGGAGAGGCGTAAAAAGCTTGAAATAGTCTTTTAACAGAATCCTTACTTTTGATGGAAGTGAAAAGTAGATAATAGTAGAACCAATAGGTAATTAAACTTACCCCTGATATTTCCTGCAGATTTCTTCCTCCCCAGATATTTGTATTAGCCTGAGCTACTGCTGTGTTATAAAAGAAGGAGAAAGAGATTATTGTTGTTAGGGTTAGTAAAGGAAGATCAAAGGGTACTGTGGGGAAATGTTCCCCTTTAAAGAACAGTTTCCTTAGGATCCTGTTCATTAAGGCTAAGAGAGTAATTGCATAAAGGCTGATCATTAATGCTGAGTAACCTGAGACATTAATACTGGGTAGGAATAATAACAGGGAGGTAGAATAAATTAACAAATCATTCTCAATAAAATCGGAAATCCATTTGCCTACTTTAGGAATATCTGTTAGGTCTTGCCAGCTAGGCATTGAAATTGTAATTCTTTTACTGGAAGTGAGGGCAATGCTAATTTTGTTTGCCATTTGATATAATTGATCGATTGAATTATTTTATCAGTGTAGCAATAGATCTTAATATTTGGCAATAATGGAGATAATAAATGGTGCTGAAATGTCTGCAACAATCCTTGCTCAGATCAAGGATAGGCTTGTTGGTATTGTTGATAAGCCTAAACTGGAAATCGTGTTTATAGGTAATAATTCTGCAAGCCAAGTATATGTTGCCAAAAAGAAAGAAGCTGGAGAAGCATGTGGGATTGAAGTTAATATTGCACATAGACTGGAAGCAACAACTGAAGAAGTTAAACAAATTATTTCACAAGCAGCAGAGGACGACAGCGTCAATGGCATTATTTTGCAATTGCCTGCTCCTAATATAGATTTGGAAGAGGTACTCCCTTTGATCCCCCTTCATAAGGATGTTGATGGCCTAAACCCCATAACGTTAGGCAGATTATGGCATAACAATATTGATCTGGTTCCGGCTACAGTTAAGGCAATTATAAAAGTGCTTGAACATATAGCCTCTAAGGAGGGTTCCCAAATAAAACCCTTCCTGAGTGGCAAGAAAGTATTGATAATCAATAGATCCTTGATAATAGGTAAACCTTTAGCTGCTTTATTAATAAATTGTGATGCAACAGTGAGTGTTGCTCATTCTAAAAGTGGCGATCTGAATGAGCTTGTGAGAATCAGTGATGTTATTATTTCAGGAACAGGACAAAAAGGTATTTTTAATATTAATGATTGCAAGAAGAATTCAATCTTAATTGATGCCGGATTCTCCCGTCAGGGTGATAAAGTTTACGGAGATATTGATCTAGCTTCAGATTTAAATGTTGCTTATCTTTCTCCTGTACCTAATGGTATAGGACCAATAGGAGTCGCCTGTCTTTTAGAGAATACTCTTCAAGCTTATCTAGATCAGTCTAAGTTATAGGAGCAGTCATATATCCTGCTGCTACCTTCTTCGAATACCTGTTTACAGATCTTATCGATCTTTTCTTCCTGTAAGCCTTCATACATTTCTCTTTCTTTGCCGCCAACTATCACATATTTGATCTTGTACTTATTAATAAGCTCAAAGAATGTGACATCACTTTCTGTGCTGTAAAGATTTCTAATGTCATCCTTCCTTACATTGATCTCAGCAATATTACTTCTCCATTGCCATTCATGTGTTGGCCAGCCTATAACGGCAGTTAATCCGGTATTGGCACTAATCCTGGAATAATAAGTATAAGCATCACCTACTGCTTCAGCTATAATTGCCTGTCCCTCTACATTCTCATCAAGCCAGGTTATCATGGCATAATCTTCTGGATAGCCCTCTTTTATAAAGTCGTTACCATCCATAGTGTCATAAAATTCCAAAGGACTTTCATTCTTTAGTAGGGTTTCTATGCTGAAACTGTCGCCATTTTTAAATTTCATGAAGGGATAAAAGTCACCCACTGCTTCGAAAATATATGCGAATGACATTATTAACAGCATTAAATATATACTGCTATTAGCCATTAAAAGTAGAAAGCCTTGAGCTAGAGGGGTGGAATAGATCTTTCTAATTATGGCATTCACAAAATAACTACAAGCAATAACAAAGATGGGCCAAGCAGCGAAATAGAATTTGAATACTGTGTTTGTCCTAAAGTAAGGTGGATTCTCCTTATCAAATAAATCTTTGATGTAGAACACCTCTACTCCGATTATCAAGCTCAAAGAAGCGATCGTTAATAGAGTGGCAAATATGGCATTATCATTTTCTTTAATCAAGGCTTTAATTTCTTGTTTGAATTTCAATTTCTTAGCTTTGAGAATTAAAAGATAAGAAAGAAGTGCCACAATCAATATAATAAAGAACATTCCCCACATCAGGAACCATTCTTTTAGATCCCTTTCAGTATTCCAAGGTACTATGCCCAGTCCTCCAATTGCCGGGTGGAAGTTGAAGAAATAGGGGATCATGAATAAGATTCCAGGGAGTAGTAGTGTCGTTTGCAATATGATCAGGGTTACGATCTTTTCTTTAAGTGGGCCTTCAAAACGTACGAATTGATAGAAGTTAACTAACAGTATTAGAAAGTTCGCGGATATGAAATCCCAGCTGTTAATGCCATAAAGAGCAACAACAGGCACGGATAATAGTAACATTAATTCCACTTTAGCTTTGGAGTTAAATTTCAAATTAAAGGAAATATACATAAAGGCGATGAGCATTAGAATGAAGGGGAATCCCAGGTAATGTCCATGGAGATCTCCCAGAACTATGGAATAGGCGGGGAATTCGTTGATTGCAAAGGGAATGGTTCTGGTAGCTTCAGGGAACCAGTATTCAAATTTTACATTATTAATCAATGCTTCAATGACACGATAGAAATACTGGATAGTGCCTCCAAAGCATAACCAAATAGCAGCTCCAATAGCGATAATGATCGAGGCTTTTTTAAGTGAGTCTTTGGTTAATTGGCGAACAATAGAATATGTAGTTACAAAAGCATAAGAAATTATTGTATTCAAAGCCAGATTATACGCAAAAGACATGGGAATACTTCCCAGTTTGGCAACAAAAGTGTACATATAGTGGCCGATATAGTAGTAGTTGATAGTGCCTCCAGCAAACCACATATCAGATGGTGGGAAGAATGAGGTTCTGCTTATGGAATTCATGAAGGCCAGATTCATGAACTTTTCTGTACCTTCGATCCTGGGGTTAGTTGATCTAATGACATTCCAGATCATAAATACAATTATAAAGATGATCTCCTCATTGAGCATAGTGCGGTCAAATTTGAAACCCTGTTTTTTTAATTTCCAAACAGACCAGATAAATAGCAAAACATATATGATCAAAGCGCTCCATTGACTGAATGGAACTATCTGCAGAGAACTTAAAAGCCATAGGGGCAGAGTTACTGCTAGAAAGCCAATGAATTTTGATACGGCGTAACCTTTATCGAACCATTTCCTGAAGAATTTCCCGGCAATTGCTAAACCTATGAAGTTAAAACCCAGGAAGATGATATACCAAAGCAAAATATATTTTAGTTCCATTTTCGCGAACTTATTAAATTAAATAGTTCATATGCTTGGGCAATGGCATAATTGGTTCCCCGATCATGAGGATAGATCTGGGAGAAATGAGCAAAAAGAAGACCTTTTCTACCTGTTTCATATGATAATACACTATAGTTTGAAGTTACAATATGCTGGGCTTGAGGAGCTCTGAATAGGTATTTAGATTTGACTGCTCCTGGCTTCAAATTTGGGTATATCTTTTTAAGATAATTGAAACATATTTCCCAAAGCTTATCATCTTCCATATTGAAAAGCTGAGAATCAACTTTAGTGTATTTCCCAAGATATACAATAGAGCTGCCTTTGAAATTAGCTCTAGGTAAAAGATTTGTATGCTCTACCAAAGCAACGAATGGAGCATCGGGATCATTGACGCTGGTCCAATAGTATTTTGATAGTGGGGAATCCAGTTCCAATATAAAGCAGTATGCAGCTAAAAATTTTATATCATTTAATTTTTCAGAATATGATTTCGCTGGTTTGAAGATGGAATTGAATTGTTTAGGAGGAATATTGGCAATAACGATGTCGCTTTCCATGCTCTTTTTAAATTTGCCTGCAATCTTTAATCTATGCTTATTCTTAAGGTATGAATACTCTTCAATATAGCTTCCTTTAAATATCTCCACTTTCAATTCCCTTAATTTGTTTTCTAAAGTATTTATTAAGGTATTAAAACTGCCCTTGATATATCCTAATGTCTCATCATTAAAAGGTAAGGAGCGGGAACTGGATCTATCATGAATTCTAATATGGAACCAGTCCATGGATACTTTATCGAAATACTCTTCGAATTTTGATCTAAGTAGAGGCTCCCAGATTTTGGCTGTAACCCTTTTACCATAATATTTATTACACCAGGCAAGTGCAGTGATTTTTGAGAAGTTGGGATCAGGCTTTTTCTTTTGAAGATAAAATGAGATCAAGCCCAATCTGAGACGATCTAATATATTTAATGATGGAAATCTTAGAATATCCAAAGCATGGGAGAAGGGATGAAATTTATTGCCATCGTACAGTCCCATTTTGCTAGGAAGCCATTGGATATGGTCTTGCAGGCCTAATTCACTAAGCAGTTCTTGTAAATGCTTATCACTTTTAAAGAAATGATGATAATAGCGCTCCAGATATTCTCCATTTATGGAGAAGGCTGATGCTAATCCACCCAGGTCTTCATTTTTCTCGATTATTCTTACACTGTATTGTTGCTTGGCAAGAAGATATGCTAGAGTTAGTCCTAGTATGCCTCCTCCAATTATTGTAATTTTCGGTGATTTTTTTGTTGGCATATTACAATTACTTTCGTTTAGAATCATATCATATCATTATTTACAATTTACATTGCTTTTTCAAAATGAAAAAATACGAATTGAAAAATCAGGATCCCAAAGTAGCTGCATTAATTGAATTAGAAAGAAAGAGGCAGGCCGATAAGTTGTCTTTAATACCATCTGAGAATTTTTTCTCACCAGCAGTACGGGAAGCTATAGGATCTGTTCTCATGCACAAGTATTCTGAGGGTAATATTGGTAAGAGATATTATGAAGGCAATGAATACATAGATGAACTTGAGAGATTAACTATAAGTAGAGCTAAAGAACTTTTTAGATTACCCTTAGACTGGGATGTCAATGTCCAGGCATTAGCAGGAAGTAATGCTAATTTAGCAGTATATTTAGCTATTCTTAATACCGGGGATACTATGATGTCCATGTATCTACCTGATGGAGGGCATTTATCGCATGGCTGGTCTTATGAGCCTGATATGAAGAATGAATCTATGCAGGAAGTATATATGGGAGGTAAAAGAAAGGTGCATGTCTCATCAAGACTTTTTAATGTTGTGCAGTATAAGACCGATCCTAAAACACATCTCTTTAATTATGAACATATAGCTAAGATAGCCCAGAAGTACAAGCCTCAACTTATTATCACCGGGGGTACAGCTTATCCTCGCGACATTGATTACACAAAGATGCGTGCCATTGCAGATAGCGTAAAGGCTTTATACATGGCCGACATTGCTCATGAAGCAGGTCTGATAGCGGCAGGTGTTTTGAATTCTCCTGTGGGGATTGCCGATGTCGTGACCATGACTACCCATAAGACATTAAGATCAGGAAGAGGTGCTATGATTCTTGCTAAAGCTGATTTAATAAGCAAGATCAATAGAGGAGTATTGCCTGGGTTACAGGGAGGTCCTTTTAATAACAATATTACTGGAATATGTGTGGGATTGGGAGAGGCTCTGCAAGCTGACTTTAAATTATATGCCAACCAGGTGATTACTAATGCTCAAGCACTTGCGGAGGAATTAGATAAGTTGGGATTTGATCTTTTAACAGGAGGAACTGACAAGCATTTGATCTTGATAAATATGACCAATAAGGGCATATATGGTAAATTTACAGCTCGAGCTATGGCTAGAGCTGGATTGGTCATGAATATGAATACAATGCCTGGCGAAACAAGAAGTCCGGCAGATCCATCTGCAATTAGACTCGGCACCCCCCTTGTCACCACAAGAGGTATGAAAGAACCTGAAATGAAATTGATCGCAGCTTGGATGGATAGAGTTGTTAAAGTGGTTCAGCCTTTATCTGGGCTAAAATTCAGTGAGTTTGAGAAACAACTAGATGAATCAAAAGAGCTCAGGATAATTGCAGAGGAAGTAAAAGCTTTATGTAAGAAATTCCCTTTGAATTTTTAAGGACTGGTAGCGATTTCAATTATTCTATAAACTCCATCCTCTATTGCCAAAGTGATAAATCTGGCTTGTTCTCCATTCTGCCATATCAATTGATCTGTACCATCTTTTAATAGTAACTCAAATTCAACCATGAATGTAGGTTCACTTACTTCATCAAGTGGAGCTGCCTTATTGATATTAATGATTCTTGCACTCTCCCAGGTCTCAAAAGATTGTAAATACGAGGCTGTGTCATCTTTAGTCATTCTGGGGCTTAATAAGTTAAGAGCATCTTCATAATCTTCTGTATCGAGATAGGTAAAAAATGATCTAATAGTATCTTCAGGATTTGAGATTATTGGGGAAAGAGTTGGAGT
>Ga0172371_10012947_pt1 | contig 10910 bp, 10 predicted proteins | sample Lak12m_FD_114543 | JGI IMG/M metagenome (GOLD analysis project Ga0172371, IMG submission 114543) | Freshwater microbial communities from Kabuno Bay, South-Kivu, Congo - kab_022012_12m | ecosystem: Environmental > Aquatic > Freshwater > Lake | place: Democratic Republic of the Congo: South-Kivu... | reverse complement strand
TCTGCGGTTCAATAGCCCCGCCACCGAGTATATTTGCGTTGTTTCGATTGCCTCGCTCAACGAAAAATCCGGAATAATGGTAACTATCCTCTGGGCGAGCATGCTTTTTCCTGAACCGGGAGGACCGATCATCATGATATTATGTCCGCCCGCGACGGCGACTTCGATTGCCCGCTTGGCCTGTTCCTGTCCTTTGATTTCGCTGAAATCAAAGGGATAGTTGCTGTTTTGACGGAATAGCGCGTCGATATCGACATGAAACGGGTTGATTTCCCGGCGCCCTCCGAAAAATTCAACTATGTCGGACAGGGAATCGACCGGGATTACGTCGATTCCTTCGACCAGCGCCGCTTCACCGGCATTTTCTCTGGGGAGTACAATCCCCGTTATTCCGAGCTGTCTGGAGGTGAAGGCGGCGGAAAGAGCCCCGTGAACACCCTTGACGCTGCCGTCCAATGAAAGCTCCCCTATAAGAAGATATTTTTCCAGAGGTTCGGTGGAAACCATCCCCTGCGCCGCCAGGATCGCCATCGCGATCGGCAGGTCGAAAGAGGTGCCTTCCTTCTTCATGTCGGCCGGGGCAAGGTTTATAGTTACGTGATGAGAAGGGAATTTATAGCCGGAATTATTGATGGCGGCCTTGATACGTTCCTTGCTTTCCCGGACTGAAGCATCCGGAAGGCCGACCGTGGAAAATTGGGGCAGCCCCGCTGTTATATCCACTTCAACCTCAACGGGGAAGGAATCGATGCCGATGATTGCGGAACTCAAAGTCTTAACTATCATGCAAACTTCCTGTCGGCTGGTTACGCCTGGAGAAATCAGACAATCCTGGATTGCAGCATTTCCGTTTAACGCATGCCAGAGAAATTATTCGCGCATTTGTTGTTTCGTCAGGCGATCTTCAAGCTCACCCATGTACGCGGCAAGCGTATTTCCCGTTGTCTCGATTACGGAGCGGAGATCACGGTCGAGCTGGTCGAAGCGGTTTTGCAGTTCGGTTTGCGATTCTCTGGCTTTGCCTTCGGTTTTGGCTGATTCTGCTTTAAGAAATTCATGAAGCCCCGTAATTCTGGATGTCTCTGCATTTTCGGCAAGTTCGCGCTGCAGTTTCAATTCCTTGTTGAAACGCCTTGTCTCTGAGAGCTGAATGGTTTGCAGATATGCGATATAAATTAAAAAAAGCAGGGAAATCACTATTATGAATCCAAGTAGAATCAATCCGAGGGGTGCATTGATTGATGCAGCCAGCAGCCACAGGTTGGTTGGAGCCATAAACGAACTCCAGTTGACAATGGCAAACAGGGCCAAAACAGCAAAAACCAGCAGCAATGCAAATGTTTTTAAAGTCAAAGCCATTCTCCTTTCATATCACTGATTAAGGATGATTTATCAAAACCCACAAAGAAAACGATCTCTATCGGGGATGATGATTATCTGGCAAAGGCACAATATTTATATAAAAACGAGATATTGGAGAAGGACGGGATTATGGGGGAATGGAATCGCCAAAAGATGCCATTCCCCCTGCTCATGCATGTACGATAAAGTCAAGAAAGCAGGGCAGGGTTTCAATCCCCTGCCGACTCATTGCTTCAGCGATGGGGAGATCGGAACAATGAATCTGCCGTATTTAACTCACTATTTTCCGTTGACCGTTACCTCTTGTCCCCACCAATTACCGACCTTTGACTCCTGGGCATCCTTTTTATCCGCCTTGGAATAGCCGCAAATGCTGAATTTCAAGTGCTCCCAGTCTTTGTACATGGTATCGTGCTGGTAAAACCCGGATTCTCTTGCCGCGGCGCCGCAGCCGGCGAGAAAAAACGCTGCCAGGGCGACCAAAAACAGTTTTTTCATACAATCCTCCTCTAAATTTTCAGATATCACTAACCTTTTTCCTTTTCTTATACATAAAGCTGAGATGAATGTCAAAAATAATATGTTCAATAAGGATAGGCGTGGCATAGTCTCTCCTACAATTTTAAAAGTCCCTGATGATTGTCACCAATATGTACAAAAGATATGGTCCATGAAGACACCGAAGCAGGAAGAGGGCCGTGCTGGCCGCCTCTGGAAATGTAAGGTGAGCGCCGTGACCGGCCAGTACCGATTCATCGGCCAGGTGACGCCCCAGAAGGATGGACGGGAGATCACACAGGCAAAGCAAAATTACTGAACGATATCAAGTTGCTCGGTTCTGTTCTATGGAAATATGTGTGCCTGCACCCCGATGGCACTGACCTTGTCGTCTCCTACTCCACCGAACACGGCAGGGGCAAAGGAGCAACTTCGCCAAGATGGTGGCCTAAGTGCTTCAGATTCCCTTGGAGCACCTCTCCTTGTCGTCCGCTGATTCGCTGATGACCCCTTATGAGTTTGGACCCGCGGTTTCCCGCGGCACCTACGCCATCGGCAGCGCCGTCATCGTGGCCACTGAAGACGCCAAAGAAAAACTCTTTACCCTTATCGCCCCCCAACTGCAGGCAAGGCCTGAAGATCTCGACACGGAGGACGATGGGATTTTCATGAAAGGCCAGCCCGAGAGGAAGATACACTGGAAGGCCATGGGGATCGATCGCACGGCGATGGGCTACGGACGGTTCGAACAGGATTACACGCTGTCCAACTTCATGATATCCTTTGTGGAGGTCGAGGTGGATACGGAGATCGGCAAGGTAGACCAGCTGCGCGTGGTCAATACCACTGATGCGGGCAAGATCATCGATCTACAGGGGCTCGAGGGCCAGCTCAACGGCTGTCTCGGATCGGCATGCTCGACTGGTCCCTGGGAGAGCTGATCTGCGCCTACGTTCAGCTCAAAGAAAGGGCGAGCCTCTCACTTTGCGGAAGCTGATTGCCCATCTCAAGAGCGTGGGGGCTTCGGTGCTCCAGTTGCCCGAGCGACTCGAGGTTATCGACAGCATTCCGCTCACCCACATCGGCAAGGCGGACAAGAAGGTTCTGAAGGCGGACATGCACAGAAGCTTACTGCCGGATGGGAGAGGCATTCTAAAAAACTATTTGACTAAACAGGGGAATTATGGTCGGAATGGTAACGGCAAGGACGTGTCCCAAACAGCAGCAAAGAGTCGGTGCGATAACGCGCGCTGCCATTGATGATGACCAACCTCGAAAAGGATATCAAAAAGTTAAGGAATCCGATTGAGCACTCTTGTCCCGACAAGAAAATTCGTGTTTTTCTTCATTGCGATACTTTTCTTTAATATTACGATCATAGGGGGTATCCTCAATAATCCTGTTTTCGCCAGCGAGTATACAGGAGAGCTGCCCCAACTGCCTGAAATACGGGCTGCCATCATCCATGATTTACCGCCCTTCAATTTTCAAGATCAAAAAACCGGTCAGGCAGTTGGATTCACAGTCGATGTTTTCAATCGAATCGCCGGGAAGGCAGGATTTAGAGTCACCTACATCTTTGGCCACACTTGGTCGGATCTGATTACCATGATCAAACTTGGTGAGGTGGATGTTATTCCCGGCATAGGCATCTCAGAGGAGCGAAAAGCCTATCTGCTCTTTGGAGCAATCATCAACGTCCCGCAAATATCCGTTTTCGCTCGCTCGCAGGATAAAACCACGACGAGACTTTCCCCTGGCATAAAGACGGGAGCAATTTCTGGTGGCATTGCTCTCCGGTATGCAAAAGAGCAGGTCGGCATCTCTACAATAGAATATCAAGGGCTTACTGAGGGGATCTTCGATCTGCTGGCGGGTCGCATTGATGCCTTCATTAACAATACCGAGGCGACATGGTATCTGGCCCGGATATCGGACATCGAAGATAGGATAAGGACGGTCGGTGATCCTGTAGCCACAATGAAGCAGGCAATTGCCGTTTCGCCGAAGAATAGCACTCTGCTCAATCAGCTAAATCGCGAACTCAAAGAGTACGTAAAAACGGATGAATACCGAAACTTATATTTGAAATGGAATGAGAAGCCGCCGTCTTATTGGACTGTCAGGCGGGTGTTGATCATCGCTGGCCTTTCTATTTTGCTTACCATTGTCGTGTTTACGTTCGGGCACTATTATGCCCTTATCAGAATAAACAGGAGTTTAAGAACATCGATTGTGGCACAGAAAGAGGCTCAAGAATCGTTACGGGAGAGGGAGCAGCAGGCAAAACAGTTGTCCCTGGAAAACGAATTGATTGCCGAGATTGGCCGCATCATCAGTTCAACACTGAAGATCGATAACGTGTACGAACGTTTTGCCGAGAAAGTCAGGGAGGTTATACCCTTTGATCGCATTGTGGTGAATATTGTGAATATGAAAGAGCATACCCATACAATAAAATATGCTTCCGGGGACAGCTATGTGGGTATGCCCATTGGGGCAGTCTGTTCCATCGCTGGTTCAGGGTTCGAAGAGATGATGCGCATAAAATCAAGTCTGTTCATTAACGGCAAGAACATCGAAGAGTATAGAAGACGGTTGCCCGGCTTAATGGCGCTTCAGAAAGGAGCGCAATTGTCCATGGTGGCGCCTTTGATTTCACGCAATGAGGTCATTGGAGCCCTTGCGCTTCACTCGGCTAACACAGAGGCTTATTCTGAGAATGATCTGAGACTTACAGAAAAAGTGGGCAACCAAATTGCGGGAGCCATTGCCAGTTCAGAGCTCTTTTATATGCAAGAACAAACAGAAAATGCCCTTAGGCAAAGCGAGAGTAGGTACCGGAACATCTTCGAAAATGCCCAAGAGGGTATTTATCGAGCATTGCCGGAGGGAAGGATCATCATGGCCAACAAGGCCATGGCGAATGTTTTCGGATATGAGACTCCCAAAGAATTCATGGCCAGTATCACCGATACGGCCCGTCAGCTCTTTGTAAACCCTGAAGATTGGGACACAATTATTAAACTAGTTAATGAACAAGGCTTTCTAAAGAATTATGAAACGCAGCGATTCCGAAAGGATGGAAGTACCTTCTGGTTTTCCATCAACATGAATGCCGTTCGTGATGCCGAAGGAGAAATCAGCTATTATGAGGGTATCGGTCAGGATGTTACGGATCGGAAGCAAAATCTGGAGCGCATGAGGAAGGCCCTGGGAGGAACCGTCCAAGCCATTGCATCGTTGGTTGAGGCGAGAGATGCGTACACTGCCGGCCATCAACGGAAAGTCGCCGATCTAGCCAGGTCTATTGCTACGGAGATGGGTCTTTTGCCGGATCAGATCGATGGTTTGCGTGTGGCAGCCACCATTCATGACATCGGCAAAATATCCGTACCCTCTGAGATTCTCTGTAAGCCAAGAAAACTCAACGACATTGAATTCAGTCTGATAAAGTCACATAGCCAAAGGGGCTGTGATATCTTAAAGCCCATCGATTTCCCATGGCCTATAGCGAGGATGGTCATTGAACATCATGAGAAGATCAACGGTTCTGGTTATCCCACTGGACTAACAGGCGAAAAGCTTCTCATCGAATCCCGGATTATTACAGTGGCCGATGTCGTGGAGGCCATTGCCTCCCATCGACCCTATCGTCCCGGATTGGGGATCAGGGCCGCCTTGGGAGAGATTGCCGAAAATAGAGGCATTATCTACGATGCGAAAGTAGTTGACGCCTGCCTGCGGCTTTTCAATGAGAAGGGCTATCAGTTGCCGGATTGACCGTGATCTGATATATCGCTCAAATGCTGTGAGCCCAACAATTCTGTTTTAGATAGGCACGGAAGGCAGTTAAACGGTGAGAGGAGTAAAAATATGAAAACCGGGTTACTGGGGCAGAAATTGACCATGATTGAGGAACTCAAGATTTCCACCTACCTGCATCATGTTCACCTGCAGGCTATTTCATATTTCCAGGCTTTGGTCTCCTGCCAATTGCCACTTGAATCCTATGTGGGGCAATTAAGGGCATTGGCCATTATTCACGGAGCTCTCGAACACGAGCTGGAGGCGTCCCCCAATCAGGTCATTCAGGCCGTTTGGCAGGCTGATCTAAAGAGAATGGCCCTTCTCAATCAAGACCTGGGTTACTTTTCACCGCGGGTCGTTGCGGATGTAAAAGCGTCAGTTGATGAAGCGCTTAAAGTCGCAGAACAAATTCGCCTCAGATCGGTTCAACAGCCCGTCTCTCTGCTTGGCTATCTTTATGTCCTCGAGGGATCTGCACTGGGAGCAAAAGTACTGATGCCTCAGTTCGCACGGGCTTTCCTGCTTGCCGGGACAGAGGGGCTGTCTTATCTAAATCATTACGGGGCAGAGACATACGGCAAGTGGCAGCAATTCCAGCAGCGGATCAACACGACCCTCGGCGTCGCGGACCATCGGGAAATCGTTCTGCAAGCCGCCTGCGAACTGTTCGACCATCTCAAAAACATCTTTACGGCCCTGTACCCGCTCACCCCTGAATCCATGACCTATGTCGTGACGTCTATCAATCCAGAGGCAGGCAGGCATCCCATTCCCGCAGATAAAGACGAAGTGGAAGCTTCTTTGCGCGCCGCCGACCGCTGCTGGCAGCGGTTCCCTTATTATGAAGCGCGCTATGGCGAACGGGGGAGTCGCTTTGCCAAGAGCGATGGCGCCTGGCTGGCCACACTTTACCAGTACGATCAGAGGCAGGTTCGGCAGCAGATCGAATGGCTGGGACGACTTCTGGCGGTTCGGGGCATGCCGAGAATCATGCTGCAAGTGCAGCTGGAAATGCTAGTTGAAGAGCTTGGCAAGGCGGTTCCGGCAAAGCGCAAGGAGTATGAAAAATTGCTATTCGCAGCCAATGAGTTGCATGCATCCAGGACTAAATGGTTCGATGAGGCATCCATTCAGGCGCTCTCTCATGATTTTGACATTGCCGTAGGCCCCGAATGGGCGGGACGGTTCAAGGATACGGGAGTGCTGCTGGTAGCGGCTGTTGCCGATGAAAAGGACGGAATAGAAGCTGCCGCGACCAGTATCGAGGGCTGGATGACAGACGCCTCCCGCTTTCCTGCCCCCTGGATTGAGGCAGTGCGGTCAATAATCGCTAAAGCAAGAGGTCACAGATAAAGGTGGCAAGTTGTGGGAGGTGAAATATGATGACAAATCTCTTTGAAGAGTCGGTCTATCAGGAGTATCTGAAGAATCTGCTGGTGGGGGACAAAGGAAAGTGTTTGGCTACGGTCCAGAATTGTCTGAATCATGATGTCAATATCCATGATATCTACGTCCATTTGTTTCAACGGTCCATGTACGAAGTGGGTGAGCTTTGGGAGAAAAATCTCATCTCCGTCGCCTTAGAGCACCTTGCCACCTCCATCACGGAATCTCTTTTGTCCTTCTTGGCGCCGCAGATCTTTGCCGCCGAACATATCGGCAAGAAAGCTATTATTGCCTGTGTCGCCAACGAATATCACCAGACCGGTGGGAGGATGGTGGCTGATATCTTTGAGCTTCATGGTTGGGATGGCTATTTTCTAGGGGCCAATACGCCGCACCACGATCTGTTGAAGATGATTGACGAAAAAAAACCTGACGTCGTTGGCCTGTCGCTGGCTATCTACTTCAATCTAGGGAATCTCCTAACTATTGTAGAGATGATCCGCAGCAACTACCCCAACCAAGCTATTTTTGTAGGGGGGCAGGCTTTCCGCTGGGGCGGCGTCGATGCCTTCCACGGGAAGCCGCAAGTCACCTATATGGCTGCCTTAGGTGCACTGGAAACATTTCTTAAGGCGGGATGACAGGCCGTATCATGGGAGAAGAGCCTATTAAAGACGCCCTCGCTCGGTACGTCAATGAGAAAGGGGCCATCATATATTTGGTCCTCGATCAGGACGGCCTCATTTTGCAGGCCAATGACTACAGCACCCAGCTCGTTGGCCACTCCCTTGAAAATCAGACATTTTTCGACATCACCGTCAATTTCGGCGCTGTCCGAAGCATTCGCGAACTCGTTGAAAGTGAGGCGGAGTTCCATATTGTCCATATCTCCACGGCCAGCGGTCTGCCCCAAACCTTCTATTTCCGATTCCTTGCCGTCGGAGGCAAGGTCCTGGCCTTTGGTGAGTTGAACAGCCTGGAAATCGAGACGCTCCGCAAGAATCTGCTTTCCACGAACCATGAACTCAACCTTCTGGGGAGAGAGCTACAGAAGAAAAATGCCGAACTGGTAAAACTAAACGATCTGAAAAACCAATTTCTGGGCATGGCGGCCCATGATCTTCGCAACCCCATCAGCATCATCCTGAACTATAGCGAATTTTTGCTCGACGAAGCCGTTGATTCTTTAAAAGAAGAGCAAATCCAATTCTTGGGAGTGATCAGGAAATCGAGTGAGTTTATGCTCGGCCTTTTGAACGATCTGCTCGATATTGCGAAGATCGAATCAGGAAAACTGGATCTCGCATTGGAGCGGACAGACTTGGCAGCCCTGATTAAAACTAATGTGGCGCTGAATCAGGTGATCGCGCAAAAAAAGAGCATCCAGCTTGTCTTTCAGGATTACGAACAGATTCCTGAGGTTCAGGCAGATAAGGAAAAAATCCATCAGGTTCTCAATAATCTCATTTCCAATGCGATTAAATTCTCACCCGCCCAAACCGTCATCCATATTGACGTTTTCAGAACGGGCGAGAACGTCACTGTCTCTGTCACGGACCAGGGGCCAGGGATTCCCGCCGAAGACGGCAAGAAGCTGTTTCACCCCTTCTCCAAAACCTCCGTCAAAAGTACGGGCGGTGAGAAGACAACCGGGCTGGGGTTGGCTATCGTGAAAAAAATAGTGAACGGTCACAGGGGAAATATCTGGGTGGAGAGCTCGTTGGGCAAGGGATCGACCTTTTCTTTTTCATTGCCTCTTCCCGCCCACGGCGCCGACGCCTCAAATTGCCTTTAGGCTTTCGATTCCTGTAACGAAAGGGTAAAACGTGGAAAGTGCATTTAAAATTCTTGTCGTTGATGACGATCCGCAGCTCCTCTTTGCCAATGTGCGTATCTTGAAGAGCGCAGGCTACGAAGTGATTACGGCCGCAAATGGAAAAGAAGCTCTCGCGAAGGCCAAGTCGAATTCTCCTGATCTTGTGCTTTCCGATGTGGCGATGCCGGATATGAGCGGCACAGATGTCTGTCGCACGATCAAAAATGATAAGGACTTGACCGGAATTTACGTCATTCTGATTTCCGGCATCCAAAAAAAATCGCCACAGCAGGCGGAAGGCTTCGAATCGGGTGCCGATGGGTATATCGTCAGACCGATCGAAAAGCGGGAGTTTTTGGCACGTATTGCATCGGTCGTTCGGATTGTAAAAACAGAGAAAGAGCTTCGCCAACGTGAAGAAGAGATTAGGGCCCTTTCAATGACCGATCCACTGACAGGCCTATATAACAGAAGAGGTTTCTTCACCCTTGCCGACCAGCAATTGAAGATGGCAAGAAGAGCAAAACAGAGCTTGCTTTTCATATACATGGACTTGGATGGCATGAAGACCATAAATGACTTTTGGGGCCATCACAAGGGGGATGAAGCCCTGGTGGAGACGGCACAGATTCTGAGGAAAGTGTTTCGGGATTCTGATATCATTGCCCGGCTGGGAGGCGATGAATTTGTGACCTTGGCCCTGGATGCGTCTGAAGACCACTCCACGATCATCTCTGATCGCCTTAAACAGCAACTCGATATCCACAATAGTAGGCAAGGCAGGGATTACAATATCTCCATAAGCGTCGGCATGGCTTACAATGATGATGATAACAACATTTCTATCGATGAACTGCTGGCCCGTGCAGATACGCTCATGTATGAACAGAAGAAGGACAAGAGGGGAAAATAAGACGTATGATCTTTTTGAGGCATTAATTGTTAACTATGACCTTGGCCTGTTTTTGCCAATACCCTCATTCTCTAATCTGGCGGCTACAATGCGCTAGAAGCCGCAAGCGGCACCGAGGCACTGACACTCATTGAGTCAGAAGGGCCGGATCTGGTCCACATTGGAAGTGATCCTTACGGACATCAATGGGGTAAGCATCTGCCGCCGAATCAAGGGCGATAAAACCCTTCCGGGAATCTATCTCATCCTGCTGTCCTCGATGTAAAAGACGTCCTGATTTTGTTGTGACCCTCCTGATACCCCCATCCGGATGGATGTCTGGCAATTTTTAGGGAAGAACTGTGCTGACAGCGGCTGTGAGCACGGGAATAAAATTTTCCCAGTTTGTGTGTGGGGGGGAGCGAAATATCTCCTTGTAACGGTCGCCGTGACTATGGGGCCGGAGAATATAGGCATCGGGAACTAAAGAGTGGCAAGCGTCTTCGCCATCTTATTCCGCGGGATGTTTTTTGCGGCTTCCCTGGCATTTGGCCTGTGCGGAAAAGATATAGCTAAAGATTTTCTTGAAAAGAAGCTGATGAAAGACCGGCAGCCAGATGTTGATGGCATCAACCATCTTTAGCCATTCTTGAAAATCTCTATGACAGACCGTCTGTTAGCTGCTTCAGGCGTTAATTTTTTTGCAGTGTCATGACACATTCCGTCCCGCGGTAAAAAATTTGTCATCCTTGACGAGGCACGGTTGCTGTGTTAAAGCCCCACCAATCTGCGACCATTTGCGAAGAAAGGTTGATCATGAAAAATCTCTCCCATCTCGACGAAAAAGGTCAGGCCCGTATGGTTGACGTGACGTCTAAACCGGTTACGCACCGCCAGTCAACAGCCCGTGGCAGAGTGTTGATGCGGCCCGAAACGGCAGCGCTTATTCAGGAAGGGGGGCTGCCGAAAGGGGATGTTTTTTCCACTGCACGTATTGCCGGCATCATGGCTGCCAAAAAGACCCCTGCTCTGATACCGATGTGCCACCCCCTGGAAATGACGGCAATTGAACTATCTTTTTCGATCGATATATCTGCGGGGGAGGTTGTCATCGAGGCAAAAGCCGGGATGGTGGGCAGAACCGGG
>Ga0172371_10012944_pt1 | contig 10912 bp, 10 predicted proteins | sample Lak12m_FD_114543 | JGI IMG/M metagenome (GOLD analysis project Ga0172371, IMG submission 114543) | Freshwater microbial communities from Kabuno Bay, South-Kivu, Congo - kab_022012_12m | ecosystem: Environmental > Aquatic > Freshwater > Lake | place: Democratic Republic of the Congo: South-Kivu... | reverse complement strand
CATCCAAATAACAAAAATGAGATTTTTTTTTGATGAAATATGAATCAGTGCCGGGGGAGGAAGAAACACAATCCCGTGCAACAAAACAAACGCATTAAACACATGTATCATCCACGTGGCTTTTCCGATTCAGCAAATATTATTGTCTATCAAGGTATTCCCTACTATTTCAGTAGAGGTAATAGCTATTCTGACAAATTGAAAAACGGAACACCACTGGTTTCTTATTTTGAACAAGAGGATTTTATGCCTTGTGTTGTAGTCGCATATGACAGCGACAACGACAGCGATAGCGATATTGCCATTGCCAATCGCGATGATGACGACGACACAATCGATACTATTGTCGATGTTGACGACAAGGTCGATGTATTTGATGACGACGACCATAAGGTAATAGTTCCATCAAATCGTCCATCACAAAAACCACAATCAAATCCACACTCAAAATCAAAATCAAAACCAAAATCAAAATCAAAACCAAAACCAAAATCAAAACCAAAACCAAAAAAAAGAAACACACAACGAAAGGGATTGGATTACAAAATGTTCATCATTGATGAGCATTTTATAGACCGAGCAGAAGACGACTATTGTCATGAATGCGGGCATTATTACAACAAGCACGATAATATGTGTGGTTGTGATTATTATGATTATGATTTCGATGAGTATGATAATATGCATATGTATTATGATTATTTAGATTATGTCAATGATTATGATGATTATGTCAATGATTATGTCAATGATTATGATGATTATGATGATTATGATTACTAACGGTAGCACTCTATATAGCATAGCAATCACCGCCTTAAGCGCCCATACATGTAACATAAACGCAACTTTTTTTCCAATGGGTAACAAAATCTCTCGTGCATCATTCAAAATGCTATTTTAAAATGTATATATATACCATGAAAAAAGTTACAATTTATGGTGAAAGATGTTCTGGAACAAATTATTTAGAAGAATTATTACTCTTAAATTTTGATGTTGAAATAGTTTGGGATTATGGTTTTAAACATTTTTTTGGTTTTAATGATTATTTAACTAATAGTGATGACACGTTGTTTATAGGAATTATTAGAAATTTAGAAGATTGGATTAATTCATTATATAGAGAAAAACATCACTTACCAACACATTTAACAGAAAATATAGATACATTTTTAACTAATACATTTTATTCTCTTGATTATTCAGGTAATGAAATTATGAGTGATATAAATATAGATACCGGAGAAAGATATAAAAATATATATGAATTAAGGTTAGTAAAAAATAAATATCTTATTGAAAAAATGCCAAAATTAGTAAAAAATTATTGTTTAATTACATATGATGATTTAGTTGATAATTTTTTAGATGTTATGAACAAGTTAAAAAATTGCAATTTAAAAGTTAAAGATAATATTAATTTTCCATTAAATGTTAACTATTATAAAAAAAACAGAAATGAATTATTCAAAAAAAAAGAAAACATTATTTCAAAAGAAAAAATAATAATAGAAAACGAAGAACTTACATTTTACGAAAAATTATTATTTCCTAAATCGGCGTTTTAAATGTTCAATAGATTTATTGTTCGTATCATGATGTATAAAAACTTCGTGTTCTTTTTCTTTGTAATATATAAGACATAAGTATGAATTCATCCATTTGTAAAAAATTATCTTTCGCAGAATGTGAATTGGCTATTTTGCGAACCGCGGTTGACAAGGCGGAAGAAAAAATTGGAAAACGAATTGTCAGCTCGGAAGAAATCCAAAAAATTATCCATATTGTCGAAACATTTATACGTCGCAAAAAATTAATATGTTATGGTGGAACTGCTATTAATAATATTTTGCCTGAAGACGACCAGTTTTACAACAAGGAAAGTGAAATACCCGATTACGATTTTTTTTCACCCCATGCATTGGAGGACGCTAAAGAATTGGCGGATATTTATCTAAAAGATGGATTCAGTCAAATAGAGGCAAAATCTGGTCAACATCATGGCACATATAAAGTATATGTAAATTACATTCCTATTGCGGACATCACATTCATTCATTCAGAAATATTCAGTGCGTTAAAAAAAGACGCCATTCAAGTGAATGGGATAATGTATACTCCTCCCAACTTTTTGCGAATGTCGATGTATTTAGAATTATCCAGACCGGCAGGAGATACAAGTCGTTGGGAAAAAGTCATGAAACGTCTCATATTATTAAACAAATATTATCCCATTACGGACATCAATTGCCATAAAGTAAAAACATTTCAGCGAACTATGGTATATCAACGAGAGAAGGAGGCAGAAATATATGAAACGGTGCGCTCCACCTTTGTCCATCAAGGTGTGGTGTTTTTTGGAGGATATGCCATCTCCCTTTATTCCAAATATATGCCCAAACCATTGCAATATTCATTAAAAAAATATGCAGACTTTGAAGTGCTTTCCAATGACCCACTTACTACTGCGGAAATTACTAAAGAGAGGCTGAATGACATTGGAGTTAAAAATGTAAAAATAGTAGAAAAGGCACCAATAGGAGAGATTATCCCTATGCGATATGAGTTGATGGTGGGGAAAGATTCTGTTGCATTTATTTATAAACCAATTGCTTGTCACAGTTACAATGTCATTTCTATTCACAATGAAAAGGTGAAAATTGCAACCATTGATATCATGTTGAGTTTTTATTTGGCCTTTTTATATACCAATCAACCCTATTACAATGAATTTTTAAATCGGATTTTATGTATGTCTAAATTTCTCTTTGATGTGCAACAACATAATCGATTGTCGCAAAAAGGGTTGTTACAGAGATTTAGTATTTTATGTTATGGACATCAAGAAACATTGGAAGAAATGCGTGCAGAAAAAGCCAAAAAATTTAATGAATTGAAAAGGAATACCAAAGAATTTGAAGAATGGTTTTTAAATTATAAACCAGTGAATAAAAATCAGGCAGAAACATCTGACAATAAGGAAAAAGACAAGGAAAAAGAAGACAAGGAAAAAGAAGACAAGGAAAAGGACATCAAGTCTAAAACATTCAAAAAACACAGACATAATAAACACAAGACATTTCACAGATATAAGACATTTCACAGACACAAGACATTTAAATTTAATACTTTCAAAAAAAAACATAAGAAATCAAAATCAAACACATGGACAATATATGGTTAAAATCCCCCTTCTTCTTGAAATTCACTATAATCTATTTCCTCTTCTTCCCTACATGCATCTGGTTGATAAATCACATAAAGCAAATGTTTCGCTCGAGTATATGCCACATATCGCAATTGATTTTTTTCTTTTACACGTGTCTCTAATTTATCATGTTTAAAATTCCAACGATTGATAATTTTTGCAAAATCTTGTTCATCCACAATTGCAACATCGTACGTGGAACCTTGTGACTTATGTGCAGTCAATGCATATCCATAATAAATATCCTTTTCAATGACATTGTATTTATCTGCAAACAATTCTGAGTCACTAATTGGTTTAAATCGGTCTTCCAAACGACTCCTCACAAGGTCAGGATAGGAGGTGCTCAATATGGCTTCCAGAGGTGTTTCTTTAACAATATTATTAATAATTATTTCATTCACATTGGTAAACAATAAAGGGTGTGTTACTTTGAAGGTTGTATCTGTATATATTTTGTCATCCATTTTATACAAGTCTTCGACAAAGAGTACGCAATTTTTCATTTCCATATAATTGCGAAAATCGTTTTTGGTTGAACCGATTTGATTTACTTTTTCCGCCAATTCAATCAATTTCAATAAAAACGCGCGATTTTCACTACATTCAATATCAATTATGAATAGTTGTCGAATCGTGACACTTTTACTGGGAATAAACAAATCGACCAATACACCTTTTAAATTACTATATACACCACGAATGGTATGATGCGATGTATGGACAATTTTCGTCATCACATAGTCTTCGCCATTTTCAATGACCAATTCTGGCCATCCTACATTTGAATATCCCGTCATCAATTCACCAATGACATATTCACCTTCAAATCCCAATTGTTTTCGAACTTGTTGATTGTGTGTTTTTACCGATGCATTGGTATAAGCAATGATTCGACACGAATTCACTTCTTTAATGTGAAAATGCTTTTGAAATGTTTCATATATTTCCTTGTCTTTGCTAGGTAAAACATTATCAAAATGTGTAACCGATTGAAGAGTATCAAACGATATATCTGTAAGTAAGTGATTTTTCACATAGGTGGCCAATTGGATAATAGGTGATTCCTTTGATTGACGCACAATTTCAGTCAGTTTGATTTTCAATGTTTTGTCATCACGAAAGATAAAATTGTCTGCTTTTTCAATCATCGTGGCATTAAGTGTCGCATATTTTGCAGAGGGACATGGTATCTGATTGCTGTCACCAATAATCAACATTTCTTTTTCATAGGTTTGCACAAAACGAATGAGTGTTTGTAAATCGGCATCTTGAATCATGGATACTTCATCTACGATAAAGAGTTGATAATTGGTGAGTTTTTTGTTATTACCTTGCGAATATTTTTTCGTGCCAATATAACTGTGTTCTTTGATTTTGCCCAAAGCAGAAGCCACTGTCATTGCCGTAATAGGAATAAGTGCGTTTTCATTGAGCATACATTGGATGACTTTTTTTGATTTATGCGTGGGAGCAATCGCACATACTTGTAGTTTCTTACTCTTATAAAAATTGCAAATATATTTGGTGAGGGTAGTTTTACCAGTGCCTGCAGACCCTTCGAGTAAAATGACCTTTTGGGTGGGAAGCTCACGTACAATAGTTTCAAATGCATGGGTTTGGCTATCCGTAAGTTGCATTGACATAAATTAGTGAATAGTTGTATAAAAAGTTATCATTTTTTTATTTCATCCTAGTACGACTAAACTACTTGACCACTTTTATTTTTATCAATTCCACATAAAAATAAAACACAACCAGCCAATCAACTGTTTCTTTAACCCATATTTCCACCAATCGTTGCACGATAACCCGTCTGTTGAGTTTGCACAGTTCGATTAGGAACACAAAACAATGGAACACTTTGTGGTGCTCCAATCAACATGGTATTGTTAGTTAAATACCATCCAACACGCGGTGCAGTTCCTGCCTTTTTAGGGCCTCCACAAGTAGGACGATTAATAAGTGAGGCAGCATTACGCGCCATTTTTCCACCAGACATATACACCATTTTATACTATGACTAAATATTATATTTTTGTTGTAACATAAAAAAAGCTTTTGCTTTTTTAGTTTTTAGTTTTTGCTTTTTTTGGTGGTTTTTTGGTGGGTTTTTTGGTGGTTTTTGATATCCTTTGTTTCTTTGCTAAACTAAGCACGACGTAATTTTACACAACTAGTAATTTCCGCGCGACATAATGGACACGTATTGTTTTTATCATACCATGTAGATATGCAATTTTTACAAAAGGAATGTTTACAATTTAATTTCACATTACAATCATATTCAGTGCAAATAGAACATGTCTCATATGCACCATTTATGATAATGATACAACAAGGATTTCCATAAGGTAATTGACGTGCTTCATGCACTTTATAAATGGTCAAACACCTGCGGATGGAGGGAGGTGGCATGGGGGTTAATTTATACATGTTTGGGTGAAGTTCCACCAACCAATCAACCACCGCGTGATGTTGATTATTATGTGCTGTTTTAATAGCGAAATGATTTCTGGTATGCACACGAATAGTGGGTTTAATTTGAACGAGCCATTTGGCAATATCCAAATATCCCTTAAAACACACATCACAGAATATCATTTCATTATTTATTGACACATCGAAATCTGGACGCAAAGATAGTAACCACTGAGCTACCTCAAGTTGATTCTCCAGACAACTTGTGTGAAAACAAAACACGAAATCATTGAATACGGGTTTTTTTTCAATCCACCATTTCAACATTGGTATATTACCTATGGAAATCAACTGGATCAATAAATAATCACTACGTTGGATATAATCTTTCACTTCCACGTAACTATACAACCATTCCGCTACTTCGCATTGCCTTTCTTCCGTCTCTCTGTCATCCGTCTTGTGACAACAAATATAACTCATGCTGGTTTTTATATCTGATATTGAAATGTTCTGTTTTCTGAATAACCATTGCACGACAGGCAAATGCCCGTGGAGGCATGTCACATAAAATACTGGGTCGCAAAAATGCCATCCCTTATGCCATCCATTCACATCTATCGTCGGATACATATCTGTCAACCATTGTGCGATTTCTAAACGTCCATGTTCGCATGCATAACGTGTAGCAAGATTCAAATCATCTATGGTAATATCGTTTTGCACATGTTCAAGAATAAGTTGCGCGATGGTTTGCATACCAAGTGTGCCACACATTTGTTTAAAAGTGTCTTTTATCACTTCTGGGTGAATAGTTTCCTTATTTTGCAACAAATGTTTCACGGTATCGTGTTCCCCATTTGCGCATGCATTCATAAAAGTAACGTCGTTCATAATCATTGTTTAGCCGGGTGGGCGACATTGTCCATGTTTCAAAAAAAAAATCAATTTTTCTCGTTTGGTTAGATGACAACTTTTCTGTGATGTATATAGATGAAAGATAACCGCGATAAAATCAAAAGCAAAAGCAAAAAAGGCAAAGGCAAACATATTGAATTGAATAATTTGGTATATGAGAAAGATGCCGAAACCTATTTACACTCCAATATGTTTCGTAAATGGGTTTCTCATATCAAAAAATATGTTCGTCTAGACAAATTGCGATTATCTGAAACCTACTTGGAAATTCACAGTGCATTTGTATTTGCAGTGGGATTTATTGCAGTATTTAACATCCACCTTTTCCAATTATGTGCCCTATTATTGATAGTAAGCATGGATGCTTTTTCCGTGGTGATGCTAAATGAGTGTCCATTGACGGCGATGGAACGAAAATATTTAGGTCATACTGGCTGTGATATTCGCGAGGAGTTTTTGAAAAACATGGGCATCATGTATAATTGTGATCATAACTATGAAAAACAAATCGAATTATTAATTAATGTATGGATGATAATAGCTGCCAAAATACTTCTCATATTGATGATGAATACATTACAAATAAAATTGCGAAATGTGAATGGATTATATGCTGAGTAAATTAGTAGCAATTTAAAGTATTCAATAGTATAAAGAATATATATGGGGGCAAAAAAGATTAAGAGAAAGAAAATAAAGGAAGATAAGACAACTAACGACATTACAGCGTTTCGTTCGATTATGGTAAATTGGAAATCTTGGGTCAGTATTTTTATTGCAGTTTTTATTTTATCTTATCCGAATGTTCTCTTTGGATTAGCCACCTTTATTGCACTTACATTTATGGCCTATGGGGTGCATGCGGGTAGTCATTATTATCGAAATGTATTTACTATATTGCATCATTATCATCATGAAAATTCCAATTGGTTTTCACATTTCTCTCAAATGTTAATGGAACTTTCTTTTCCAGTGGTGTTTTATCTATTTTATTCTTTTTATTCCGTTCTTTATGTGGATCCTTGGATTGTCTTGTTTTTTACGTTAGTGTATACAACGGTTCATAATATCAATTATGGATATTTTCGTGTGAATGACGTGCATCGACTACATCACGCAAATATTCTTACCAATATTGGACCCGACATATGTGACATTTTGTTTGGCACAAAGCATCCACTAAATACAACCGTTGAAAATACAGACCATCAAATTCCCAATGTATGTATCTTTACATTGTTCGTATTACTCGTAAAGTATATATATTCTTTTGAGAGAAATCAATCATGGATGTATGGTTTCATGCAATGGTTTTTAATCACATCACTTATCATTGTGTGCATTATGTCCATCTATTTAGCCATTTATTATCACAAAAAAGAATAAGTTGCATATTATATTAGATAACATTTGCTGCACATGCGTGCTCCGATAGCTCAGTTGGTAGAGCATTCGGCTGTTAACCGAAAGGTCGCGAGTTCGAACCTCTCTTGGAGCGATATTTTATTGAACGTTTGTTGAATGAGATTTCTCTCAAAAGTGTCAAAAAAAGTAATTTTTTATTTTCAATTTGAGAAAAGTAAATATTTTCAATTGTCAAAAGTAATTTTTTATTTTCATTTAAGAGAAAATAAAAAATTACTTTTGACACTTGGAGAGAAAAGAGTATCACCGAACATCGTTACTTGATATCTGTCTGCCTTCGGCCAATGGATATCCGCAGTTGATGTCCGGTGTGCCGGGGTTGTCACTGAATGACATATAGGGGGGGGTCCGCACGCGCGCAGCGCTTATCCATAGTGACTGCATATTATACCGTAAATTGTTGAAGATTTTTATAATTTGAGAGAAAGTAAATATTTTCATTTGGTTGAGATTTCTCTCAAAGTGTCAAAAGTAATTTGAGAAAAATAAAAATGATTGTTAAAGGAATATAAAGCGATACCTTGAACTATTTGAAAATTGTTATGGATGCTTTGTTGGAATATTTATATGTGAAGCGGTTCTCGCTTTCTTGTAATTATTCCAACTTACCGATAGAAAAATCTACATGCCAAGATTGTAATAATTATAATCACATATGCTGTTTGTATCGAAGCACCAATCATGTTGCCAAGGCGAATATTGTGAGTATTGGCATTAATAAAATTCATGGTGATCATTATTTGCAACGTGTTCATGCGGAATGTGATGCGATATTAAAATTAAAAAAGATACGAAGAAAGAAGCCAGTGTGCCTGAATTTGCTGGTAATACGTATATCTTCTACTAAAAAACTACAAACGAGCAAGTGTTGCCAGCACTGCATTCAGTTATTAAAGAAAATGCCACTAAAGAAGGGATATAAAATCAAAAATGTGTATTATTCCATGCAAAATGAAATTGTGAAAACGACCCTTTTGCAATTAGAAAAAGAGGAAGTTCATTGTTCGCGTAGATTAAGAACGTAACGCTATCATGTGTTAAAAAAACATTGGGTATTTTCTAGTTATAAAATAAATGAATATAGAAACAATGGTCACCCATTTAGGTGAAAATATAAATATGGATGTTGTCAAATTTCAAAAGATGATTTTTTTTTACAATGCACTTCATGATGGTTGGACTATCACTCAAAAAAACGACACCTATGTATTTGAAAAAAAACACAAAGGAAAAAAAGAAATTTTTGACGACTCTTATTTATCCAAATTCATGAAAGACAATTTAGACATACGTTCGCTATTACAAGAACATTAACGGATACACAATTATGTGATAGCGTTTGACATAGGCAATATGTCACACACTATATATTTAGGAACACGAGATTTTATACAATGAATTAAGCGTTTTTTAACAATTTTTTTTTCTTTTGCAATATTATAAAAAATGGGAGGAGGTTTAATGCAATTGGTATGTTATGGCGCCCAAGATGTTTATCTTACCGCCAATCCGCAAATTACTTTTTGGAAAGTATCTTACCGAAGATACACTAACTTTGCAATTGAGTCGATTGAGCAGACTTTCAATGGACAGGCTGACTTTGGACGACGTGTGCAGTGTGTCATTTCTCGTAACGGCGATTTGGCTTACCGCACCTATCTTCAGGTAACTCTTCCTGAAATCAACCAGTTGATGGGTCTAGGAAACTATACCACTGGCGAAAACACGGGTGTGTATGCTCGTTGGTTGGACTTCCCTGGCGAACAATTGATTGCCCAGGTAGAAGTTGAAATTGGTGGCCAAAGAATCGACCGCCAATATGGTGACTGGATGCACATCTGGAACCAGCTTACCATGACTGCCGAACAACAGCGTGGATACTTCAAGATGATTGGTAATACTACCCAGCTTACCTTCATCACGGATCCTTCTTTCGCGGATGTTGAATCTCCTTGTGACTCTTTGGCTCCTCGTCAGGTGTGTGCTCCTCGTAACGCACTCCCGGAAACCACCCTCTACGTTCCTCTCCAGTTTTGGTTTTGCACCAACCCTGGTTTGGCTCTTCCCCTCATTGCTCTTCAGTATCACGAAGTGAAAATCAATCTGGACATTCGCCCCATTGATGAGTGCTTGTGGGCGGTGACTACCCTGAACTGCAATTCCAATCCTTATGGTGGCCAATCCTCTCAGTACTCTGTGGGTCGCCCTGTTCCTGCCACGATTGCTTACAACCAGTCGCTGGTCGCCGCATCTCTGTATGTGGATTATGTGTTCTTGGATACCAATGAACGTCGTAAGATGGCACAGAACCCTCACGAGTATTTGATTACTCAGCTGCAATTCACTGGTGATGAATCTGTTGGTTCATCTTCCAATAAAATCAAGTTGAACTTCAATCACCCAGTGAAGGAACTCATCTGGGTTGTCCAGCCTGATCAGAACGTGGATTACTGTTCTTCTTTGACTTGTGATGCCCTCCTTTTCAAGGTCTTGGGCGCGCAGCCATTCAATTATACCGATGCAATTGATGCCCTTCCCAATGCCATCCATGCTTTCGGTGGCCCTGCTTCCATTGCGGCAGACTCCAGTGCATACATTGATGCTCGTGGTCTCTTCAATGATGCCGGTGCTTTGGATTACCAGCCTGCACAGGAATTTGCCGGTTTCACTGGATACTGGCACGGTCCTTCCAACCCTTACAATGAGTCTAACTTGGGTGGTGGAGCTGTTCCTGTCCCATCTGGAACGGATGCTGATATTGCCGCACTCTTGGCTGCTCAGCACTCCAGCAACCACCTCACCAATGCAGGCGTGTCGGATGCCGGTACTTTCGTCTGGACCGAAACCTCTTTGGACTTGCACTGTTGGGGACAGAACCCTGTGGTTACTGCCAAACTCCAATTGAACGGACAGGACCGTTTCTCTGAGCGTGAAGGT
>Ga0172371_10012943_pt1 | contig 10913 bp, 11 predicted proteins | sample Lak12m_FD_114543 | JGI IMG/M metagenome (GOLD analysis project Ga0172371, IMG submission 114543) | Freshwater microbial communities from Kabuno Bay, South-Kivu, Congo - kab_022012_12m | ecosystem: Environmental > Aquatic > Freshwater > Lake | place: Democratic Republic of the Congo: South-Kivu... | reverse complement strand
TAGTTTTTATCTGACGGCAGTATTTATTTTTATTGCGTTTGTCTGCATTTTATGCGGAAATATCGGTGCAATAAAAACAAAAAGCATAAGACGTATACTGGCTTTTATTTTCCTTTCATTTTTAGGGGTTTCAATACTTTCTTACGCAATGGTTGGTTCGGGACTTGCAAGCAAAGATAGGGTCGAATGGTTTTTTATCGCAAATATTGTTTTACTTGTGCTGAGCTATTTCCCGATTTATGGTGTAATTACCACTCTTGAAAAAAGTAAAAAATTAAGTTCTTTAGATAATGATTCATTGGAAAATCTCAGAGGTTTTGCCCGGGTCAATAAATATATTGGTGTAAATTTTATTATCATCCTGTTGTCTTTCCTGGGACTAATAGGAACTGCAGGTTTTATAAACAGATATTTTTATATCATGCCATTTTTTAAACTAATTAGTTTTTTACCTGAAAAAACAGCCGTTACCGGTAATATGGTTTTGAGTATTTTAATAACTTCAGCAGCCATAATAGCGTTTATCTTTCTGGCAGTTAATATTTTAAGATTAATAATTGTGACCCTGTCTAAGCCAAAGACAAAAATAGATATAGAAGTGGATTTATTTGAAAATAAAATTGATGGTAGAGCACAATTTGCAAAATTTTATTATATTTATATTACAGCTTTTAATTTAATTATTATTGCTGTTGGTGTAATAGGTCTTCTTGAGATACTGAATATTAATTTTGGACTGGCACATTTCAGGATAACAGGTTTTTAATTTCTCCCGTTTCATATCTTATAATCTATTATCGTAATCTAAAATTATTACTGATATTTGTATGTATTAATACTTTCCATAATTTGATATATTTGTGCTGAATTATTGCGCAAGAACTAATTAATTAAACCAGGGCCAGCAAATTTATGGATTATCAAGGCAGAAAATTTACATTAAAACATTTTATAATAATTATCATCATACTTTTAATAATACTAGGCATAACAATTAGTATCAGCCAGTTTACCTTTAAAAGAGAATACCAGCCTCCCACAGCTCTTTCAGCTATATTACCAAGGTTCAGAATAGTGGATTTAGACAAAGCAGGAATAACGGGCGATAAAGACGGTGATGGCATAAATGACCAGAAAGATATTCTATCAGGTGCCAAAAAACAGCTTGAGGCTGCTGCAAAAAATATTTTTAGCGAAGGATTAAATGAACCGAATTATTATAAAGGAGGAGATCCGCCTCCGGAATTTGCCTTATGTACAGATATAGTCGCCAGGGCATTTAAGGAAGCAGGTTTCGACATCCGCAGTCTTGTAAACGAAGACATAACCAATAACTTTGACCAGTATCCATTAAGGCAAATATGGGGGCAGAGATTTCCTGATTCCAATATTGACTATAGAAGAATTCAGAATCTGGAGGTGTTTTTCAAAAGGAATTCACAGGTTTTACTAATAAATTTTGACCCTGCAGATTATGATAACCTTAATTCATGGCTGCCGGGAGATATAATATTTTTTGATATGGACAAGGATGGGTATTCTGATAATGTTGGAATTCTATCAGATAAAACTACACGAAAGGGTGTATTGAAGGTGATTTACAATTATATTGACCCTGGTTATACGATAGAGAAGGACATACTTGAAATCTCTAAGATTACCGGCCATTTCAGGTGGGGCGCACTTTAAAATGTTAAAGAAAAAAAATATTCTTTACTATTTAAAAAAATTGCAGTTTAAGATAATTATCCTGCTAATGGTAGCTATAATCACCCTAACAACTTTTACTTTATCCTCACCAAAAAAAATTGACGCTATTACTTTAAAAGAACTAAGCAATGAAATTTCGCAGCTAAGCAGTGAAGAAGAAAGCCTTATAGAGGAGATAATAGCAACAGAATCATTGATTGAGATAAAGAAAAATCAGATTGAAGAATTAATTGGAACAATTAAAAAAATAGAGAATGAGCTCAAAGAACTGGATGTCGAAAGAAAAGATCTTGAAAAGAAGCTTTCGATTAAAAAAGATGAATTAAAAAGCCGGATTATTTATTCATATAAATATGGTAACGATAATGTAGTTAAAATGATGGTAAGTGCCAGGGATATCAATGAGTTCATAACAAGCTTGTATATATTAAAAAATATAATGAAAAGAGATGCTGAGCTTATTACTGAGATAAGATTGGACAAGGAAGTTTATGACAGGGTTTTGAGAAAATCAGAAGAAAAGAAAAAGCAGCTCGAAGCAACACAAAAAGATCAGCAGGACGAACAGAAGAAACTTGAGGTAACTCTTCAAAAAGGCAATACATTGCTTGAAAAAGTAAAGGGAGAGAAATCCAGCGTTCAAAAAACACTTGCAGACATAAGGGCCAGGATTGCAGAAATACAGCCAGAAGGAGTTACGCTGGCCGGGGAATGGAAAGTTGTTGCAACTGCTTATTATGCCGGCGGTGGCGGCTTAAATGGAGATGGGGTAACAGCAACCGGATTAAGAGCTCGAAAGGGGATAATAGCGGTTGATCCGAGACTTATCCCACTTGGAACAAAACTCTATATCGAAGGTTACGGACAGGCTCTGGCAGCCGACACAGGGGGTTGGATAAAAGGTGACAGGGTAGATCTTTGTTTTGATTCTCTTGATGAATGCTATAGATATGGAAGAAGAAAGATATATGTTTATCTGGTTGAAAATTAGTTAAATAATTGAAAGCAGCTTTGATAAAGACTTGAAATCTTCAATGAATTTTTCCTCAGAGATCAGGCCGATTTTTACATCTTCAGGACTGAAAAACGGGACCAGTTTAAACGAAGGATTTTCAAATATTCTCATATGCAGCTTGCTTATGTCTTTGTAGTCTTTTTCTACTGAAAAGAAATTTCTGAGAATTGTATTTGATATGTCAAGACCCAGAGAAATAATAATGTGTGGGGTTATTATAGAAATTTCTTCAGTTAAAAAATTAATACAATTGTTTATGTGCTTGGCTGTTGGTTTTGAAAGTTTTATTTGAGGTTGGCCCTCTTTTTTTATAGTTTTTCTTGGAGTACACTTGACCATATAAGTAATATAAGTATCTATATCGAGGGATAGTTTTGCTTCCGTTAAAATTTTTCTTATTAATTTTCCTGAGTCATTATTCTCGTATGGTATGCCAGACTGCTCTGAACCTTTTTCATTCGGGGAACCGCCGACCAGCATTATTTTCGAATTTGGACCACCCATTCCCGGTACAGGCTGCTTCCTTGTCTTAACAAGGTCAAGGCATTTTTTGCAATTTATAATTTCTTCTTTGAGTTTATTTAAACTTTTTTTAGAACTTATTGGCATTACATAAAGTATACATTATTAATATATTAGAGTAAATAAAACTTTTGGAAAATCTTTTTTTCTTATTGAAAATACCCTGTTAGTTAAGGTATAATCACGTTTATTAAGAAATGGTTAACAAAATAGTGAAAGGAGAAGCTATGGCAAAATACCAGGACTTGGCTGACTCAATTATCGCCGGCGACAATGTCAAGAGCAAAGAAATCACCCAGAAATTAGTAGATAGTGGAGTCAGCTCATCAGAGATCCTAAACGAGGGTCTGGTACCAGGCATGGAAGTTGTTGGCATAAAGTTCAAGGCCAATGAAATGTACATACCTGAGGTACTGATAGCAGCTAGAGCTATGCATGCTGCTATGGATATCATTAAGCCAATGTTGTCTGAATCAGGCGCAAAAATGAAGGGTACCGTTATTATAGGAACTGTTCAGGGAGACCTTCATGACATTGGTAAAAATCTTGTTGGAATGATGCTCGAAGGCGGAGGATTTTCTGTAATTGATGTGGGTGTTGACGTTTCCGCAGAAAAATATGTTGAAGAGGCTAAAAAGTCAGGCGCCAAACTTATTGGACTTTCAGCACTACTTACAACAACAATGCCAGTGATGAAGGATGTTATTGCTATACTTAAATCTGACAGCTCAACTGCAGATGTTAAAGTAATGGTTGGCGGAGCTCCCCTGACTCAGGAATATTCAGATTCAATTGGCGCAAATGGTTATGCACCTGATGCATCCAGCGCAGTTGATCTGGCAACAAAACTGTTGGGCTAAACTTATTATTAGCCAGTAATAAAAAGCACAGGTGCCAGTAGTTTTAAAGAGGTAATAGGGATATTAAATTAGAAGTGTCTAAGTGATTATAGGCACTTCTAATTTTTTTAAAAGCTTGCTTACATGAAATAATCTGCTAATCTTATTTGTTAGTGTAATAAATAAAAGACTATCTTATTGCTTAAGGAGAAATTATATGGAAGGCAAAATGAAAGCACAGCTTTTTTATGGTCCGGGAGACTTAAGATTGGAATTTATTGATATTCCAAAAATCGGGCCCGGAGAGGCACTGGTTAAAATAAAAAGTGCTTTAACATGCGGATCAGACCTGAAAACTTATAAGAGGGGCCACCCCACGATGATCGAAGAAGGCTCCGTCTTTGGACATGAATGGGCCGGAGATATAGTAGAAATTGGAGATGAAGTAACAGGCTACAAACCGGGAGACAGAGTTGCATCAATGAATTCTGTTCCTTGTTTTATGTGTTATTACTGCAGTCGTGAACTCTATTCCCTATGTGAAAACCTCGTTTATAATAACGGGGCATACGCAGAGTATATCCGAATTCCGGCAAATATTCTTAAGATAAATACCTTAAAAATTCCTGATAGCTTAACTTATAAAGAAGCTGCTCTGACAGAACCACTGGCTTGTGTGGTTCATGGTGCCGATGTTTCAAACATTACAGAAGGAGATACTGTAGTGATAAATGGTGCAGGTCCCATAGGGCTTTTTTGGATAGCACTTGCCAAATTAAAGGGTGCGAGAGTGATATCTGCTGATCTTTCCGATGAGAGACTGAGTATCGCCAGTGAATTTGGCGCTGATTTTACAATTAATGCCACAAAAGTTGATAACCAGGTTGAAGCCGTGAAGAGTCTGACGGAAGGAAGCAGAGGCGTAGACGTAGCTGTTGATGCTACAGGTTTTCCAAATGTTTGGGAAATGGCTTTAAAAATGGGAAGGAAAGGGGCAACTATTAATCTTTTTGGAGGATGTCCGGCAGGTACCTCAGTAAATATAGAGACCAGGCTAATTCATTATTCTGAATTGAAAATAATTGGTACATATCATCACACACCTTATTATGTAAGAAAAGCCTTCAAATTAATAGAAAATAAACAGATAAATACTGCAAAATTTATTTCTGCCGACATTCCTCTTGAAAAACTTGTTGATGCACTGGAACTTATGGGAAAACAAAAAGGAATAAAATATAATATCCTGACTTGAGCTTAGCTAATCAGGCAAAACTTATGATCCGGGATGATAATATGGTTATAGGAGGTAATCTATATTGAAAGCCCTGCTCTGCTATAGCGGTAAAGACTTTAGAATCGAGGAGATTGAGAAACCGGCCATTACCGACAATGAAATGCTGATAGAGATGCTTTGCTGCGGGCTTTGTGGTTCAGATATCATAAAAATATTTGATGAAAAGCTAAAGAAACCAGATGTATATGGGCATGAAGTGGTCGGAAGAGTTGTTGAAGCGGGCAGGAATGCAGACAAGTTTAAATTAGGAGATATTGTAGTTGCGGCACATCATATTCCTTGTGGTAAATGTCATTATTGTAAGCATGGCAATCATACTATGTGTAAACAATTTAAGGAAACAAACATCGTTCCCGGAGGTTTTTCACAATATATAATTTTATCTGATAAACATATTAAAAATACAACTTTTAAACTTCCTGATGGTTTTGATTTAATGAAGGCTCTTTTTATAGAGCCTTTAGCATGTTGTATCAGAGCTATGGACAGGATAGAGAGACTTGAAAATGATATTTTTTCAGTGGTGGGAGCAGGAGCAATAGGAGTACTTTTTATCCAGCTTATAAAACTTGAAAAATTAAAGGTTGTTGCAATAGACATGGATCAGAATCGCCTTGAACTTGCAAAAAAAATAGGAGCTGATTTCATAATAAATCCATCTGATTCTAAACTATTTGAAGAAATAAAAAAGATATCATCCATAGGCATAGATTCTGCCATTCTTACAGTTACCAACAGAAATACCCTGAATGATGCAATATCTTATATAAGAATGGGAGGAAATATAAACATATTCGGAATGGCCGAAAAGGAAAGTATTATTCCAGTTGATTTTGGCAAGGTTTATAAAAATGAGATTACGATAAAAAGCAGTTATTCTTCAACCCCTTATGTGCTTGCCAGGGCATATGAAATGATTATTTCCGGAAAGATAAATGTAACTCCTTTAATATCAGAAATATTACCGCTTAAAGACTTTAAAAAAGGTCTTGACTTAATGCTGAGCAGAAAAATATATAAAGCATTCTATAAATTATAAAATCATTCATAAAAATTATATATCATAAATTAATTTTCTATTATAATATTTAGCTCTTATTAATATATCCGGAAACCTCATCTCCTACTTGCGTAGTACTATAACCCATTTTGCCGGCACTTAAACTTTTTATTTTTGTACATACATAAGCAACTGCATTTTCAATAGATTTAGCCGCCTGGCTTTCTCCCAAATATTCCAGCATCATCCTGCCTGCTTCTATTGCAGCTAATGGATTTATAACATTTTTGCCCGTATATTTTGGTGCCGAACCACCTATAGGTTCAAACATGGATGTTCCATAAGGATTAATATTGCCGCCAGCTGCGATCCCCATACCACCCTGTACCATAGCTCCAAGATCGGTAATTATATCTCCAAATAAATTTGATGTAACAATTACATCATACCATTCCGGATTTTTTATCATCCACATACATGCGGCATCAACATGGTTATAATCAGTTTCAATATCCGGGAATTTCTTACCCATTTCCAGAAATGCTCTATACCAGAGATCGCCAACATATACAATAACATTTGTTTTATGAACTAATGTAAGTTTCCCCGGTTTTCCCTCTTTTTTTCTGGCTCTGGCAAGGTTAAAAGCATATTCCAGGCATCTGTCTATCATCTGTCTATCATAAAGCATTACCCCGGTTGCAATTTCATATGGAGTTCCTTTTCTTGTTACACCGCCATGGCCTGCGTACAAATCTCCCGTATTCTCTCTGACAACTACAAAATCTATATCTTCCGGACCTTTTTCCTTTAAAGGACAATCGACACCGGGATAAAGTTTTACCGGTCTGAGATTGATATACTGATCCAGGGCGAATCTCAATTTCAGTAAAATACCAACCTCAAGAACACCAGGTGCAACATCGGGATGTCCGATAGCGCCAAGATATATCGCTCTGAATTGTTTTAACTGGCTGATTGCAGAATCCGGGAGTGTTTCTCCGGTTTTTAAATATCTGTCTCCGCCAAAATCAAAATCAGTAAATTCAAAACTTATGTTATATTTATTTCCTGCAGTTTTAAGGACTTTCTTACCTTCATCTATAACTTCCGGTCCTGTACCATCTCCGGGTACAACAGCAATAGAATAATGCTTTGCTTCAACCATCTTTCATCCTCCACAAAAACAATTTAAAAAAATATTTCTATATTATACATAAATATTTATATATTTCACTATGCTGATTATTTTTGTCAGCGTCTAAAATTTCGTGATAAAAAATAAATTAATAGGCCATGATGGGTATTGAGAAAACCATTTGAAGGCTTAAGCGGGCATGGTTCCTCCTCCGGGAGGAGAGCGAAGCCTGAAACTGAGCTGGCTTTTACTCGCCGGGGAAAAGCCTGCGTGTTTTTGAAATACCCATCCTGGCCCTTAAAATTCTTCTTTATTGCTATCACGAAATTTTAGATGCTAACAATTTAAAGATATTGTTTGACTAAAATTTGTTATTAATATATATTTTTTATAATTTTTTAAGGAAGGAATAATTAGATGCCTATATATAGTTATCGTTGTAAAAACTGTGGTAAAGTTTTTGAGAAATTCAGGAAAATGGGGTCCGAAGGAAAAGAGCACTGTGACTCCTGCAATTCTGAAGCACTAAGATTGTTTTTACCTTCGGGAATAATTTTTAAAGGTTCTGGTTTTTATTCTACTGATTATAAATCCAGTTCAAATAAAACAATTAACAGTTCGACATCAGCTAAAGAAGATAAAAAGGAAAGCAAGAAGGAAGAAAAACTTGCAGTTTCTGATGCAAAAACCGGTAGCACTCTTCTAACGAAAAAGTAAAAACATAGAGTTTTTGTAAATCATTTAATGCAAAAACCAAAAAAGTATAGCTTACAAGTCAAAAAGGTCTAGTTTTTAACTTTTTATATTGTTGGTATAATATTCTCTATGTTCCTAATAATGATTCTTTCATTAATATTAATATGGCTCCATGTATCAAGTTTAAGATTTTTAATCAAATCAAATAGTGGCAGCACTATTATTGAAGATACTGAAAGATTAGAAGAAAGTATCCCTGAAGACGAACGAAATCTTTCTTTGAAATCCGGACCTGGTATACTGTCACTGGCTATTATCATCATTTTAAATCTTATTGAAATTGGCTATTTTATTGCCTGTGTCTATTTCTTTAATAATGTCGCTGTTATAATTGGCGCTTCAATTCTCACGGGATATACCTTTTATTCTCTCTTAAAGTTTCTTCCGGGTATTAAAAAGTTTTACAGGAAGCCATCAGAATACTTAAAAGAAAGATCAAGCGGGCCGGAAAACATAATTAATTTTATTGCAACCGCAATGGAAATAATTTTTTGTACCTATATTATTTTCCGGGTATTGATTAACTATAAAATATTTTTTAGTGGAGCATAAGAAAATAGAAATATTCAATAACTCGCAAATTGCTGATACTCGTATTTATACAGTAAGTGAACTTAATTTCAGTGTAAAAAAAGACCTTGAATCGAATTTTTCTAATGTATGGGTTGAAGGAGAAGTGAGCAACTGTTATTTCCATAATAAAAGAAATATTTATTTTGACCTGAAGGACCAGCATTCCAAAATAAAAGTCGTAATGTTTTATGAAAATAACAGGAAACTGCCTTATGAAATAGAAGATGGCCAGCATCTTTTAATTAATGGCTATGTTTCTGTTTATGAAAAAAGAGGAGAATACCAGATTATTGCTCTGGATGCCAAACCTGTGGGGAAGGGCTCACTTTTACTGGCCTTTGAACAGCTAAAGGCCAAACTTGAAAATAAAGGTTACTTCGAACCCTCGCGGAAAAGGAAGATTCCAATACTGCCCAAAACCATTGGTATCATTACTTCCATGGGTGGGGCTGTACTTCATGACATGATATCAGTTCTTTCCAGGCGATATGAAAATTTCCATCTGATTGTGAGAAATGTAAATGTGCAGGGTATTACTTCGAGCATAGAAGTCTGTGATGCAATTAATGATCTCTGCCAGTATGGTATTGACGTAATCATAATAGCCAGGGGCGGAGGTTCCCTTGAAGACCTTTGGGCTTTTAATACAGAAATGATTGCTGAAAAAATTTTTAATTGCAGTATCCCTGTAATTTCAGCAATAGGACACGAAACAGACTTCACAATTTCAGACTTTGTTGCAGATTTGAGAGCTGCTACTCCGTCAATTGCCGCAGAAGTTGTTATCCTGAACAAATCAGAAGCTATAGAAAAAATAAAAGAATTGGTCAGGAAAATGCAGATTCATGTTAACGCTAAATTGATGATTGGAAAGAAAGAACTAGCCTTTTTGATTAAACGCAGGATCTTTAAAAAACCTGAAACAATTGGTCTTGCACTATGGCAGGAGTTCGACAGCTTAAATTCAAAACTCAAGGAAAATATGAAAGCTTTAATGGATAAGGCAGGTAAGGAGTTAGCAAAACAGTTCAAGCAGATAAACAAGAAATATATATATGATAAAATAAATTTAAATAAGTTAATGGCCGGTAACCTTTATGCCAGGCTTCTTGAATGCTTTAAGAATTCTCTAAATGTAAAAAGGAATAAGGCTGGTTTAATTCTTAAAGACCTGCAAAAAAATAGTCCCTTATTAACGATTGAGAGAGGCTATGCATTGGTATTGAATGAAAAGTCAAATAAAAGCATCAGAAACATCAAGGAAGTTGAGATTGGACAAAATATTAAGGTAATTTTGCAGGATGGTATTTTATTATCTAAAATTTTAAGTAAAATTAATAAAAAGCTAGGATTGGAGCTGCAAGATGGAAATTGAAAAATTAAGTTTTGAGGATGCGTTACTTAAACTGGAGGCAATCGTAAAAGAACTTGAAGATGAGAGTATATCTCTTGAAACTTCAATCGACAAGTTCGAATTGGGTGTAAGGCTTTCTTCTCATTGTCTGAAAAAGTTAAATGAAGCAGAAAGAAAAATTGAGGAGCTAACCAGGACAGAAGACGGTAAATTAATCACTAAGGAATTAAAGCTGGAAGATTAATTTTTCTTACGAATTCTTTAATTTTTTATTTATTTTTAATCCTATTTTATTTTAAATTCTTTTATTCCATCCAAAAAAGTAGATATGACAGGCTATTGTAACATCAGCTTCAAATAATAAATCCTCTTTTTGTGCTTATAATCTCAACAATAATATATATATTTATATATAAATATATAAAAAATATTTTAAAAAAGTTTGTTAAAAACATTTACAAATATGGTGAATTGTGCTATCTTATGGATAAAAGTGGGGAAAAGTGGTGAAAATCAAAGAATTTTCCCTTAATTTCAATTTAAAATGGTTAACCAATTTTAAAGAAATGTTTATAGGAGAATATCATAGGACAAAAGATAATAAGGGAAGAGTTTTCATTCCTTCAAAATTTAGAGAGGAACTTATCGGAGGTGCAGTCATATCAAAAGGATTTGATGAGAGGTGCCTTTTTTTATTTTCAAAGGAAGG
>Ga0172371_10012939_pt1 | contig 10914 bp, 9 predicted proteins | sample Lak12m_FD_114543 | JGI IMG/M metagenome (GOLD analysis project Ga0172371, IMG submission 114543) | Freshwater microbial communities from Kabuno Bay, South-Kivu, Congo - kab_022012_12m | ecosystem: Environmental > Aquatic > Freshwater > Lake | place: Democratic Republic of the Congo: South-Kivu... | reverse complement strand
TGGGTCGAAGGACCTGATCGTGGAGTGCAAGAAGGACATCTACTTCAAGGTGAACAACAAGGCGAGCGAGGTCGCCAGGTTCATCTACGACGGCGCACAGAGTGCGGTGGCCGTGGCTCTGAGTGGAGGACTGCGCTGGGGCACGGGGGCTCCTCCCAGTGCGGCTGCGTACTTCCATGGTGCTACGTCGAAGCTCATCATCGAGATTCCGTCGGGCGCTCAGGTGGCGCTGTCCTCTTCCGTGATGGAACTTAATTCCGCGGATCTCGATCTGGACGACAACAAGAAGCTCAAATGGGGGATCTCGGCAGACATCTACTTCGACAGTGCCAACTCCAAGCTGGTCATCGAGAAGGGAGCGCAGGTAACTCTTGCCACCGGGGCAATGGAACTGAATTCAGCGGATCTGGACCTGGACAGCGGCAAGAAGCTCAAGTGGGGAAACCAGGCAGAACTGATCTCGAATTCAGGCGGCATGCTCGAACTCAACTCGGCCGACCTCGACTTCGACAGCCAGAAGGGACTCAAGTGGATGTGCGGAGCTGCACAGAATCCCTACGCCAACATCTACTACGACCACAGTGACAGCGGGACTCTCTACCTCAAGAAGGAGAGCGGTGCGGTCATGACGCTGTCAGGTTCCCAGGCGCGTTTCGTCAGCACGAACGTGGTACTGGACAACACCAGCTACCTCTACCTTAACGGGACCGCCACTGACGTCTACGTTCGCCACGACAACGCGAACTCCCGTGTGGAGTTCTGCCTTGGAAGTGGGAAGATGCTCAGGCTCGGCGGGACCCCGCACTGGGTGGAGATGACGGCGCGTGACTCCCGTTACTTCTTCCACAACCTCACGATCGAGGATGTCTCCAGCGATCCGTCGAGCGCCGGACTCCTGGGGCAGATGCTCTTGACCGTTAGCAACAACAAGTTGTGGATCTATAACGGCACGAACTGGAAGTACGTGAGTCTCTCGTAGTCCATTCGGCTCCTGCGGTAGCGGGACTTCAACACGACCGTGGGAAGCTGTAGTGAGCGACTGCCCCCCGCACCAACCCGCGGTCGGGGGGCAAGGATAATCCTGGGGGCGAGATTGAAGACGCGCTTTATGCAGCCAATTCTTTCTGCGAACCTGTTGAGCTTCTGCTCGGTTGCCTGCGGCTGCGGAAGCAGCGCTGCCACAATTACAGCGGATTTGACGGGTGAGGAAGATGAGAGGTGGGAGGCAGAGGCTCTGGAAGGTGATGGCCCCGACATTCCGGGAGATGAAGCGATCGATCTCAGATCCGACGCGGGCGACGACTTCGGCGGCGGCGCATGCAAGCCGGGGGAGAAACGCTGTGCCGGGAAGAGCGTCGAGGAATGTACGGGAAATGGGCTCTTGTGGCGAATCGCACAGACGTGCGCTGCCTACCAGGAATGCCTGCATGGGGAGTGCGTATGTTTGGCCTCGTGCCAAGGGAAGGAATGCGGGTCTGACAGCTGCGGAGGTTCTCGCGGGGACTGTGCGGATGGATACTACTGCCTGGAGGGTGGTGGTGCAGCGACATGTGAGCTGGACTGCGAACTCCTTTGTGGGGCTTTGGAGTGCGGCGACGCGGGCAAGGCCGGTGAGTGCTGGTGCGGATCGTGCGACGACACGGTCGCCTGCACGAACGACCAGTGTGGAGAAGATCACAAGTGTATGTTCACTGCGGACGATTCGGCATGCAGCGACGGGGTCTGGTGCACGAGCGACTTGTGCGATCTTGCCGCTGGCTGCATCTCCAGTCCAACCGACGCCCCTTGCGACGACGGCAACCCTTGTACCGATGACGTGTGCGACCCCGCGCTCGGTTGCTCCTACGCGAACAACAATTTGGGCTGTGACGACGGAAATCAGTGCACGAATTCGGACGTCTGCGGTCAAGGGGAATGCATCGGAGCACTGGTTGTCTGCGATGACGGCGTTGCTTGCAGTGTCGACTCATGTGATCCGCTCCTGGGGTGCACCAGCCAGGAGACAGACGATCTGTGCGATGACGGTCTCGCCTGCACAGATGACTCGTGTGCCGGGGGAGGTTGCATCAACTCCGTCCAGCCTTTCTTCTGCGTAGTCCAGGGTTACTGCGTTCCGTCCGGCACAGAGAATCCTCAGGAATCATGCCAGAAGTGCCTACCCTTGATTTCGCAGGCGACTTGGTCGGCGGTCGAGGACAAGACACAGTGCGGGCCGGGCAAGAGATGTTTCGCGGGCGCCTGCTGCAACTTCGAGAACAACTGCGAGGAGAAGCAGTGCGGAGACGATGGCTGCGGGGGGCAATGTGGGACTTGCCCTGGTGTCCAAGATGCCTGTGCGGGCGGCCAGTGCGTCTGTGTTCCGAAATGCGCCTCCGTCGAGTGCGGCCCGGATGGCTGTGGTGGGTCCTGCGGGGAATGTGCCTCGGGAGCCGCATGCGGGCCGGACGTAGCCTGTCACTGCAAGGAGCAGTATGTTTGCGGAGACGTGTGCTGCAAGGCAGGCCAGGTTTGCTTCCAGGGAGGATGCTGCACAACGAAGTGCCAGGGGAAGCAGTGTGGGGACGATGGCTGTGGCGGCGCTTGCGGGCCCTGTCCCGAGAACACCCTCTGCACTTCCGGAACCTGCGTACCCGGTTGTGAGCCTGGCCTGACTCTGGACTGCGACGTTCACTGTTTCGACGAGGCATTGTGGGGAGACGGCAAGTGCCACTCAGGCGGGATGTGGGTCCCTGATTTCGCTTGTGAAGCGCTTGGATGGGATGGGGACGACTGCTGCAAGCCCGCATGCGACGGGAAGACTTGCGGAAGCGACGGGTGCGGTGGGAGCTGCGGAACGTGCGTCGCGCCCGAGTTCTGTCAAGTGGGAGCCTGCTACTACCTGGCTTGCGATGACGGGAATGCCGTGGACTGGGATGGCTGCACCGATGGATTAGTCTCTGAGTTCCAAGTCAACGCAACAACAGTGTACGATCAACGCCGACCGATGGTCACGGCACTGCAAGACGGCGGCTTCCTGGTCGCGTGGGAGGGATCCCTTCCAGAGGGTAACAGCACAGATGCCGTTGCGCGAAAGTTCGATGGTACGGGCAACGCGGTTGGTGCGGAGTTCCTTGTCAATGAAACCACACTTGGAGGTCAGAACCCCCAACAACTGATTCAGATGCCCACAGGAGGGTTCGGCGTAGTCTGGTGTGGCGGACCGGCCAAGTTCATGATCAGACCATTCACGAACGACGGAAGTTTCGCGGGGCAATCGTTTGGCCTGTTTGGGAGCATCCATCCCTCTGCTGACGTGATCAGAGTGGCAGCGGCCTTGGAAGGAGGGGGGTTCCTGATTGTGGGGAGGAAAGAGATCGGGACAGACTTCTTGTATCAGGTGTTCGATTCCTCCGGATACAGCCTGAATGGCCCGGCTCCGGTGGCAATCGGGGCCAAGGGCGACCAGGCCGACATATCTCCGACCGAAGAAGGGGGTGCGGTTGTCGCATGGCGAGACGCATCTTACATATGGGGCGGGAAAGGGGAAATCTACGCTCAGAAATTCGATGCTTTCGGCACCAAGACGGGTACAAGCATCCTCGTGAATGAATGGACAGAGGGCCCCCAGACGTGGCCATCTGTGCACGGCCTGAAGGGTGGTCGGTTCCTGGTCACATGGCACAGCCAGGCGGCGTCAAGTGCGCATTCCGGCACATTCCTGCGGGTTTTCGAAGCCACTGGTGATCCTGCGGGGGAAGAAGTCCAGGTTCGGCCGGGGGATCTCAGTCGGAGTGTCTTCTCCGCATTGCCGGATGGGCGGGTCGTGGCAGTGTGGGGTGTGACGTTTGCATTGCTCGACGAGAATGGGGTCGTCTTGACCAATGGCAACTCGCTGACCCCAGCCGGAGTTTACGACATCTGGGTGAAGTGGACGGGAGTGGCCTCTTTTGCGGACAGCTCGTTCGTGGCCGTGTGGCAAAACGGCAACGGGCAGGACGGTGACGGAATGGGGATTTTCGCTCAGATCTTCAACCCGGATGGAACCGTGAAACCAAAGAAGTAAAACTCTTCGCAATTCGCTCCATTCGTGTATACTGTTTTGCTTTGCCCGGCGGGATTCGCAAGCTGACCGGACAGGCGGAGGTGGCTCAATGGCCAAGGCGGAGCAGTACGGCGGCCTGCTGAAGCTGATCAAGCGGCGCAGGTCGGAAGTGGACAGGTTCCTCAAGTTCCTGGAGGCCGAGACCAACTGGCTGATTGCTCCCGCGTCGATCTCGCATCACTCGAACATGAAGGGCGGGCTCATCTCGCACAGCGTGCTCACGACCAAGACACTGCTGGACATGCGCGAGACGATGGCGCCGCAGTTCAGCGAGGAGACGTGTGCACTGGTCGGCCTGTTCCACGACGTGGGCAAGGTGGGCGCACCCGGTGAGCCGTTCTACCTGCTGGAGAAGAATGCGAAGGGCCAGGAGTACTTCCGTATCAACGAAGATCTGGTCGCGATGGGAATGGGCGTGCGGAGCTTGTACCTTTGCGCAGGCGCTCTCACGCTGAGCGACGAAGAAGCCCAGGCAATCTGCTACCACGACGGGCAGTACATCGCGGACAACTTCTCGGTGAAGAACAAGGAGCGCCCCCTGACGCTGCTCCTCCATTTCGCAGACATGTGGTCGTCGCACGTAAGGGAGAAGGTCCACCCTGTGCCGCCGGCCGCGGCGAAGCAAGAGAAATAGGGCATGGGCGGGTATTCGTTCAGCGTGGTCACCATATCCGGGCTTCCGGGCACCGGCACCACAACCACGGCCAAGCTGGTCGAAGCGGCCATCGGCTACACCTACGTGAACACCGGGGCCATCTTCAGGCAGATGGCGAAGGAACGCGGTGTCACGCTCAACGAGTTCGGAAAGCTGGCCGCGTCGGACCCCGCGATCGACAGGGAGTTGGACGCAAGGCAGATTGCGCTCGCACGTAAAGGTGGCATCGTGCTGGAAGGACGCCTCTCGGGGTACATGGTCTACTCGGCGAACGTCAACGCGCTCAAGGTGCTGCAGGAAGCGCCGCTTCGCACCAGGGTGGAGCGGATCGCCCGCAGGGACATCATCAGCCTGCCGGAGGCGGAGCGTCTGACACTGGAGCGGGAGAAGGACGAGCGCGACCGGTACATCCGGATCTACGGTTTCGACCTCAACCGCACGGACATTTACGACCTTGTGCTTGATTCGAGCAAGCTGGACCCGGAACAGATCAAGCAAGCCATAGTGCAGCGGATGTAGGACCCCGTTCTTTTTTGTAGCGGCCATGCCCAGAGCGTGTGTATGATAATCGGCCGGAGGGGCGCCGGATGGATTTTGCTCTAGCCTGCAACTGGGACGAAAAGCTCATCGAAGTTGCGGCACGCTACAAGGTCTGCGAGCTGTTCGGCAAGCTGGGCAGCGACCTGGTGGGCGGCGGACGGGCAAGCTTCATCCTGCCGGCGGTGACCAGAAAGGCAGCGGCGAAGTTCATCACGAAGACCCAGGATGCGGGCGTCCGGTTCAACTACCTGCTGAACGGCACGTGCCTTGGCAACCGGGAGATGACCAGATCCGGCCAGAAGCAGCTCCACGAGCTCCTGGATTGGCTGGACGACACGGGCGTACGCTGGTTCACGGTTTCGCTGCCCTACATCGCCGCAGCGATTCGGCGCCGGGTCGCAGGTGCTCACATCGTCGTGTCGATGATGGCAGGGGTGGAATCGGTGGAATCGGCGCGCTACTGGGAGGACCTTGGGGCGGAAGTGCTGATCGTCTTCGACGTGAAGGACTTCCCGTTCTTGAGAGCGCTCAAGGCGCACACTGCGCTGAAGATCGAGGTGCCTGCGAACCTCTCGTGCATGAACCGCTGCTTCCAGGCATTCCACCACGGCAATGCTGCATCGCACGCATCCAACGAGAGCGAGACGGGGCTCTACTCGCTGCCTCTGTGCGAGACCCGGTGCGCGGTAATGAAGGTAAGAGAGCCGAGGCGAATCATTGCGGGGCAATGGGTCAGGCCGGAGGACCTTTCGATCTACGAGAACATCGGCATCGACCGGCTCAAGATTCTTGATCGCATCTCGCCCACCGAGCACTTGGAGCGGTATCTGGCAGCGTGGTCCGCGCGGTCGTTCGACGGGAACCTGGCGACGCTCATCCCGGGGTACCGCCAGGACCGCGTGGACGCTTATACGGGAGCTGGGCGACTTGCGAGGACCGCCAGGGCGTTCCTGCGGCCCGGTGTGTACAACGTGTTCAAGGGGCCGCGGTTCGCGAAGCGAAACCGGCCGCCCGAGTTCGAGATCGACAACCGCTCACTTGACGGCTTCCTGGAAGGATTCCTGAAGCGCGACTGCCGCAATCTGTCATGCGAGAAGTGCGGCTGGTGCGATCGGTGGGCGAAGAAGGCCGTGCGGTTCAAGGAAGGGGAGCAGGAGCGGTTCCTGCGGGACGGCGGCAGGAACCTGGAGGAGTTGGAGACCGGCACGTTCTTCTCGTACTCGCCCGGCGATTGGCTGGAGTAGATGCACATGAGGCGGGAGCGGTGGACGGAATGCCCATGGCGGCAAAGCGCCTGGCTTGGGCGGGGACAGCTTGGGAAGGTGAGGCGAGGATGAGATTCCTGTCCGCTCCCACGAATTTTGACGATGCGCTGGTAGCGCCGCTGGCCGAGGCGGGGGTCTTCGAGGTTTACGGCAAGCTCACGTCCGATGCGGTGGGCGGGGGGCGTCCGTCGCACGTGCTTCCGCCGGTGGACGTGTCCCGGCTGACCCAGCACGTTGCTCTCGTGAAGAAGGCGGGCATCAAGTTCAACTACCTGCTAAATGCGTCGTCCATGGGCGGGGTTGAGACCACCGCTCCGGGGTACCGTGCGATCCGGAAGCTGCTGGACCTTCTGGCGAAGATCGGCACTGATTCGGTGACGGTATCGAATCCGTTGATCCTCCAACTCATGAAGAGACACTACCCTGCAATCGGGGTGAAGGTGTCCGCGTTCGCCAACGTCGTGACGGTGATGCAGGCACGGTCGTGGGCGGACATGGGTGCGGACGTGATCACCGCGTGCCCGGTGGTGCTCAACCGGGAGCTGAAGACGTTGGGGGAGATGGCCGCGGAGACAAAGGCAGCCATCCAGGTCGTGCTGAACAACAACTGCATGCTGTCGTGCCCGTTCTACTCGACGCATGCGAACCTGCATTCGTTCTCGTCGCAGAAGGGGCACTGGTCCCGCGGGTACATGATCGACTACTGCCTGATGAACTGCCGTGGGGCGCGGCTTGCCGATCCGTCGCTGTACATTCGCGGAGACTGGATAAGGCCTGAGGATCAAGGCGTGTACGAAGCGCTGGGCGTGAAGTACTTCAAGGTGGTGAACCGCACGAACCCGACACCGACGATCATCGAGCGTGTCAAGGCATACTCATCGGGGCGCTGGGACGGGAACCTGGTGGACCTGGTCGAGCACGGGAAGGACCTGCGGCCCGTGGAGAAGCTGTCGTTCAAGGCGCGGCTGCGCATGGCTCTGACGTTCGTGCGCCCCACCCTTGCGAATCCGAGGCGGTTGGCCGAGTTCTCCAAGCTCGCCCTCCCCTCCATCCCGCTGGTGGAGATAGACAACCGGGCGATGGACGGCTTCATCGACTTTTTCAAGACGCACGGCTGTACAAGCCGGAGCTGCGATTCCTGCCGCTACTGCGACGACTGGGCCCGCCGCGTGGTCAAGGTCGACGGGGTTCCGCTTGAGGAGTACCGGCGCCGCTACCGTGAAGCGCTGGCGCGATTCCTGGACGGCTACTACTTCCGTTGGACCAAGTGAGCATTGGCTACCGGGGCGGGAATCGGCTATTATTGGGCTACTGGGGGAGGGGCGGGCCATGCTGTCGCTGCGCGTCCAGAGATTGAAAGACATGTCGATTCCCGTGGGGACCGGGTGGCTACTGGGCTCGTGCATGGAGGCGCGCGGCAAGCAGGATGTTTGGCTGAGAAGCAAGCCCGAGGTGCTTGCTGCGTTGCGGGAAGAGGCCATCGTGCAGAGCGCTGAGTCGTCAAACCGAATCGAGGGCGTGACGGTAGATGCTGGCCGCTTGCGTCCTCTCCTGCTTAAGAGAGAGCCTCCGCGCGATCGACCCGAGGAGGAGTTGGCCGGCTACAGGAAAGCCCTGGATTGGATTTTCTCCCGCAAGCGCTCCGTCCCCGTCAGCCCGGTCTTGATCCTGAAGCTGCACGAGATGGCGCAGGGAGGAACCACCGGGGACGCCGGTGAGTGGAAGAAGCGAGACAACGAGGTCGTGGAGTTCCTCCCCAACGGCGAACGCCGCGTCCGGTTCGTTGCCACCCCTGCCCGCGAGGCTCCCAAGGCCGTGGAGATGCTGTGCAGGAACTACCGCCAGGCTTGCGACATGACGGACTTCCCGCCGTTGCTGGCAGTCGCCACCTTCGTCTTCGACCTCCTCTGCATCCACCCCTTTCGCGACGGAAACGGCAGGGTCTCCCGACTCGCTACAACTCTTCTTCTGGACCAGCACGGATTCAGTGTCGCCCGATACGTAAGCCTGGAGCGGCTCGTCGAGGAGGACAAGGGCGAATACTACAGGGTGCTTGCCGAGTGCTCGGCCGGCTGGCACCAGGGGACAAACGAGGTAGTCCCTTGGTGGAACTACTTCCTGAGCACACTTCGCCAGGCATACCGCAGGTTGGAGCGCCGCGTGGAGTCGGCGGACGCCCGGCCTGCCAAGAGCGACCTCGTAAGGCGCTTGGTTCTGTCGCAGGTGGGACCATTCTCCCTGGCGGAGATCGCGGCGCTCTCTCCGGCGACCAGCCGCCACCTCGTCAAGAAGGTGCTGGCGGAGCTTCGCGACTCCGGAAACATCCGCCTCACCGGCAAGGGGCGGTCGGCTATTTGGGAGGTCGTAACCGCGAAGTCCAGGCGTTGACGCGTCCGAATCAGTCGCCGACAGTTGGGACCGTCTGGCGGGAGGTCGGCAAAACGATTTGACGTTTGGGGACTTGTTAATATAATGCGCCGCATCTTCTAGTTGGTTGTTTCCGGAAACAGGGAGGGTGGAGATGAGAAGAAGATGGTGTTCGATGGCCGTGGTAGTGGGTGCGGCCCTTCTGTGCGCGTGCAGCGCTGGAGGGAGCGGGGAGGAGACGGAGGATCCGGGAAAGAAGGTGGCGAAGGGGGACTGTCCCGATTGCGATCCCGCGGGGCCCAGTGCGTTCGAACAGGCCGGTCTTGGCTTGCGCTTCTATGCGCCGGGGGACACGTGGAAGGTCGCCTACCAGTTCAAGCAGCGCAACGACATGGACCGCGAGGCGCTCAAGGTCCAGCAGCTTCCGGAAGACCCGACCGAGCTTGGCATGATCCAGGAAGACGCTCGGGTCGAGCTGTCGGAAGTCTTCCTGTTCGCTTACAGCGTCGGCAAAGTGGAGAAGGTGATCATCGACAACGTGCAGCGCGACGTAGCGCTGGTCAAGGTGGAGCAGGCGCCGTTTGCGGATTCGGGCCTGTACTCGCAGCAGCGGCTGGACACGCACGAGTACTCCCTTGAGTTCACACTGGACGACCTCCTGCGCCCCAGGAGCGAGACGTTCTACAACGCAGAGTACCCTCATGGCCGCACGATCGAGGTCGATTCCGAGTCGTCCCTGTCCGGGCTTGATCAGGGCTCGACGCTGTTCCCGCACACGGTGCCGAGGATCCTCACCCAGGCAACGGCTTCGACAGCGCCGGTGATGACCGCGGAGCTGGAGAAGGCAGCGGACGCGGTGCTTCCGGGCTGGCGTGCTGCCAGTTACCTGAAGTACACGTTCGAGAACGGGGACGTTGTATTCTGGATGAACGGGCAGGTGTGGCCGTTCTTCGTGGACGGGGCCCAGGGATACGGGCTGCTGGTGGAGCAGACGCTTGCTCCCGCGGGCCGGTAGGGGAGGTGAGGCCATGAGACGATTCGCTTCGGCAGTCGCAATCGCGGTCGTGTGCACGTTTTCGCTGGTCGCATCGGCGGAGAACCTGGACTACAACAAGCGGTACGGCGACATCCGCTTCAAGAAGCTTCCCGAGAAGGGCTGTGTCTCCAAGACCATCTGGGTCGGGTCGTGGTGGTCGTACAAGGATGACGGGATAGCGAACCGCTACCGTGCCGGCTATGACGTCGAGAAGTACAAGGCCATCGAGGACGCTGCGAAGCTGGACATGCTGTCACCTGCGGAGAAGCTGGACAAGTACCTCGGCCGCATGGACAAGATCGACTACGCGAAGATCAAGGAATTCCTGACCAAGAAGGGCGAAGTCGAGACCGACGTGGACGGGTGGATCGAGGAGCGCCGTGAGCTGGTCTACAAGATCAACGACATGGTAGCCGAGCACACCAACGATCCGGCATTCAAGTGGGAAGACACCGAGGAGGGGAAGAAGTACAAGGACCTCGGGACCAAGATCGACGAGAAGCAGAAGGCGCTCAAGGACCTCGCGTTCGATGCGGACACGGCGTACGAGTGGGAGATAAACGAGCACGGCAACTCCCAATTCGGCGTCCAGTACTGGTGGGGCCATTGCAATGCCTGGTCTGCTGCCGCGGTCATGGAGCAGGAGCCGGTCAAGGACGCGGTCGTCAAGGACATTCCGTTCAACGTCGGCGACGTGAAGGGGCTGCTTACCGAGTCGTGGATGGAGTGCGCTTCCTCGTTCTTCGGGACCCGCACCGAACGGCACACGGAAGCCAAGGATCGGGAGAAGCCTGCGTTCCTGGACATCACCCCTGCGAACTTCCACATCTTCTTTGCGGACCAGATCGGCGTCCGCGACAAGTCGTTCGTCGCTGACATGTTTGCTGGCAGCGAAGTATGGAACCATCCGATCAAGGCGTACTGGTCGAAGTGCGAGCCGCAGTACCAGGTGGGAGAAGACGGCAAGGCC
>Ga0172371_10012937_pt1 | contig 10916 bp, 12 predicted proteins | sample Lak12m_FD_114543 | JGI IMG/M metagenome (GOLD analysis project Ga0172371, IMG submission 114543) | Freshwater microbial communities from Kabuno Bay, South-Kivu, Congo - kab_022012_12m | ecosystem: Environmental > Aquatic > Freshwater > Lake | place: Democratic Republic of the Congo: South-Kivu... | reverse complement strand
TAAACACTTACTTAAATTATATACAGATGAAACAAATCTTGATGCTTTTTCTTTTAGTCTTTCATCCCTATGAGTAAAGTTTTTGACTTACATTTGTTAGTATTAAAAAATACCGAAGTATTGTCATTAATAGTTGGAAATATTCAGGAGCTGGACCAATATTGCATTTTGAAAACTATAATATTAAATTATATATTGACTTGTTGATTGATGTCAATGATTACGAAATTTATAGTTGGGATACTGACATTGGATCAAAAATTCAGAATCTGCTTAATTCCCTTGATCAAAACTACCCAAATCAACAGAAAATTGTTTATTTTCCTCCAGGGAATTATTTTATAAATAAACCAATTTCTATTCCAAGTTATACGATAATTAAAGGAGCTGGTGGTGATGTTACAGAAGATAACCAAACAAGATTTTCTTTTGAGTTTCTAAGTGGTATAGATGGTGTATGTATATCTCTTGGTTCAAGTCAATGCTCTGGATTAGAAGATATATCTTTGATTGACCAGAATGACCCAGAAGAAAATGATTATAAAAATACTGTTGAATTTGGAGTATCCTCTATGCATTGCTGGATGAGAGGAGTTGAAAGCCGACAAACCAGAAGGTTTCATGTATCAATTTATGGAACATGCATTACCGTTTCAGGATGTTATATTCATCATGCCTGGGACTATTCTGATGATGGTGGTAGAGGATATGGTGTTTGCCTTGGGGGAGAATCAAAGTTTTGCAGAATTGAAAATAATATTTTTAAATATTTAAGGCATTCAATGGTGTTCCAATATTATGCACATCAAAATGTAATGTCATATAACTACTCACGCGAAGTACATGCAACAAATGGTGGCTATGTCTATCCTGCAGCGGATTTGCTTTTTCATGGTAAACATGATGAAACATATGGACCTTCATGGAATCTTTGTGAAGGAAATATTTCTCAAAAAATTAGATTTGATGATATTCATGATGAAAATGGACCTTATAATGTTATAATGAGATGTAGAGCTATAGATGATGATGCATTTAAAGTTGAGAAAGTCCAAGGAACTACTTTGCAATTTATGCAAAATGTGGTTGGTACAGATGCAGAACCCTATTATAACTTGATTGAGCAAAACTTTACTGAAAACTGGATAAATGAGCATGGATTTTCTGTATACTGGTGGCAAAATCCAGACTGGTCACAAATACCTTCAAATGAATGTTCATATTACCGTGAAAGTAAACCACCTTTTTTTTATATCTGGCTGCCATGGCCATTTATTGGTGACAATCTTATACCCGCAAAATACAGATATGATAGAAACAATGGTTACTATCAGAATGATCCTCCAACATCCGAAGTCGTGAATGCTGGATGGGATCTGTACGAAAATTATTGCGGACCTCCGCACTATTTTTTCAATAATGGCGATGTGCTTGTTGGTCAAAATAAAGAATATATTGCTTCTGATGATATTGTTGCAGGGAATTTAATAATTCTTAGTAATAACAACATTATTATGAACGCGGAAAACAAAATATCTTTAAAACCCGGATTTAAAGTTACAAATTCAAATAATTATTTTTTGGCAAAAGCAGGTTATCCTTGTGAAAATGAAAAATATTATGGTAATGATCAATATTTATATAGTGAACCTAATTTAACGACACAAATTCTTGAACCAGACATTAAAAATGAAATTGATAATATTCATAGATTGAGTTTTCAGAATAATAATTATTCAAACGCTTTCGAGGTTAACTCAAAGGCAAATAAAATTTCAATTATCCCAAATCCAAATAATGGGCATTTTTCAATTTATTTTTCTTTAGATAAAGAAAAGATTATAGATATTGAAGTTACAGACTTGTTTGGCAAGAAAATAAAATTTTCAAAAACCATACTTGAAGATTGTATTGCAATTGACATTTCAAAAGCTAAAAACGGGATATATTTGCTAATTGTTACTACCGATTTTGCTCAATCATCTTTCAAAATAATTAAAGAATAAATTATTTGCAAAAATATAATGCATGAAAGCTCTTAGTGTAATAATTTTATTGTTAGCATTAAATGTAACTGGACAAGAAGAAACAACAGGTTCAGACAATATGACAAAAAAAAACTCAGTCTACCTGGAACTTTTGGGCACTAGCATGGTTCCATCAGTTAATTATGAAAGATTTTTTCTGAGAAAGTTTGTTAGTTTGGGAACAAGAATAGGTATAGGTTATTCTCCAGAAAATTATCAAAAGGATGTTATAAGCCTGCCTGTTGAGTTAGTAGCCCTAATAGGCAGAAAAAGACATCATATAGAGATTGGTTTTGGATTTACTTTTTATTGGGAAATTTTTAATAAAAAATATCATAATCAGGGAAATGGCAACATTAATCAACAATTTTTTGAGTTTCCTAGAATAGGTTACAGATATACGGCAAAAAAAGGCTTTGTTTTCAGGATTGGTTTTACACCGGTCATACAGCCTTTTGAATTATCAATGTTCGACCGGCAGTTTCATCCTTACGGCGGAATTAGTTTTGGATATTCCTTTTAGTATTCAGGTATTTATCTAACGAATGTGCAAAGGCAAGCACACTATACAAGGATCATGACGAATACCAATCAAAACAAGCCCGTGGCATTTCTGCCGCAGGTTTGCAGGAAACGAATATGCCTACCCCTCGTTAATTCCCACCTCATAGCTTCCTGCCGTGGAGGCATCGGGATTATATACCATTAAAAACAGATTGTTTTCGCCGCCCGGCTCCTGCTTTTTCGAAGTCTTGCGGATTTGCCAAAGGAATAAATTGATGAAAACGGATGATCATCAATATAAAACAATCTGTTACGATTTGGTGGGTGAGAAGTCGCAGCAGGTTTGCATTTCAGATCGCGGTTGTTTCCCTCACTTCGGTAATAAACCGGGTTATTAAATTGAATTTGTACTCATTCTTGGTACCGAAACTTCGGTACTTAGAATGAGTTATACCGAGAGGAACAGCAGCGTAAAATTCGTACCGTATTTACGATATTCCGATTCGGTATATTTCAAGAAAATGACCCTGCACGATTACTTAGACTTGCCGGACGAATTGTGTATGATACAACTTGTGTATGATAAATTAAAGACAACTTGTGTATGATACACTTTTTGTCTTATCTCAGAAAATAGTTCGGTGGTCAACCGGCATTCTTGCTTTCACATAACCTTCTGCGAGTTCAAGGTACTCGACCCCGAGTTGCACCATCAGCGAATTTTTGTTGATGGCATTTATTTCATTTATAGGACTTTAATCGTGATCATTTTAAATCATCTTCGACGAAAGCAAAGCCTCAACCGAACCGCGGAAACCGAACATTGATCAGCGAAAATCTGCGAAATCTGCGGGAGTCTTTAATTTGAGATAGATGTTCAGGAATATCCTATTTAGTCTGTCCGTCATGAAAACCTCGTATAGGTCAACACATTTATTTGACGACAATGGCTTTCTTCACCAATACCTGAGTATACGATGACAATTTAAAGAAATAAATCCCGCTGCCGACTTTCTCACTCTGCTCGTTATCCCCTGACCAATTGCTGCTGTAGCTTCCTTTAGCGAATTTTGTATTGTTTATGAGCTTTCGCACGGTGTTTCCTTTGCTGTCGTATATGGTTAAGGAAATGATTGCGATCTCTGTTTTGACCTCGAATCTAATCTATCTTTCCATTATATAAATCCCCGATGGGAAAAATCAAATCAAAATCATTCCAGTTCAGGTTTCCATCCAATAAGCTAAACTTTGAAAACATTTTTTCATCCAGATACTTTTTTATTGAAGGATGCAGCGATTTAGACAAAAAGGGCTTGAAGTCAACCACCTTCTCAGTGCCGTCGTTAAAAAGGATTCTAATGGCAAAGTCGGACAAATATTTAGCTGAATTAATTTTTAACTGAGCCACTGATTCATTCGCTTTATAATCAACAACGATTCTCATTTTGCAAAGCAAATTTACATTAAATATGAACTAGTAGAAAGCCTTATCCTTGTCCACTACCTTCTTTTTTTCTTTCTTTGATCCCAAAAAATCGCTGAATGGAAAATTTTCGCATTGACAACCCGACAGTATTGCATTTTGGAAAGGATGTGATAAAAAACCTGGGCAAAACCAATACGCCCACCGGGACAAGTTTAAATACCGTTATTTTTTGGAAGGGTAGCTAATTATATAACTTGGCTCAAGTGAAGATCCCAAAAATCCAAAAGCAGTGCTTATTCCACTAGTGTCTTCATACATTATCGGTGCCATGAACTCTTTTGGGGAGTGTGATGACTCGGAAATTATATAACCTTTTGTTTGAAAATAACCTGGTACCCGAAATCCTTTTGCTTGCCTTACTTTTAGTAGGTCAATTTTTTTTCTGTCATTTTCTATATTTTCTTTTATTAAAATAATTCTACTATTTGCATCATATGTTAAATTAAAAATCAAATTTTCATTTGAATAAATATTTTCATTTTTAATATATTGATAGGTACATTCTAAGTACCACATAGTTGTACTTGTTGGAAGGGATTGTATCTTTTCTTTAGCCCATTTATTATAGAGGCAGGTCGAAGTTTCATTAGATGATATGAAATTAAGAGTTATTTCCGATAATGCAGGTATATTATCAATAGCGACTGACCACAGACCTGTTTTGCCCTGATTATCTAACAATTCAATCGAATCATTCAATGAAATGTTACCATCCGTAACCATTGGAATTGCATCCCAAAATTCCTTTGAATTTATTTGTATGTTTTGATGCATGGTCGTATTTACAATTCTATAAATGGCTTCAGGAAACTGACATCTTAAGAGTACATTTTTGATAAGTATTTTTGAAGTGTTTTCAATTATTATTTTATTGTTTCGAAATTTTTTTATTTCTGACAATGGGATAGATTTCATTTCAGATATAATAGGATTAATACCCTCTGTGGATATAGAAATTTCAACTTTAGGTTTGATGGATTGATTAATTAAATCCTTAATCGTTGGGAAACCTATGATTCCTAAAATAGCAACAATAACTGCAATACTTAAACCTAGTCTTGTTGGCAAAGACCATGATTTCCATCTCCTTACAACTTTGCGATATTTAAACATAAAAACGTAATCAAATACTGATTCTTAATCTATTCTACTTTAATGATAATTTTGGTTCAAATTTACATGTAAATATTCATCCTTATTCTAATGTTTTCAGTTCTTTTTCCTTTTCTTTGTCCTTAAAGATGAAAATATGGAAAATTTTCGCATTGACAACCCGACAGTATTGCATTTTGGAAAGGATGTGATAAAAAACTTAGGCAAATCCATTGCTCCCATCGGTAAAAAGGTTTTGCTGGTTTATGGAAAAGGCTCGATAAAAAAGTACGGGATTTATGATGCCGTCATGGAGCAGTTGAAACTGATCCAGGCAGAAGTAGTTGAGTACAACGGCATCAAGTCCAATCCCGTGATTGAGGATGTGGATGCCGCTACAGAAGTTGGTCGTAAATTTCAGCCTGATGTGATCCTTGCAGTCGGTGGTGGAAGTGTTATTGACTCAGCCAAGATCATTGCGCTGACCATACCGGTTGATTTCAGTGGCTGGAAGTTTATGATGAACCAGGCAATGGCAAGAAAGGCAGTTCCCCTGGTTTCGGTCCTTACCCTTGCAGCAACAGGTACAGAAATGAACCAGTTTGCCGTGGTGCAGAATTATGCCACAAAGCAAAAGCTCGGCTATGGAAACCGGCTGATCTATCCGAGGCACTCTTTCCTCGATCCGCAATATACTTTCAGTGTTCCGCGCAATTACACGGCTTACGGAGTCTCCGATCTTGTTGCTCATGCCCTCGAAAACTATTTCGGAAAAGGAGAGGCTTCATTATCTGATCGCTTTGTCTATTCGATCATTCAGGAAGCCATGGAAATCGGACCCAAATTATTGAACGACCTGACAAATTACGATTACCGGGCAAAGATCATGTATGCCGCCACCTGCGCCCTGAACGGGCTTACCGCTTACGGACGTGTTTCCGGTGATTGGGGCGTTCATGACTTAGGACATGTGATTTCTCTCCTGTATGATACGCCGCATGGTGCGACGCTTTCGGTGGTTTATCCTGCATGGCTCAGAAGGATGAAAGAGAGAATTCCAGGCAGGATAGAGGAGTTCGGCAGGAATGTCTTTAACACCGGGACTGCCGAGGAGACGATTATCTCATTCGAGGGCTTTATGAAAAGCATTGAATGCCCTGTCCGGATGAATGAAATCGGTATTGGCACTGAAAAGAGACCGGAAATCATCGAAACCATGATGCATTGCAAGGTCAACGGTTCGAACCTGAAGCTGGAGAATGAGGATGTGGAAAAGATTGTGGATTATATGTATCTGCCTCAAGTGGAATAAATTAAATCCATCTCCATGAGGTAATTAAATATTCTTTCAAAGCTGGTCACTTTAATTCCCTTTTTCAATTCATAGTCCTCCATAACAGAATGTGTTACAATGAAAACCGGAATATTGCCGAGATCCGCAGAGGCAAGGGTTATACCTCTCTCTACGGATGGTGCATTGCTTAATTTTATTTCTATTCCGATCACCGGCTGTATGCCCTTAACAAGGACAAGGTCAAGTTCGGCACCATCCTGGGTGCGATAGAAACAGGGATTAACCCCTGGTTTAAGCAAGGCAATGATTTGCTGAATAACAAAGCTCTCCCAGGAAAAACCCTTACCGGGATGACCTTCGATGTCCTCTCGGGTTACCAGATTGAATATTGCATGAAGCAGTCCGGTATCCCGGATAAATATCTTCGGTGATTTGGTCAGACGCTTCTTTGTGTTGAAGAAGTAGGGTTGCAATCTGCGAATCAGGAACGCGTTTTCAAGATAATCAATATATCGCTTCACCGTGTTCACTTCAATACCAAGTGCCTTAGAAAAAGTGGAATAAGTAAGTATTTGTGCCTGCGAGTGCGCAATCATCACAAGGAGGTTTTTCAGGACATTTGGTGAAACTGATAATCCGAGCAAAGGAAGTTCACGTTCAATATAAGTTTGAATAAACTGAAGCCGTTTTTCAAAACTGATCATGGTATCCTGTTGCAAAAAGAAGTCAGGAAATCCGCCTTTCAGCCAGAGTAAATCAAACGAAAATGTGCTTTTTATTTCAGGGAATACAAAAGGCTGAAGCTCCAGATAAGCTATTCTTCCTGCAAGTGTTTCGGAACTTTTAGCCAGTAATTCCGGCGAGGCAGAACCGCTAATAATAAACCGTCCGTTGACCCTGTGCCGGTCAATTACAGACCTCAGCAACGGGAATAAACCAGGTTTTCTCTGAATTTCATCGATGATAATCAGTTTATCTTTTCGATCCAATAAATATTGTTCCGGATTCGATAGCTTCATCTTATCCTCATCTGACTCCAGGTCGAGGTAAACTGTTTCTGCTGCGATTTGGGAAGTGAGCATTTTCAGGGTTGTCGTTTTTCCAACCTGGCGGGGACCGATCAGGGCAACACAAGGGAAATTATTATAGTACCTGATTATTGACGGCTGCAGAATTCGTTTAATTTCCATGTGTTAATTGTTTATTTAATTTGAAATAATTTGCAAATATACGGGAATAAATACAAATTAATCCTGCAAATTTGCAATTGAATTGCAAAATTACGGGATTAAGTTGAGTTTGATGCCAAAATTCGACCGAATTTTGACAGTTAAGTGGCAATTTTAATAGATTGCTTGCAAACCGGCTTATGCCGTGGGTTTGGTACCGAACTTTCGAATAAACATAAGTAACAGCAAGCCAAGCGCACTTCCCACAAAATAATACGGAAAATCAAACCCGTTGAATGAATTGCCCAATATGGTTCTTCCGAAGAAATTTCTTCTCAGAGTTTCGAGAAAAGCCGGATGCCATAATTGCATAATTTCAAGGATGCAGGTTACTATGAAAACAGTAAAAGCAATAACGACCGGTTTGGATTTCGGGAAAATAAAATAAAAAATGAGACACCAGAAAATCTCATAAAGCAATCCTCCAAGGGAATCGCTCACCCAGACTTTGGCAGGACCATCATAGAATTTAGTGAAAAATCCTGCCGGAACAATTACCATTAAAAGCAGTACGATTAGAAATCGTTGTTTGGATAAAAAAGTCATGTAAAAAATTTATTGTAAATTTAATGCTTAATTTTAAACTTTAATCCATCAATATGAAAACAGCCCTGATTGCCGGAGCCAGCGGATTGGTCGGCACCGAACTCTTAAAGCTATTAATTGCTGAAGAATCGTATAATGCAATTCATGTCTTAACACGAACGCCTGTCAATTCTGAATCTGCAAAAGTAACTGAACACATCATTGATTTTAACCGGCTATCGGATTTGAAATTGGATTTTCCGGTCCATCATGTATTTTGCACTTTGGGAACAACCATCAAAAAGGCTGAAACCAGGGATAATTTCAGGAAAGTAGATTTTAATTATGTTGTCGAACTCGGGAAAAAAGCTAAAGAATTGAAAACTGAGAAATTTCTTGTTGTCAGTTCGCTTGGAGCAAATGCCAAATCTCAGATATTTTATAACCGGGTAAAAGGCGAGATGGAATCAGCTCTTCGGGAATTATCATTAGCTCATCTGTTTATTTTCAGACCCTCATTGCTGATGGGTGAAAGACAGGAGCATCGCGCCGGAGAAAAAACTGCTATTGCAGTTTATAAAGTGATTTCCCCGCTGTTTTGGGGGCACTTCCGAAAATATAAAGGTGTTGAAGCAAAACAAGTAGCAAAGGCAATGTTGATGACAGCCCTGGAAAATGATAAAACATTCTCAATTATTGAGTCCGATGAAATACAAAAGTTTTAGTTGCTGGTTATTTGTTGCTGGTCTGCTTGTCTCCGGTGCTTGCAGACAAAAAGTTCAGCCGTCATTTACTGATGTCCGGCCTTTGGCTGACACGGTAGGCTTTGCACAGTACAAATGGCAGATGGACAGCATAATAAAACGAATAGAACTGTTTCAGTGCGATTCACTTGATAAATCAGTAAACGTCCCAATGCCTGAAACGGCTTGTAAGGTTATCATCACACCACACGACGATTATAGTTACGTCGGTTATTTGTATCCAAAGGTTCTCAGTAAAATCAAAGCAAAGACTATTATCATGGTTGGTGTCGCGCATAAAGCGAAACAGATGAATCTTGAGAGCCAGATTGTTTTTGACAGCTATTGGAACTGGAAAGGTCCTTATGGTCCGGTAAGGGTATCAACTGCAAGGGAAGAGCTTATCGGAAACCTGTCTCCGGAAATTTTTCAGGTCAATGATTCCATTCACAGAATTGAACATTCTCTTGAGGCGCTTATCCCGTTTCTTCAATACTTTAACCGGAATATCGAGATCATCCCGATTTTAGTTCTATATATGTCTTTCACTACAATGGATAAAATTTCAGAACCTCTTGCAAAAGCAATATTCACTGTTGCCAACGACAGAAAATGGAATTGGGGAACCGATTATGCGATCGTCATTTCAACAGATGCAGTCCATTACGGTGATGAGGACTGGGGAGAGAAAAATTTTGCATGGTTCGGAACCGACAGCTTGGGATACCTTAAAGCAATTGAGCATGAATTCGAGATAATTGAAAACCTTTCAGGAGAATTACTCCCTGGAAAAATTGAATCATTCTGCAAATTAACAGTTCAGGATACAAATTTCCGGGAGTATAAATGGACCTGGTGCGGCAGATACTCGGTTCCTTTCGGGTTATTGACGGCATTTCATCTGAACCGCATGATTGACGGAAAAACGATAGCCGGCAGCCTTGTGGGATATTCAACAAGTATTGACCATTTACCGATTCCAGTTAAAGATATTGGAATGGGGATTACAGCTCCCGCTAACTTTCATCATTGGGTAGGTTATGCGGCTATTGGTTATTATTAATTTGTGTTTTATAAAAGAGCTTTTAATCGGTAATTTTGAATTGACAAAAAATGAACGGACAACCTGAACTCTATCAGGTTCTGAAAGGCCTGAATATTTCCTTTGAATATTACGAACATCCTCCTGCGCCTACCATCGAAGAAGCGATAAAATACTGGGAAGATCTGAAAGCCACCCATTGCAAGAATATTTTCTTCCGGAACCATAAGGGAAACCGGCATTATCTCGTGATTCTCGAACACCGACAGGCTCTCGAAATTCATGATCTCGAAAAAAGGCTGAAGCAGGGTAAACTTACCTTTGCCTCTCCCGAGCGGTTGTTGAAGCATCTGGGGCTGACGCCGGGATCGGTAACCCCTTTCGGACTGATCAACGACAAAGCCAATCACGTTTATGTTTTTATTGACGAGAATCTGAAAAAGTCCGGCAAGATCAGCTTTCATCCCTGTATCAATACAGCTTCGCTGGTAATTTCCTTTTCAGATTTTGAGAGGTTCATGAAATGGACAGGGAACGGGTATGAGTATTTGAAGTTGTATGATTGAAATTATCAATTTTTGAGGATATAAACACAAATAATTATAATAATTTGTTGGTTATGAGCGCAATTTCTTTTGTCTTGATTCGAAAGTACAAATATCAAAGTCAACTCAATATTTTAAGGATAATTAAGACTGACTGGCCATCAGAGCTCTTTTGATTCATATACCTTTGCGAAATAAAATTATAATTTGATGAAAGCAATGAGTGATGATAAAATCAAATTTCTCGGCGCTGCCGGTACAGTGACCGGTTCAAAATATCTTCTGGAAACAGAAACTAAAAAAATTCTTATTGATTGCGGCCTTTTCCAGGGTTTGAAACATTTGCGGGAGCTCAACTGGCTTAACTTTCCGATTCCTGCTAATGAAATCGAATGTGTCGTTCTGACTCATGGTCATCTTGATCATATC
>Ga0172371_10012936_pt1 | contig 10916 bp, 4 predicted proteins | sample Lak12m_FD_114543 | JGI IMG/M metagenome (GOLD analysis project Ga0172371, IMG submission 114543) | Freshwater microbial communities from Kabuno Bay, South-Kivu, Congo - kab_022012_12m | ecosystem: Environmental > Aquatic > Freshwater > Lake | place: Democratic Republic of the Congo: South-Kivu... | reverse complement strand
TGCGCCCGACCGAAATGCAATTCGTAGAGCCGCCGACCAATGGCATTCATGGCATGCACTTCCAGGCGTTCGCCAAGGCGTGGTTCAGTGCCGATCAATCGACGCAATTTGGTGTGCAGGGCAGCGGCCAGGGTGTCGGAAAAAGTGGTAAGCAACACCCTTGCATCGGGGTTGCTGCGGGCCAGGAAAACAGCCCGGTGCAGGGCCACGATGGTCTTGCCTGTTCCGGCGGAACCGGCCACCTTGGCCGGGCCGCTGTAATCCTGCTCTACCAGTTGCTTTTGGGCCGGATGGAGAAAGACGGTCCATTTTTCCCAGGGATATTCCAGTGCCTGTTCCAGCTCCGCCAGGTTGCTCATCACCCGGAAGCGGCGCTGGGCGTCGGGGTGGGCAAAGGGATCGGTCCCGGCCGCCACTGGAGCCTGTACCTGCGGGGTTGAGCCGGTCGCCAGCTCCAGCAGGGCCTCGGCCGCCTCGCCGGGCAGATGGTCGGCAATCTCTAAAATGGAGTCTTCGTCGGCAGCCCGGACATCCGCCAGCCACTCTTCCGGCACTCCGTAACCAAGCAGATCATCGGTCGGGATATGGGCAAACAACAGGGGCTTCGGCCGCACCGGCAGGGCCTGCTCGATATATCTGGGCACGGTGATCTCCTGCACCGTTTCCCGAACCTCGATCAGTTGCGCCGCCCCTGTTTTAGGATGGATTTCCAGCTTGCGCCGGGCCGCCCACTGGTAGGCGGCATCATGGTGGGCCACATAGCAGAGGAGCAGGCCGTCGTAGGTTTTGTGAACGATCATCCGCAGATCGCTGCTGACCCGCACCGACCAGAAATTTTTGTCCCTGGCCTTGTCGAGCTTGTGAAAACTCATACCCGGACTGGCCGGGTTCAGTTGCAGGTCAAAGGCCGTAGTTTTCGCAGCCTTCTGCTCCTCGCCGTTGAGTTTGGCCAGGCTGTCGGTGAAGGTATCGGCGATGAGAAAGTTCATTCGGATGTCCCGGTCATTTCCACCAGCCTGGCGATGAATTGATGCACATCCTCATGCAATTCGTCCGCGAGCATGCTCATGGCGACCTGTTCACGGATGAGCTGGAGCGTCGGAGACCCATTTCTGAGCTGATGAAAAAGTGAGTTGTCATTCTCAAAGAGAATCCGTTTTCCGTCCACGACGCTGAATACATTAGCGCTGACACTCCGCCACGTCTTGCCGGGCGGCAAGGTAAGATTCTGATCGGTAAAAAAATTATCCACGCATTGCAGCGCCGGATAGGTGAAGAGATTTTCCTGTTCACATCCCAGGGAACGCAACGCCGCCCGCTTCCATGCTTCGGGCACCAGCAGATAGTTCTCGATGTTCCGGCGCTGCCATTCGATCAGGGTTGGATTGCTTGGCTCAGGATGAAAAGCGTTATCCCTGTCGTCGTAGTCGAAAAGCATAAGGCGGAAAACCCTCGGAATAATCTGCTTCAACGCCTCGAAATGGTGGTCGGCCCTTTCCTTCATATTCTCCTTGCCGCCCCCGCCCATGGCCTTGAAACAAATTTTTTCCATTGCCGGTTGCGCTCCGCATTGCGCGGCCCAGGCACGCAAAATCCTCTCGTCGCTCTCTCCCTCCACATAAAGAATGCAGGGCGATGCCAGCAGACGGGTGATTTCCTCATTGGATACCTCGGACATGGCCCGCAATACGTCCGGGGTGGTTTGAATGCGGGTGGGAACCTGGCGCAGCAGTGACACGATCTGGCTGGCATCGACGCCGCGGGCAAATTCCTCGGCATGGGTGGCAATGAGAAATTGGGTGCACCGTTCGCTCGATTTCCGTTTGAAATAATCGAGGATTTCCCTTTGAAGATTAACGTGCAGGTGGGCATCAGGTTCATCCAGAAGGATGGTGGTAGGCTGATAACCATACAGGAAAGCCAGCAGGGTCAATGCCTGGTGAAAACCGCTGCCGCCGGAGATAATGTCGTAATCCTTGCCGTTCTGTCGGTATTCGACCGTGATATGGACATCCTTGGCCGAATCGTATTTCGGCTCATGAATCTTGACCGAAAACCAGCGTTCAATGATTTGCGCCACTTCATGCCAATCCGGAGGCGAGATGTAACCTTTGGGAATACGCCCATCCGCCCCACGAACCGGCGGGGGACAAACCCGCAACAGCAGATTGCGAAGCACACTGCCGGGCTGCCCCTTGCCGACCTGCTGGCGGATCGGCGAGATATCCAGCGTTTTTTCGGCTGGTTCGAGGCCGGAAAATGGCGGCACATAAGCAATCTTCGGCAAGTCTCCCTGCTGTTCACATTCACGGAATTTGGCCCAGCCGCCAACCGGAATGGCATAGATGGTCTGCGGAGAATGATAGCGCAATTCCACCCCGAAAGAACCGGCCTTGCCCTCCGGCCGCTGCCAATCGACGCTGATTTCGATCAGGATGAATTCCTGTTTTTTCTTGCCGTCGACCTGCGGATAGGCGCGGTCCGTTCGATCTTTCCACAGCAGATTGAATTCCGGCAACGGCAAGGCTGTGAAGTTGGGCAGCACCACCTGAATGCCCTTGGAGCCACTGCGCTTGGAGCGATGGAACTCGTCCACACAGAACTGCCAGATGGCCAGGGCCTGAAGCACCGTGCTCTTGCCGCTATTGTTGCGTCCGACCAGCAGATCGAACTGGCCGAAATCGTAGGTCTGTTCACCTACACTTTTGAAATTCCGCAGGGTTAGCCGAGTAATCATGCTCTCACCGTTATTGAAGAATTAGATCGCGGCATCATTTCACTCTAAACACCTTCATCACCTCATCCCCCAAATGGTTGATCACCTTTACCGCAATTCGTCCAGTATCGGGCTTGTCAAACGGTCGGGAGGTGTCGCTGTTGAGGCTGGCCCAGGCCTCTTCGTTGATCTCTGCTTTCAGGGTGGTTTTGAGGGCTTTGTATGGGTCGTTGGCGCCGAGGAAGTAGGCGTGGCGGACGAAGAAAGACTCCTCGTTGTAGTCGGTGTCGATGAACCAGCAGGCAATGCCTTCCGGGCCGTCGCTGCGGACTTCGCCGGTGTTGGGGTGGAAGACGTCCACGCCGTTGACTTTTACCATGATCTGGCCGCCGGGGGCGTCGAGGATGTCGATGTCCGGTTCGCCGAAGATGACGAAGAGGTTGCCCTTGCCGGTGTTTTTGAGGTCGTCGGCCATGTGGAGGTCGGCGTTCATCCGGGCCTTGAGGACCGGGATACGGCCGAGTTTGTCGAACTCGGCCGAATGGGCGTCGTAGTTGAAGGCGCAGGCGATGAGCACGTCAAACCCGGCATCGCCGGCCTCGCGGGCTGCGGCCACCAGATCGGGGCGGGGAACGGTGCCGAACTCCGGGCCGATGAAGATGGCGGCCCGCTTTTCCCCGGCGGCGTCTTCGTAGCGGCCTTCGGCGCAGACCAGATCGCCCGGCCATGGGGTGAGGGCGGTGAAGGTTATCTTGTCTTCCTTGTGGGCCTGCTGGACTCCGGCGGTACGCAGGTTTTCCAGGATGATCTGGACGAAATCCCGGCCCTGGTGATAGCCGATTTTGACGTCGGCCAGGTTGGGGGCGGCGGGGTCGATCAACTCGTCGTTTTCATCGACCCCCAGCACCCGGTGGGGGGAAAGGCTCTCCACCGTGAAGGGGCCGGCCACCCGGACCTTCTTCTTGTCCTCGTAGGGCTTGTCGTAGAGGTATTCAAACTCGGCCTTGGCGGCGATGGATGCGTCGATTTCCTTTTGCCGGGCAATGCGCTGCCGCCACCATTCTGCGTGCAAGGCTTCCGCTTCTTTCGTCACCCCGGCGGAGGAAGGGGTCCAGTCGTTGTCCGTTTTCTGGATTCCGGCCTTCGCCGGAATGACGGAGGAGAGGTCACGGGGGATTTCCCATTCCTGCCATTTTTTGCCCAAAGCCGTGTTGAGCTGCTCACGCAGTGGTTCCTGCTTTTCCTGGAACTTCTCCCAGATCACGTCGATCTCGGCGTTGTTGGCGATTGATTTGAGGGTGATGTGGGGCACCCGCTCATAGACAAAGCCGTGGCGGATATTGCCCTGGGTGGGTTTGCTGGACGGGACGGAACGGGTGACTTCCGCCTCCTTCTGCTGTCCTTCTGGGGAATCTGCCAACAGAAAGAAGGGATAGCGGGCGCCCATGATCCGGGCGCGGGCCAGGGCCAGGGCAACACGGGAGGTGTCGATGGTGATCCAGCGGCGGCCCCATTGTTCGGCCACATAGGCGGTGGTGCCGGAACCGCAGGTGGGGTCAAGGACGAGGTCGCCGGGGTCAGTGGCCATGAGGAGACAGCGTTGAATTACTTTTTCGCTTGTTTGAACAACATAGACTTTATCGGAGGATCCGCTAATAGTCGTGTCGTCCCAGCTGTTGTTCATTCTAATTGCGGCAAAGTCTGACAACTGACGGACATAACCAATTGTAGACTTACCTTTTGAAACCCGTGATGCTTTCAGAAGACGGGCCATACCCTCCTCACCGGTCTTCCAGACACCTTTGTTCGGCGTAAATACTTCACCCTCAATTGCGACTGGATAACGTGTTTTATCGACACCGGATTGAGACGTGATGTTATCTATACGACACACTCGGTTGAGTTCTGATTCATTCAAGATGTCATATTTTTCTTTGGGAATGGGAAATACATTTCCTGTTTCATCGCGAATTAGTCTATAAGCAGAGGCGCCATCGCCACCAAAAATTTTCGCTGTAAGAGCTGGTCTAAATTTTTTCGCAGAAAATGATTTTGCAAACCAAAGCAAATAGTCGCCAACAGCCGCGACAGTTGTGAGCTCACCAGGACTACCAGCACCACTAGTTTTTTTGAAGAATATCTGACCGCAGAAATTATCTTCCCCAAACACCTCATCCATCACCGCTCGCACCCGATGGACATTCTCATCGCCAATCTGGACAAAAATCGAGCCGGAGTCGGTCAACAAATCCCGGGCCACGGTCAGCCGGTCGCGCAGATAGGTCAGATACGAGTGAATCCCGTCCCGCCAGGTATCGCGGAAGGCCTTAACCTGCTCGGGCTCGCGGGTGATATGGTCGGCCTTGCCGTCCTTGACATCCCGGTTGGTGGTGGACCACTGGAAATTGGAGTTGAACTTGATGCCGTAGGGCGGGTCGAAGTAGATGCACTGCACCTTGCCGCGCAGCCCCTCGCGCTCGGCCAGGGAGGCCATCACCTGCAAGCTGTCGCCCAGGATCATCCGGTTCTGCCATTTGCCGTCGTGCTGGTAGAATTCGGTCTTGGCCTTGTCGTCCGGCAGGCCGTTGAAATCGGCAAAGAGGTCGAACTGCCTGGGCTGGCCCGACGCCTTTTGCTCCCTGGTCTGCCGGAGCAGATCGTCAATCAGCACCTTGGGATGGACCTTCTCCTGGATATAGAGCGGCGGCGCATGGACCACCAGGTCGGACCAGTCCTGCTCATCCTTGCCGCGCCAGACCAGTTGCGGGTCCAGATCGCGGTTGCGGCGCTGGTAGGCCACCTGGATGGGGCTTTGCTCGTCCTGGCGCATCACCGACTGGTATTCGGCGGTGGGGATGTTTTTCCGGGTGGCGTCGTCGTGCTTGATCGCTTCGACGGTGAGTTTGTTCGGTTCTTTTGCCATGATGCCTGATTCCTATGCGTCCAGAGGGTCCGGGTTTTTCAGCGACTTCTTCTCTTCCGTGGCAATCCGGCGTTCTACCTTTTTGACATCTTCGGCTGCCGGCAGATGCTCGGGGCGGATGCCCCGTTCGAGGAGGGTGTTGCGCACCGCCTGGTTGTTGGTGATATGTTCCGTGGAGATGGCACTTTCGCTGGCCATCTGGTGCTGCCTGGCGTTGAAGATGGTGATCTCGGTGGCAAAGTCCTTGGCCTTCAGGATGATGGTGGGAGCAAAGTCGGCCAGCGGACGATGGTCCGGCACCTGCCATCGGGCCTTCATCGCCTGGGTGGTTTTGCCGAACAGGGCCTGGTCGCCCTTGCTGCGGATGAGGGCAAAATTCTGATTGCCGCCGGTCTGTTCGTAGATGATCTCGGAAAGCTCCTTTTCGGTGGCCGAAAGCTTTTTGCGGGCCGAAACCCGCTCGGCTTCCAGCAGGCGCTGTTCGATAAGCTCCGCCCGGCGGGTCTGCACCGCGAAATAGGTCTGGGCAAAGGCGATCTCCTGCTTCTTGGGGTCGCCGTTCTGGGCAATCAGGTAGCAGGCGTAGCGGGTGAGCATGATGTCGGGAACTTCTTTTTCCGCTCCTTTCGGCATGGCGATCGTTTTGCCGACGTCGGCAAAATGATCGGACACCTCATGCCCGGACACCTCACAGGCAGTTTTCGCCTTGGAGACGACGTTCAGGAAGTTGTCCCATTTGGTATAGCCCAAGAGGTGCTGGAGATCACGGGCAAGCCAGAACTCGATGCCGCCTTCGGTTTGCCGGGCGTGGGCCTCAAAATTTGTTGTAAGATTTTGAATAATCTCTGTTTTCATGAGGGTTGCCTTCATATCGTTTTCAACCATCGACAATCTGTCGATGGTTCGGTGCCAGAGCCATCGGCTGCTGTTTCCCGCAAGTAGGGGACAAATTGTCCCCTACTTCAATCATTCTTTTCCCCGATCAGCGGCTTTGGTAATCATCTTGTCAAACTCCGCCGCCACCCTGGCCTCAAAGTCGGATTCAATCTGGTACACCTCGGTAAACTCGGCAAAGGCCCAACGACCGTATTGTTTTAGGTTGTTCACCCCAGGCACCCAGTAGGTCTCCATGGTGCTCTTTTTTTCCTTCGCGTCCTCGCGGCGATAGCCCTTGATTTCGACGATGAGGCGGAGCGGGTCGTCTTCACCATGGCCGTCGTCCACCAGCACGACAAAATCCGGGAGATAACGGCGCATTTCGGAGCCGTAGCGATAGGGGACTTCCAGGCCAAGGCTGTGGTTCTTGACGTAGGCCTTGACCTTGGGATGGGCCTCGGCCACCCGGCAGAATTCAGCCTCCCAGTCGCTGTCGAGGACCACCCAGTTGATATGGCAGCGACGGGCATCTGTTTCCCAGCGGTATTTCTTGGAGGTATTGAAGTTGACGTGGGCGGTGGAGCCGGTTGGGTTGTAAGGATCGAGTACCGCCTTGATGGGACGTTTGCCGCTTTCCGCCCGGGTGATCCCGGCGGTGATCCGCTCGCAGGCCATGTCTGCCAGTTCCTGGTAGATGAGCTGGGCTGGATAGGTACCTCCTTTACAGACCAGGCAGGTATCGAGCCACTGCTTAGTAATCCGCTTGAGCTGGCCGAAGAGGTGCAGCTTGGGTTCTTCCCCTGGGTCGCGCCATTTGGTGTAAAGCAACCGTTGAGTGAGATGAAAGAGCAGGCTGGAGCGGCGGGTGTCTTCCAGATGTTCCAGGCTGAGATCGACGTCCGCCCCGATAATCCCGGCGTTTTTGGTGATGGAGGGGCCGACCAGATCCGGGGTCAGTTCCAATACTGAGTCGTCATTGAATTCGGCGGTGAGCCGTTCCTCGGGAAGTTCGACCCGGTAACCGGCCACCCGGGGGAAGCTGATTTCCAGGTGATCGCGTTCGGGTCGTACCGCCTTGACCTGAATGGTTTCGCGGGGTGTCTGCGGCGGGGCCACCACCGGCTTGGCGGTGAAATCGAAGGGAATCCCCAGGATGTCGGCGTATTCGACGTTGAACAGACCATCTTCGTTGAGATCGTAAGACTGGCGACGCAGGGCGCGGCCGATCACCTGCTCGCAGAGCAGTTGAGTGCCGAAGGCCCGCACTCCGAGGACATGGGTGACGGTGTTGGCGTCCCAACCTTCAGTGAGCATGGAAACTGAAACCACACAGCGGATGGAGTCGCCAAGGCGGCCCGGTTTGCCGACGGTGTTCATGACCTCCCGCAGCAAATCCTGGTCGGTAATGTTTTCGGCCTGGCGGCGGTCGCCGGTGCGCTCGACAATCTCCCGGCGAAAACGGTCGATCTCGTCGGCCGCCATCGCGTGAAAATTCTTGTCCAGGGCTTCGCCGGATTCGAGCTGCTCGCTGTCGATTAAAAGGGTGCGCGGCCGGCCGAGCTGGTTGCCGTGTTCATCGTAGTTGCAGAACAGGGCCAGGCGGCCGTTTTCCGTGGTGCTGGAGCCATCGTCGTTTTCCCGGCGAAAGCCTGAGATGTAGTCGGAGATCAACTTGGAGATCGAGGTGTTCTGGCAGACCACGATGAAACAGGGTGGAACCTTCACTCCTGCTTCTTCCCACAGGTGAAACGTCTTTTCGTAATGGCCATAAAGGGCCTGCAGGGCGGTTTGCAGTTCCACCGGCAGGCTGAGGGGATCGAGATTCTTGGCCGTGCCCCGGCCTTTTTTGGGCATCCGGGTGCGGATATGTTCCCAGAGATTGCGGAACTTAGGCATTTCCCCGCCGGGGATATTGTCGGCTACCGGCACCCGCGGCAGTTTGACAATGCCGCATTCGATGGCGTCCATCAGGGAAAAATCGCTCATGGTCCAGGGAAAGAGGGTGCCTTCGGCGTAACCGGAGCCGCGCAGAAAAAACGGGGTGGCGGACAGATCGACCACCCGACTGACTCCGAGTTTACGGTTGACCGCTTCCAGTCCGGAGATCCAGAGACGGGCCGCTTCGTTGTTTTTTTCCGCCTCTTTCTTTTCGTCGCCTTTTAAATCGCCGTCCTCTTCTTTTTCCGGCTTTTCCCGATAGCAATGATGGGCTTCATCGTTTAAGACCAGGATGTTTTTGAGCCCCATCAACTCGGGCATCACCCGTTGGATCATCTGGCCCTCGGTTTCCATGGTGTTGAGCTGCTCGCCGCCCCTGCCTTGCAACAACAGGCGGCCGCCCTTGGAAAGTTCCAGGCGTTCACGGAGTTTGAAGGCGTGGTAGTTGGTGATCACGATCTTGGCCCGTTCCACCTCGCCGAGCAGATCACCCGGCAACAGTTCCCGGCTCTGGTAATAACTGTCCGGGTCATTGGGCTGGAGCACCCGCAGGCGGTCGCGGATGGTAATGCCGGGGGTAACGATGAGGAAGCCACGGCTGAATTTTTTGCTTGTGGGACGCCGAACCGCATTGATGGTCTGCCAGGCGATGAGCATGGCCATGACCGTGGTTTTGCCTGCGCCGGTGGCCAGCTTCAGGGCCAGGCGCATGATTTCCGGGTTGGCGTCGTTATTGGCGTTGGCAAGATGTTCCAGGAAGCCCTTGCCGGTTTTCCCGACATTGGGGGCAACCTCGGTAAGCCAGATGGCGGTTTCCACCGCTTCGACCTGGCAGAAAAAGGGCCGAATACCACTGAATTTGTGGTGTCGCCAATGCTGTAGCAGACGGGCGGTTTCAGGCGTGACCTGCCAGTGGTTCGGATTAGTCAGGTTGCGCCATTGGTCTACCTGAAGGCGCAGGCTGCTGATGGTTGAGGTGGTGTCGTATTGCTGTCCTGCGGTAGTCAGGCTGTGTTCGGCGAAAAGGGCTTGCTGCTGGGCCTTTCCCTTGCGTTTTCTTGGTGATGGAATTGGGGTGATAAATTCGGCCCGGCGGCGGCTTTCGATGATCTGTTGAGTCGGCTGGCCATCGTCATCAAGCTCCCAGTGGCGAATCGGATAGGCGTAAGGAGAGTTGAGGACGGGCTGCTCGAAGAATCGGTTGTCCATAATAAGCGCTGCCAGAATTGGTTTCCGTGTTATTTCCTGCTTACAAATTCCCTTGCCACCCGCCCCACAGCTTTCTTTGCAAACGGCCTCTCCTGTGGCACTACCAAAGAAGTTAGCCTATCTATCCAATAAATTCCCCATAAAAGTCAATACGGAGAAAATACTGAAGTCCGCCGGCACAATAACATTTTCTCTTTACACCCTGCGGGTATAAGTTTCGTTTGCACCCTAAAGGGCATAGACTGCTCTGTCCTGTGATGATGCGGCCCCTTTGCTCAAGATCATCGCACCCTGGTTTTGGCAAATATCATACCCTGTCACCTGGGACAAATAGCGTCCTACCAGCAAAAAAACACCCTCGCTTCATCTCTTTTCCCCCTGCCAGCCCACCGCCTGGCGGAGCTTGCCGCTGAAAGCGATGAGCCCCAGGCAGCCGATGGCAAACAAAAAGGCAAAAAGCCCGCTCGCGAAAAAGGAGGCGCCGTAGCCCCAGATCAGGTTGAGGCTGCCGGTGGCGGTTGCGGCAAGAAAGGTGGCCAGGCCGCGCACCCCGTAAAGCAGGCCGGAGTTGCCCCCCAGCCGGGCCGAGGGAAAAAGCAGGGCCAGCAGGACCCCCAGTTCGAGCATGGCCACCGTGTCCCCCAGATTGTGGAGAAGGCGGACGGCGAGCAGACTGGGCATATCCCAGGCCCAGGCGGTGAGCATCTGGAAAAAGGCGGACCAGGCCAGGCCGGCAAGGAAAAAAAGGAACACCGACTGGCGGCGATCATGGAAGCGACCGACCAGGGGAACAAGCATGGCCATCCACAACCCCATGCAGGCAAAGACCAGGCCGATTTTCTCCGGGCTGAAGCCGAGTTTCTCCTTCATCAACAGAGCGAACGAGGTCTGCTCCACCCCGAAATGGGTGCTCATCACGAACAGGCAGGCGACCAAAAGCAGGGGTTTGAACTGCAACATATCCTCCCCGTACCGGCGGAAGGAAAAGACGATGGGTTCGTAATCTTCGAGAAAAAGGGAGAGGACAAATACCGCCAAAGCCCCGGCCATGGCCAGGAAGAAAATGAGCTCCGGCCTCGTCCCCACGAGCTGCCCCCCGACCAGGGGGCCGGCGGCAAATCCCAGATAGGTGCTGAACTGATAGATCGCCACCCGGCGGCCTCGTTCCACCTGGCCGAAATGCTTTAAGTACAAGGATTCACTCACCACCGCCAGGGCCGCCTGCCCCAGGCCGCCGAGGAAAACCACCGGCAC
>Ga0172371_10012932_pt1 | contig 10919 bp, 8 predicted proteins | sample Lak12m_FD_114543 | JGI IMG/M metagenome (GOLD analysis project Ga0172371, IMG submission 114543) | Freshwater microbial communities from Kabuno Bay, South-Kivu, Congo - kab_022012_12m | ecosystem: Environmental > Aquatic > Freshwater > Lake | place: Democratic Republic of the Congo: South-Kivu... | reverse complement strand
ACCACTTGTACAGTTACCAGAAAGTCAAGGATACGGCGACGGCGGCCGGTTGCAGCGATTTTTCCACAGATCCCGGCAGTAGCTGTTATTTGCATTATTGCAATACCAGCGGCGATTGTTTCGTCAAGGTCAGGGTGACGGTGATTGACAATTGGCGCGCCGAGGGCGGCCGGACGACCGGCTTTAAAATTCAAGTCAAGTAATTTATTATGAATTCCTTCTACCAAAAACATCAAAAACTTATCAGCGTCCTTCTGGTCGCGGTGTTTGTGGTCGGCGGGGTGGGAATAAGTAGTAGTGTTTTTGCATTGCCAGATAATTATATTGGTTCCTATCCTTGGGATCCAAATGCTGGTTTTTTGGAAAACACTAATGCTCAGTACCAGGGTACAGTTAATAATCTCGCAGTTTTTCTTGCAAATATAGAAGCATTGCCAAGTACTATACAAGCTGATGCACAATTACAACGATTCAAATATATTGCACAAAAGGTAATTGATGATACTTCTGGAAAATATACTGCTGAGCAAAAGAAAGCAATGCAGAAATATCTCGATCAAATTAATAGTAGGCCGGGTTTATTTTCTCAGACTGCAGCAACAATTAAACCAGCTGTAGTAGATGCACAAAATACCGATCAACCTCCTGGCAAACTTCAAGAAATCCTCGGCTCAATGCTGGCTTGGTTCTTATATTATATTGCCATCGGCTTGGGTTGGATTATGATGCTGATTTGCAAGGTAATGCTGATTATCGGGGTATTCAACAGTTTCTTGAAACAGCCGGCGGTGCAGGCCGGTTGGACGATTACGCGTGATATTTGCAATAATTTTTTCATTATTTTCATGATGATTCTGGCTGTCGGCGTCACCCTGCATCTGCCCAGTTATGCCTGGCGCAATTTATTGCCGAAAATCCTGATTTACGCGGTGCTGATAAATTTTTCCTTGCTTTTCACCGGCGTTTTGATTGACGTGTCTCAGGTGCTGATGCTGACTTTTGCTTCGCCGCTGGCTAGGACGCAGGGATATAACATCATTATTTCGGCTTTCGGCTTGCCGGATGCCTATAGTATGACCGCAGTCATCAAGCAATGGGCTAATACTGACACTGACCTGCTTGACCAGACAGGTTCTATCAGTTTTTATGATATTATCGCCGCTTTGCTTTTTGCCATTATCGTGACGATCGTTGCTATCGTCGTTGTGACTTGCATTACAATTATCCTGGTTTACCGCATCATCATGCTGATGTTTTTGGCTGTTTTGTCGCCTTTGTATTTCTTGGGCAAGGCGGCTCCTAATATCAGCCAATTGGGTCAGATTTCCGGCGACTGGGTTAGCAAACTTGGGAAGATGCTGACCGTCGGACCAGCCATGATGTTTTTCCTTTATTTGTCTTTCATGACGATGGCGGCGGTTAATAATTTGAATGGCAACGGCTCAAAAGCATCATTGTTGCCCGATCCGGCAGTGGAGCAGGGCATAGAATCAAACGAGGCTTTGAATGATACCGGGGAGACGTCTGTTATCCCTAAACAAACATCTGAGACTAACATAGCACAAAGCGGCGCTTTAACTGCTCAAGAGGATTATACTGCTTTGTCCGGTATGGCCTCAGTTAATGGCGTAATCAATTTCTTGATCGTTGTCGGGTTGTTATGGGTATCATTGATGATGGGCCAAAAATTTGGCGATGGCGCCGGCAAGGTGGCCAGCCAAGGCATGGGCTGGCTTTCCGGCGCGGCGAAGAAATACAGCGGGTTTAATTTGGGGAAGAAAGGCGTAACTGAACTTAAAAAAGTGCCGGGGGCCGTTGTGTCCGGCGCTGTGGCCAAGGTCGGAACAGGCGCTTTGGGCGCAGCCAGCGCGACTACTAGGGGTTTCGGGCGCGTTACCGGATCAGTCGGTTTGCAGAAATTAGGTGAAGTCGGCGGCCAGTGGCGCAAGGATGTTCTGGGCGCCAGAAGAAAAGCGCGTATTGCGAAATTAAGCAAAGCCATGGGTAAGATGGGGTTGGGTAGTGATGAAGTCAAACAGAAATGGGGTGAATTTACTGATACTGATTTGGCCAAAAGGACAAAGGCAGCTGCTCTTGGACTTGGTTCTGTGGGTGCGACAGTTGGTACGGCGATACTTACCGGTGGCGCTGGTTTAGCACCCGGCTTGGCAATTGCGGCGGCCGGTTATCTTGGCGGTGGCGGGCGATTAGCAGAGTTAGGTTTAGGCCAATGGGGTATCCGCCGGGCTAAAAGCAGGGAAGAAAAACAAAAGAAGATTGATGAGGCGAAAAAAGCGACGGCGCAAATAGTCGCTGATTCGGAAGCGGGGAGGGATAAAGATATTGAAAGTGATGCTAATATCTATTTTTCAAATCCAGTTCATCGAGCGGCAAGGGATACCTTTAAATCATCTAAAAAGAGAATGAGTGATATTGAAAATACTGAATTAACTGACAAGAATAGAAAAAATGGTAAAGGATTAGATCCTGAACTTGAGCAAGTTCTTAAAGATAATGGGTGGAACACGGGGACAGAAATTACTGACGATATGTTAAGAGATGCTAAGAAAGATATTAAAATGGATACTAAAGGAAGGGGGGTGTGGAAGGGTTTAGAAAAAAATGTTAATGATTTCCAAATGCATCAAGATATATTAGATAATTCTAAAAATATTAGAGAAAATGAACATAGAAAAAATGTTAAAGACAAATTAGATGATAAGTATAATAAAGCTAAAACTCCGGAAGAAAAGAAAATTCTTGACGTAGAAAGAAAGAGATTTGAGACCGAATACGACGCTAAGATTACGTCAAACCTGCGTACTGAAAAAATTGAAGCAGATTTAGCTGCTAAGTTAGACCTAATTAATGAATCAAATGTTCCGGAGTCCAAAAAAATCGAAGATAGAAGGCAAGCGCAAAAAGAGTATGACGAGGAAAAATCAAGAATTAATAAGTCTTATACCGATACTATAGCTCCGGTGCAGCATCAAATACCCAAACCTACAGCCGCTGACAAATTCCTAGAAGATTATAAGCCGTATGCGCATGAGAATTGGGTTTCTCAAGGCGTTTCTAAAGATGCGCAAAAAATGGCGCAAACCGCTAAAGACATAGTGGCGGCCATGGAAGCGGCGGGCAGCGATGTTTTGGCCGGTTTCCATCAAGTCAGCCGGGGCAGTTTTTATTCCAATAGCGGCCAGACCGAGACCCAATTCAAATCCATGAAAGCGATGATGGATTCCACCAAGGCCACTCAGAGCTTGATTGATGCTCTGTCGGCTCTGCCCAAGAATTTAAGCGGGGAGCAGGCCCAGATGGTTAAGGAATTGAAACAAGGCATTGCCGCCTTTAAGAAGGGTGGCGGCGACACGACTAAGTTAGCCGCGGTTATCGCTTTGCTTGATCAGAAGACCGGAACAAATAAAAATGGTAAGGTGATTGACGATAAGACGGTTTCCGAGTATGAAGCCGACGTTAAACCCAAGAAATAATATGTTGATTTTAGAAGATGCTTTGCAAAAATTCGAGTTATTGGATCCGGAGGTGGTGTTTACGGTCAACAGCGACAGATTCACTCGAATAATAACTGAATTGTCCGAGAGACACGGCGTTGATTTGAACGCAGCAGTTTTGTTTTCCGTAGTCGGCGATTTGAAGCCGGAAGAGCTAGCTGATTATTTAGTCCAAGAAAAGGAGATTGAGGAGGTTAAAGCCAAATTAGTCGCTAATGAATTGAAGAGCCAAATTTTGAAGCCGATGGAAGCCCGTTTATTATTGCTTAATGCCGATCCGGATAAGGCCGGCATAACTCCGGAGCAGGAGAAAGAGGCATTGAAACAAATATTCTCCGAGGGGTTGATTTTAGAAATGTCGGAATATGATCTGATTAAGAACGCTGTTAATTATCGTATTTTTGACATTTTGGAAAAAGACCTTAATTTCAAACGCGAGCTGGAAAGATCTCTATATGATAATAAGGAACTTCTAACCGCCGATTCCCTAACGGTTGCCAATAAGTCGGTTGAACCGACTATCGGCAATTGGCTGAAGGATTTTATTGAGAAAAAGGGCACTGATGATTTTGATTCCGTCGTTTTATCGGATTATTTGGCTAATTCGGCCAATGCTAAAAATCTTTCTCCGGAAGAAAAAAACAAGTTATCCGATCTGTTGAATTTGTATCGGAATATCAAGTTTTTTCCCGCTACTGTTGCCGGCCAGCCGATTGACGAGTGGCAGATTATCCCATTCGATTTAGCCGCGGCTCAGGAGCTTATTAAAAATGAGAATAAGAAACTTTTAATTGAAAATGACGCTGAAGAAACAGAGGCAACCATAGAGCAGCCAACAGCCGCGCCGGCGGTTGAATTGACGCTGGATCAGAAACTTTCCCAATACGACTGGAACAAGATCGTCGGCATCGAGCGTCGGGCGCGGCTGGAGGAATTGGGCGTCGGATTGAAGGATTTCGTCAAGTGGCTGGCGGCGAAGAAGTAAATTATCACCTAAGTTTTGTTTTGTATGCCCAACGACTATATCTCAAAATTAAAATCACTTTCTCCCTCTCTGCAAGCGAAATTGGCGGATGAGAAGATTTTGGCTGAATTGGATGAATTGGACAGCCAATACGGCATCAAAGCGGTACTGATCCTTTTGGGTTTGCTTTTGAGTGAAATTGATTATATTGAATTGGGCGGAAAATTGAAGGCTGATTACGGTTTTAATGATTTTTTGGCGGCCGAGGTTAAGGGGAAATTCGGCGATTTGATCAAGGAATTGGGGAAAGAAGAAACGGCCGTCGCAGTTAAGCCGGCCGGTCGCGAGGCGCCGGCTGATTATCCGATGGTTTTTTCCCAGGCCGATGAAGCCGAAGTTAAAAAATATGTCAATTTGTCTGCCGCAGTTCCGGTTGATTACTCGACTGATGCCAGGCGATTGATCGCCGCTTTCGGTTATCCGAATGCCGATGAGATTATGCCTAAACGGCTGGAAAATATCATTATTGCCCGGCTTAAGGATGTTCGCGATGATTTGGAAACCAAAGAGAATCTGATGAAAAGCAAGAAAGTCGGCGGTTTGGAATTCTCTGAAGCCGAGGCCGACAAATTGTTGGGCTTAATCAAGAATAAATCAGTTTTGAATGCAAGGGATTCCTCCATTACGTCCGTCCGCCAGCTGGCGGATACCTCGGACTTCAGTCGGAATGACAAGTATAGCGGTAAAATTAATAACGCCAATCAGCCGACGATCGAGATGGAAGACGGCTTGCCGGTGGTCCGTTTGCCGGAGGCGTTGGCGATTAGGCCGCCAGCCGACATGGCGATCAAAGAAAATCCCGTTATTCCGGCTGAAAAATTGCCCGTTGCTGATGTTAATGGTAAAATTAAGCCAGCGACTGAAGCAACTTTGCCGCCTCCGACGCCCCAGCCGTATTTAGCGGCGAAAAAAATTCCGGAGTCGGTGATCAATGCCAAGACCGCTTCGAAGCCGAATCTCGATGATGTCAAATTGGGCAAGAAATTGATGGGGCCGATCGAAGAATTGGAAATGATGACAATCATCGATTTCCGCCGCTTGGCCGCCGATCCCCAGGCCGCCGTCAATAAGATCAAGGAAAAAATAAACTTGCTGGGGCGGGAGGGCTTGGATCGCCGGCTGGCCGGCGTCGACGCTTGGCAGAAAAGTGAAGTCAGCCGTTTTTATCGGCTGTTGGGCCAACTCTCCATGTCGGAAAACAAGACGATTGAAATCGTCATCAAAGAACGCCTGCTGGCCGGCAAACCGACTTTGTCGCTGGATGAATTCTATGCCGTGATGGAGTTGAATAGGACATTAAGATACTAAGAAATAAATGATAATAAATATCAGGAGTTATTGCAGGTATGTCAAAATATTTCATTATGTTTGAATGGTTTGATAAATTCCAATTATAACAATAAAGCTAAGTAATCTTAATTTCTTTGTTTCTTTATTTCTTTATTGCCATCCTATGCAGCAAGTAGTCGTGCCACAATTCCTGGATGTCGAAGATAAGATCATCGGGCCGATTACGGTCCGCCAGTTCATTGAGCTGTTAGTCGCCGGCTTGATTATCGCGCTTTTTTACCAGCTTTTCGATTTTACTTTGTTTGTTTTTTCCAGCTTGGCGGTTTTGGCTGTCGCCCTGATCGTCGCTTTTTCTAAAATTAACGGCCAGCTGTTTCATTTGTTCCTGCTTAATTTCATCCAGACAATCAGGAATCCCAAATTGAAGGTTTGGCGCAAAGATCTGGGCCTTAAGGATCTGCAGCGGGAATTGCCGGTTGAGGCCAAAGCCGCTACAGTCCGATTCCGGAAGCCGCTGAGCACTTCCAAAATATCCGAAATCGCTCTGATTATCGATACCGGCGGCATTTACGCCGGCGAGAATGGCAATAGCGGGCCGGCCGTTTAAAAAAAATATGGCAAAAAAAACAGCCAATCGGCATGCTTCCAAATCGACTCCGTCGACGCAGAAATATCTGCAAATAGCGGAGATCCGCGATGATACGATCATTATGAAGGATGGCAGCATCCGCAGCGTGCTTTTGGTGTCTTCGATTAATTTTGCGCTTAAGTCGGAGGATGAGCAGAATGCGATTGTTTCCGCTTATGTCAATTTCTTGAATTCCATGGATTCGCCGATGCAGATCCTGATCCAGTCGCGTAAATTGGATTTAGAGCAATACTTGAATTATCTGAAGGAGGCGCAAGCCAAGCAGACCAATGATTTGTTGAAAATGCAGATGGCCGAATACCAGCAGTATATTACCGAATTGGTGGAGCTTGGCAATATCATGACTAAGCGGTTCTATGTCATCGTACCGTTTGAGCCGTTTAATTCCAAAATGCGCGGCTTTTGGTCCAGGGCCGGCGATGTCCTGTCGCCGACTTCGGTCGCCAATATCAGCCAGAAGGCCTTCGCTGCCAGACAGCGGGAATTGTTCACGATCGTCGACCGGGTCATGTCCGGCTTGGCCGGCATGGGTCTGCGGGCGCAGGTTCTGGATACGCAAGCGCTGATCGAATTGTTTTATAACACCTATAATCCGACCGTCGCTCCTAATGAGAAATTGGAAGACATCAATAAGTTGATGATGGAAACGAGGATGTAGGTTGGGAAATAATATCTATTTCATGTTTGAACCGAAACAATTAGAACCGAATAAGAGTTTGCCGCCTCCGCCGCCCGTCACCGGTTACGGCCAGGTAGCCGAACCGTCAAGGGACCAGTTGCGGCAGCAAGAAGCCAAGGAAATTGCGACGGCCAAAGAGGCCTTGGAGGAGGAAAGAATTTATCGCCGCGGCGTCGTGTCGGTGCGCGATTTGATTTCTCCGGCGGCCTTGGAAGTAAACCCTAACCATATCAAGTTGGGCGAATTATTCGTCCGGACGCTGTTTGTTTTCGAATATCCGCGCTATATCGCCGTCGGTTGGTTTGCGCCGATCATTAATATGGATATCGCCGCCGACATCGCCATGTATTTTTATCCGGTCAAATCGGCGGTGATTCTGAAACAATTAAAGAAGAAGGTCGGCGTGCTGGAGGCGGGGATTATCGGCGCGGCGGAAAAGGGCTCGCCTCGCGATCCGCTGTCGGAAACGGCCCTGCGCGATATGGAGAAATTGCGCGATGATCTGACCCAGGGCGTTGAGCATTTTTTCCAGATCTCCCTTTACGTGACGCTTTATGCCAAGACGTTGGAGGAACTCGACCAAACCTCGGAAAAACTGGAAAATTTTTTCGGCCAGACGCTGATTTATTCGCGGCGGGTCTTTTATCAGGCGGAACAGGGCTTCAACTCCACCTTGCCGATGGCTTATGACGATCTCCAGGTCTATATCAATATGAATTCATCGCCGGCCGCTTCGTCTTTCCCTTTCGTGTCTTCCGATCTGACTTCCGACCGCGGCGTGCTTTACGGCATCAATCGTCATAATAACAGCTTGATTTTGTTCGATCGTTTTTCTTTGCAAAATGCCAATATGGTGGTGTTCGCCACTTCCGGCGCCGGCAAATCCTACGCCATCAAATTGGAGGTGCTGCGTTCCATGATGTTCGGCACCGAGGTGATTATCATCGATCCGGAGCGGGAATACAGCCATTTGTGCGAGGCGGTCGGCGGCACTTATATCGATATTTCGCTTAATTCCGAAGGCAAAATCAATCCTTTCGATTTGCCGCGGGCGATCGGCGAAGATGCCAAGCCGGCGGATATCATCCGCAACGCGGTTATTACCGTCAAGGGTTTGATTCGATTGATGATTGGCGAGGCCACGGCTGAAGAGGACTCGATCATTGATCGGGCGCTGCTCGAAACCTACGCTAAAAAAGATATTACGCCGGAAGCCGATTTGCGTTATGTCGAGCCGCCGATTATGACTGATTTCCTTGATATTCTGGGGGGCATGGAGGGCGCGGACAAGCTGGTTATCAGAATGAGAAAATACACCGAGGGCACTTTTGCCGGGTTGCTTAACAATCCGACCAATGTCCAATTGGATAATCAGCTGGTGGTTTTCTCTGTCCGCGATTTGGAGGATGAATTGAAACCGCTCGCGATTTATACGATTGTCAACCATATCTGGAATGCGGTCAGGAGCGTGATGAAAAAACGCATTTTGGTGGTTGATGAGGCCTGGTGGCTGATGCAACGCGAGGATTCGGCCAAATTCATTTTTGCTTTGGTCAAACGTTGCCGTAAATATTATCTGGGCGTGACGACGATCACCCAAGACGTGAACGACTTTTTGACTTCGCCTTACGGCCAAGCGATTGTCAATAACTCGGCCATTCAGATCCTGATGAAACAGTCGCCGGCCGCCGCTGATTTGATCCAGAAGACCTTTTTGCTGACCGAAGGTGAAAAATATCTGCTGTTAGAGTGCGGCGTGGGTGAAGGCATCTTTTTTGCCGGCGCCAAGCATGTGGCGATCAAGATTACAGCTTCTTATTCCGAAGATCAATTGATCACTTCTGATCCGCGCCAGCTGTTAGAAATCGAAGCGGCCAAAAAGGAATTCGCCGAGTCGATGGCCGCGGGGCAAGGATAAGGGTGGAAATATCAAATTTACAATTTCCAATTTCTAATAAAATAAGTTTGATGTTTTACTTTTTAAGTATTAAATTGTAAGAATCACGAGTGTCTATTATTTCTTGTTGTCATTCCGACCGAAATCTTGTAATCAGGATGTAGCGGAGTCCGCCTGCAACGCTATGCGAAGCATTGCTGGCAAGGGAATCACTTGAATTAATTTATTGTATATTTAAAGAGATCTCTCCACTTCGCTATGATTACATAGCTTCGGTCGAGATGACAATAACACTATGTTTGAAAATATCGATCGCAGAAAGTTGGTTATCGGCGGGTTAATTGCGCTTCTGGCCGTAATCGTCACTTTGATTCTGTGGTGGTTCTTGGCATCCAGAGCCAAGACGCCGCCCGTTTCAGCGCCGCCGACGCAGCCGGAAACGTCTGATTTAACCGTTGCTCCGCTCACGGCAGCGCCGCCCGCTTCGCCGCAGCGGCTTCAGGCCGACCAGGATTATCCCTTGGGTTTAAAGCAATTGGCGATGTCTTTTGCCGAAAGGTTTGGCAGCTATTCGACGGATGAGCCGGCTAAGAATCTGGTTGATTTGCAGCCATTAATGACTGATCGATTGAGGGTCAACTTGTCGACGCGGAGCATTGATGACGGTTCCGGCGTTTTCAGCGGTTTTTCCACTAAGGCGTTGACTTCCGATTTGTTGAAATCAGACGCGCAGAGCGCCACTGTGCTGGTAAAAACACAAAGGACTCAGACCTTGGGCGCCGGCGAGGCCGTTAAATCATTTTATGCCGATCTGCTGCTGCAAGCGGTTAAATCCGGCAATGAGTGGAAAATCGATGCGGCCGAGTGGCAGTGAGTTTCGGGATAATTTGCTGGATCTTATTTTTCCGAATTTCTGCTTGGGTTGCGGGGCGGAAGGAAAATTATTGTGCCCGGATTGTTCGGCTAAAATGATTTGTCAGCCGGCGGAGATCTGTCCGATTTGCAAACTGGCGGCCGTCGGGCGGCATTGCCTCGGCAGCCCGCTGGACGATTTGTGGACTCTGGCGCATTATCAGGATTATTTGACGGCGGAGTTGATCCAGAAAATAAAATACAGTTATTTGACCGGTTTAGCCGGCGCGGCCTTAAATCGTTGCTTGGAAGCATTTTGGCAAAAGACGGCGAGCCAATCCAGTCGGCAGGCCGTTTTGATTCCGGTGCCGCTCCATCGCAAAAGATTTTTGGAGCGCGGCTTCAATCAATCGGAACTAATCGCTGTCGAACTGTCAAAGATTTCCGGCTTAGCGATAGAGAATCGATTGCTGAAACGCGTTATTTACAATGAACCGCAGGTCGGCTTAAGCGGCAATCGCCGCCGGGAGAATATCAAAGGGATATTTGAGGTCGATTATCGAGCCATTAGCTCTGTCTGGGGAAGTGAACTGTTGCTGATTGATGATGTTTACACGACCGGCTCGACATTGTCGGAATGCGCCCGAATCCTAAAAACAGCCGGTTTTTCCAAGGTCAGCGGCTTGGTTTGGGCGGTGGATTAGTTTTGAAGCCAACTCTTTACAAAATGCAGGATTTAATGTTAAACTAGCGTCAGTAAGAGCGCGCCATTATTGGGATGGAGAGATGGCTGAGTGGCTGAAAGCGGCAGGTTGCTAACCTGTTATACGTCTTTTTGGGCGTATCGAGGGTTCGAATCCCTCTCTCTCCGCCAGTTAGGAAATGTCTTGGTTGGCTCGCCCTCTGCGAGGGCTCGCCAGCCGATTTTAAGCGCAAATTGAAATTTTTTATCTTTCAAAATGAAGTTCGAGCCGATATTTTTTAGAAATGCTCGGATTTCTTGATTGTCGCTT
>Ga0172371_10012931_pt1 | contig 10919 bp, 10 predicted proteins | sample Lak12m_FD_114543 | JGI IMG/M metagenome (GOLD analysis project Ga0172371, IMG submission 114543) | Freshwater microbial communities from Kabuno Bay, South-Kivu, Congo - kab_022012_12m | ecosystem: Environmental > Aquatic > Freshwater > Lake | place: Democratic Republic of the Congo: South-Kivu... | reverse complement strand
GACCATCGCGGTTGAAAATGTAGCAATACCTTCGGGAAAATTGTGAATGGCTATTGCAACCGCCGTTAAAATCCCCGTTTTTTTGTGCTCAAGTTTGCATTTCATTTTATCCAACACTCCGAACTCTTCCACCCCGTTGCCTTCGACCGTTTTATGGGTAAAAAAATCTATTATAAAAGTCCCAAGCACTCCTCCTAAAAATCCAGCTATCGCCAATTTGGCATCGCCCAATCCTTCTATTGATTCTTTCATCAGTTCGCAAAACGCCATGTACGTCATAACTCCCGCCGAGCAGCCCAACCCCGCCGAAATTATTTTGACATGCTTTTCTTTTACCAAGAAAATTATCAGGCTTCCAAACACGGTTGAAAGCCCTGCGAACAACGAAAGCGATATTGCCAAGCTTATATTTCCATCCATACAAATTCGCATTTTACACGAAATATAGTATCCTGTTTATATGTCTTTCAAAGAAAATGTCATAAAGGAGGCTTTGATCCAAAAAGATTTGAGGCAAAAAAAATTGCCGATTCCTCCCGAGCATAAAAAATATGCCAGATTGGCCGGACTGTTTCTTGCGATTGTAGGCGGCGTCGGATGCGCCGCAATACTCCTTATTTCTTATATAGGAGAGCGCATTTTTGTGTTTGCCATTTTGTTTACCGGAGTGATTGCCGTAATGGGCTTTTCTCAGCTTATTTCAGGGCAACACATACTTACGCGCAGATAATTATCCCAAACTTTTTCGAAGTACAGCGGCTTCGACTATATCTTTTTGAAAATCCATTTTAAGATCCCATTTGACCGCGATATTGGACGTCAGGTTGCGATGCAAATAATGGTGATCTTTTTGCGGGCCCGTTTCTATCTGTAAAATTTCTTCGCATAATCGAATATCTTTGATTATATCTTTTGCCCATGCGTATTTTTTTGAAAACTTATCGAGATTTTCCTTGTTCACAAATTTCCCGGCATGTTTAAGTTCCCAAATCAACGTTGGAAAGTGCGATTTAAGAACATCCATCAAGCCATGCTTTTTCGCTTCCGCGAGCCCTCGGCCGGTACCTATAAACTCAGGCGGTATACCAAGCGAATAACATACTGCGGTAAATTGAATCGCGCGCGGCAATTTGGTTTCGCCGACTCCTCGGCTGTATCCCAACAAGCCTATGTGTTGCACTCTTTCGCGGCGGCTCGGGATGAATTTCGACATTTCATTGATTTGCGGAGCGAATTTTTCGATAGTGTCGCGATAAAATCCTTTGAAAATTTTCATCAATACTTTTAATGCATTCGCTGATTTTTTATCCAGTATTTCATGTGAATCTTTTTTCAATTCTTTTTTAATATATTCAAAGGCGGACTTCACTTGCTCGAGCGGGTAATCGTACCTGAATGCGGATTGAATCGTGATCGTTTTCGCACCTTTGTATTGAGGCAAACTGTTCTTGATGTTTTCCGGATTAATCCCTCCTCTGAAAGGCAAAGATCCCGTACCAACGATAGGATACATTTTTACTCCTGTTTCTTTTTCGGCGGAAAAAATCTCCGAAAGCCCGAGCCTCACCGCCAGCATCGCCGGAACGAAGCCTGCGTTCAATGCCGGATCCGATCTCGCAACGAAAACCCTCATGTATGATGGTTTTTCTCTTGTCGTCGCGATGAATTTTTTAAGAATTTTTGAACATGATGATATTTCTTCGACACTCTCGAATATGGGAATAACGTGTATATATCCCATCCCAAAATCGCTTTTGCCAAAAATCGTTTCGTGCAATTTGGCGGTTTTCTGGAAAGTGTCTTGTATATGCGTAAGTTGGCTTGCGGAAGTCGTCATCGGCAATATGAATTCGAAAACCGGTGGAGATGTAAGCTCAAAAGATTTTGCAAATTCAGCCGCAGAAAGAACGCTCATATATGCTCTTGCCAACTTGAATGTCCTCTCCTCCCAAACATTTGGAATCCTTATCGTTATAAATTTATCCCTGCCGATTTGCGATTTTTTGAAATTATCCATGTATGTCGAAAGCAATCTTTCAATCATCGCTTCATCTGCGAATTTCCCTTCCCAGTCCCACATGTATTCGTCACAACCCAAGGTAAAAAAATTCTCGAAAACCTCCTTGGTTTCGTCACGCGACTCTATAAATGCCGAGTCTCCCCAAAAAGGCACGCATGCGTTGTCGGGGTGTTGCGTACCCATAAGGACAGGGATTTTCCTTTTGTTTTTCGGATCGAACATCAGTGCGAGATATATTGTCCTAGGGTTTGGACCCTAATCTTTTTAATACGACTTTAAGGTCTATCGCAAGCGGCGATTCTATTACGATTTCTTTGCCCAAAAACGGATGGAAAAATCTGATTATTCCGGCATGTAAAAATTGCCTGCCAAGTCTATAAGTTAATCTGAAATTCCTGTTAAATCTTTCATCTCCGTATTGTGAATCCATAACGACAGGACACCCGATACCCGCAAAGTGTTGGCGAATTTGATGCTTCCTTCCCGTCAAAATCCTGCATGACACGAGCGCGCAAATTCCTCTGTGAACTTTAAAGGTTTTAAGAAGTTCGAATTTTGTTTCGGCATAAATTCTCTCCTCGCCGTGCCTCGCATTAAGCCTGAATTTCAACGTGTCCCCACGCGGAACTCCTCGCAAAAGAGCTGTGTAAATCTTTTCGGTTCGCGGGTCCTTGAAAATCGCTTCGAGTTCTTTCCTGTTCTCTTCTTTTTTGCCAAACAAAAGAACTCCCGAAGTTTGCATATCCAGCCTGTGTAACAGATAGGGCGTGATGCCTTGTCCTTCGTATTGCCTTTGCACTTTGCCCAAAAAAGTCGACCAAAGATTTATATCTGCAGCCGGCACCGAAGCGATTCGCGGAGGCTTGTCGGCCGCGATTATATAGTCGTCTTCGTAAAGTATTTTGATAGGTTTTTTCATAGTACTTGGATAGTACACAGTACACAGTACAGAGTACACAGTGGGATGCAAGACTTTATTTCATTTTGCCAATTTTGCACCAAGCGCCAACATCTTTTTTAAGTTTGCTTCGGTTTCGTGAGTATGGCCGAGAAGATGAAGCAATCCATGGGCGAAAAGGAATTTAAGTTCGTATTTCAGGGTATGTCCAAGTTCGGGGGCTTGCCTTTTTGCGGTATCAATCGAAATGTAAATTTCACCGAGCAGATTTTCTTTCGGGAATTCGGGAGAATCGTTATATGCGAAAGAAATGACATCAGTGGGCTTATTTTTACTCCTGTAAATTTTATTAATCTCTTTTATGCGCTTGTCGTCGACTATCACCAAGCTCACTTGTTTGCGACCGATTTTTGCTTTTTTCAAGACGCATTCAAAGATGCCGATGTCTATTTTCGCCGATGTTTCGTTGGAAAAAATCAATTTCATAACCCTTGCCAAAGTTGTTCATAAATATTCCACTCTTCCTCGGTCGTTTCCCACTCCGCATAAATAGCCACTCCCGTGAATACGTCTGTAATCGTACGTTTATTATTAAGCCCATCGATTATACCATTGAGACCGGTTTCCATATTTTCAACCAGCGGATCAAAGCTATCTTTTTCATCCTCGTAAGTAGGTATGCCTATCAACAATTCCGCGTCGTAGCCCGCCAATATTTGAGACAAGTAAATCACCTGTTGCTCGACAAGCCACTCGTAATGTTCGGTTTCGGTGAGAGAGGTATCGTAAGTCATCACCGCTATTTGGTCTGCAATCTTCGCCACGTCCTTGAAATAGTTCGTCTCCCAATAACTTTTTATTTCTTCGTCCAAAATCATGCCAACCACATCGCTTAGCATGCTCGGTTGCCATTCGTCGGTTGCCACCGAAATCATCACATCCTCTCCAAGTGTATTACGGGTATTTTCCAAGAGAGAAAGAAAGTCGGTGTCGTCGTGCGGAATAGGCTCGATGTCGTAATGTATCCCGTCAAATCCCGTTTCAGCAACCAGCTTTTCGCATGTGGCAACAATATTTTCCTTAACCTGCGCCGATTCTATTTCGAGTTCGGATCGAACTTGTCCAACCCATGCCAATGCAACCAAGTCTGGATTTTTTTCTTTTAAAAGACGTAGAAATTCCTGCGCGAATTTGTATCTTTCTTGCGGAATGGTACCATCGGCGTCAAAAGGGCCCGTGTGGATATAAACATATTTTATATCGTATTTTTGAAGCTTTAGGGCGAGGTCGTAGACGGCTTGCGGGTCTTGTTCGTTGCCAACCCATGCATGCTGTATCCAAATTGCGTTTTCGCCTTGGTTAAATTCATATCCTTGCATGTCGCCATGCGGACCTATTATGAAATACCACCCAAGGATTAACCCTATGATCGAAACTAATAAAACGTATTTGATAAGTTTTTTGAGTAATTTGAACATTGCCACCGAATCTTACCTTACCTGACTCTGTTAAAAAAGCTTGTTTGCGATTTCGTAAACCCCTATTCCGAATGCGACGGAAACGTTCAATGACTCTTTTTTACCCCTCATCGGTATAAAGACCACCCTGTCGGCGTTTTTTAGAATCGATTTTCTTATACCTGAAACCTCATTCCCCACCACCAAACAAACCTTATCTTCATATTTTGCGCTGTTAAAAAGTTCGCTTTTTTTACAAAGTTCCAGCGCAACTATTTGAAATCCGTCTTTTTTAAGATCCTTAATTGTTTTCAGAGCGCTTTTTTTGTATTCCCATTCGATAGTTTTTTCGGCTCCCAGAGCCGTTTTCTCTATCTGTGGTCTTGGCGGAGTTCCGGTGATTCCGCAAAGGTAAATTTTTGATACCCCGGCTCCGTCCGAAGTTCTAAAAATCGACCCTACGTTAAAAAGACTTCTCATGTCGTCCAATACGACGCACACCTTTTTGTCAACTATACAAGATTTATTTGCGGATTTTGTTTTTAGGGTAGCCATTTTTCGGCATTTGATTAGTCGCACGTAAAAACGTCGACAAAATACCATTTCGAAATCGCTTTTTCCAGTCGCACCAAATTCAAGATTGCGAAAATACGTGTCTGTATTTTGCCCTTTCGTCAGCCTTGTGCTCGGATTTGATTAGTCGAATTTTATTTTTGAAATTCCTCATGTTCCACACGCAGAAATACGCCTCCGCCTTGCCATACAACGACGTTTTATAATTTATAAAATAATCCGCCTATACACGGAAGATGCCGACAAGCCATTTGCTTGTCTAGACACAGTAGACAAGTTGTCTAGACAGGCTGTCTACTTTCAGATTAGAAGGTTGTCGTTTTCGACTATACAAGAGTAGACACGCTGTCTACTTTGACTAGACAATCCCTTTTTTCGCTAATAAAATGTTGCCGAAAGATCTTTTAATATAAAAATGAGCGATTCGTTCACAATAGACAGGAAAGACGCCTCGGAACTTGTCGGGGTCTCTTTGAGGACGCTGGACCGTTATATACGTTCCGGCCGTTTAAAAGCTCGAAAAATCAACGGTTTTGTTAAGCTCGATGAGAATGAAGTGAAAGCTTTCAGGACAGGCTACGTACCAAAAGAGTCCGCCGCCGATACTGTAGCCGATAGCTCGACCACGAGAAGGCACCGCTCTTTGAATGATTTCGAAACAATGCCCGTTACGGACGTACAATCTGAATTCGGCAGAGTGTTAGGCGAAGATTTTTCATCACAAAAAGAGCCGGCAAAAGGCAATGTATATGAAATACTTTATAAGGAAACAAGGGATGAATTAAAGGAGTACCAACAAAAACTCGAATTGGCGAATTACAGATTGGGCCAGCTTGAATCTCAGGCAAACAACTCAATCCCTCTCCTCGAGCATAAAGCCCAAAGTAAAAAATACGAATTAAGAGAGGGCAAGCTTAAAGAAATCGCCAGAAAATACATAAAAGAAGCAAAGGCTCTAAAAGTTGAACTTAATATCGAAAAATTAAATGCCAAAGTTTATATCGTACTTTTGTTCATAGTACTCGGATTGCAACCTATACTTTGGTGGATCTTGCAGAGGTAGGGGAAATACAGAGTAGGGATGCGAGCAAAATGATATCTTTGGAATACCCAATGGGCCGTGCCCTAAAACTTCCTCTGCACCAGCGCCACGAAGATACTAAGCATTATGAAACCTGATAACACCTCTCCGCAGGCTAAGGTTTTGGCTATTATCGTCTGCGGTAAAAAGTCGCCGATACCAAGTGTCGTAAACGTAACTATCGAAAAGTAAAAATAATCGAACCAATGACCGCCAAGATCTGAAACTATTTTTTGCGCATCCGGCGTTTCCAGATCTATCACGAAATAAAAAAACGCGAATATAATGCTTACAACTATTGTCGTAAGCCCCCATCTTGTAAAACTGTCTCCGTATAGGGATGTCAGTTCCAAAAATTCATACTCAAGCCAATCGCTGTATTTTCCTTCAATCCAATAACTGTCTTTTCTGTATTTCATCTTGCGCTCGTAAGCTTTTTTCTTGCTGCCGTTAAAATTTTTCCTCGTATAAATTATTTCCAATGTCGAATAACATCTTTCCATAAGGCGGTAAAAATCGCCTATTTCGAATTCGGAAAATTTATTCTTATCTTTTTTATATTTTTTACTTTGCTTCTTGAATTCGTCATCCATTTTTGCATAAAAACCCCTGCACTCTTCCGTTTCGTGCACGAGGTGAGCTTTTAATATGCTTAATAAAAGATAGTAGTAGGTGAGGCCGCGTTCCGTATAATCCGATCTGTCGAGTTCTTCTAAACGCGCCTGAAAAACCGATCGCAATTCCGCAAATTCATTAAAATCTCCGCGTTGTTCAATCAAGTCTATGGCTTCTCGGAAATTCATTTTGAAAATTTAGTTTTATCGGTATATTATAAATCATTTTGACCTTTTGGTCAAACGCTGATACATTGATTGGGCTATGATTGGAGTTTTAGAATCAGGTTTCGGCGGATTGTCTGTACTTAAGGGACTTTTAAAAGAACTCCCCGAATATGATTATATTTATCTCGGAGACAATGCTCGCGCCCCTTATGGCGGACGAAGTCGTGAAACCGTAACTCAATTCTCCGAAGAATGCGTTGAATATCTCTTCAAAAAAGGGGCCAAATTAATAATAGTCGCCTGTAATACCATTTCCGCTCTCGCTTTGCGTCATATGCAAAATAAATACATAGTTGAAGGCGGTTTAATAGATAAAAAAAATATTTTGGGGGTTATATTCCCCGCCTGTGAAGCCGCTGTAAAAGTCACTCGCAATAAACGCGTAGGGCTTGTCGGCACAAGAGGCACTATCGATTCTGGAGCGTATGAGGCCGAAATACATAAATTGGATCCTTCCGTTAAGGTTTTCGGTATGCCGTGTCCTCTTCTCGTCCCTCTTATCGAGGAAGGCTGGCACAAAAAACCTGAAACAAAGAGGATTTTGAAAAAATATTTAATGCCGTTAAAAAGTCACGGGATCGATACTTTGATCTTGGGTTGCACTCATTACCCTCTTTTATTCAAGGATTTTCAAAGATATATGGGCAAAAATATAAAGCTCATAGGCGATGACGAAGTGGCAAAAAGCCTCAAGAATTATTTGAAAAAACATTCCGCGCTGGAGAAAGGTTTATCGAAAAGCGGGAAACGGATTTATTTAACCACAGACGACCCTAAAAAATTCAAAGATTTGGGTGAGCAATTTTTAGGACAGAAAATTGATGTTACCGGAATAAAAATCTCCACAGAAAGTAGTCGCTAGTGGCCAGCCACTAGCGGTTTTTTAATGAATTATTGTTTTTCGAAAAATAATAATTCGTTAAACCTCTGTGGAGATTTTTATTCCCATTCTATTGTTGCCGGAGGTTTGTTCGTAATATCATAGAAAACTCCAGAAATCCCCGGGATTTTGATGATTTCTTTGGCAAGTTTTTCTATCTTGGGCCATGGCAGTTCGGTAAAATTGGCCGTCATGGCTTCTTGAGAAGAAACCGGACGGATTACGATCGACTCTTCGCCTTGGCCGTTTACGGACAAAGGGATTAATACCGTAGGACATTGCCATACAGATTTTTCATCTTTGATCGCAGACATCACCAAGTCGTCCGCATTTTGCAATTTCGCGATACGATCTTGAGTCAAATAACTTGCCGTTATTGAAACTTCATGGATTTTTTCGCCTTTGATCGCGAGCGGAATCAAGACGCGGTTTATGCGTGAATCTTTGTTGGTTATCGATGGTGAAAGTTTGCGCAATTTATCCCAGTTTTTCTCATAATCTTCTAAAACAAACGGGTGGCGATAAGTTCTTTCGTCACCTTGAACTCCGACGCTTTTTATCGGCAAAAGATGTCCGTTTTCAAGTTTTTCGTGAGAGCCGTCAGCTTTTTCGGCGCATAAACATCTTACCGCCAATCCGGGGCCCGGGAACGGATGTCTGTTGACCATTTCTGCGGGCAAGCCCAATTGCTTCCCGACCATGCGGACTTCGTCTTTATAAAGTTCTTTTATCGGCTCGATTATTTTGCCTTGGCGGATCATCTCTTCTATTTCCGGGACGCGGTTGTGGTGAGTTTTTATCTTGTCAGCGTTGCGCGTGCCTCCGGACTCAATCGTATCGGGGTAAATAGTTCCCTGCCCCAAAAGCCATTCTTCCGGGTTAAGGTCGAGCCTTTTCACCACTTCGCGCTGGATTTCCAAGAATTTGTCGCCGATTATTTTTCGTTTTTTCTCGGGATCGTAAACACCTTTTAGCGCAGTGAAAAAATCTTTTTCGGCGTGTTCGACGTGTAAGTTTTTGATGCCGATGCCGGCTAAGGATTTTTCGATGTGCTTGGTTTCGTCTTTGCGCATAAAACCTGTATCGACATACATCGCGTAGATCCTATCCTCGGGCAAAGCTCTTGCGAGAAGTGCGTAAGCGACCGTTGAGTCGACGCCTCCCGATACAAGCATGAAAACTTTTTGCGATCCGACTTTTTCAGCAATCGAGGCCACTTCGCGTTCTATGAATTTATTTATCGACCAGTCCCGCTTTGCTCCTGTTATTTCGACGAAAGCTTCTAGGATTTGCGCGCCGCATTCCGTATGTGTAACTTCCGGGTGGAATTGGACCGTGTAAATTCTTCTTTCCTCGTTCGCCGTTGCCGACATTTTGTCGTCTTCGGTTTCTCCAACAACCGTAAACCCTTCCGGCAAAGATTGAACCGTATCGAAATGGCTTGCGTAAACGTTGTAAGATTTTTTATCCAGGTTTTTCAAAACCCCTATCGGTTTCTTTACGGTAAATTGCGTTAATCCATATTCGCCAATTTTGCCTTTTTCGACTCTACCGCCGAGTGCATTCATCGTATATTGATGACCATAGCAAATCCCAAGCACCGGAACCCCGAGGTTGTAAATATTCGAATCGAGCTTAGGAGATTTCGGATCGTTGACCGATGCCGGACCTCCCGAGATTATTAGCCCTTTATAAGCCTTCAACTCGTCGGATTGTGTGTCGGTCGAGTGGATTTCGGAATACACCCCGAGGCGCCTTATCCTGTCTGCGATTAGGTGTGCATATTGACCGCCGAAATCGATGACCGCTATTTTGTCCATATGGCTAAAAAATACACGAAACGAAGGTATTGCGCAAAAATTCTTTCGGCTATTTGTATGCTTTTCATAGCCCTCTTTGGACAACTGTGATCGTTCTTGGATTCGGGTCGACATAGTTGCCATGCTTGTCGCGAATGTTGCGCAAAGTCACGTCGTAAAACTCCTCGTTTTGACTAGTCATGCCTGTCGTGTCCAGCCAGACATCTCCTCCCGTACAGGTGATCGATGCGATAGACACGGTGTCGGTTTGTCCGGACACGGTTTTGTCCGTGTCTACTATGCTATAGCCAAATGAATCGGCCGCTGTTCCGCAGTCGAGCGGTTCGTTAAAACCAATATAAATTTTATTGAGCTCGACTATTTCGTGAGAATGAATTCGCGGAGCGTTTTCGTCGGCATTTATTTTTAATGAAACTTGTTCGTCTTTTAATAAATCGATCGATAAATAGGCGTGCTCTTCACGAGTTTCAAAATCTTCGCTTTCGAGGGTTGAACCTTGTTCAGCGTGGATTATTATTTCGTAATGATCCGCAAATGTGCCCGGCTGTTTTATCAAATCAAGATTATATATGCCGTTTTCTACAATTTCTGCCGGCAGAGAGTATTGATAGGTAAGCGTTGTCTCCTCCGTATCTCCGAGTCTAATTATGTCCCCGAAAGCTTGGTAATCGTCATATGTTTCGGTCTTGGTTTCTGCGGAACTCGATATCAAAGTGGCCGAAGACGGGACGTATGCACGCATGTAACCTTTATAATCTCCGCTCATGGGGATATTGATGCCTCCGAAGTGGTCTACTGTAATTTCGAGCGTGCACAAAATTTCATCATCCTGAATGTCGACTTCGTATTTTATGTTGCGAGCCATATACCTGTCGTTTTTCATGCCGCCAAGGTTGCTTTCGCTCACCGCGAGAAGGTCTCCTGTCGTTGTTGGCATAGTTGCGCTCCATCCCAAATCTTTCACCTTCTCTTCAATCGACGAATCGGCAAACCACATTATCGCGTGTTTTTCTTCGAAATTCGCAATCAGAATGTCGAATAAATCATCTTGTTTAAACGGATGGAAGATGATTTTTTTTATCAAATTTTCAATCACCTCTTTCATGATATCTTTCCTCGTGGCAAGCTCCTCTTCGCTATGACGATTTATATCCGATACTTCCGCTGAAAGCGTCTCGAAAAGATTATTCCCCGTAAGCTCGAATTCTCCCGCTTCGATAGGCTCATAAAGTCCAACCAAATCTTCCAGCGTAGAAAAATCGATTGTCAAAATGCCGTCGATTTTTGCGGATGGATTCGTGATTTGGTACATTTTTATAATTTCCGCAGACGACTCTTCAAAATCTAT
>Ga0172371_10012930_pt1 | contig 10920 bp, 8 predicted proteins | sample Lak12m_FD_114543 | JGI IMG/M metagenome (GOLD analysis project Ga0172371, IMG submission 114543) | Freshwater microbial communities from Kabuno Bay, South-Kivu, Congo - kab_022012_12m | ecosystem: Environmental > Aquatic > Freshwater > Lake | place: Democratic Republic of the Congo: South-Kivu... | reverse complement strand
TGTGGCCTCGGCTTTGTTCGCTAACCTCTGGATCGCGTTTGATTTTGCGATCGGAGTTGTGATTGTCTCAGCTGGATTGGAACTGCCGACTGGCGGTTTGTGACCCCACGACGCTCCCGGGCACGCCAACGCCAATTCGGCGCTCGGACAAGGCGCAAGGGCAGCTTGGCCGACCGCAGTGCTCGGTAGACGGATCGGAGGTCGGATGCGTAGAATGGCGGGAGACAGTCGTTCCCATGGGCACCTCCCATAATCACCGAGGAGAACTTGATGCCGTCACCGTTCCCAGGCATGAATCCGTATCTGGAACAGGAAGCCGTGTGGCACGATTTCCACGAACGGTTCTGTCCGGCGGCGGCCGGCTATGAGGACTATATCTACCGCGGCGATCCTCGACCGCCCTTGACCGAGGACGACGCCGAGTGGGCTCGACAACGGCTGCGCGAGCCGGCCTAATTCGCTCGAGTGGCGAGTCGCATCCGATGTCCATCGCACCATGCTGGGGAGCGGAGGGTTGCCTGGAATGACGGTCCCGAGGAAACCCTTGGCGCTCGCGATCAAGCCGCTGCTCGAGACGGCCGTGCCGAATGCCGCGATCGCCCTGCTGTACTGGCTGGCTGCGGTGGGGGGCGTCAAACTGGCGATCGCGGCGGGCAACATTTCGCCGGTCTGGCCCTCGACGGGGATCGCCATCGCCGCCGTCTACCGCTGGGGATACCGCGTCGCCCCCGGCGTCTGGCTGGGCGGCCTGATCGTCGAGTTGTACACGGGGGCCCCGGCGGTGGTTTGCATCGTGACGCCCGTGGCCAATATGCTGGAACCCCTGGTCGCCGTCCGCTTGCTCCGCCGGTTTGGCGACGCAGGCGGCGTGTTCTCCACGGCTCGCGGCGTCGTTCAGTATTTCATTTTCGCCGGCGTCCTGGCGACGGGCCTCAGCGCGTTGCTGGGCGTCGCCAGCATGTGCCTGGGCCAGCTCGGCTCGTGGGACCAGTACGGTTATCTCTGTTCGACCTGGTGGCTGGGAGACATCATGGGCGCAGTCGTGGTCGCGCCCGCGCTGTTGGTTTTGAGCCAGCCCATCCCGGGCCCGTGGCCCCGGCAGCGATTCATCGAGGCGGCCGTTCTGTTCGGGCTGCTGGCGGCCGTTTCGCTGTTCATCTTCTTCTGGCAAGTGCCGTTGTTCGGCGGCCGGGCCCACGCGTCGATCTCGATCTTCTGCATGCCGCTGGTAATCTGGGCCGCGCTGCGCTACGGGCAGCACGGCGCGGTGACCGCGACGCTGATCATTTGCACCGTCGCCTTGTTGGCCACCATCCAGCTGCGGGGGCCCTTTGGCGATCCCGATCCTTCCCGAGTCACGCACTCGCTGTTGCTTCTGCAGTCCTTTATGGGCGTGGTGGCCATGACGGGTCTGGCCTTGGCGGCCGTAGAGAGCCAGCGCGAGCAGGCCGAAGCCGCCTTGCGGGAATCTCACGACCTGCTGGAGCGAAAGGTCCAGCAGCGGACGAGCGAACTGCGGATCGCCAAGGAGGAGGCGGAGGCGGCCAACCGCGCCAAGAGCGCTTTCCTGGCCACGATGAGCCACGAGATCCGCACGCCCATGAACGGCGTCCTGGGCATGACGGGATTGCTGCTGGATACGGAACTCAATCCGAAACAGCGCCGGTATGCCGAGGCCCTTCGCAGCAGCGGCGAATCCTTGCTGGCCCTGATCAATGATGTCCTCGACTTTTCCAAGATCGAGGCCGGCCGGGTCGAGTTGGAATTCATCGAGTTCGACCTGGGCGTCTTGCTGGACCAATTCGCCGCGCCGCTGGCCCTGCGCGCCCATCACAAGGGACTCGAGTTCGGTTGCGAGGTTGCCCCGCACGTCCCGTCACGGCTCGTCGGGGACCCCAACCGCTTGAATCAGATCCTGACTAATCTAGCCGGCAACGCCGTCAAGTTCACGCCGCAGGGCGCGGTCGCCGTGCGTGTCAGCTTGGTCTCGCAAACCGCGACCGACGCGGTGTTGCGGTTCGCCGTCCGGGACAGCGGAATCGGGATCTCGGCCGAGCAGCAGCAGCGGCTCTTCCAAAAGTTCAGCCAGGCGGACACCTCGACCACGCGCCAATACGGCGGGACGGGACTCGGGCTGGCGATCTCCAAACAACTGGCGGAATTGATGGGAGGCGAAATCGGCGTGCAGAGCCAGCCGGGGGCTGGCTCGGAGTTCTGGTTCACCGTGAAAATGGACAAACCGGCGCGAGGGGGCCTCACGGACGGCACCGACCGAGCGGTTCGCGAGTCGCCCTCGACCGGCCGTGCGACGTTACCCACTGTCCGCAGCCGTGGCGCCCGGATCCTGGTCGCGGAAGACAACGCGGTCAACCAGGAGGTGGCGTTGGGGATCCTGCGAAAGCTCGGGCTGCGGGCCGAGGCCGTCGGCAACGGCGCCGAGGCGGTCCGGTCGTTGAAGGCCCTGCCCTACGATCTGGTGCTGATGGACATGCAGATGCCCGAGTTGGACGGTCTGCAAGCGACCCGCGTCATCCGCGACCCGGGCTCCGCCGTCCTGGATCACCGGATCCCCGTCATCGCCATGACGGCGAACGCCGTCCAGGGTGATCGGGAGCGCTGCTTGGAGGCCGGCATGAACGACTACATCACCAAACCGGTTTCCCCGCGGGTCTTGATCGAAGCCTTGAACACCTGGCTGCCGAAAGCAGGCGAAGCGGAGGCGGGGGCCCGGGCGACGGCGGGGTGAGGACCGCCAAGCCCGGAGGCGGCCGAATAGGATGCCTCCGCAGAGCAGGATCGGGAGAACGTCAACCTCTTTCTCGCCGGACCTCGACCATTTGGGCCCCAACTCTTTCCCAGCGATCGCAACTTTCGTGGCTGGCACCTTTGGATTCCCAAGGCGGTTCACGCACGCTTGCGGAAAGGACACGAGGGAAAGTTGTCTCATGGGCGAGGTTAGAGTCTGTTGCACCTTTTCTGCGGGACGCGCCTGTGGTGCCGGTCGTCCCGTTGCGCGAGCGAACTCGCAAGCCGGCCCCCGGTGCTGGACGATGATGCCGATGAGGCGGCATTCCAGCCGCGGGGAGGCGAGGCACGATGTTGAATCGCAAGTACGCACTGCCGCTGATGGTGGCGGCCGCGGCCGGCGGGCCGTATCTGCTGATGGAAGAGAACGCCACGCAGTCGGCGTTTCGGGCGTTGGACAGCGCGATCACCGCTGACGAGCCGGCGGGGATGCCCGCGGTGACGCCGATGGCGGCATCTTCCGGGAACATTCCGCTGCCCCAATTCCGGTCCGAGTTCGGCATCGGGACCAATGCCCAAAACCCGCGGGCCAACATCGACGACAACCTGGTCGGGCCGCCCGTGGCCGATTTCGCCGAGATCCTCCGCTTTGACATCGCCCCGAATTGGATTGCCGCCCGCTGGCCGCGGGTGACGGCCACGACGGCCGAACTGGGCTTGGAAGGGATGCGCGTCCCCGCGGTGACCGGCATCAACCTGGACGACCTCGCCGGCTCCCTGACCTACTACTTCAACGAATACCACCAGCTGCAGCGGCTGACCTTCGAGGGCTACACGGGCGACGAACGCAAGCTGGTCGGACTGGTGACCAAGTACTACGGCTTGCAGCAGGAGCCGACGCTGGATGCCGGGATGTACGTCGCCCGCTGGAACGGCCAGCCCAGCAGCATCCTCCGCATCGCCCGGGCTCCGATCATGACCCACGACTCGCCGCATTCGCGTTTGCACGTGCTGCTGGAACTGAACCGTCCCAGCATGGAGTACGGCTTGAGCGACCAGGCGCGGGCCTTGATCGAACGCGATCGCAACGCCCGCCGCTGGTGAGCGGCACGGCAGCGGCCCACTGCCGCTTTCCTGGTAGCGGCACGGCGCGAGCCGTCCGGTATCACAGTCGGAACGTCGGGCGGCTCGCGCCGCTCCGCTAATAAATTCGCCCCCAAGGATGCCAAAGCAAGTGGCATTTCCAAGACTCGGGGGCTCGCCACTGGTACCTCGTGGCTCAACCCCGGGCACGCAAACCCAACCGTCGTTTAGAACTTGACCTGCAGCCCGGTCACCAGACAGTCGACGGCCTGCCGCGCGGTCACCGAGGTTCCCGGAACCGGGCCGTCGAAGAGCGGCGATTCCCAGGCCCCGGAAATCGAGTTCTCCAACGCCTTGACGTACGCCATCGTCAGGCTGGTGCGGCTGCTGATCTGCCACGTGGCTCCTACCGACAGCATGTGCTTGTAGATCGCGATCGAGCCGATGTTGTAGAACGTCGCGTCGTCCGGAATCGGATTCTCCGTGAACATGTAGCCGCAGCGCAGCGCCAAGGCATCGGTCAACTGGTACTGCACGCCGGTGGCAACCGCAAAGACGCTCCGCCAGCCCAAGCCCGTCACGGCGAAGTTCTCGTTGAAGCCAGCGGCCTCGCCGAACAACTGGGCACCGGCATAGTCGACATAACGGGCGTCAATCGCCCACACGGTGCGCGGCAAGCCGGAGTAGGCGGCCCCCAGCGAGACGATCGCCGGATAGTCCACCTTCAAGTAGTCCGTGCGTGGATTTCCCAAGGCGTCCACGGAATAGTACGCGAAGTCCTCGAACCACTGCGGACTCTTGTACGACGCCCCGAGGTGCCAGCCGTTGTCCAGCTCGTAGTAGACCCCGACTTGGAAGCCTAGGCCCCAATTCGTGCGGGTATGCGTGGCACTCGGATACGAGCCGTCGGAATTCGGCGCGGCCAGGATGTTGGGATCCAAGGCCGCATCGGCGATCGCGATCGTGGGGGCCAGCCCGATGGACAGGCGTTCGGTCACCTGCAGGGCCGCGGTCGGCGCCAGCTGTAGCACGGCCAGCTTGGTGTACGCTGGGCCGACGCCCAGTCCCGGCGTCAGCACCGGGTTCAGGGGCGGCGTGGACGGACTGGCGGGCAGATTGATCCCAAAGCCGCCGATCGAGAACAGCCCCACGCCAAACGTCCACGGCGAGTCCTCGTTGCGGAAAGCCACGGCCACCGTCGGCAGCGCGCTGACCCCCGAGTCGCTGCGCGTCTCGCCCGCCAGGCTGACGCCGGGCGCGACGTCCACCGCCGAGCCGATGTGCGTGCTCAGATAGAGGAACTCCGCTCCGATCAGGAACTCGGAGCTGTCCAACCCCGAGATCGAGGCCGGGTTCCAGTGCAGGGCCCCGGCGACGTCCAGCGGGGCGGCGACGCCCGCGCTGGCCATCGAGCGATTCACGGGGCCGGCGCCGGGAATGGCGATCCCTTGGGCCCGAATCTCACCGGCCACTCCCAGCGCGGCCAGCGCAACGACTACGATCCAGCGAACCGACTTCCGCTTCATATCCGGCATCCTTGGCACGCGAGGGCTCGACCATCCTGTCTACATCAGCCATCCCTGCGTTGGATCGTCAACGCAGCCGTGCCGCGCTGAACGGCCCGGGCCGGAAACAAGGTCAGCGTGCGGTCGGGCCTGCTCCCCGTAACGGGCGTTTCGATTCGGATTGCAGTAGGATTCCTGCCGGTCGGCCCCAACCTGCCGATTGCTCCGGTAACTCCGCGGCAATCCGCCGCGGCCGCTTGACCGGCAGCATCCTCCCCACTCCAATAACAGGCACTTGACCTGTCCGTCTCCGTTCCGGAAAGGCCGCCGCCATGGCGAGGATCGACCCCCTGCTGCTGAACATGCAGACCGTCAACGCCTCCGACTTGCACATGGTCGTAGGCCAGCCACCCAAGTACCGCATTGACGGCGAGGTGCGGGTGATCGAAGACCACGGCGTGCTGACCGAACAGTCCTTGGGCGAATACCTGTTCGAGATCTGCAGCGAATCGCAGCGGGAACGCTACGAGCAAAGCCTGGACTTTGACTTCGCCTATGGGATCGAGGACAAGGCCCGGTTCCGCTGCAACTATTTCTTCCAGCGCACCGGCTATGCCTCCGTGATGCGGCTGATTCCCACCCGGATCCTGACGCTGGACGAGTTGAAGCTGCCGCCGGTGCTGAAGCGTTTGACCGATCTCCGCAGCGGGCTGGTCCTGGTGACCGGGCCGACCGGCAGCGGCAAGTCGACGACGCTGGCCGCCATGATCGACCACATCAACCGCCGCCACCGCCGGCACATCGTGACGATCGAGGACCCGGTCGAGTTCGTGCACAAGAACAACCGCTGCATGATCAGCCACCGCGAAGTCGGCACGCACACCGATTCGTTCGCCGCAGCCCTGCGGTCCGTGCCCCGCCAGGACGTGGACGTGGTCCTGGTCGGCGAAATGCGCGACCTGGAGACGATCGGTTTGGCGATCAGCGCCGCCAGCATGGGCGCCCTGGTCTACGGCACACTGCACACCAACAGCGCTCCCAAGACGATCGATCGGATCATTGACGTGTTCCCCAGCGACCAGCAAGCCCAAATCCGCACGATGCTGGCGGAATCGATCCGCGGAATCGTGGCCCAGCAACTGCTTCGCCGCAAGTCGGGACGCGGCCGAGTCGCGGCCAACGAAATCCTGCTGGGCTCGCACGCCGTCTCGAACATCATCCGCGAAGGCAAGATCGAAAAGATCACCTCGGTGCTGCAGTCCAGCCGGCGCGAGGGCATGCAGTCGATGGACGACGCCTTGGAAGAACTGCTGCAAAACGACGTGGTCGAGCCGGCCGATGCTTACATGAAAGCATCCGACAAGCACCGCTTCGAACGGTACATGCAAGGCTGAGCGAATCAGCCGCCGGCGGAAGGCGAGAACCGCCCGCCGGCGTACCGCAGCAAGACGTCCAGCGTGGCCTGCGCCATCGCCTCGGCGTTTCGCTGTTGCTGCATCGCCTGGCGGGCGGCCGCGGCGTAGCGGCGACGGCGCGGGCGGTCTTGCAGCAGTTCGGCCAGCGCGGCAGCCAGGGCCTGTGAGTCGCCAGGCGGCGTCAGGCAGCCGCCTCCGGTTGCTGCGACCAGTTCGGGAAACGCCCCGTGATCCGGCAGGACGACGGGCACGCCCGCCGCCAGCGCCTCCAAGGCGAACAAGCCCTTCGGCTCGCGGTGCGTGGTCGGCACGGACAGCAAGTCCACGGACCGCAAGAACGCCCGCTTGCCGTGCCGATCGACCTCGCCTACGTACTGAACAGCATCCCCCAATCCCGCCGCCCGCAGTTTGTCGAATTGGGATTCCGCATACGCGCGGTTCTGTTCGCCCAGCCAGCCGGCGATCCGCAGTCGGACCTGATCCATCCCCGGTCGGCGCCGCAGGTCCAGGAACGCGTCGCACAGCACGTGCAAGCCCTTTTCCGGAGCCAGACGCGCCAGGTAGCCGATCGTCGGCGGACGCTCGCCGGTTCCCGCATCCTCCGCCCCTTGCCCCCGATCCTCGTCCGCCGTCGCCACGTCGCGGATGTCGATTCCCAGCGGCACGATGTGCAGCCGCTCGGGCGGGATGCCGAAATAGCCGCTCATGAAATCCGCGTAGAAGCGGCTGTGCACCAGGAACCCGTCTACCGCCGGCACCAGGCGGCGGATCTGTTCCAGGCAGCGCGTCTTGTGCGGCTCGGGCAGGTATTCGAGGAACGCGTCGTCGCCCTGCAGCGTGACCAACACGGGCACGCTCAACGCCTGCTTCAACTCGGGAATGCAGCCGCCGATCAGCATGTTCGTCAACACGATCAGATCAGGCCGCGCGTCGGTCGCCAGGAACCGGGCCAGCCGTCGCACCTCTTTTCGCTGATAGCCATGTTCGCCGCGCAGCATCGAGACGGCCAAGTCGCCCAGGAACCGCGGATCGATCGCCGTGCTGCGCGCCGTCGCCCGCCGCAGCAGCCAGGGCCGGTCCAGGACCCGATCCAGCGCCGACGGCAGCCAGCGGAACAAGGCGGATTTCTGCTGCAGGTAGACGTTGATCCCGCCGAAGAACACCCGGTCCGCGCTGACATCCTGCTCGTCCGTGCGAATCGGCGTATAGGTCGGAATCAGCTGGATATCGACGCCCAGCCGGATGAGCGCCGCCGCCAGCGTGTTGTCATGCAGGCACGACCCGCAGAACATGCCAGCCGCGCCGGCAGTCAGGTAGGTAATGCGGAATGGGTCATTGGTCATTGGGCAGATAGATATCCAACAGCACCGCCGGCTGGCGGGGCATTGCTCCGATTGACCCGGCGGCGGCGGGCAACAGCGCGACTTGACCGCGCTCCAGCGGCCGGCCGCTGGGATCGCGGCCCAGTTCCACACAACCCTCGAGCACGACCAGGAGATGAAAACGTTCGTCTCCGCCCAGCATGACGTGTTCCCGCACTTGCCGTCGATCCAGTGCGAATTTGTCGCAGGCCACCAGTCGCTGGACGGCGGGCAAGGCCGTCGGCTGCGGAACTTGCGGCGCGACCGGACCGCGAGTGAAATCGATGGCGTCCAGTCCGGCCTGAATGTGCAGCGGCCGCGACTTGCCGTCCGCCCCGACGCGGTTCCAGTCGAACAGGCGAAACGTCGTGTCGCTGGCCTGCTGGATCTCGGCAATCACCAGCCCCGCACCCAAGGCGTGGACGGTTCCCGCAGGGATGAAGACACAGTCGCCGGGCTGGACGGAGAACCGGTGCAGGCACGTTTCGGTCTGGCCCGCCGCCATCGCGGCTTGCAGCGTCTGCCGGTCGACGCCCTCGCGCAGGCCCGCATAGATCAGGCTGCCCGGATCGGCGTGCATCACGACCCAGGCTTCGGTCTTGCCCAAGTCGGGCGGGTCCAGTCGCGCCGCCTGGCTGTCGTTGGGATGTACCTGGACGGACAGGGATTGGTTGGCGTCCAGGAACTTGAACAACAACGGAAACTGCTGTTGGGGATGATGCCGGCCGAACAGCCCGTTGCCACAGAATCCGACCAACTCGCCCAGTTTCTTGCCGCGCAGTTCGCCGAACGCAACCACGCTCTGGTCAGGACCGTGATCGACGATCTCCCAGCTTTCGGCATAATCCTCGCCGGGGCCGATCGCCTTGTTCAGGACCGTTTTCAGCCGGCGGCCACCCCAGATATAACGCCGAAACAGCGGTTCAAATCGCAGTGGATACAACGTAGAGTCTCCCCAGGGCTCAGACGTACAGAATTCAATTTTGGCCGAAGCTAAGCCTGACTGGGTGGAAAGACTCGACTCGGCCAAAATTGAATTCTGTACGTCTGAGCCCAATTCTGCAACGGGCATCTCCCGCGGGCCTTGCTCATCGCGCATCGGTACGCTATCACCTCGCACTGGAGACCGCCGCGATGACATGGGGACGGCAGAAGAACAGGATGGAGGAATTCGTGCAAGAATCTCGTTTTTCCGTCCGCCTGAGCACGTTGCGCTGGCTGATCCTGGGGCTGTTGTTCTTGTCCACCGTCGTCAACTACGTGGATCGGCAGGCATTGTCTGTTTTGCTGCCAACGCTGCGCACAGAACTGGGGCTGACCAGCGCCGATTATGGCACGATCACGACGGTGTTCATGTTGGCCTATGCGCTGGCGCAGATTCCCGCGGGGATCTGGATCGACCGGGTCGGGACGCGGCTCGGATTCTGCGTGTCGATCGTGGGCTGGTCGCTGGCGGCCATGTTGCACGCGCTGGCTCGCGGACCGTGGAGTCTGGTGATTTTCCGCGGGCTGCTGGGGGTGACCGAGGCGGGCAATTGGCCAGCGGGCACCAAGGCGGTCGCCAGTTGGATCCCGCAGCGTCAGCGGGCGCTGGCCATGGCCATCTTTGACAGCGGGTCGGCCGTCGGTGCGATCGCGGCGCCGCCCCTGGTGGCCCTGTTGGCCCTGCACTTCGGCTGGCGAGCCGCCTTTGTCACGACGGGCTTGCTCGGTTTCGCCTGGCTAGCGGCTTGGCTGCTGGTCTATCACGCGCCCGAGCGGCACCCGTGGCTGTCCGCCGCAGACCGGGCGCGGGTCAGCGAGGAATTGGGGTCGGTCAAGGCCAAGCCTCCGGTGTTTGGCGCGCCATTTCGCCGGATCATCGGCACGCGGCAACTGTGGGGCCTGCTCGTCACACGCATGGTGGCGACGCCGGTGTGGTGGTTCTACGTGTTCTGGCTGCCGGACTACCTCAGTCAAGGCCGCGGGTTCTCGCTGCAGGAGATCGGCTTCTACGGCTGGATTCCCTACCTGACGGTGGACATGGGCAAGATGCTCGGCGGCGCGGTCTCCGATGCCTTGCTGGCTCGCGGGCAGAGTGTTACGCTGGCCCGCAAGAGTGTGATGGCCGGCGGCGCGGTGGCGATGCTCAGCGGCCTGCAGGTGGTGGGAGCCGCGACGCCGGCTGCGGCCATCGCCTGGGTCTGCGTGGCCACGTTCGGATTCGGCATGTGGAGTGCGAACATCCTGGCGCTGCACGCCGACGTGTTTCCCGCCGAGACGATGGGCTCGGCGGTGGGCACCACGCTGATGGCGGCCAGCCTGGGCGGAGCCGGGTTCACGTTTGCGGTCGGCCAGGTCGTGGACCAAGTCGGCTACGCGCCGGTGTTCTGGGCCGTCGGCAGCCTCGCTCCGCTCGCCTGCCTGGCCCTGTTTTTCGGGCTGGGGCCTGTGCGCCGGATCCCGGAGGTCGAGGCGGCAGAGGACCTGGCCGAGCGGCCTTTGCGCACCGCCTCCCCCACGTCGCATGCACGTAACGCAGGAGAATCGCATCCATGACAGAAAGAGTCTTCCAGGACCAGACCGCCGTCGTCACCGGCGCGGGCGGAACGCTCTGCTCGGCCATCGCCGTCGAACTGGCTCGCTGCGGCGCAAAAGTCGCCCTGCTCGGCCGCACCTTGGAGAAACTCGAGCCGGTTGCCGCGGCGATCGGCGACCTCGGCGGCACGGCCTTGCCGCTGCGCGTCGACGTGACCGACGCGCCCGCGGTCGAGGCGGCCAGCCGGTTGATCGCCCAGCGGCTGGGGCCTTGCACCCTGCTGATCAACGGAG
>Ga0172371_10012927_pt1 | contig 10922 bp, 10 predicted proteins | sample Lak12m_FD_114543 | JGI IMG/M metagenome (GOLD analysis project Ga0172371, IMG submission 114543) | Freshwater microbial communities from Kabuno Bay, South-Kivu, Congo - kab_022012_12m | ecosystem: Environmental > Aquatic > Freshwater > Lake | place: Democratic Republic of the Congo: South-Kivu... | reverse complement strand
GGCGCCGGTGCCGAGGAGCGCCACGATGTCGCCCTCGGCGACCTCGGGGAACGGCCAGTCTTCGACGAACAGGTCGGGACCCTCGTTGATGTTGCCGGTGAAGGTGACCGCGCACACGGGCGCCGCGCCGGCGGCCGTGGTGTGCACGACCGGCACCGGCTTCTTGTAGACCATCATCTCGTTGAAGACGTTCCAGCCGACGTCCAGGCCGGCGAAGCGGTGGCCGAGCCGGTCCTCGACGGTGGCGACCTCGGTGAGCAGCACGCCGGCAAGGTGGCTGACCCAGGTGCCGGGCTCGCACGAGAGCGTGGCGCCGAAGTGGCCGAGGCGGCGGGCGAGCACGGCGACGTAGGCGTCCAGGTCGAGCGGCGTCTGGTCGGGGTAGAGGGCGACGCCGAGCCCGCCGCCGGCGTTGATCTCGGCGATGGGGCAGCCCAGCGTGATGAGCTGCTCGACCATCCCGGCGACGGTCGCGACGGCGCGCTCGAAGGCCGGCAGGTCCTCGTCGAGCATGCCGTTGCCGACGTGGAAGTGGACGGTGTCGATGACGAGGCCGCGCGCCCGGGCGATGCCGGCGGCGCGCTCCAGGTCCTCAGCGTAGATGCCGAACTTGGTCGGCCGGTCGCCGCTGTACTTTACGACGACGGAGCGCGCGCTCACGGCACCGGCGCGCGGGTTCACCCGCAGGCCGCAGCGCGCGCCGGGGGCGAGGCGGCCCAGACGCTCGAGTTGCGTGAGCAGGTCGGCGTTCACGTGCACGCCGTGCGCCAGCACGGCGCTCAGGTCGCGCTCGGTGAGGTTGGTGCCCGTGAGGCTGATCTCCGAGGGCGCGAAGCCGTGTGCGAGCGCGTGCTCCACCTCACCGGGCGAGCACGCGTCGATGCCCACGGCCTCGGGGGAACCGGGGGCGCCGAGCGCTCGCAGCACGGCGAGGAACGCGGGCGAGCGCAGTGCCTTGAGCGCGGCGCGCAGCCGGAACGGCCGGCCGGCCCGCCGAAAGGCGGCGCGCAGATCCACCAGCCTTTCGCGCACGTGCGTGAGGTCGTAGGCGATGAGCGGCGTGCCGTGCTCGCGCGCCAGGCTCTCGGCGTCGCGGCCGGCGATGGTGAGGCGGCCGCCGGCCGCCTCCAGCCCCGGACGCTCCCACCAGGGTCGCGCGGTCGTGGTCTCGCTCGAAGTGGTCACGGTGCTCTCCTGCGCCGGCGGGCGTCCCTGCCCGATGGACGGCTGCAGCCTAGCAGGTCGCCCCGGCCGCGAGCCGACCGCCGGCGCCTCCCGGGACACCGCGGATGCTCGAACGGGACCGCCGCCGGGTACACAGGGGGCGGTCCCGAAAGCTCGCCGCCGGCCTCAGGCGCGCGGACCGCCGGGGATCGCGAGCCGAGACACTGGAGGCTGGACATGCCCGAGATCGTCGCTTTCAAGGAGGTGTCCACCGCCGGGCTGGAGTCCTCACCGGTGGCGGACGCGCTGGCCGGCCTGCGCGCCAACGAAGCGCGCTACTTCATGAACAAGTACAACCACGAGTTCGCGGTCACGCCGGCCGCTGAGAGCCAGGACGTGCTGGACTACGTCAATCGGGTCCTCAAGGAGGAACGCGGCCTCGAGATCGGCGCCAGGCCGCTCGAGACGTCACGCTTCCGCGTGGAGAACATCGACTGGGCCTACGTCTTCTACGAGAGCGGGCTCGCGGTCAACGTCCTGTACACGCTCGACGACCCCAAGAAGCGCGCCGTGGGCTTCAAGCTCGCGGAGGGCATGGACGTGCCGGCGGAGCTGGAGGGCAGGTTCAAGTTCGCGCGGCAGGGGTCCAGGCTGGCCGGGACGATCCGCGGGTCGTTCTTCGTGATCAAGGGGGAGTACTGAGTCCGGGCGGACTCGGCGACGTCACCTGGGCTCGTCGATCGCGACGCGCCTTCTGCTGCGGGCGCTCCCGCCGAGCAACAGTGCCGCCCCGACGAGACCCATCAGGCTGGCGGCCACGTACATCGTCGGGAAGCCGAGCGCCTCGGCCGTCATCCCCCACACGACGGACCCGACGCTGATGCCGAGGTCCATGGCGGTGCCGAAGGTACCCATCGCGGCGCCGCGCTCCTGCGGCTTCGCGCGGTCGATCGTCAGCGCCATGATCGCCGGCTGGGCGGCGCCGACGCCGATGGCGTAAAGCACGGCAGCGATGAGCAGTGTGGTCATGCTCGTCGCCTGAGAGAGCACAAGTAGCGCGACGAACGTGAACAGCAGTCCCGGCGCGATCACGGCGACCCTTCCGCGCTTGTCCGACACGCGTCCGAGCGGACCGCGGATCACCAGGACGACCACCGAGAACACGGTGAAGAAGAGGCCGGGGTTGCCGAGCTTGGCCTGCTCGGCGAAGAGCGGGAGCAGGGCAACCACGGAGGCGTAGGTCAGCGCGTTGGTGAACAGCACCGCGGCGGGGAAGAGCGCCGAGGGGAGGATGAAGCTCCGCCAGCCGCTCAGGGCCGCCCCGTGGCCGGGCTCGCGGTGAGGCTCGGCGATGCCGGCGGTCGTCAGCGCCGCGGCAGCGGACAGCACCATGGCCGCGACGAACAGCCCCCCGTAGCCCGTCCGGCCCACGAGAAAGACGCCGAGCGCCGGGCCGATGGCCATGGCGACGTTCATACCGACACCGAAGTAGCCCATGGCCTCGCCGCGGCGGGAGAGCGGCGCGAGGTCCGCGGCGAGCGCGCTCGCCGCGGTGCCGAACGCCGCCCAGCCGATACCGTGCAGGACGCGCACCGCCATCAATAGGGGCACCGCGTGTGCGGGCTCGTAGAGCAGGGAGCTCACGGCGGTGATGACCGCGCCCACCAGCATGATGCCCTTCTTGGCGCGGCGGTCCGAGAGGCGCCCGATCCAGGGTCGCAGGATGACGGCGGTGAGGGTGAAGCAGGCGAGCACGATGCCCGCGTCCGAGACGCTTCCGCCGATGGCGACGACGTACAGCGGCAGCGTCGCCAGCAGCAGGTACATGCTGGTGAACGAGAACAGGTTCGCCAGCATGGCGAGCGAGAAGTTGCGGCTGAAGATGCGCTCGCGAGAGGAGGACTCCATCTGCTCGCCTCCTGCTCGCGTCGCCGTGCTGGTCCCGGGGAGCCGGCTCCCTGACGCCCCGCCGGCTGGCGCAGTATACCTCGGCGGTGACGGCGGGCGGACACGCCCCCTCACGGTGCAGTCCACGCACTCCGCCGTCTCTCTCGGTGGGGCTGCAGAAGCCAGCTCATGGCTTTCCCGAACGGTGCCTGCCTCAAGTCCCCACCCCCCCCTCCCCCCCGATAGCGTTGATGTTGGGGTGGGACGTCGCGACTCGCCGCTGGCGGTGCGGCGCAAGGGGAAGGGGGCTACCATGCCGTGCCGTGATCCGATGACAGGCGGGATGTGATGAAGGCCGTAGGAGTGCTCCTCATCTTCGGAGGCCTGCTCCATGGCATCTGGTGCGTGGTTGCGGGCTTCCCGTGGGTCGGGGCTCCCGGGTCCGCCGTGGCTGTCGCCAAGGTAGCCGTCCTGTACTTCCAGAGAAGGGGTGCCGGCGTCAGATCCACTACGTTGACGGCCGCCAGTCTCGGGGACGGCCACGTCCTTGCGACATCCAGGAGCACCGCGCCGAGACCGTGGGTGACTCTCGTATCCGCCCAGGAGAAGCTCATCTGGGATGGACGGGCGCTGTCGGCCTCTGCGGTCGAGGAGATAGAGGTGCTCGATCGCAGCGGTCAGCTTCAGTGGCACGACGGGCAGTCTCGGGAGGTCATCCGCTCTGCTCTTGACGCGGCCCGCTACCTCCCGAGCCCGTTCACAGCGAAGCTGCTCACGAAAGCGAGGAGTCATGTCAAGCAACGACGCTTCGCTGCCGCCATCGGCGCACTTTGGGAGGTCGAGCCAGCTGCGCGGGAAGGGGACCGGGAGGCGGCTCGAGCGATCGTTGAGCTGGCGAGCACGATCAGGGAGCACGCAGACGCCAAACGGGGCGAGGAGTGCACCGAGATCATCGCACGAGCCAGCCGGGTGACGACGCCGACGGCACCGGGCGCGGCGACGACCGCGGCGACGCCCGCTCCGGCGATGCCGATCCTGTGGCTACAGATTACCGGTGGCGTCGTAGGCGCCATCTCCGCCTCAAGCGTCGCGGTCGACGGAGCGCAGGAACGCCTCGATCCCGTCGATCACCGCCCGGAACCGCAGCGAGTCGAACAGCCCGAAGGAGTGCTCCGCGCCGCCGAGCTCAACGTACACCGCGGGACCGGCTGAGGCTGTGGCGAGCCGCCGCGCGAAGTCGCGGGCCGTCCCCACCGGGATCAGGGAGTCGTTGTCGCCGTGCACGACGAGGAACGGCGGTGCCTGCGGCCCGATCAGGTCGACGGGCGGGCCCGGTCCGTCCGCAGTGCGGACCGGTCCGTAGTACCCGTAGAGCGTCACCACGCCGCGGATATGCGGGGCCGGCGCACGCCCCGTGGCTGCGGCATCGCGGGCGGAGAGCGCGATGACAGAAGCCAGGTGCGCGCCGGCGGAGGCGCCGGCGAGGAACACGCGCTCGGGGTCGGCGTCGTACTGCGCGGCGTGCTCCTGCATCCATGCGACGGCGCGGCGTGCGTCGGCCAGCGCGTCGGCGTACGACGCGCGCGGCGCCAGCCGGTAGTCTGCGCTGGCGCAGACCCAGCCCGATGCCGCGAGCCGGTACAGCAGGGGCCGGGCGCCCCAGGACTTGCTCCCGCTGTAGAAGCCCCCGCCGTGGAAGTAGACGAGGAGCGGGGACGGGGCCGGCTGGGGCTCGGGGAGGTACAGGTCCAGCCGGGTCGCCTTGCCGTGCTCGCCGTAGTCGACGTCCGCTATCCGGCGCACGCCCCGCGGCCGGACGCCGAACGGCCACACGATCAGGCGCGCCAGGGACGGCCGCCCGGCGCCGATCAGGACGGGGCCCGGCGGAGCGATACCCTGGTCGTGCAGCGCATGCCCGACCTCCGTGCCTGCGTTCCACCCACGCCGTGCGATCAGCGCGAGGCCGCAGCAGGTGAGCGCCGCGATCCCGGCGACGGCGCGCCCGCCGGTCGACCGCAGCGATCCGTCGACCGCGGCCGTCAGCGTGTTCAGGACCAGCCAGGCCGCGGCCAGGAACGGGAGCTCGTTGACCATGACGCTGAACCAGAAGCCCGGCGCCACGGGACGCGGTCCGCGCGGGCGGTGCGGGGCGAGCGCCCACGCGGTACACCAGGCGACGACGAGCACGGCGAAAGCGTACCCGTACGGCAAGACGCAGCCCTCCTGTGGTGGTTCGTCGACCGGCGTGAGACCGAGTCTACTCGTGCCGCACGACGCTCATCGAGAGCTCCACCGCAGAGCCCACCGGCCGGCGACGCTCGCGACGGCGTCAGGCGAGGCGCAGGACCTCGAAGGGCCCCCTGCGCTCGCCGGGCACAGCGACGACCTGCCCGAAGGCCGTCGCCTCCTTCACGGGCTCGCTCTCGCGGTGGGCGCGCACGTCGGCCTTGCTCCGCCACACGACCAGCGCCTGGGCGCGGCGCTCTCGCGGTCGGCGTCGTGCAGGATCTCGATCGCGCCGGGCGCCTCCCGCATGCGGGGGAGGAACCCGGCCAGGAACGATTCCACCCGGGACGGCTGCTCCGCGTCGAGGACGCTCTCCGTCACGGTGGGGATCATGGTCTCCGCCTGCGGCCGGATGTCGTGGCCCTGGGGAACCGTGTGCCCGGCGCCGGCCCAGCCGACGCCCGCGTCAGGCGGGGCCGGCGGTGGGAGTCAGCCGGCTACAACGCCGCAGCAGCGCTTGTACTTCTGGCCGCTGCCGCAGGGGCAGGGGTCGTTGCGGCCGGTGGTACGGGCCTCCTCGGCGAGGATCGCCATGACCTCGCGCGCCTCGCCGCCGCGCGCGAGTACCCCGGCCATCAGGCGCATGGGGCGCTCGGTGCGGGCGACGAACGCCTCCATCACCTCGTCGCTCATGCGGACGTCGCTGCCCGGATACAGCTGCTCCTTCTCGAGGAAGAAGCAGTAGTCGCAGCGCAGGTTGCAGCGCGCGCCGCTGGGCTTGGCCATGACGTGGAAGGCGGGGATCTCGCGGGCCGTCATGAGCCCACGGTACGACAACCCGAGTGACGGAGGAGGCCGGCGCCGGCCGGCTACACCAGCGTGCGCAGCCGCCGCTCGAAGGCCAGGACGTGTTCGCGGACCCGCCTCTCCGCGTCGTCCGCATCGCGGCGACAGAGGGCTTCCAGCACCCCTTCCTGGTCGGCGACGGCCTGCCCCAGCGCGGGCATCAGGGTCGGATGCCGCTTCATCACGACGTGGAGGATGCGCAGCGACAGGTTCTGGTAGTGCTCGAGCGTGCCCATGAGCTGTCCGTTCTTCGTGCAGCGATACATCAGCCGGTGGACGCTCCGATCAAGGTCCAGAAGTTCCTCGCCGCTCGGCGAGCGGAGCTTGTCGATGAGCCTTGCGGCCTCGCGCAGATCGTCCTCGTCCGCACGCTCAGTCGCCAGGCGCGCCGCCCACGACTCCATCTGCACCCGCACCTCGAAGATCGTCGTGATGTCCGTGACGTTGACCTCGCTCACAAGCGTGCCCCGACGGGGGAGCACGACGACGAGCCCCGTGTGCTGCAGCAGTTGAAGAGCCTCGCGGATGGGTGTTCGACCCATGCCGAGGCGAGAGCGAAGCTCGGCCTCACGCAGCAGGGTCCCGGGCATGAGCTCCGCGGAGATGATCTCCTCCCGCAAGCGAAGGTAGGCGAGGTCGGTCAGAGAGCGGCCGGCCCTCGGCTCGTCTGCGACAAGGTCAGTCTCGATACTCTCGGTCGCGTCCACGGCGTTCCCTTTCGTGTCGCGGGATCTGCCCGCTCTCGCACAGCGCATGCTACTGAAGTCTTGACTCAGACTAGTGATATATCATAATGGCGATGAATCATCGGTCAATACTACGAAAGATGATGTGACCAACATGCAGGTGAAGGTGACGGTTCCCTGGCGGCCTCTGCGCGGAGCAGGTGCCGCCGCTGCAGGACCCCGACGGCGGTCGCGTCTCCAGATGCCGCCTCCCGCCGGAGCGGCGGCGAACGGCGCGGTACGAGCGCTTCGAGGGGTATGGGCGGGTCCTGAGGCCGGATGGAGCGAGTAGGGAGGTACCGGTGATAGCCGACATCGACCTCGAGCGGATACATGGCGCCTCTCTCCGTCTGCTGAGTGAGGTCGGCGTCGCCTTTCCGAGCGCTGCCGCACGGGAGCTGTTCCGGACGCACGGAGCCGGCATCGACGGGACCCGTGTCCATGTGACCGCCGGTCTTGTGGAAGAGGCCGCGGCGGCGGCGCCCTCCGCGTACACCATCGCCGGCCGGCGTGAGGTGCTCGACCTGCGCATCGGTCGGGATGCACCGACCGTGTTCGCAGGACCCTACGGCCCGGTCTTCGTCCTCGACGCCGGCCGCCGGCGGCCGGGCACGCTCGAGGACCTGCGGGCGGCGATCCGCCTTGGCCATCTGTCGACCAACATCTCGGTCCAGGGCATGTATGTGGAGCCGATGGACGTCGCGCACGACCGGCGAGCGCGTGTCGCGGCGCACTCCTACGTGACCGGGAGCGACAAGCCGGGCTTCTTCAGCGTGACTTCGCTCCAGGAGCTCAAGATCGCCGTCGACGTGCTCGAGATCGTCTGCGGCGCTGCCTGGCACGAGCGCCCACGCCTGCTCAGCAACGTCAATACGACGTCGCCACTTCACTTCTCGGCTGAAGCGGCCGAGGTCGTGATGCGCCTCGCCCGACTCGGCCAGCCGATCCTGATCACGTCGGGCCCCATGGGCGGCACCACGGCGCCGCTCACGCTCGCCGGGCTGCTCACCGTGCAGCATGCCGAGCTCCTGGCGGGCCTTGTGCTGACCCAGCTGGCGCGGCCGGGGTGCCCCTTCATGTACGGCGGCACGTCAGCCGTGGCATCGATGAAGAGCGGGGCCGTGATGCTCGGTGCTCCCGAGTACCTGGTGCTCATGGACGCCACCGTGCGGCTCGGTCACCTGCTCGGCCTTCCGGTGCGGGCCGGCGGGGCGCTGACCGACGCGCACGTCCCCGACGCGCAGGCCGGCATCGAGTCCGCCCTCGCCCTCGACGCCGTGGTGCGCCAGGACGTGCAGTTCGTGCTCCAGGCCGCCGGCATCCTCTCGTCGTACACCTGCTGCTCCCCGGAGAAGTTCGTCATCGACGACGAGCTCCTCAGCTGCCTGCGCTTCGCGCGCCGCCCCGCGACGGTCGATGACGACACCCTGGCGCTGGACGTGACGGCGGCGGCGGGGCCCGGCGGCTCCTTTCTCGGCACGAGGCACACCCGGCGACACAGCCGTGACGACCTGCGCCCGTCGCTGATGAACCGTCAGCCCTTCCACGCTTGGGAGTCGCTGGGGGGAGCAGACCTGGCCCAGGTCGCCGCTCGAACGGTGGCCGAGAGACTCGAGGCCTACGAGCCCCCGGATGACCTCGATCCGCTGACCCGCAGTCGGCTCGACCTGTACTGCCTGGCATGACCCACGGGTCGCCCGGTCCGACTTCCAAAGGAGACGACTGTGTCGAGCCCAAACGAGCCAGGTCTGCGAGTCTTCAACGATGCGCAACGTGGAGAGCTCCACTCGGCGGCCCTTGAGGTCCTCGAGAGGGTCGGCGTCGAGATCAGGAACGAGCGCGCTCTGGGCGTCGCTGCGCGCGCCGGTGCCTACGTGGACGGCACTCGGGTGCGGTTCCCGGCGGCGCTCGTCGAGAAGTGCATCCGCAGCGCCCCCTCGCGGGTCGTCCTCTGCGACCGCGAGGGTCACCGAAAGCTGATGCTGGAGCGCTACAACTTCTACTTCGGCCCCGGGGCCACGACCACCTACACGATCGATCCCGTCACGGGGGAGCGCCGCGCGCCGCGGGTGGCAGACACGACGAGAGCGTCGCGGGTCATCGACGCCTTGCCGAACATCGACTTCCAGATGGATTTCGGCGGCCTCAGCGACGTGGATCCGTCGATCATGGACCTGTGCGCGTTCGAGGCGCTGCTGAACAGCTCCGTCAAGCCCATCGTCCACTGGGCGTACACGGCGAGGAACTGTGAAGCCATCATCGAGATGGGCGTGGAGGTCGCCGGGAGTCTCGAGGCACTCCAGGCGAACCCGTTCTTCGTGATCTACAAGGAGCCCGTCAGCCCGCTGATGCACGAATCCGACGCGCTGGATGTGCTGATGCTGATGGCCGAGAACAGGCTCCCGGTGATCTACACCGGCGCTCCGCTGGGCGGTGCGACGGCGCCGGCGACCCTGGCCGGCATCATCGTCATGTCCCTGTGCGAGTCACTCAGTGGACTGGTGATCCATCAGTCCGTGAACCCGGGAGCTCCCTTCATCATGGGCGGCGTCGCCGCGACCCTCGATATGGCCGCCGGCGAGATCGTCTACGGCTCGCCCGAGTTCATGCTCATGGCGGCGGGCCTCTCCGAGATGGCGCACCACTACCAGATGCCGATGTTCAGCACGGCCGGCTGCTCAGACGCCAAGAGCTGCGACGGCCAGCAGGCCGCCGAAACGGCCCAGAACCTGCTGTTCGCGGCGCTGAGCGGAGGCAACCTCATCCACGACTGTGGCTACCTCGAGTCGGCCCAGTGCTCGTCGCTGCAGGCGCTGGTCATCGTCGACGAGCTCATCGGCCAGGTGAAGCGCCTCGTGCGGGGCATCGAGGTCAACGAGGACACCCTGGCGCTGGATGTGATCGCGGCGGCCGGACCGGGCGGCAACTTCATGAAGCAGCGGCACACGACCAGGCACTACCGCTCCGAGTGGTTCTTCCCCGGTCTGATCGACCGCCGCAGGTTCCAGGAGTGGGACAAGGAAGGCAGGCTCGACCTGGCCGCCAGGGCGCAGAGGCGGCTCCTCGAGATCCTGGACGGCCATGCCGCCGGCGCGCTGGATCACTCCACACGTCAGCGAGTGCACGCGATCGTCGAACGACTGCAGGTGACCGACGCCGTCAACTAGCGGCGATCCTCGCCTCGAGGATCCGCCGGGACCGCGCGAGAGCCGCGTCGGTCAGAGCCCGAACAGGAGTGTCCATGGACTTTCTCTACCTGAGCCACGCAGATGTCCGCAGCCTCGAGATGTCGATGAGGGAGACTCTCGAGGCGGTCGCTCGCGGCTTCGCCGCCAAGGGCCGCGGCCAGACCGAGATGCCGCCGAAGATGGGCGTGCACACGCGCCCCGACTGCTTCATCCACGCCATGCCTGCGTACGTGCAAGAGCCGGAGGTGGCCGGCCTGAAGTGGGTATCCGGCTACCCTCCCAACGCTGCCCTCGGCCTCCCCTACATAGGCGGCCTGCTCGTGCTCAACGACTGCGACACCGGCCTGCCGCTCGCGATCATGGACTGCTCCTGGATCACGGCGATGCGCACCGGTGCGAGCGCCGGCATCTCGGCCAGGTACCTGGCGCGAGCCGGCAGTGAGACGGCGGCGATGATCGGTTGCGGCGTGCAGGCGCGCACCAGCCTCATGGCGCTCGTGGAGGAGCTGCCCGCCCTGCGCGAGGTGCGCTGCTACGACCTCTACCCGGAGGCGTGCCAACGGTTCATCGCCGACATGAGGCTGCAGTTCCCGGCCCTTGCGTATGTGACCTGTGCCTCAGCCCCCGAGGCTGCCGGGTCGGCCGACGTGGTGGTGACCGCCACCCCGGTCGTCGTCGCCCCGGAGCCCGTGCTCGACGCCGGCATGCTCAGGCAGGGTGCCCTCGCCGTCTCGCTCGATCATGACTCGGCCTGGACGAACGCCGCCATGCGGGAGTGCGAGAAGTTCTACTCCGACGACATCGGTCAGCTGCTCGAGACCAAAGCCCATGGCCTCTACTTCAGCGGCATCCCCGAGACGATCACCGCCGACATCGGCGAGCTCGC
>Ga0172371_10012926_pt1 | contig 10922 bp, 8 predicted proteins | sample Lak12m_FD_114543 | JGI IMG/M metagenome (GOLD analysis project Ga0172371, IMG submission 114543) | Freshwater microbial communities from Kabuno Bay, South-Kivu, Congo - kab_022012_12m | ecosystem: Environmental > Aquatic > Freshwater > Lake | place: Democratic Republic of the Congo: South-Kivu... | reverse complement strand
TTCGTGTTCCTTATGGCGTGCTTCTATTCGCAGAAGCTCAAGCTCGACAGGAAGTTCCTCGAAGCGCGGCGAAGCGACTCACGCCTGGCCGAGACCACCTACATGCCGCCCAACGAGATGGTCAAAGTGATGTCGCTGGGCTACGAGCCCTTCGTCGCCGACATGGTCTTCATGAACGCCAACTCCTACTTCGCCACGCACCTGATGCACGACCGGAAGTACCACTGGCTGGACACCTATCTCGACGCGGTCATCGGGTACTGCCGGGACAGCCACGGCATGAAGCAATGGTTGCCGCCCGACGAGTGTGAAGATGCAGGCAGCACCTGGGTGGCCGGGCTCTTCCCTTTCAGCCCGCGCATCTACCTCTGGGCGTCTCAAGTGGTCAAGTTCGCATCCCTCCTCACCGACGAGATCATTGACAAGAGCGTCTACTACGGCAAGACGGGCATTTACTACTGTCCCGATAGCTGGAAGCTCTACTACGACGTCGGATTCAACCTGTACTTCGAATACCGTGAGAAACCCGACTCCGTACGGGAAGCGCTGCGGAAGCAAGCCCTCGACTATTTCTCCATGGCGTCTTTGCTGCCCGATTCGGACGTGGACCCCAACTTCGTTGCGGGCTCCATGTGGAGCAAGGAGGAGTCCGAGCGTGCCATCCGCCAAGTGTACCAGACCTACTACCACGCCACCGACAGGCAGAAGAAGGAGATACGTTCCAGAGCGCGGTCCTACGGCCAGGAAGAGCTGGCGGACCTCTTCGAACAGGAAGAGCGGCGCTACAAGGAGCAGTTCCCGTACATACCGCAGGGCCTGTACCACGTGATATCGGACATGTACCAGCCTCGGGAGGAGCCATGATCGAGCAAAGCAGAGTGGTCATCACGGGTGGGGCCGGGTTCATCGGGTCCACTCTTGCGTCACGCCTGATGGAGCGCAACAAGGTCGTGCTGTATGACAACTTCCACCGCAACGCGCTTCCGGATGCGGTGGCGGGCCACGAGAACGTGACCGTGGTCCGGGGCGATGTGCTCGACGCTGTTGGCGTGGCGAAGGTCTGCCGCGACGCCGAGTACGTCGTCCACATGGCATCCATCGCGGGAGTGGACACGGTGATGCACCGGCCGGTGGAAACCATGCGCGTGAGCATCCTGGGCACCGTCAACGTCCTGGACGCTCTGACCGGCGACCGAGAATCGCGGCTCAGGCGTTTCATCGACTTCTCGACCAGCGAAGTCTTCGGTCAGTACGCGTACAAAGTGACGGAGGGGGACTCGACCCAGCTCGGGGCCGTCGGGGAGGCCCGCTGGACCTACGCTGTCAGCAAGCTCGCCACCGAGCACCTTGCGTTGAACTACCACAAGCAGCTCGGTCTGCCCTGCCTGTCCATCCGCCCGTTCAACATCTACGGCCCTCACCAGGTCGGCGAGGGTGCCGTACACCACTTCATCCTGAGAGCGCTCAAGGGTGAAGACCTGGTCATACACAACGACGGGGCACAGATCAGAAGCTGGTGCTACATCGACGACATCGTGTCCGGCATCCTGCTCGCCATGGAACGGGACCAGGCGGTCGGGCACGCGTTCAACATCGGCAACCCCCGAGCCACCGTGACCATCTACAACCTGGCGGCGCTCATCGTGAGACTGACAGGATCACGGTCGCGGCTGAAGATGGTCAAGTGGGACTTCCCGGACGTAGAGCTTCGCATCCCCAACATCCAGAAGGCGAGGGACCTTCTCGGCTTCGAACCCGTGGTCGATCTTGAAGAGGGGCTGGAAAGGACCATCGCATGGTACGCAAAGAAGGGGTCAGGGGTCGGGGGTCAGGCATGATTAGATTGGCTCACCCAAGGGTGCCCGAAAGCGCTCTGGAGCTGATCGCCAGGGTAGTTGCAGAGGGGCGCTACACTTCCGGGGCAAACGTCGCTTCGCTGGAGAACGGGCTGGCCGCCAAGCTGCGGGGGCGTCATGTCGTTGCAGTGTCGAGCGGGACGACCGCGGCGCTGATTGCCTGTCATATGCTGAAAGACGACGGCCGCCGCGTGCTGGTGATGCCCGACTTCTGCTTCCCATCGGTGGCAAGCTCCGCGCTCCGCACCGGCCTCGATGTGCGCCTCGCAGACGTGGACCCGAAGCGCTGGAGTCTGGACGTCGATTCCTTCGCCGAGATTCGGGAGGAAGAAGGTGTCGCTGTCCTGTCCGTGGACCAGTTCGGCATTCCCGGGGACAATGAGCGTCTGGCAGCACTTGCCCGGGAGCGAAATTGGGTCTTCGTCGAGGATGCAGCATGCGCCCTGGGGTCGGTGGACAGCGCGTCTCCTTGCGGGACGATGTGCGACCTCGCCATTCTCTCGTTCCACCCGCGCAAGGTCCTCACGACGGGCGAGGGGGGGGCGGTGGTTACTGCGTCGGAACGGCTGGCGGAAAAGGCCAAAGTCATGAGGAACCTCGGCATGGAAGGTGAGGGCCCGGCCAGAAGATTCCTGCACCAGGGGTACAATGCACGGATGAGCGAGCTGCACGCAGCAATCGGCCTTGCCCAGCTTGCCGAGTTGGACTCGCTCCTCTCCCACCGTCGCACCCTGGGTGCTGCCTATCTCGACGAGCTGGCGGAAATCCCCGGGGTGCAGGTCCCTTCCGGCTACCGCGTCAAGGGCGCCAACTTCCAGAGCCTCGTCGTCCTTCTGCCCGAAGGGACAGACCGCAGCGCAGTCATGGCCGGAATGCATCGAAGCGGGGTCGAGACGTCCCTTCCCGGCTTCGCCATACACACGCAGCCTGCGTTCAAAGGGCTTGTCGCCATCGGGAAGCTGCCCGTCTCACTCGCCATCCACGAACGCGGACTTGCTCTCCCGCTCCATGAACGGATGACCGTCGAGGACACTCGAACCGTGGCAAACGCCCTGGCAGTGGCGTTGCAACGAGCTGGTAGAAGAGGGAGGTAAGCCGTGCCCGACGACAGCGTATTGCTGGTGCAGGACCTTGCCAAGACATTCAAGGTCGGTTTCGCACGCAAGGTGGTGGATGCGGTCCGAGGGATCTCCTTCGACGTGAAGAGAGGGGAGATTTTCGGATTTCTGGGGCCCAACGGTGCGGGAAAGACCACTACCATCAAGATGCTCATGGACCTCATACGGCCCACGGCGGGAAGCATTCGACTGTTCGGCCTGTCGCCCCGGGACATGACGTCACGGCGTAGGGTCGGCTACCTGCCCGAGCAACCGTACTTTTACGACTACCTCACTCCAGTCGAGCTGATGCACTTCTTCGGGTCGATCTACGGCATGGACCGGGCTGCGCGGGCGGGGAGAATCGACAAGCTGCTGCGTCTGGTCGGTGTGGCATACGTGCGCGACAGGTCGCTGCGTTCCTTCTCGAAGGGGATGGTGCAGCGGGTCGGACTGGCGCAATCGTTGATCGCGGACCCGGATCTGGTCGTGCTGGACGAGCCGCTTTCGGGCCTGGACCCCATCGGCCGGAGAGAGTTCAAGGACATCATCCTGGGACTCAAGTCCGCGGGAAAGACGGTGTTCTTCTCGTCCCACATCCTGGCCGACATCGAGCTTCTGTGCGACAGGATAGCGATAATCGACAAGGGGAAGCTGAGGTACGTCGGACCGTTGCGGGAGTTCGTGCTTGCCGGGCAGAAGGAGGTGGAGTTGATCGCATCGGGGGTTGCGCCCGAGCAGGCCGAGGCGCTTGCCGGACGCTGCGTGAAGGTCGAAACTCTGGGAGCACAGGTCAAGCTCGTCACGTCGCGTGAAGCCGCGCCGGGAGTCGTGAGCGACCTGGTCCAGGGCGGGGCGACCGTCGAGTCCGTCGTTCCCCGAAGCGAGACCCTCGAAGACATCTTCGTGCGCATGGCAGCCCCGGGAGGTGAGGCGAAATGACTGGCGCGGCAAAACGCATTGCAGCGGTCGCATTCAACACTTTCAAGGAAGCAGGCCGAAACCGGGCGTTCCTTGGGCTCATGCTGGGCGCGCTGTTCATGATCCTGGCCTCGCTGCTGATCTCCGAGATGGTGGTGTTCGACCAGCGGCGCAGGGTCGTCCAGGACTTCGGCCTGTTCTTCATCTCCGCGTCCGGGGTCGTGATATCCGTCATCATCGGCGTCGTGCTGGTCTTCAAGGAGCTGCAACGCAAGACCATCTACTCGGTGCTGTCCAAGCCGCTGCACAGGCATGAGTTCATACTCGGCCGGTACGCGGGCATGGTCCTCGTGCTGCTTACCGTAGTCGTCGTCCTCACACTGGCCTGGACGCTGGTCCTTCACTTGCGCGACGTGGCATTCAGGCTGGTGTTCCTGAAAGCCGTGATCCTGATAGCGGCCGAGTTGTCCATCGTGTCCGCGGTGGCCGTTCTCTTCTCCTCGTTTTCTTCTCCCGTGCTCTCGGGCATCTTCACCCTGGGGGTCTTCATGGTCGGAAGGCTCGTCTACCTCATCGAGGAGCTTCTGCTGGCCGGAAAGGGGCTTTTCGTGTCTGCGCCTCAGCTCAGGCCTCTGGGGAAGGCAGCGGCAGCAATTTTCCCGGACCTGTCGATGTTCGACATTTCGAGGGAGATCCTCCTGGAGATGGATGTCCCCTGGACCTGGGTGGCGCAATCGGTGGGATACGCTGCGTCGTATGTGGTCATCCTGATAACGCTTGCGATGCTGGTCTTTCGTTCGAGGGATTTCGTTTGAGCAGACGCAACTGGGTCATCGGGGCGGTGTTTGTGCTGGTCGTCGTCGGCGCTGTGGTGCTTCGAGTCTGCTTCGAGGGCCGCGCCGAGCTCGATGCCGCGGTCGCGTCGAGGGACGCGGGAGACCTGGCAGCGGCACGCACCCACTTCCTTTGCGCAGCACGCTGGTATCTGCCGCTCTCGAGCACGAGCAGGGACGGTGTCGTCGGACTGCTCGACCTGGGGGACCATTTCCTGGCCAACGGCGACCCGAAGGAGGCAGTCTTCTCGTTCGACGACGCGCGGGGAGCGCTGCACTCAACCGCCTGGCTGCTTCCTCCGGATATGCAGCTCCTCGACCGGGCAGACCAGGGCTACGCGGACGCGCTCGCAGCATGGAAGAAGCAGCTTTCCCCGTCGGCAGACCAGGATGCGGCCCGACAGAGATACCTCGACCTGGCGCGCTCCGTGGACAACCCGAACCGCTGGTGGATGTTCGTCATGGGTGCGTCCTTCATCGCCTGGATTGCGTCTCTCGCGGTTGCGGCCTGGCGCTGGGACCAGGGCCGCTCCGCACGCATCCGCCCCCTCGTCGCCGCTGCTGCTTCCCTCATCGTCTGGATTGTCTCGCTCGTTCTCATCTGAAGTTGACGTCAAGCGGCCATGATGCTAGGATCGTCGCCGCGTTTGACAGGTCCGGAATTGGTATGACCTGCGAAGGGATGACATGGCTGAGAGGGTTACCAACGGAGCGGGCGACAAGGACGGCACGGCAAAGAGCGGAAACGCGACGACCAAAGAGATCCCGAAGGCCCGGACCGTCGGCGCCGGCCTGGGAGAATTGCTTCTTCGCGAAGAGGTGATCTCTCTCGCCCAGCTCGACGAAGCCCGCCACGACATCGAGAAGCACGGCGGCCGCCTCGGAAACACACTGGCCAAGTTGGGCTACGTCTCCGAAGCGCAGCTCGTCAGCTTCCTGTCCAAGCAGTACGGCGTGCCCGCAGTCAGCCTCGACGAGATCTCCGTTCCCGAAGAAGTCATCAAGATGGTGCCCCGGGAAGTCGCTTTCCGCCACGGCATCATCCCCGTGGAAAGACAGGGCTCCTCGCTCATCGTCGCGGTCAGCGACCCGGCCAACATCTACGCGATGGACGACATCAAGTTCCTGACCGGCTACAACGTCGAGATGGTCGTCGCTGCCGAGTCGTCCATCAAGGAGGCGCTGGAGCAGTACTACCAGGAAGAGGCCGAAGAGGACATCGACGACATTCTCGACGGCATGGCCGAAGAGGACGTGAGCCTTCTCAAGGACGAGGAAGGCATCGACATCGAGGAGTTGGAGAAGAGTTCCAAGGAAGCTGCCGTCGTGAGGCTTGTGAACCTGGTGCTCGTGGACGCGATCCGCCGTGGCGCCTCGGATATTCACATCGAGCCGTATGAGAAGGAGTTCCGCATCCGCCTCCGCATCGACGGTGTTCTCCACGAGGTGATGAAGCCGCCCCTCAGGCTCAGAAACGCCATCGTGTCACGTCTCAAGATCATGTCCGAGTTGGATATCGCAGAGCGCCGCCTCCCTCAGGACGGCCGTATCAAGCTGGTCCTCGGCAGGGAAAAGGAAGTCGACTTCCGCGTCTCGGTGCTTCCCACCCTGTTCGGCGAAAAAGTCGTGCTCCGAATCCTCGACAAGTCGAGCCTCCAGCTCGACATGACCATGCTCGGGTTCATGGAATCTCAGCTCAAGCACTTCAAGTACGCCATCTCCCAGCCGTGGGGAATGGTGCTCGTCACGGGACCAACGGGATCGGGCAAGACCACGACGCTGTACTCCGCTCTCATGGAGCTGAACAAGACGTCCGAGAACATTTCGACGTGCGAAGACCCGGTCGAGTTCAACATGCCCGGCATCAACCAGGTACAGATCAACGACGCTGTCGGGTTGAACTTCGCTGCGGCCCTGAGGTCGTTCCTGCGGCAGGACCCGGACATCATCATGGTGGGCGAGATTCGAGACTTTGAAACCGCCGAGATCGCGGTCAAGGCCGCTCTGACGGGCCACCTCGTGCTCTCCACCCTTCACACGAACGACGCACCGTCCACCATCAACCGACTCCTGAACATGGGCGTCGAGCCGTTCCTCGTCACGGCCTCGGTCAATCTCATCGCGGCCCAGCGACTCTGCCGCAAGATCTGCAAGGACTGCAAGGCCCCCGCCCAGGTGCCCAAGCAGGCGCTGCTCGACCTCGGCCTGACCGAGGAGCAGATCGAGGGAGCCCAGCTCTTCCGCGGCCAGGGATGCAAGACGTGCAACAACACAGGCTACAAGGGCCGAATCGCACTCTACGAGGTCATGCCGTTTTACGACGAGCTGAAGGAGTGCGTCCTCCAGGGATACTCGGCAATGGAGCTGAAGCGGGAGGCGATGCGGCTGGGCATGACTTCGCTGAGGCAGTCCGGAATCTCCAAGCTTCTGGACGGGCAGCTCACGGTGGAAGAGATCTCCCGTGTGACCCGTGGTGACTGAGATGGAAGAGAGCAAGGCCCCCGGAGTGGACATCCACCGCCTGTTGCAGGTGGTCGTAGAGAAAGGGGCCAGCGACCTTCACATCACCGCAGGCTCCCCTCCCGCACTCCGCATCGACGGAAAGCTCTACAAGCTCAAGATGGCCCCCCTCACTCCCGCGGATACCCAGGAAATAGCGTATTCGCTGCTGTCCGAGAAGCAACGCCAGCAGTTCGAGGCCACTAACGAAGTGGACCTGTCGTTCAAGTGGCGCGACAAGGGACGCTTCCGCGCCAACTTCTTCCGCCAGCAGGGTGCTGTGGCCGGCGCGCTGCGCATGATCCCACACGCAATCCTCGCCCTCTCCGCACTCGGGCTTCCAGACGCGGTCAACACCATCATCGACCGCCCCAACGGCCTCGTCCTCGTCACCGGACCCACGGGAAGCGGCAAGTCCACCACCCTTGCGTCCATCATCCACGAAATCAACACACGCCACAGGGGGCACATTCTCACCATCGAAGACCCGATAGAATTCCTGCACGAGCACGGCAGCTGCATCGTGAACCAGAGAGAGGTGGGCTCCGACACCAACTCGTTCGGGGCCGCACTCAAGTATGCCCTGCGCCAGGACCCCGACTTCGTGCTCGTGGGGGAAATCCGCGACAAGGAGACGATGGAAATCGCGCTCCGAATCGCCGAGACCGGACACCTGACGCTCGCCACCCTCCACACGAACAGCGCGGTCCAGACAATCCATCGAATCCTCGACTTCTTCCCCTCGGCACAGCAGGAAGCGGTGCGCACACAGCTATCCTTCTGCCTCTGCTGCATCATCTCCCAGATACTCCTGAAGAAGGCTGACGGCGGAGGCCGGGTGCTCGCGTGCGAGCTGCTCATGCCCAACCAGGCCATCAGGCATCTCATTCGAGACGACAAGACCCATCAGATCTACTCCCAGATGCAGGTCGGCCAGAAAGACTCCGGCATGCAGACCCTCAATCAGTGCCTCATCAGACTCTATTCCAAGAAGGTCATCTCCCGTGAGGCCGCCCGCGACCACAGCTCCGACCAGCAGGAGTTCGACAAGATGTTCTCCAACTTGGAGCACGGAGCCAAGGAGGTGTAACCAATGGCGCGGTTCGAGTGGGAAGGTACGACCGATAGAGGCGAGCTCAGGACAGGGGAGCTGGAAGCCGCCAACAAGGCCGAAGCGGAACAGAAGCTCATCGCGGAAAAGATCAAGATCATCCGCGTCAAGCGCAAGTCCGCGGAGATCTCCTTCAAGATCCCCGGCCTGGGCGGCGTGCCCGTCAAGTCCGTCGTGGTGTTCATCCGCCAGCTCGCCACGATGATCGACGCCGGCCTCCCCCTTGTCCAGTGCCTCGAGATTCTCTCCAACCAGGAACCGGACCAGACCTTCAAGGGGATCCTGCTGAAGGTCAAGACCAGCGTCGAGCACGGCAACACCTTCGCCGATTCCCTCAAGCCCCACAAGAAAGTCTTCGACGACCTGTTCGTGAACCTCATAGCAGCCGGCGAAATGGGCGGTATTCTCGACACCATTCTCAACCGACTCGCCGACTACATGGAAAAGAACATGAAACTCAAGGCGCGCATCAAGAGCGCCATGAAGTACCCGGTCACGGTGTTGATCGTGGCCCTGCTGATCACCGCGGGCCTCCTCTGGAAAGTGGTTCCGACCTTTGCCGGCATGTTCAAGAGCCTCGGCAACAGGGAGCTGCCGGCAATCACTCAGTTCATGGTTAATCTCTCGAACCAGTTCATCTACCTCCTGCCCTACATCGTTGGCGGCATAATCGCTGTCGTTGTCGGCTACAAGATGATACGCAACAACGAAAAGGGCCGCTATATTACGGACAAGATCTATTCGAAGCTGCCCATCTTCGGGAATCTTATTGTCAAGGCGTCGATTTCCAAGTTCACCCGAACGTTGGGCACGCTGGTCGGCTCCGGGGTGCCTATCCTCGACGCCATGGAAATCGTCGCCAAGACGGCCGGCAACAAGGTGGTGGAACGGGGCGTGCTCTATGCCCGGGACAGAGTTGCTGAAGGAAAGTCGCTTGCTGCTCCGCTGATGGAGCAGCAGCTCTTCCCCAAGATGGTCATCCAGATGATCGCGGTCGGGGAGTCCACGGGTGCGCTCGACGTCATGCTTACCAAGATCGCAGACTTCTACGACGACGAGGTGGACGCGGCAGTCGATGGTGTAACGTCGATGATGGAACCGCTCATCATGGTCGTTCTGGGCGGCATCATCGGCTCGGTGATGGTGTCCATGTACGCGCCTATCTTCTCCATGGCGGACAACGTCGGCGGCGGAAAATAGAAAAGAGCGCGTGTGAACGCCCACAATCTCAAAGACAAGCTCAAGCTGCTCACCCTCTTCAGGCTGATCATGGCCATGGTGTTCGTGCTGGCTTCGTTCGTGTTCGGCATGAGGCAGGAGTACCTGTCGCTGCCCCCTGTTGCACGTGAGCTGGTCTACATCCCGGTAACCGCGCTGCTTGTGCTGTGCGTCCTTGCGGCCGCGGCCATGGAGCGGTGGGAGCGCGACGAGAAGAAGCTCACTGCGCTGGCGTACGCCCATTTCGTGGGAGACGCGCTGTTTGCGACTGCTCTCGTGATGCTCACGGGTGGAAGTGACAGCATCTTCACGTTCCTGTATTCGCTCGCCATCATTAATGCCAGCATCGTCCTGTACCGTCGGGGGGCCATGGTTGCGGCATCGGCCAACGCCATATTCCTGTCCGCGGTCATGTTCGGCCAGACGGGGCATTTCGGGGGCGGCTTCTCGTCATTGCTCCAGGCCGGCACTTTCTTGACCGGGTCCGCCAGCTTGGCGTCGGACATCAAGGACGTCGTGCCACCCGTCATGGTCAACATCCTGGCGTTCTTCGGGATAGCGTTTCTTTCCAGCTTCCTGGCGGAGCAGATGCGGGATGCCGACGTGCAGGCCCGCCGGCAGAAGGCCGTCTTCGACGAGCTGACCCATCTGCACGAGAACATCGTCTCCAGCCTGGAGCAGGGGTTGATCACGGCCGGCAAGGGCCGCGAGATCACCTATGTGAATCAGGCAGCATGCCGGCTGCTTGGAAGGGAAGAGGCATCCGTGCTCGGGGTGAGGGTGGAAAAGCTTGTGCCGGACCTGGGCCCGGTGCTCGACAATCCCGACAAGGCGCGGCTTCATCACACCGAGACGACGCTTCAGTTCGTGGACGGGACCGCACACCATTTCCGCTGGACGATTTCGCCTCTGCGCGACAGCCGTGAGCAGCAGGTCGGGCACCTGCTCGTGTTCTTCGACATCACCCGCATCAAGGAAATGGAGGACACGGTGGCGCGGTCCGAGCGGCTGGCGGCCCTGGGCCGCATGGCCGCAAACATCGCGCACGAGATACGAAACCCTCTGGCCTCGATGAGCGGGTCGATCCAACTGCTGGCCGGGTCGCTCGACGTGGACGGCCCCGACCGCAAGCTCATGGACATAGTGGTCCGGGAGGCCGAGAACCTCAACCAGTGGGTCTCCGAGTTCCTGGAATACGCACGGCCCAGGGAACCGATCATGCAGGAGTTGGACCTGGGGCGGCTTGCTCAGGAAGTCATAGAGATGCTCAGGAACGACGAGAGGGCAAGAAACGTGGAGCTGACCGCGGACGCGGAGGGGGATTGTGCGCTCGAGGGAGACGTTGCCCGGCTGCGGCAGGTGGTGTGGAACCTGGCCCTCAACGCGG
>Ga0172371_10012924_pt1 | contig 10923 bp, 6 predicted proteins | sample Lak12m_FD_114543 | JGI IMG/M metagenome (GOLD analysis project Ga0172371, IMG submission 114543) | Freshwater microbial communities from Kabuno Bay, South-Kivu, Congo - kab_022012_12m | ecosystem: Environmental > Aquatic > Freshwater > Lake | place: Democratic Republic of the Congo: South-Kivu... | reverse complement strand
TGACGCGCGCCGGGAACGAAGTGATTTTGTCGCCGTTCCTGCTTGTGCGGTAATTGGCGAATCAATGCTTGCGTGGGTTTTAGCAAAATATTTTTTGATAAAATTTGGCGGTGATTCACTGGAAGAAACTAAGGATAATTACAAAACTTATTGTAAAAAACTCGAACCAAGGATTCGTAAAAATTTCAGACAGTGATGATAAAAAACAAAGTTTTTATTTTTAATCCATTCTCGGAAAACACGTATCTTGTTTGGGAAGAAGAATCAAAACAAGCCGCTATTATTGATCCGGGTTGTTTGTCTGCCGACGAAGAAAATCTTTTGAAAAAATTTGTTTCAGATAATCGGCTTGTTATTAAATACTTGTTTAACACGCACTGCCACCTCGATCATATTTTTGGAAATAATTTTGTATTAAAAGAATATAAACCGGAATATTTTATCCCTGAACTTGATAAACCCTTATTGGAAAACGCTCCAATGCAGGCAAAGTTATTTGGAATGGAAATGGCGAATGTGGAATCATCAGAAAATTTTCTTAACGAGCAAGGTTTACTTTTTTTAGGAAGCGATAAGGTAAGATTTTTATTTACGCCAGGTCATACGCCCGGAGAATTTTGTATTTATTTCCCTTCCGCTTCCATTTGTTTTACAGGGGATGTGTTATTTGAAAACTCCATCGGAAGGAGTGATTTAGTTGGAGGCGATTACCAAGTTTTACTCACTTCCATCAAAGAGAAACTTTTTACTTTGCCTGAGGAGACTATTATTTATCCCGGGCATGGAAATCAATCTACCATCAGAAAAGAAAAACTAAGTAATCCATTTTTCAATTAAACAAACTTGCGCAGTAAGTGTTGATGAATATAAAAAATAGGGCATATGAGTTATTTCGAGCGGTTGTGAAGAATTCTATATTTTGACCGTTAAAAAAAGCTCGCAAAAAATACTTGACCGATATGAATGAATTACATAAGTTGCGGTCAGAAAATGAAAATACTAATTCATGTTATAACAAAAAGGAGTCCTCAATGAAAAGAACGTATAGTGTACTTGTTACTATTTTTTTAGTAGCATTCATATTTTCCGGTGTTGGTAAGAGCCAAGGTCTTCAAGAAACTTTAACAAAACTTACCGGCACAGCCGGTGAAGCGTATGTTTCACCAATCATTTCCGCTTTTGGTTCGAACCTCAATTCCGGTTGGGTTCATAAATCACCCGCTTCAAAAGTATTTGGAATTGACCTTGAAATTGGCATAGTTGCGATGGGAACTATGTTTGGCGATAACAATAAAACTTTCAATACAAGCGGAACATTTAGATTTGATAATAATCAAGCAATGTCGCTGTTGAACAATAGCGTTCAGACTAAAAACCTTCCACAATCCTACAAAGATGCATTAGCGTATGAATTGTCAAAAAAGGAATTTACCGTTGGTATTAATGGACCAACAATCGTCGGGAAAAAAGAATCAGAAGTAATGGTAGATTTTTCTGGCGCAAATGTTACATACAACAGCATAACTTATAAGGTTGATCCTCAAGCAATTACAACCGGCGCAAAAGGATTTTTAGGAGATGCTCAAGCGCTTCCATTATTCGCTCCACAATTTTCAGTTGGAACTGTTTATGGAACAATGGCAACTTTTAGATTTCTCCCAAGTGTGCAAGTTGGCGATCTTGGAAAATTTAGTTATTTCGGATTTGGATTACAGCACAACCCGGCAATGTTTATTCCGGTTCCTTTACCTGTTGATGTATCGGCGGCTTTCTTTACACAAACTTTAAAAGTCGGCGATATTTTCAAAGCTTCCGCAACTACTTTCGGTTTGTACGCAAGCAAAACTTTCAGCTTGTTGGGACTTGTTTCTTTAACACCTTACGGCGGTTTTGCATTTGAAAGCTCAAGCGTTGATGTAGCGTACGATGTAAATTATGCAACTCCGGTTCCCGGCGTTACCGTTCCAGGCAAAGTTGAATTTACCATGAAAGGCGATAACTCAACGCGTTTAACTGTTGGCGCTTCCTTTAAATTATTGTTGTTAAATATCAGCGCTGATTATAGTTTGGCTAAATATAATGCCGCAAGTCTTGGGATAAATTTTATACTCTAAATAAATTATTTTTCTTTAAAGGCAGTCAAAAAAATGGCTGCCTTTTCTTATTTTAAACAAAAAGAAAAGTTATGAAAAATAAATTAACTGAACTTGCGCACCTAAAAGAAACCGCAAAACTTGGCGGAGGAATTGCTAAAATAAACGCGCTCCATGGAAAAGGAAAACTTACCGCACGAGAACGGATTGAAATTCTTGTAGATGAAGGTTCGTTTAATGAAATAGATGTTTTTGTTAAACAAAGAAGTAAAGATTTTGGCTTAGATAAAGTAGAAATACTTGGTGATGGCGTAGTTTCCGGCTTTGGTAAAATTCACGGCAAAGAAGTAGCTCTTTATAGCCAAGATTTTACAGTCCTTGGCGGGTCGCTTTCCGAAACAAATGCTGAAAAAATTTGTAAAATTATGAAGATGGCAATGAAACTTGGCGTTCCGGTCATCGGGTTAAATGATTCAGGCGGCGCGAGAATTCAAGAGGGAGTTCGCAGTTTGGGCGGTTATGCCGACCTTTTTTTACTAAACACTTTGGCGTCTGGTGTGGTGCCGCAAATATCAGTGGTTCTTGGTCCATGCGCCGGCGGTGCGGTTTATTCTCCCGCAATTACGGATTTTATTTTCATGGTAAAAAATTCAAGCTATATGTTTGTTACCGGTCCAAATGTGGTTAAAACAGTTACTCACGAAGACGTTACCTTTGAAGATTTAGGCGGAGCTGAGACCCATGCTTCTAAGAGCGGAGTTGCTCATTTCATTTTTGAAAATGAAATTGAAACCTTAACACAGGTGAGAAAACTGATGGAATATCTTCCTCAAAATTTTATGGATAAACCATTAGAAATTGCATTTGAAGAAACATCAGCAAACGCACAAAAAAAAATAGAGGCAATAATTCCCAATACCCCAAACAAGCCTTATGATATGAAAGAGATTATCTCGTTGTTAGTGGACGAAAACTCTTTTTTTGAGGTGCATAGAAATTATGCAGAAAATATTATTGTCGGCTTTAGCAGGTTGGGCGGAATGTCGGTTGGTGTAGTTGCAAATCAACCGTCTTCTTTAGCTGGCGTGTTAGATATTAATGCTTCGACTAAAGCGGCGCGGTTTGTTCGGTTTTGCGATGCATTCAATATTCCGTTATTAGTTTTAGAAGATGTGCCAGGTTTTTTACCTGGTACAGACCAAGAATGGAACGGAATTATTCGGCATGGCGCAAAATTGCTGTTTGCGTTCGCCGAAGCAACGGTGCCGAAAATTACGGTAATAACGCGCAAAGCTTATGGCGGAGCGTATGATGTAATGAATTCTAAGCATATTCGTGGAGATTTTAACTTTGCCTGGCCCTCTGCCGAAATTGCGGTAATGGGTCCTAAAGGCGCTGTTGAAATAATTTTTAAAAAAGAAATTTCGGCTTCCGAAAATCCGGAATCTGAATTAGCAAAGAAACTGAATAATTATGTTGATAAATTCGCAAATCCCTACATTGCAGCCGAGCGAGGTTTTATTGATGATGTGATTACTCCTTCCGAAACCAGAACGCGGATTATTCAATCATTTAATCTTTTAAAAACAAAAGTTGACAAGAATCCAAAGAAGAAACATTCAAACATTCCTTTATAGATTTACTTTTCTGTAACTTCTTGTTTTTTTATAGGCTTAGAGCAATCGGTTGAAAAATTTCTTGATTTAGAAACAGTTTTGTTTTATTTTGTATTACAATTAATTCATTTATACACAGGAGTAAGAATGAGAAAAAAAGCAATATGGCTTTTTGTTGTTTCTTTATCAGCTTTCGTGTTAGTATCATGCGGAACGAATAAAGAAATAACGAAAGAAGAACAAGCCGTTATTACCCAATCAGAAGTTCAAAAAAGTGAAATAGTTTCCGAATTATTGGAACAAGCCCGTCAGTCGTACGTTTTAGCATTAGGAAAACAAGAAATTAACAGTGTATCCGAAGCTATTACTAACTATGAAAATTCCCTTCGTATAATAAATAATTTAAGTTACTATCCGGGCATCGAAGAGAATGATGCCTATTCGGAACTTTCTACGTCAATAATTGATGATTATAAATCATATATTGATGGTCTGCCAGAGTTGCCAGAGAATGTATCCTTTGCAGCTTTAGAGGAATGGATAGGAAAATCGGTTCCAGAAATCAATTTAACGGCAAGTAATAAAATTTCCGAACCGAAAGAAAAAATAGTTGTTAATTCAGAAATTCCACTTGTTATTAATGACCAAGTGCAGCAGAGAATTGATTATTTTCAGGGCAATGGAAGAAAATATATGTCCTTGTGGCTTTCGCGCTCTGGGAAATATTTTCCGGTAATGAAAGAAATATTTAAGCGCGAAGGAACTCCGCAACAGTTGCTGTTTCTTTCGATGATTGAAAGTGGAGTAAATCCTACTGCGCGTTCATTTGCAGGCGCGGTGGGGCTTTGGCAGTTTATGCGTTCTACCGGCAGAATGTACGGTTTAAGCGCCAGTTTTCACTTTGATGAAAGAAGAGATGTATTCAAATCTACAAAAGCCGCTGCAAGGCATTTGAAAGATTTATACAATTCATTAGGCGATTGGTATTTGGCATTAGCATCTTATAACGCTGGCGAAGGAAGAATTCAGAGAGCCATAAAACGTTCGGGTTCAACTGATTTTTGGGAACTTCAACAATACTTGCCAAAAGAAACGAGAAGCTACGTCCCGCTTTATATAGCCGCAACACTAATTGCAATGGAGCCGGCAAAATATGGTTTCTCCGATATTGAATTACAAAAAGAACTAAAGTTTGAAACCATTAAAGTTACTGAAGCTATTGATCTTGAATATTTTGCCAGCGTGTGTAATTTATCCGCGGATGAATTGAGCGATTTAAATCCTGAATTGACGATGAATTCAACGCCTGCTAATTATTATGGCGGCTATGAATTAAAAATTCCGGTTGGTTCTACAAATTTATTTGCCGCTGCGTTAGAAAATGTTCCGCAAAGTGCAAAACGACAATTTGCTTATCATACGGTAAAAAGAGGCGAGTCTTTAGCAAAGGTTGCTTCACTCTACGGGATAGCAAAAAGTGATTTAGCAGATGCAAACGACATCTCTGTAAAAACAAGATTAAAACGTGGGGTTCGATTAAAAATTCCATATAAATCTACTTTTGCAGCTACAGATTTTGCTTACAACTCAAATGAAACCTCAGCCGTTGAAACCGCTTCAGAATCAGACGATGAATATGTTTCTCCGTATAAGAATTTAAATAATGAAAAATTAGCTCAGCTTCCATCATTGATGAATGATTCTAAAGATGTGAAGTTAGAAGACCCCGCAAGCGATGAATCGGAAGAAATAACCGAACAAGAGCCTACCGTTCAACTAAAACCTGCCGGCAAAGCGGTTGTTACTTACAAGGTGAAACAGCACGAAAGTCTTTTGGGCATTGCCGACCTTTTCAACGTTCGTGTAAGTGATTTGCGAAACTGGAATGACATCCCGTATACAGAGACCATTAAAGTCGCGCAAGAATTGAAAGTTTATGTTCCTGAAGAAAAAGCTGAGTACTATGCAAGCTTAGACAATCAAACTTCACAGGAAAAGACGACGCGTTCTTCAGTTGGCGTGAGTAAACGTGCATGGACTTATTACAAAGTTAGAAGGGGAGAAAATCTATCTTCTATTGCCGCCAAGTTTAAAGTTACTGTTTCTTCTTTAAAGGATTGGAATAACTTATCGTCAAGCCGGGTTAATAGAGGACAAAAATTAAAAATCGGTTCAGCTACTAATAGCGCAAGTTTTGCTTCGATCGAAGAAAAGCCAGAAAAAATTTATTCTTCTGAGAGAACTTTCAAGTACAAAGTACATAGAGGCGAATCAATTGGAAAAATTGCCGATAAATTTGGTGTTCGTATTAACCAAATCCGCAAATGGAATAACCTTGCTTCCAATAACATAGCGGCTGGTCAGGTGTTAAAAATTCACAATTCAGAATCTTCCTCAATGGGCGATGCAATAACCAAAACTCCGGGAATTCTCACCAACTATGTGGTTAAAAGCGGCGAAACGATCGGCCAAATTGCTGAGCAGTTCCATGTTTCTTCTACCTCAATAAAAAAATGGAATGGAATTAAACGGAATAAAATTCTTGCCGGGCAAAAATTGAGAATCTATTCTGACAATGCTTCAGTTGAACGCAAGAGCCAAACTCCGGCGGTAACGAAATCAACTAAAAATGGTTTGTATATTGTGAAGAAAGGGGATTCGTTAGATGAAATTGCAAAGAAATTTAAACTTGATATAGCCCATATCAAACGATTAAACCGGTTAAGTTCGAATAAAATTATTGTCGGGCAAAAGTTAGCGCTTAACTAAAAACTGTTCATTATTTATTTTTTTAACCGTTAGGGGTGTTGTCCCACGTTTCCGTGTGTGATGACTGAGAACATACCCTTTAACCTGATCCGGTTAGTACCGGCGTAGGGAAATGGAATATTTATTTTAAGCCGTCCCTATTTTGAGACGGCTTTTTTTTTGGAGTAACTTTATGTTAAAATGTGCGGTGTTTTATTTCTTTATTACAGTGTCATCTTTGGCGCAGCAAGTTATTTTTTCCGGCAAGGTGGTTGATGCCGAGACTAATAATCCATTAGGTTTAGCAAACATTTGGGTTGGCGAAAAATGGGTGAAATCTGATAGCGAAGGTAATTTTGAAATTCACGTAGAAAAAAAAGATTCTGTAATTTCTGTAAAAATTTCTTACATAGGTTACACTTCAAAATATTTAAATATTTCGATTGAGAGCGTCCATACTCAATTAGTAATTCCTATGGAAAAGCAATTGCTACCCGCCCAAACAGTATTAGTTACAGCGTCAATTAATAAAAAAGGTGAAACACCGGCGACATTTTCTGAAATAACCGGAGAAGAAATTGAAAAGAGTTTTACAACGCAAGATATCCCGGAATTTTTAAGTTCAATACCTTCAACAACATTTTATTCTGAAAGCGGTAATGGAACAGGCTATACGTATTTGAGTATCCGCGGTTTTGATCAACGAAGAATTTCTATTTCGATAAACGGTATTCCGCAAAACGACCCTGAAGACCATAATGTTTACTGGTTAGATTTTTCCGATCTTCTTGCTTCAACGGAATTTATTCAAGTACAACGAGGTTCCGGTGGAATTTCCGGTTATCCTGCTATAGGAGGGGCAATTAATATTATTACTTCTAATTTTTCATTGAATAAATTTATTACGGCTTCTTCACTATTCGGAAGCTTTAACACAAAAAAAATTAGTGTTGCCGCCTCAAGCGGATTTGTTGACGGAAAATATTCTTTCTTTGGAAAATTTTCTCAAACAAAAGGCAGCGGGTACCGCGACCGTGCATGGGTTGATTTGAAGTCTTTTTATTTTTCTCTTTCAAGAATGGGCGATAATCTTACCACGCAGATAAATATTTTTGGCGGTCCAATAAAAGATGGTTTGGTTTACAACGGGTTACCGAAGTTTGCCGTAACCGATAAAAATTTACGAAGAGAAAATCTTTCATACTGGGAAGTTTCCAATACCGATTATACCTATGCAGAAAAGCGACGCAATAAAGAAATTGAAAATTTTTCGCAGCCTCATTTTGAATTACTCAACGAATATTCGGTGAGCGAAAATATTACGCTCAACTCCGCATTGTTTTTGGTTATTGGAAAAGGATTTTTTGATTTTGACGGTTCGTGGGCTGACACAACTTATTTACGATTAACACAGCATGACGGATTCTCCAATGGCGAAACGCCGACCAATACATTATTGCGTGGAATGGTTGAGAATAAACAGTTTGGCTGGATTCCGAGAATTCAATTAAATCATACAAATGGAATATTAACAAGCGGTTTAGAATTCCGCCAACACCGCTCGCTACACTATGGTTCAATTATTTCAGCAGAAAATATTTTGAACAACGACCTAATCAATTATCGCTATTATCAATTCAACGGAGAGAAAAACATTGTAAATTATTTTGTGAATGAGCAATACAACGCGACTGATCGAATTGGTTTGCTTGCTGAATTGCAACTTGCTATGAACGAATACAGATTTTTAAATGAAAAATTTGTCGGAACGGAATTTTCGGTTAAACACATTTTTCTTAATCCTCGCGTTGGCGTGAATTATAAATTCAACGCGCAAAATAGCGGATATTTTTCATTCGCGAGAGTATCGCGCGAACCGCGCTTAACCGATTATTATAATGCAGTTGAATCAAGCGGCGGAGCAGTTCCTCAGTTTGAAAAAAGAAATGGCGCTTACGATTTTACTAAACCGCTTGTAAAACCGGAAACGATGAACAGTTTTGATATCGGTTGTTCGTTCAATGAAAAAGACTATCAAATAAATCTTAATTATTTTTATATGTCGTTCGAGAATGAATTAATTAAAAACGGAAGATTAGATATATTCGGCGCCCCGATGATGGGGAACGCTAAACGAACCTTGCATTCGGGAATAGAGTTTTCAGCTTCAGTAAAACTTTTAGAAAATTTGCAGATTATTTTTAACGCAACCTACAGCCAGAATAAAATTAATAATGCTTCCGCATACCAAGTCATTCCCAATACAAGAGGAACAGATTATATCGCTCATATTTCATTGAATGGAAACCCGATTGGCGGATTCCCGGATTTTCTTGCTAATACTTCTATCCGCTATTCGCTCAGCGATTTTTATTTCCAGCTTGACGGCAAATATTCTGGTAGATTCTATTCGGATAATTACGGAAATCAATTAAAAAATTTATTAAATACGTTTACAAATTTTGTAGGATATGAAGATAATGTCAATGATGCATTTGTGGTTTTCAATCTCTTCGCAAGTTATGAAGTAAATCTTTTTAACACGATGACAAAATCAAAACTGTTTTTGCAAGTGAATAATATGTTCAATTCATATTACTCCATGTACGCAATCGGAAAAGAATTCTTCCCGGCAGCCGAACGAAATTTTACAGCCGGTTTACAGTTAGGAATTTAACGTGAAGAAATGTTTGATCATTGGAAACGGAAAACGCCCTGATAAAAAGATTGTTCAGTTTTTCATAAAGAAGGAATACGATACGCTTTTTTGCGCCGATGGAGGTTTGCGCCACATGCACAAATTAAAAATCACTCCCCATTTTATTATTGGTGATTTCGATTCAGTAGATAAAAATTTACTGGACAGCTATCGGAATAAATCAACAGTCATCCAAATAAATAGACAGAACGATACCGATATTGAAAAATGTTTAAAGGTAGCTATCAAACATAAATTTACTGAAGCCATATTAATAAGCGTTACCGGAGATAGACTTGATCATTCTTTCTGCAACCTTGGGATAGCGTTGAAATTTCACGATAAAATAAATGTGAAAATTGTTTCTGAAACTTCGTTTCTTACCGTTATGGAAAAGAAAATTGTTTTGAAAACTATTAAAGAAGAATATATTTCACTTTATGCCTTCGACAAAAAAACAAAAATCACTTCGCAAGGGTTAAAGTATCCGTTGAATGAAACGCAACTTCCTTTCGGATCGTACGACGGCACAAGCAACAGAGCAGTTGCCGACGAAGTAAAACTTACCATTAAAAACGGAAAAATTTTTGTTATTAGAGATTTTAATACTTTAAGCAAGCATGGTCTCATTAGCTAATCTTGATATTTATATCATCCTTTTATTTTTTACGCTGCTGGTTGCCATAGGTATTTACTTTTCGCGGAAAAAAAGCATTGAACCCGAAGACTTTCTTCTTGGCGGAAGAAAGTTAGGGCTTGTTCTTTTTGTTCTCACGAACGTTTCAACTTGGTATGGGGGAGTTTTAGGTATTGCTGAGTTTACTTACAGTTACGGTATTGCGAGCTGGGTAACACAAGGATTGCCCTACTACATTTTTGCAATTATTTTTGCACTGCTTTTTGCAAAAAAAATTCGCGGTGCTTCATTATTTACACTGCCGGAAAAGTTAAAAGAATCATACGGTAAAAAAGTCGGGCTGCTTTCTGCATTGGTGGTTTTTATTTTGGTTTCTCCTGCGCCTTATTTGCTGATGCTTGCAAACATCTTTACTCTGCTGTTCAAAACAAATACGGTTTCCGGCTTGCTGGTTGCGCTTTTGCTTATTCTTCCTTATATGCTAAAAGGTGGTTACCGCGCCGATGTGTACACGGATGCATTCCAATTCTTTGTTATGTTTGGCGGGTTTATTTTGTTTTTCTATTTCTGCTTACACGCACTTGGAGATTTTTCTTTTTTATCAAAAAATTTACCGATAACGCATTTGCAAATTACCGGCGGCGCTTCGCCGATATTTATTTTAGTTTGGTTTTTAATAGCACTGTGGACTTTTGCCGACCCCGGTTTTCATCAGCGTTGTAATGCTGCCAAGAGCGGCGATGTTGCCGTAAAAGGAATATTACTCTCTATTGTATTTTGGGCTTTGTTTGATTTTTTAACAACTGCAACCGGGCTTTATGCGCGCGCGGTTTTTCCGAATCTAAAAAATCCTTCTCTCTCTTTTTTCCTTTTAGCCGATAAGATTTTATCTCCGGGCATTAAAGGAATTTTTTACGCTGGAGTTTTTGCGACAATTCTTTCAACTTTTAACAGCTTACTGTTTTTAAGCGCTACAACATTGGGAAATGATTTCCTTGCAAACTTTTCAAAGAATAAATCGAAGATTGTTGATTATACAAAGATTGGTTTGTTGCTATCAGGAGTGTTCTCCGCCGTTTTAGCTTATTTTATTCCGTCGGTAGTGCAATTGTGGTACACGATTGGTTCTAT
>Ga0172371_10012923_pt1 | contig 10924 bp, 8 predicted proteins | sample Lak12m_FD_114543 | JGI IMG/M metagenome (GOLD analysis project Ga0172371, IMG submission 114543) | Freshwater microbial communities from Kabuno Bay, South-Kivu, Congo - kab_022012_12m | ecosystem: Environmental > Aquatic > Freshwater > Lake | place: Democratic Republic of the Congo: South-Kivu... | reverse complement strand
TTGGGGACCATCGGCTCGCCGCACGAGTCGCAGGTCACGGCAAGGAGCTCGCCCATGAGGACCTCCCGGGGTCGCGGGTTGGGGTCAGCAGGGCGAGTGTGCCACGATCAAACTAGGATCGTCGATCCCATGGCGGACTCGCGGCGGAAGCACTCGTATCGCCTACACCTTTGCGCGCTGCCGCCACTGGTCCCATCTCCAGCCCAGGGCCTCCTCGTGTGGCAAAGCTGGAAGGCTCGCCAAGCCGTCGATGGTGATGTGCAGCTCCTCCGCCTGTGGACCGCTCGGTGTGAAGTGAACATGGAGCGATCGAGGCTCGATCGCAAATAGGTACCCGTCAAACGCTCGGTGATGGGTGGCGCACATGACCATCCCGTTTCTGGGGTCATTGGTGCCGAAATCCGCAACAGGAACGACATGCGGAGTCTCGAGCACCTGCAAGACGGCGATATCGCACATGATGCACCTTGGCCCACAGCGTCTCAGAACGTCGAAACGGAATCGGGCCTGTCCGATCCTTCGTTTGGACATCCCGACGTTGGACGGTACGCGCTGCGTCAACACGAAAGGGTCGGTGTCATGGGGCAAGTCGTGGAGCGGCGGCGGTTCCTCGCCAAAGACGACAAGGAACTGAGCAGCGGCGTCGTCCCAACCCTGGATCCAACCGAGACGCACTCTCTTGCCTGACCCTTTTGCAGCCGCATTCGAGATGACAAACACCGGAATCCCGAGCGTGGCGGCGTTCTTGGTAGCAGCAATCTGGGCCGCATCCCATCCCGGATTCTCCGTCTTGGGATAGTGATAGATGAGATCGATATCCGTGAAATCGTCGGCGTAGAAACCAGTGTGAAGCAGCGCAACCGTGACACCGGCTCTATCGGCAGTGAGCTTAGCCGTGCGGGGCTTGTCTACCCAGATGCCTCGCTGGCCGCCATACACGCGGAGCTCTCTCAGCTCGGCAGGCGTGACGTCCATCGGACCCCCGCGAGGCTGCAATTCACCCCACCACGCGAAGCGCAGAGCGCGTTCGTCATCAGCTGCCCGCTGATTCACGTCCAATCACCCCAATCACCCGCTTCTACTTTCGCGGCCGAGGGTCTGGGCGACAACCGACGCCAGCTGTCGAGCGAGAAACGGCGGAACGGCGTTGCCCACCTGATGGTACTGCTGGGTTCGGGTGCCTTCGAAGAAGTAGTCATCGGGAAAGGTCTGAAGCCGAGCCGCCTCACGCACCGACAGGCTGCGACATTGACTCGGATCGTAGTGGATGTAGTAGTGCCCGTCCTTGGAGATGTGCGAGGTGACTGTTGTGGCAGGCTGGCCCGCCAGTTGCACTCGAAAGCGGTCCACGAACTTGCCCTCACCGATGTTCCTGTGGTCCGGCTCCAGTTGGTGCGGAAATTGATCCAGCTTGGGGGACAACCCCTTCACCGCCGCATAGGCCGCGCAGAACAAGTACCGCTGAACATCCTCCTGCCTGTGCGAACGTGACTCATGATTGAGGGGGAGATCGAGCCGCTTGTCGCGCCCGTACCATTCGGCCAGCTCCTCCGGAGGGGGACCGCTCTTGACAAGCCCTTCCCCGGCCAGTTGCGCAGCTCGTGCGGCGTCGATGGCATCAGCCGCGGAGGCTCGGACGCCCGGATCCTCTGACTTGAGCTTCGGAAGCGTATCTGCCAGAGCCTTGAGCCAGGCGTCCGGGCTGTCTTTCGGTCCGCCCCCTCTGCCGGATAGCCTGCTCCGCAGCCGTGGCAAGTCGTGAAGTACGGACTCCACTGTCACGCGCTCAGATCGTGGGATCATGCGTTCGGGTTCCTCAAAGCTCGCGTCGCAGCGGAGACCGAGCAGGATGACGCGATGTCGCGCTTGCGGCACGCCGAACTCCTCCGCGCGAATGACGAAATCCGACGGGATCTCCCCACGCGCCCCGTTCTGATGCTCGACGAACGGCACGACCCGGTAGCCCGGTCCCGCACTCTCCAAATCTTTCCGGACCTTGCTGAAGGTGTTGTCGGCGCCGAGGGTCGCCGAGAGGATGCCCTTCACGTTCTCCATGACGAAGATCGGAGGCCGCAGGTCCTCGATGATCTGCAGGTAGTGTAGGTACAGAGTGTGCTTCTCGTCCTTGATGAACTCCTCGTCATTGGCCCTGCGAGAGCGTCCAACGAGCGAATAGGCCTGGCAAGGCGGACCACCCACGAGGACCCACACCTCGGCCCCGTCAAGGGCCTCTCGAGCGGCATCTGTCGCCTTCTTCCGTGTCGCTTTGGAGAGAGTGTGATGCCACGCTTCTTGGCGTGCCTTTGCCGCCTCCTCTGGATGCGCATGGAACAGCGCCTCACGGGAGGCGGAACTCGGCATCGCCTGGGCTACATAGGTGTAGTAGTCCGGAGGGCGCTCCTCGTCTGAGAACTGTCGGTAGAAGGCCCGGAGCTCAAGCGTGCGATGCGCAGATTCATCCATCTCGATTGACAGCCCGATGCGAAAGACAGGGTCACCACCGGGGGTTCGAAGACTGGCGAAACCCTCACCCAGACCGCCGGGACCCGCGAACAGGTCGATGACCGGGATTGAGTCTGGCACGAAGGGCCTCCACTGCGTTGTCTGGCCTGACTGTCCGTCCTGAGGACTGCGTATGCTAATGATACAGAGGGCGGCGGACCGATAAGGTTCGTGCGGGCGTCTGAGGACGGGCTGAGGGACGCCCGGCCTTGGATTCGGGTGTTGTGCGGATGTCGACGGGGCCAGCGGTTGCCCACGGATGCTGTCGTCGACCGCGCGGAGAGAGACATTGGGGGCCGAATGCGGACTGTGTCAGCACCGCCAAGCGCAGCGTCACTGATTGAAAGCATGAGGGATCTGGGGTACTCCCTCGAGACGGCGTTGGCGGACGTCATCGACAACTCGATTACAGCCAGGGCCTCGCAGATCGAGATCTTCGCGAACACGTCGTCTGCGGATGTCACGATCTGCATCTTGGACAATGGGGAAGGCCTCGCGGAGGAACAGCTGTACGAGGCCATGCGGCCCGGAAGTCAGAGCCCAACCGAGCAACGAGGGGCGTCCGACCTAGGCCGCTTCGGCCTTGGCCTGAAGACGGCCTCTTTCTCCCAGTGCCGGCGACTCACGTTCGTGAGCCGCAGGGACGGCGAGACCTGTGCGGCAATCTGGGACTTGGACCAGGTCCGAGATGCCGATGACTGGCTGCTTGAAGTCCCAGACACCTTGGATGACGTCCCCCTCATCGACCGCCTCGGCCCTCAGGGATCGCTCATCGTCTGGCAGAAGATGGACCGCCTCACCGAGCGGCGAGACGCAAAAGGACAGTCGGCTGACAACAGCCACGTTGTGCAACAAGTGGATGCCGCGCGAGAGCACCTGGAGCTCGTCTTCCACCGTTTCCTGTCCGGAGAGCACGGTCTCAAGAAGATACGTATCTCGCTGAACAACAGACCCTTGGAACCTTTCGATCCATTCCACGCCAGTCACCCCGCCACGAAAGCCGGCCCCGTGGAGAAAGTCCAGGTTGCAGGTGAGATCGTCACCGTGCAGACCTTCACGCTGCCCCATCACAGCAATGTCGACAGCGCGGAGTGGGAGCGCTATGCCGGGCGAGGCGGATACCTGAGGAACCAAGGCTTCTACGTCTACCGAGCCCGAAGACTCATTATCCACGGAACGTGGTTCGGACTGACCCGACAGGCCGAACTGACGAAGTTGGCAAGGGTCCGTATCGACATGCCCAACGGCTTGGACGAGAAGTGGAAGATCGACGTCAAGAAGGCTTCGGCACAACCTCCCAAGCAGGTGAAAGAGCGACTGCGCGAGATCATCGACCCAATCTGCGCCACCTCCAAACGCGTGTACACCAAGCGCGGTGCTGTCCTCATCACGAGCGACCAAGTCCCACTGTGGCTGCGCGTCCAGGAGCGCGGCGAAATCAAGTATCGCCTCAATCCCGAGCACCCTGTCGTCGCAGAGCTTGCGGGACAACTGCCGGAGGATTCGCGAGCCGCCCTGCTCCGAGTGCTGGAGCTGGCCAGCGCCGCCCTTCCCCTCGATGCCCTCCTGTCTGACTTGAGCGGCGAACCCGACAAGGTCGGCAGTTGCGACGTCTCGGATCCGTCGCTGACACATGCAGTCACGACGACGGTCGAGCACTTCCGCGAAGTCGGGCTCAACAACGAAGACATACGCGACGCGCTGAGGTTCGCTGAGCCGTTCCGCTCAAACTGGAATCGCGTGGAGACACTTCTGAACGCCATCATGGGAGAGTGCGACGATGTCTGAGAGCTACGAGAACCTGGAGAACGTCGTCGGAGCCCAGTTGGCGAGGAACCCACGTCCGAGCCCGGAGGACATCCGCATCCTCGTCGGCAGCTTCCGCACCATCCCTGGCTTCCAAGTTTCAGACGAGGAGGCAGAGAAGCTAGCCCGGGAGTTCGAGGTTCGCCATGGAGTCACCATGACGATCGGGGCGGTGCTGAAGCAGCCTGACTACACGCCATGGCTCGCAGACGCGAAGGTGGACATCGATCCGTACTACTGGCAGAGATACGCGAAGCTGCTGGGACAGCAGAAGTTCTCGGGTCATGTGATTGCGACACTGGACGACGTGACAGACCGCATCCTGGGTCTCATGGAGAACCCCAAGAAGGGCGGCTCCTGGGATCGACGCGGCATGGTGGTCGGCCACGTCCAGTCCGGAAAGACAGCCAACTACATCGGACTCATGGGGAAGGCGGCCGATGCGGGCTATCGAGTCATCATCGTCATCGCCGGCATCCACAACAGGCTGCGCAATCAGACGCAGGAGCGCGTCGACAAGGGCTTCGTCGGACGGGACAGCGCACGCCTGCTCTCGAACAAGGACGATCGCTACATAGGCGTCGGCAACTTCGACATGACCAGGCGGCCTGTGACTTTCACCAACTCGCTGCGCGACTTCACGAAGTCCACGGCCACGGCCCTCGGCGTGCCCCTTCAGACGCTGAACGAGCCCGCTGTCTTCGTCATCAAGAAGAACTCCAGTACCTTGAAGAACCTGCTGCAGTGGTTGAGCGAACACAGCCGCCAAGCAGGCGCCGAGACCATTGAGGCTCCGATGCTCCTCATCGACGACGAGGCGGATAACGCGTCCATCAACATTCGGCACGGGAAACAGGAAGTCTCGGCGATCAACAGTCAGATCAGGAGTCTGCTCAAGCTGTTCCAGAGAAGCTGCTATGTGGGCTATACCGCCACACCTTTTGCGAACATCTTCATCGATCCGGATACGGATGACGAGATGCTCGGGGCGGATCTGTTCCCACGCGACTTCATCATCAGTCTGGATCCACCGTCTAACTACTTCGGACCCAGCAAGGTCTTCTTGGACAACTCCGAGGCCGTCGTGCGCTACATCGACGACAACGAGGATGCGCTCCCCATCAAGCATTCCAAGGAGTTCGAGGTCACGAGCTTGCCGCAGAGCCTGCTCCACGCGCTCCGATCGTACATCTTGGCCAGAGCGATTCGATTGGCGCGCGGCGAAGAGAACTTCCATTCCTCAATGCTGGTGAACGCTTCTCGCTTCACGAACGTCCAGCGGCAATTGCGCAACGAACTGCACAGCCGCTTGGAGTTCATACAGTCGAGCGTGCGCGTCAACGGCGCGCTACCGGCCGAGCAGGCTCTCGCTGATCCCGAGATTGCCGCCCTCCATGCTTCTTGGCGCAGCGAGTACGAGAGTGCAGAGTTCGATTGGGGCGTCATTCTCCCTCTTCTTCATGTCGCGGCCGCACCCATGAGCGTCTACGAAATCAACAGCCGAGCGCCAGGAGGACTTGACTACGCGGGGCACTCGGCGACTGGCCTCAGCGCGATCGCTGTCGGCGGGTTCTCGCTTTCGCGAGGGCTGACCCTCGAAGGCTTAATGGACACCTACTTCCTCCGCAGTTCGATCATGTACGACACCCTCATGCAGATGGGCAGGTGGTTCGGGTACCGGCCAAAGTACGAAGACCTTTGCCGTGTGTGGATGCCCGAGGAGGCTGAGGGGTGGTATGCACACATCGCGGAGTCCATCGAGATGCTGCGTGAGGAGCTGAGGACGATGGAAGCGGCCAAGGCGACTCCAGAGGAGTTCGGCCTCAAGGTGCGCGCCCATCCGGACACCCTGATAGTCACGGCCAGAAACAAGATGGGTTCGGGCGGGAAGGACGTGGTCAGCATCGGCATACAGAACAGCTTCATCGAGACTGCGACACTGAGCAGGCAGGCACCCGTCCTGGCCGCGAACCGAAAGGCGGCGCAGGCACTTGCCCGCAGTCTGGCGGACCTCGGGTATCCCGCGAGCTCCGCTTCCCAAGTTCCAGGTGGATACCTGCTCCACAAAGTGCCCGTCGCACCAGTGACTGAGTTCCTGATGGGCTTCACCAACCATCCAGGCTCTCCCCTCACAGAACCCGAGCCGGTAGCCAAGTACATCGAGGACCGCAACGATTCCGAGCTCGCGTACTGGGATGTGCTGCTGGCGAGCCGCCAAGAGTCATCCGGGGGTCGCTCCGACACCTCACTTGGTCGAACGATTCACTGCCAGCAGCGGTCCGCGGGCACGCGATCAGACTCTGCCACGCTCAGGGTGACGAACAAGCAGCGAGTCGCCTCGCGAGGCATCGAGAAGACGGGACTTACCGCCGAGCAGATCCAGAGAGCTGAACAGGACTACCTCGAGAGAAACAGCAGTCGATTCGCCAACGGCGAGAAGGTCAACTTCCCGGACTTGATCTACAGGTACGTTCGGCAGCGACCGCTGCTGATTGTGCATCTGCTTGACATGCTGCCTGAAGGAACGATTCCGGACGGCGACCCCGTGGTCGCTTGGAGCATCAGCTTCCCGAGGACCGCCATTCCTGAGAAGCGCGTCGAGTATGTGGTCAACACGAGATGGCTGCGAGAAAACGAAGCCGTCGACTTCGACGAGGATGAGATGGGAGGCGACCGTGACTGAAGATCCTTGGAAGGAGATTCCATCTCCCAGCGCGAGCCAAGCGGTCAATGCGAGACGTGTCGATGCGGAGCTGAAGTGGGATTTCTTCTGGGCTCGCGACCTTGAAGGGCATTGCCTTCTTCTCCTCAATTACGATGCCGAGTCGAAGCCCCAAGGTCACCTGCCGAAGGTCAGAGGGATTGAACTCACTATCGCTCCTGCGACCGATCAGCAGCGCGAGATGCTCATGTACTGCCTGGCAGATTCGGCACAGCGAGATATCTTCTACAAGCTGTGCCGTGACATCGTCGCAAGCGCTGCGTCCGCCGCCGACGAAAGGGATGCCGTCGCCACCGCGGTCCGTCGCACGTGGCGATGGCACCATCTGCTTCGCGGCGGCTCGGACGGACATCTGACGGCAGATGAGCAGAAAGGTCTCATCGGGGAGCTCCTGGTGCTCGAGCGATTCCTTCTCTCAACAGTGGATGCAGCCGACGCCCTCGTCGCTTGGCACGGACCGTTGCGCGCGCCCAAGGACTTCGAGCTGGGGAGCGTCTGCATCGAGGTGAAGGCCCGCCGCGGACCGGCCAAGCCTTTCGTCACGATCAACTCCGAATATCAGCTCGACACAGAGGGTGTGGCTTCGCTGTTTCTCTACGTCGTGGAGCTTGACCGGGCTCCTAGCGACAGTGGCGATGCGCGCACCGTGAACGACATCGCCCAGCGGCTCCTAGATGGAGTTGTCGCCTTGGATCAGACGCAGGGGGACACCCTTGAGACTCTCTTGGCGGCTGCTGGATTCCGATGGGAGGATGACTACTCTGACTTCAAGTGGATTGAGGCTTCATCACATGTCTACTGCGTGCAGGGTGATTTCCCGCGAATCTCGTCAACAGATCTTCGAGCGGGGGTACGCGACGTGAAGTATCAGGTCTCTCTCCAAGCATGCGAGCTCTTCGAGGTCCCTGCAGATGCGCTCCTGAGCGCTCTGAGCGAGGGCTCCTGATGGACAGCGAACTCGAGGATTTCTATCAGGAGTTCTTCCAGGACATCCTTGCCGATGCCCGAGCTAAGAGGACCTACTTCGAGGACTCATTCTTCGATCTCTTCTCGGCGGAACTCGTCGAAGAGGGTGAGTTCGACACGGCTGACAGAGTCCAGTACCTCGCGCCAACCCGCGGTATGCGCGTGGATGGATACGGCGGCGATCCCCGGGAATCCGATGGCGTGCTCAGCATCATCATCTCGGACTGCAATCAGTCTCCGACCAAAGAGACCCTGACCCAGACGGACATGACAGCCGCATTCAAACGTGCGTACAAGTTCGTCGAGCAGTCGCTCGAGATGTCGTTTCGTGAGTCCTTGGAGACCACAAGTCCCGAGTTCGGCTTGGCACAAACCATCGCCGGAAGATGGTCGAACATCGGCCAAGTGCGGCTGATACTCATGAGCAATCGCGAGTTGAGCAGCCGGGTCGATGGACACCCCGACAAGGCCATCGGCGACATCCCTGTCGCTCACAGCGTCTGGGACCTGAGCAGACTGTGGCAGCGCAAGTCCTCAGGGCGAGCTCGTGAGGACATCGTGATTGATCTGGAAAGGGACTTCGGCGGGGCCCTGCCGGTACTTCCCGCCCATCTGGACGGCGCCGACTACGAGGCCTATCTCATCGTGTTCCCTGGTGAACAGCTTGCTGCAATCTACAGCCGCTGGAGAGCGCGACTTCTGGAACAGAACGTGCGTGTGTTCCTCCAAGCCCGAGGTGGAGTGAACAAGGGCATCAGGAACACCATTGAGAACGACCCGGAGATGTTCTTCGCCTACAACAACGGCGTGACAGCGACCGCTGAGGCCGTTGAACTGGTTGAGGACAACGGCGCTCCCAAGGTGGTGCGCTTTCGCAATCTCCAAATCGTCAATGGTGGCCAGACGACCGCATCTCTTCATGCGGGCCTGCGCAAGAAGCTAGACCTCTCACACATCTTCGTCCAGATGAAGCTCGCGATAGTGCCACCCGAGCGGACCCTCGACGTCGTTCCGAGAATCTCCGAGTACGCCAACAGCCAGAACAGGGTCAATGCAGCGGACTTCTTCGCGAACCACCCCTTCCACGTGCGAATGGAGGAGTTCTCGCGCCGCATCTACGCTCCGTCACCGGATGGAACTTTCACGCAGACCAAGTGGTTCTACGAACGAGCGCGCGGCCAGCATCAGGATGCACGGGGCCCTCTCACGACCGCTGGCAGACGCAAGTTCGATGCGGAATACCCGAAGCAGCAGGTCTTCACGAAGACGGACTTGGCGAAGTTCGAAATGGTCTGGCAGCAGGAGCCACACACTGTCAGCAAGGGAGCGCAGAAGAACTTCGCGGCATACGCCATGCGCGTCGGCAAGACGTGGGAGAAGCGACCGGACACCTTCAATGAGGCCTACTTCAGGCAGGCCGTAGCGCGCGCCATCGTCTTCAAGGAAGTGGAGAAGATGGTCACCGCTCAACCCTGGTACGAGGGCGGCTACAGAGCGAACGTCGTGGCCTACGCGATCGCGAAGGTGTCGCTGGCGGCGCGTGATCGAGAGAAGCACGTTGACTTTGAACGCATATGGCAGACGCAGTCCGTGTCACAGCCCTTGATGGACGCCTTGACCCTAGCAGCGAAGGCCGCCCACGACGTGATCACGGCTCCGCCAAGCGCCAATCAGAACATCACTGAGTGGGCCAAACAGCAGGCCTGCTGGGACAGGGTGGCAAGCAGGGATGTGGATTGGCCCGCAGCATGGCTGAGCGAGCTCCTTAGTGCTGGCCAGCAAAGATCACGCGCCAAGAAAGCCGAGAAGGATCAGAAGGAACTGAACGGGATAGAGGCACAGACGATCGTGCTGAACGCCGGGGGCCCAGCATGGCGAGCGGTCAGAGACTGGGGTCTCCAGCAAGGATCACTGTCCCCCGACGACGACGGAATCCTCTCGGTCTGCGCCTTGGTCCCGGATCGCCTTCCGACCGACAGACAATGCCTAAGGGCGGTGAGAATCCTCAAGCGCCTCAGGAAGGAGGGCTACGCTGGCGGGCCGGAGGTCTGATCCGAGAGCGCATGCTGGATTTCCGCCAGCGCGGCTTCCGGGTCAGCCTTGAGCGTGCACTCCCATACCGTCAGAACTCGCCATCCCATCTCTTCCAGTTCGGCGGTTTTCCGACGATCGCGCGACTGGTTGGCGGCGAACTTCTGAGCCCAGAAGTCCCGGTTTGCCTTTGGATGAGGCGGATTGCAGCGCGGGCATCGATGCCAGAAGCATCCATTCACGAAGATGGCGACGCGACGCCCCGGATAGGCGATATCTGGCCTGCCCGGGACGCTCGCCCAGTGCAGTCGGTAGCCAAGAAGACCGGCATCCCTGAGGGTTCGACGCAACAGGAGCTCCGGAGAGGTGTCCTTCCCGCGATTCGCCTGCATCGTCCTTCTTGCACCCTCTGAAGAGGCTGCAGGACGAGAAGTGGGCTGTGTGTGGGAACTCTGCATGAGACAGACCGGTGGGTTGACGATAGTGGGGCCTGACACCTGCCGCAAGCAGCTCGAAACGAAGCATGCCTGCCCACCGCGGAGGCGTCGAGCTCGCCCTTGGAGGCGCGTCTGCCGGCTTGAAGACCCGCGCAATCCTTCCCTGTCAATCGCTCCTCTGCGTGGTCTAGTACGGACGCGAGCTCGCCGCACGCCTCGAGACCGGATGACCCGCGACCTCGAGGCCGCCAAGAGCTACTTCCACAAGCGCTACGCGGAGGCTCCCGCCGCCCGCTACGGTCTCGTCGCCTCCTCTCGCGACAAGATCCTCGCCGAGTGGTGTCGAACGCCACGCAATTCCCCACCCCGGGCGTCAAACAATTCCCCACCCGGTCTCATGCGTTCCTTCTACGCCTTCTGACCTCCCTTCTCAAGCTTTCCGCCCTGCCCCGGCCGTCGC
>Ga0172371_10012922_pt1 | contig 10924 bp, 9 predicted proteins | sample Lak12m_FD_114543 | JGI IMG/M metagenome (GOLD analysis project Ga0172371, IMG submission 114543) | Freshwater microbial communities from Kabuno Bay, South-Kivu, Congo - kab_022012_12m | ecosystem: Environmental > Aquatic > Freshwater > Lake | place: Democratic Republic of the Congo: South-Kivu... | reverse complement strand
TTGAAATGGCGCATCTCTTCAAGCCAGTAGCAGTAATCACCGGCCCCGACCATCAAGCGCTTTACTTCTTTTTCATCCAGCGCTTTCCACCACAGGCTGAAAAACAAAATGCGGTTGGAAAGCTCTGCGGACAGCTGCTCCATACGGGCGACCAGGGACTGCGCAGCCTGGTTCTGGGTGTCTTCAGCAAACCACAGCTCGGCAAAACCGCCCAGGCGCTGGATGAGCTTGGTGATCTCTTCCAGATCCTTGATAACGTCCATAAAGTCGGCTGCGGTGATGCCATCCGCGAGGTTCTCACGGCACTTTTCAAATTCAGCGACGCGGGCTTCAAGATCCTTGATCGCCGCTTCCATCTCAGCAGAGCTGCCCGAGGGATACAGGTCCGCCAAACTCCAGCGGGATTGTTCCAAAACCTTCTTTTGATCATTCATAAAACCACCTCTTTTTATTAAATCTGACCGACATAGACAGGCGGGATTCTGAATTACCGGCCAGACGCTTTAACAGTCCGCGAATTATACAACCGCGATTTTTACAGGGGCCCTTTAAGCTCTGCTATCATCTTGCGATGCAGCACCGGATTGGCCGCCAGAATATCGAAGGGCGGCTTCATATATTCAGGTTCGCCATTGATGCGCGTCACCAGGCCGCCGGCTTCTTCGATCAGCAGCGTGCCCGCCGCGATATCCCAGGCGCTTACACCCGCTTCCCAATACCCGTCCAGCCGGCCCATGGCCACGTAGGCCTGGTCCAGAACAGCTGAACCCAGCCGGCGCACGGTATGCGCCTTTTTGGCCATGGTGATGAAATTATCGATATTATTGTCTTCCTGCTCCATGTCGTAGGGGAAGCCCGTGACCAGCATGCTGGTGCGCAGGTCTGAAGTGTCTGCAACGTGGATGGGGCTGCCATTCAGTAAGGCGCCTTTGCCTTTTTCGGCGTAAAAACTTTCGTCGCGCAGGGGATCGTAGATGCCCGCCAAGGTCATTTTGCCCTGATGGGCATAGGCGATGGAGACGCAAAACATAGGCAGGCCGCGCGAGTAGTTGGAGGTGCCGTCCACCGGGTCGATATACCAGCAGTGCTCGCGGCTGCCCTGCTTCAGGCCGCTTTCTTCAGCGATGACCGTATGGTCCGGGAAGGCAGATAAAATGCGGCTGACCAGCAGCTCTTCCGATTGATGATCGATCTCGGTCACCAGGTCGATGGGCCCCTTGTAGTGCACCTGGTGCACTTTGCCGTAACCTTGCTTGAGGACCTCGCCGGCTTGTTTGGAAAGGTCAATAATGAACTCTAATGTTGGCTGCATAATGATCTGATTGAACTCCTTTGTAATAAGCGTTACGCCCGGCCGCGCATTTCGGCTGCCAGCTCTTCAAAAAAGTCATTCAAGACCTTTTGGCGTTTGTCAGCGATCCTGCGCGCTGCGGGTGTGAGCAAAATGGATGCGATCTTCTTCAATTTAAAAAGGTATTCATGATAGGCGCTGTGCGGTTCTCCCGGCAGCTTTTCCCAAGTGTTTAAGAAAGAATCGGAGGGTTCGGAGAAGGCAGGCACGCCCACCTGAAAGGCATACGCCAGCGCCCGCACCACCCCGATCGCGCCGAGCACATCCAGCTTATCGGCGTCAAACAGCACTTTGGCTTCCAGCGACGCGGGGACGTCGTCCTTACGGTAGCGGTGCGCGATGATGCAGGCTTGAACTACCTGGATGCGGTCTGCATTCCAACCCATATCCGCAAGTAGCTTTCCGGCAAATTCGGCGGAACGCAGGTGATGGTCGTTGCGCGCACCTTCGCCCGGGTGGCTGCCCTGCGCATCATGCAGCAAGGCTGCAGTAAGCAGTACTTCCATATCCGCGCCTTCTGCCTGCCCGATCTGTTCGCACAGGCGATAGACGCGTTCGATATGCCCGAAGCCGTGCACTTCGTCATCGGCGGAATACCATTGGCGGGCGTCATTCAAGGTCAGCATCATTCGGAACGGGAGAACACCTTTCCCTTTTTGATAACCGTGCTGACCAGATTCCCGCCGAACTGGTAGGCCAGATGGCGGTAATCGGAGACCGACAGCACCAGCAGATCGGCCTGCTTACCGGGGTGGATGGAGCCCAGGCGATGCGACTGACAGACCGCTGCGGAAGCGTTGATGGTGGCGGCGGCAAGCGCCTGCGCGGGGGTGAGGCGCATATAGCGGCAGGCCAGCGCGATGACGAACTGCATATTTCCGCACCAGGCCGTGCCGGGATTCAGGTCAGAAGCCAAAGCCAGCAGGCCACCGGACTGGATGATCTCTTTGGCGGGGGAGTATTCCTTTTCGGCCAGGCCAAAAGGGGTGCAGGGCAGCGAAACGGCAACTGTATTCCCGCCCGCCAGCGCGCGGATATCCTCCGGCGAGGTTTTAACCAGATGGTCGGCCGAGACTGCCCCCAGTTCTGCGGCCAGAGAAGCGCCGCCCAGGTTCTCAAATTCATCCGCGTGGATCTTGAGCGGAAAGCCCAGACCCTTGGCAGTTGTGAGGATGCGCCGGGACTGAGCCAGCGTAAAAGCGCCTTTTTCGCAGAAAACATCCACAAAGGGCAGCGGCCTGCCAGGCGCTTTGTCATCCCACCGGCGCCTGACCTCCGGCAGAATCACATCGCAGACGAGCGCGACATAATCGTCCGGGTTCGCCTGATATTCCTTCGGTATTGCATGCGCGCCCAAAAAGGTCGGGAAAAGCTCCAAAGGGCCTTCTTCATCCAGCTTGAGAAGCACATCCAGCTGCTTGAGCTCGCTGTAAAGTTCCAGCCCGTATCCGCTTTTGGCTTCAGCGCTGGTGGTGCCCAAGGCAAAGACAGCGCGCGCATGCCGGCGGGTCTGAGACAGCAGGTCATCAAAACCGGCAGAGCGAGTGGCATTGACCGTGGACTGAATACCGCCGCCGGCAGCCATGATCTCCATGTAGCTTTTGCCCTGGAGGCGCATCTCAAATTCCGCGGCGCGGTCGCCTGCCCACACCAGGTGGGTGTGCGGGTCCACAAAACCGGGCATGAGGACGCTGCCGTGCGCATCCAGGCGGTCTTCATTTGGGAAGCGCGACAGCAGGTCAGCGGTTGTGCCGGTTTCCTGGATGAGGGAATCGCGGATCAGGATGGCGCCATCTGGAATGATGCCCAGTTCACCAAGCTGATCGCCCCGCTGGGGATCTTTGGTCATGGTCAGTAATTGTGAGGCCGAATGGATGAGCATTATGTTTACCTGTCCCTGGATAATGAGCAATTATACAAGACATCAATCACAGACCAGGCGCCTGCCGGTATAGTAAAATCACGCCAACACCAACCATCAGGAGGATTGATGCAAACTTCAAAAACAGAAAAAATACTGATCGTGCTATTCTTCGCGGCAACCTGGGCTGTGCTGGCGCTAAATGCCGGCGGACCGATCTTTTCGGATGAATTCCTGTATATCGATGCCGGGCTGCGCAATTTTCCGGTACCCAACTATGGCAACCGCTATTTTCATATTTACCTGCAAAAACTTTTCATGGCGCTGGCGCCTACGCCACTGCAGGGAGTGAGAGTCTTTTGGGGCTTCCTGATCGCGGGCACCGCGGCAATGATCTACTTTAACGCGCGCACCTTTATCAAACACAGTTCAGCGCTTCACGGTCTGCTGGCGCTGGCGATCTTCTTTTCCTATCCGCTGATCACCGAATACTCGGGCGAACCCGCGGTGGATATCACCGCCATGGCCATGGTCACCCTGTATGTCAGCGTTTACCTCTATGCGCTGAGAAACCCGGACAGGAAACGAATTGCTCTAATGGTGCTGGGTGGCCTGGCATTCATTGCCTTCAAGACCAAGGAAACCACCATTTTTGTGAATTTTCTGCTGATCGGTTTTGTTCTGGATGAAGAGGAAAAGTGGAGCTGGCAGGCGCTTAAAGACCTGATCCGACCGCTGCTCACCGGACTGGCCGCCGGGATCGGGTTGTTCATCCTGCTGGATGGTTTGATATTGGGCAAACCCTTTTTCGCGATCTCCCCGGCGACATTTGCCGCCGTCTTTAAGAACTATGATTTTCAGCCGGGATTCTTCTTTGGACCCACCAGCTGGTACAAAGTGTATTTTCTGGACGAACTCCTGCTGCCTTTTTTACTGTTCATCCTCAGCGCAGTCAAATTCGGCTCGAAAACGGACGCCCGGCAACGACTGGTGTGGATCTACCCGCTGATCCTGGCGATTTTCGTCACCTGGAATATGCTTAAGGTGACCTTTGGCTTTATCGAACGGTTCTATTTTCCCGCGCTGCCGGTCATTGCCATGCTTGCGCCGCAATTCCTGCATATCACCTCGCCGGATTCCCGGAAAAAATGGCTGATATACGCGTTAATGGCTATCGGGGCATCCGCTCTGCTGCTGATCCTGCGCTCAGTTATGATGACCTATTCCGCGTCCTTTCATTTTGAATTCCTGCGGTTCCTGGACAGCATTTACTACCCGATCCTGATCTCGATCCTGATCGCCGCGGCCATATGGACGAAGAAGTTCCACTGGGCTGGCAGCATCATCCCGCTCTTCTGCATCGCAGCCATGCTGCTTTCACCGCTGCTTTATACCTATAAATATTTCTTCGCCTATCCCAAGGTTCAGGAGCGCTATGACCAGCTTTTTTATCCTTTTGAAACCTTCAAGGATGAATTGAAAACCGAAGCCGCTGAAAAGCTGCTCATTTCGGCAGATATTAAACGCAGCCTGGAGATGCTGAGCGATGATCCGAATGACATCACCGGCATGGCCAATTTCTTCTTTAATTGGCGCATCGGACGGGAGAATGTGACCATCGGATATAACCGGCAGGGCACGCAAACTGCGTTGACGACCAAAGATATCGATCAGGCGCTGATCTCAGAAGAGGATTGGCAGATGCTTTCAGGCCAGCAATCGATTACAGATAAATACCTCCCAGAGGTTGATCCTTCTGGCAAAGTTGTTTTGTTGACATCCAAGTAACACAAAATGTTGTGTGGGCTTCGACAGACGTAACCACCGCTTGCAAACTTATCGATTTGGTTCGAAATCTTAAAAATCCCCCTCCCATGCCTCTTCCGTGGAGCGTCGGGGGAGGAGATCAATGAAGGGGCATCGCACGAGTGCCCGCCCTATGAATAATTTCTCGGGGGACTTCGACAAGTTTAACCAGCTGTATCGAACTTAACAAAAAACCCCTAGCGGGGTTTTTGATTTATCAGACCTTTTTTATCCTACCGGCTGAACATTTTCAGCGGCGAAAGTGGCTGAAGAGAGTTTGTCGTGCATGATCTTGCGGGTTTCGCACCAGACTTCATGCAGAGGGCATTTGCCTTCAAAGGGGCAGATGCGCGGATTGCCGGTGCATTCATTGAGGAGCATGGGACCATCGATCGCTTCGATCACATCCAGAATTGACACCTGTTCCGGCGGGCGGGCCAGGGTAACGCCGCCGCGAGCACCGCGCGCAGTCTGGATGAGCCCCGCGATGGACAACTGCGACACGATCTTGGCCAGAAAGGATGGGGGAATGTGCTGCATTTGGGCGATATCCTTGGTGGACGCTTTTCTGCCGTCATCCATCCTGGAAAGATACAGTACTGCCCGCAGGGCGTAATCGGCTTGTTTGGTGATCTGCATATTATTATTCCTCTTTGGATAAAAAACCTACAATTAGTCCTATTCATTAAGTTTATATAAGAAAACCAATTCTGGCAAGTGGCTATTGTATAATGGGCGCATGTCTGACTTCAATTTCAAGATACCGATCCAGGTGCGCTACGCCGACCTGGACGCGCAGTGGCACGTCAATAATTCACGGTTTCTCACCTTTATGGAGCAAGCCCGGCTGGAATATCTGCTTCATTTGGGATTGTTCGACGGAAAGACCTTTATGGACCTGCGCATGATCATCGCGGATGTGCATGTGGCTTTTAAAGCCCCGATCCTGCTGGGACAGAAGATCAGCGTCAGCACCCGAACGCAGAAGATCGGCACCAAGAGCATTACGTTTGAGTATGTGATCGAAGATGCGGAGACCGGTGAGGTGTCCGGGACCGGCGAGGTGGTGGGGGTGTGCTACAACTACCCGACGCACGAGACCGTGCCGGTGCCGGAAGCGTGGCGGAAGAAGATCTCGGATTTTGAAGGCAAACTTTTCGATAAATAACAAACATCCCCGAGTTCTCGGGGATGTCTTTAAATAATTTGTAATTCCTATTTTGATAACAGTTGTTTGTCCGCTTCAACCAGCACGCGCTTCCAATCCTTAACGAACATATCCCTGAACATCACCACCGGCCCGAACTCTTCATATTCGTGGGCGTGGATGGCGCCTTCTTCATAGCCCCTGCGGTAATCGGGCAATTTTTCCATCAGTTCTTCGGTCACGTAGTCCGGCACGGGATTGAGCAGGCGCTCCATAACCGGCGGATCCTCTTCGATCAGCTTGTCCGCGGTGCCTTTCCAGTTGATCGTTACCACCACATCCCCGCCCATCATTTCGGTAAAATGCTGTGTGCCGCGCGCGCCGCCGCCGATGAAGGTCACCGGGTAGCCGTGGTCAACGTAGATGCGGTAAAGCTTGCGAGCGATGGAAAGGCCGGCTTGATAGAGGATATCCGGCGAAATATCAATGTGTTCGCGTACGGCATAATCAGCCAGGTAGGCGTCATAGATACCGGTGATATGCGAGATATAGAACTTGGGGTGCTTGCCGGTTTCCTTGCTCACCTTCTCATACAGCTCGCAGAGATCCAGCGCCTGCTGAATGGCGAACACTTCAGTGGCATTAATGGGAATATCTTCAGCGACCAGGGTTTCCATGGCTTTAAGGCCGGCTTCGGTGGTGGGGATCTTGCAGCAGATGTTCTCGCTCACAGCGCGATTCTTGCGCGCTTCCCGGATGATGACCTGGGGATCATCCTCGTTGACCGGGTCGCCCTGAATGCTCACGTAACCATGTTCGCGCGGATGCTTCTGATAAAGCGGCATGAATTTTTCAGCGATCACCGAGACCAGCCTGCGCTGCAGCTCCTCTTCAGCGGCAGTCGCGGTGTCAACACTTTTAAGAACCTCGTCCAGAACCCGGCTGGCATACTCAGCTTCTTCCGGGCGATCGAGCAGCATCTTGCCGCAGTAGGACGGGTTGCAGGTGCAGCCCAAAGCACCTTCAGCCAGCGCCCAATCGGCTTCCTGGCGGGTAGGGTTGTTGATCCAGAATTTGGTAGGGGTCAGCGTGTGCACGCGCTGAAAATAATGATCAGCCATCTTTTTGCCTCCTTAATTAATAAATCTAAAAATGACTTATTTCATCTCTTCCGGGCGGATCTGGTCCACCTGGCCATAAAAGAAAATAATATCCACATGACCGCCGGTCTTGAATTCAAACACATGCCATTCCAGAAGGGGAAAATGCAGCGTCATGCCTGCTTCAAGCGTGATAGGATCGCCCAGCTTATCCGGTGAATCCCCTTTGCGAGCCCAGCCGTCTTTGGCGCTGAGAATATACACAATTTCTTCGGCATGGTGATGCGGATCCATCGGGCCGCTCTCATCGGAATAGCGGGCGAAGCCCATGGTCATCTTTCCGCTTGCGCTGGGCGCGTCCTTGCCCACCGCTTTCTGGATCACTCTCCCCGGAAGGAATTCCTTTTTCAGGTCTTCACGCTTTATCAGATCCATAATAGCTCTCCTTGTGACTTGATTGGTTTTTCCCTGCTCAAATATTCTGTTAAAGGGATTATATAACCAGAAATCCGGGGAAGGGGTAGGAAAAACAATCCGTTTCATGGATTATTAATGTTACATATTATTTTTCAGCAGGGGGCTTGAAAAGGGATATGTTTGGTAAAATCACCAATCAAGTAACTGATTTTCGTTAATAACCCGGAGGTATCTAAGTGTCTGGTTTGGAAAAATTCACCCAAAGCGCCCGCAGAGTATTGAGCCTGGCGCATCTGGAAGCGGAACGTATGCAGAAGGACGCCATTGGCTCAGAGCATATCCTGCTGGCCCTGGTGCAGGAGGAATCCGGCGTTGCCGGCCGTGTTCTGCGCGAACTGGGTGTGGAAATTGACCGCGCGCGGGAGATGGTGTTGCGCGTCGGCGGCGTTGGAACTAAACAGCCTGACAAGATTGACCTGTCAGGAGATTCCCAAAAGATCCTTGATCTGGCTATCGAAGAAGCCCAGCAAATGAGCAGCAATTATATTTCCACCGAACACCTGCTGCTGGCGCTGGTGCAGTCTGAGCTGGGCCTGGCAAAGGAAGTGATCGCCAAATTAGGCATCACCTCCGCGCAGATCCGGCGGCAGGTTAAGCGCGTGCTTACCGAAAACCGCAACGCGCTGGATAATGCCCAGGAAAAGCTCTCGAAGGAAAAAGAAAAGAAAGCCGAAGGGAAAACCCCGCTGGTTGATCAGCTGGCGGTGGACCTGACCGCTTATGCCGAGGACGGCAAGCTCGACCCTGTGATCGGGCGCGAGAAAGAGATCGAACGCGTCATTCAGATCCTGGCGCGCCGCACGAAGAATAACCCGGCGCTGATAGGCGAACCGGGCGTCGGCAAGACCGCGATCGTTGAGGGGCTGGCGTCGCGCATCATCGAAGGCGATGTGCCCACCCCGCTGCTAGACAAACGCGTTCTGCGCCTGGATGTCGGTTCGCTGGTGGCAGGCACCATGTACCGCGGCCAGTTCGAAGAGCGGCTGAAGCGCGTCATTGACGAACTCAAAGCATCCAAAGCCATTCTCTTCATTGATGAAGTCCATATGCTGGTGGGCGCGGGTTCGGCGGGATCCTCCGTGGACGCCGCCAACATCCTTAAACCGGCGCTATCGCGGGGCGAACTGCAGGTGATCGGCGCCACAACCCTGGATGAATACCGCAAAAATATCGAAAGCGACGCAGCACTCGAACGGCGCTTCCAACCGATCGTGGTGGAAGAACCAAGCAAGGAAGAGGCGCTGGAGATCCTGCGCGGCGTGCGCAAGAACTATGAAGAACATCACCGGCTGGTGATCTCGGATGAAGCGCTGGAAGCAGCTGTCAGCATGTCTTCACGCTATATCACTGACCGCTTTTTACCGGACAAGGCCATTGACCTGATCGATGAAACCGCATCGCGCGTGCGCATGTATAAAAGCGATACTGCCAAAACCAGCAAAAAGGTGATGGCTGAACTGCGCGAAGCACGCAAACAACTGAATACGCTGGTAGAGCAGAAACTGCAGGACCAGGTAGAACAGCAGCAGATGGTTGTTGAAGGGCTTGAAAAGAAGCTCGCCAAATTTCGTGAGGAATGGGACCGCGATACCAGCCCTGTGGTAACGCCGGATGATATCGCCGAACTTGTTTCCATGTGGACCGGTGTACCCGTCATGCAGCTTGCGCAGGAAGAATCCGTGCGGCTGCTGAACATGGAAGATGAACTGCATAAAGCCATCATTGGGCAGCAAGAAGCCATTGAACGCATCGCCAAAGCCGTCAGGCGCGGAAGGGCCGGGCTCAAAGATCCCCGCCGGCCGATCGGTTCCTTCATGTTCCTGGGACCCACGGGTGTGGGCAAAACCGAACTCACCAAAGCGCTGGCACGCTTCCTTTTTGGCAGCGAAGACGCTCTGGTGCAGCTGGATATGTCTGAATTTATGGAACGCCATTCGGTCAGCCGCCTTGTCGGCGCGCCGCCCGGATATGTGGGCTATGAAGACGCCGGTCAGCTGACGGAAGCCGTCAGGCGACACCCGTATTCCATCATCGTTTTTGACGAGGTGGAAAAAGCCCATCCTGAAGCGCATAACATGCTGCTGCAGATCATGGAAGAAGGCCAGTTATCCGACGCCAAAGGACGCAAGGTGGATTTCCGCAACACCATCATCGTGATGACCTCGAACATCGGCGCAGACATGATCAAACGCGAAGGCGGATTCGGATTCAAACTGGATCGCGATGCGGCTGCAAATGAAGCTTTTGAATATGATGAAATGAGCAAGAAGCTGCTGGATTCATTGAAGAAGGCTTTCCGGCCGGAGTTTATAAACCGCCTGGACAGCGTGATCGTTTTCCATGCACTGGCAAAAGAGCATATCCGCAGCATCGCGACGCTTGAATTGAACAAGGTCGCTGAACGGCTGAAAGACCGTGCCATCACTTTGACCGCTTCTGAAGCGGCACTTGAAAAACTGACCGAAAAGGGCTATGACCCGGATATGGGCGCCCGCCCGCTGCGGCGCGTGATCCAGCTGGATATTGAAGACCAGTTATCGGATGACCTGCTTTCGGGAAAGTTCAAGGATGGCGAGACCATCGTTGTGGACGTGGACAGCGAGGGCGGCTTCTTCCTCAGAAAAACTGACGAGAAACAACCCGAAGCGCCTGAACCTGTGGGCATGGGAATGTAAGCACTAAAGTAATTGAGCCGGGCGGAAACGCCCGGTTTTTGTTGTGATTATGAAGGAAATTGTTGGGTTGGAAAAGCATCAACCCAACCTACTTATATCCCCTGAAACCACCCCTCACTTCAGTTCTCTCCCCGCATGCGGGGAGAGAAGGGAGTATTCCTGTAATAAAATTACCCCAAGGACTTATTCATGCCAAAACAACACAGCCAGTATGTTTGCCAGGAATGCGGGCGCACCACCATCCAGCCAATGGGGCGCTGCCCATCCTGCGGCGCGTGGGATTCGATGGTCGAAGAGATCATCGCGCTTCCTCAGGAAGAAGAGAAAAGCCGGACGTATTTGCCGCCCCAATCCAAACCGGTGCGGCTGAGCGAGATCGAGGGCGAAACCCAGGACCGCTGGCCGCTGGGAATGGCTGAATTTGCGCGTGTGCTGGGGGGCGGCATGGTGCCGGGCTCCATTGTCCTGCTGGGCGGCGACCCGGGCATTGGCAAGTCCACGCTGATG